>Ga0134127_10002153_pt1 | contig 14359 bp, 14 predicted proteins | sample KB31753_FD_96459 | JGI IMG/M metagenome (GOLD analysis project Ga0134127, IMG submission 96459) | Terrestrial soil microbial communities with excess Nitrogen fertilizer from Kellogg Biological Station, Michigan, USA - KB3-175-3 | ecosystem: Environmental > Terrestrial > Soil > Unclassified ...
ACCACTAACTACTGACCACTGCGCTTTGCTGTGTTATCTTACTGAGTGAGGGCTCATTCAGGCGATTTTTGGATTGGTGATTGACGATTGCTGATTGGAAGTTACATATCACAGAAACATTTTTGTGAGCCTTGCAAGTAGGCAATCGGCAATCGGCAATCGGCAATCGGCAATCGGCAATCGGCAATCGGCAATCGGCAATCATCATTCAGCAATCCGCATTCGAAACCCATGCGTTCTGCGCGCTCGATAAATACTTCTCGTTCCAACGTCACCGATAAGCGGCAGGCGATTCTCCGCGCGGCCATTCAGGTCTTCGCGCACAACGGGTACTTCAGTTCCAAGGTCGCCGATATTGCCCGCGAGGCGGGGGTAGCTGACGGCACTGTCTATCTCTACTTCAAAAGCAAAGAAGAAATACTTCATTCGATCTTTGACCGCAGCATGGAGGAAGGCATCGCCGAAGGCCGGAAACTCCTTGAAGGAATCTCCGATCCACGCGAAAAGCTCCGGCGAATTGCTGTCCTTCATCTTGAACGTCTCGGCGCCGACCGCGACCTGGCAGTCGTTTTCCAGGTTGAGCTGCGTGGCTCCACGAAATTCATGGAAGAGTTTTCAGCTGCAGGCTTTGCTGAATATCTGCGTCTGATTCGTTCTACCATCGAGGAAGGTCAACGGGAGGGCGTCTTTCGATCGGAACTAAACGCAAAGGTAGTCGCGAAGATACTTTTCGGCGCGTTAGATGAGATGGCGACAAACTGGATCCTTTCTCCACGTCGCTACAAGCTGGCGCCAATGGCTGATCAGGTTTTGGATATCTTCCTCAATGGAGTGAGCGCGAAGTGAAATCGGTACCTCCAATGCCGGTGACTGACTCCGTGATTGGGCCGACCGTTCACCGCCCTTTCAGTGCCGGTGAGCCCACTACACTCGTTGAAGTCTTCGAACAGTTTGTCCGCGACCACAATCGTCCCGACGCACTGAACTACAAACACGACGGCCGGTGGGTCCCAATCTCCTCAGACGAACTACTCGCCCGCGCTGGCAGCATCGCAGCTGGCCTTTACTCGCTTGGAGTCCGGCGCGGTGATCGCGTTGCCATTCTTTCTGAAAGTCGTCCCGAATGGACTCTGATTGATGCCGGCTGTCTCTTCGCCGGAGCGATCGACGTCCCCATTTACCCGACGCTCATGCCGCCACAGGTGCGTTACATTCTAAAAGACTCGGGTGCGCGCGTCCTTGCCGTTTCTAATCACGAAAAGTTTCTTCAAATTCAGGAAGTCCTGGGCGAATGCGAAGCAGTGGAACAGGTCATCATCCTTGATGGCACCGGCGCCGATCCAAAGACAGGCATCAGTCTGGCGGAACTGGAAGAACGTGGTCGCGCTTTGCAGGCAAAGGAGCCACAGCTCACAAACGAACTGGCGCGCGCGTCGCATCCCGATGATCTCGCGACAATTCTTTACACTTCGGGAACGACGGGCGAGCCGAAAGGCGTGATGCTGACCCACTCGAATCTGGTTTCCAATCTGATTGATTCTTCGAGTCATCTATCATTCGGGCACGATGACACTGCGCTCTCGGTGCTACCGCTTTCTCACATCTTCGAACGCCAGGCGATGTACATGTACCTTTACGAGGGCATGGCGGTTTATTACGCCGAATCTCTCGACACAATTGGTCCGAACCTCCGTGAGGTTCGTCCGACTATTTTCGTGGGCGTACCGCGCATCTTTGAGAAGATCTATGCGCGCATAAAAGAACGTGTCACTGAAAAAGGGAAACTCAACCTCGCGCTACTTCTCTGGGCCGTGGAGGTGGGCAAGGAGTACGCCAAATGTCAGGAGGAAAAGAGAAAGGTTCCGAAGGCTCTGGAGCTAAAACATCGCATCGCCACTCGCCTCGTTTTTTCCAGGTGGCGCGATGCGTTCGGTGGCCGCATACGCCTTTTGGTATCGGGCGGAGCGGCTTTGCCGGAGGAGCTCGGCTACATCTATCTCGGCGCAGGCATTCCGATCATTCAGGGATACGGTTTGACTGAGACTTCGCCTGTGATCACCACTGGATTGCTAGATGACAATCGCGTGGGCACAGTCGGCAAACCAATCAACCACGTCGAGGTGCGCATTGCTGCCGATGGTGAAATCGAAACTCGTGGTCCCAACGTCATGCGCGGCTATTACAACAAACCTGCCGAAACACGCGCGGTGTTTACAGACGACGGCTGGTTCCGCACGGGCGACATCGGAACAATTGATGAAGACGGTTTCCTGCGCATCACCGATAGAAAGAAGGAACTATTTAAGACTTCGGGTGGCAAATACATCGCACCGCAGCCGCTCGAACAGCTGATCAAGGGTTCTCGATTTGTGAACCAGGTCGTGCTGATCGGAAACGGTCGGCGGTTTCCCGCGGCGCTGATCGTTCCCAACTGGGAGCAGATTGAGTCTTACGCCCGTCTAAAGGGAATCAAAGAAACCGGCAGGCCGGGGTTGTGCCGGAATGCGCGAATCCTCGATTTGTTTTCGCGACAGATTACTGCGCTGACGCCAGACCTCGCGCAGTATGAGAGAGTAAAAAAAGTCGCCTTACTGGAGCACGAGTTCTCGATTGAAGGCGGGGAGATGACGCCAACGCTAAAAGTTAAGCGGCGCGTAATCGACGAGAAATACCGGGAAGTGATCGATGAGATTTATCGGGATGAGCAATAGTCATCAAGGTTCATGCTCGATGATCACGCCAAGAATTCGCTCCGCAGCAATGCGCGCGGCCTGCTTTAAACGATTCTCGGCGGCGCTTGTTGAGTCGCGACCCCCAATGATGTCCCGGACCCCTCCGGACTGCTGATAGACATTTCCAGACGCGAGTTGCTTCCCTGTACCGGCGCTGAAAACTGCATACTCAAGGTAGAGTCGCGAAAGATCAGCATCACGCCCTTCCCGGCTCATTCCATCCGACCGCAATTCCAAAAGCACTACGAAGCCGACCTTAGCGTCTTTGGCTTTTTTTATCGCTTCGCCCCTGGTCACATCCCGCGAACTCAACTCGACATTGACGTTCGATCTCTGGTTCAGGCGTTCCGCACAACTCTTTCCGACTGAGTCGCGGAAGTAGAGAGGAATGTTTACGTTTGTATCGTAAGCGTTGACTCCGATAAATACCGGCGTCGCCGGACGCTCCGGAGACTTCTTAGGCGTTGGTGTTGGACTGGCCTCAGGCGTAGGCACTGGAGGAAGCGGCTCCGACTTTCGCGCGCGCCTTCCAGATTGCGCGATTATCGTTAGTGCGCAAAATACAATGAGGCCGGCGACAGCGATTGCAGCGACTGGTGGCCGGAATCGAAATTGTTTGCCGTTCATCGAAAACATGTTAGCGGAACCTGTTGCTGTCGAACTGTTGGACCCCTTCAGGGTCGTAAAATATGATAATCGTCCAACCGTGGGTGTTGCCCACGGCTATTAACTTTCACACCTTCGTGTGAAACCGGTAACTCATTCTATCACCTGCGCTCTTCCCAATTTGCTAGACAGAACCTTGTAATAGTACGTTTACTCCATTGCTGTCCGACCGTTTGAAAAGACTCAAGGGGACTTCTAACATTTCAACTTCACTGATCATTACTGACATTCGCGACCAGGCTCGAGTGATTCGCTCTTTCGATTTGATGCCTGCAGGCGGCGGCGAGACGCACGGCGTCGAATATATTCCAGGACAAGTTGCAGTCTTGAAGGTCGCCGGAGAAGAGGCCGCGTATTTTGCCTTCGCGAGTGCGCCCAACGATCCCGAGTTGGAAGTACTGGTTAAGCAAAAAGTAGGAGCCAGTAATGTCCTTTTCGAAATGAAGAGAGGCGACCGAGTCGAACTTCTCGATGTCGCCGGACATGGATTTCGTTTGGACGATCACCTGGGAAAGGATCTGGTGTTCGTAGCGATGGGAACCGGTGTTGCGCCGCTCCGCTCCGCACTCCGTCATGTTCTAAAACGTAAACAGGAATTCGGTCAGCTTGTCGTGCTTTATGGAGCGCGCACTCCGGATGACTTTTGTTACCGGGATGAAACGGAAGATTGGGAAAACGCGGGGGTGGAATTGCGCCAGGTGATCTCGCGCCCTGACGGGCACGACTGGTCCGGTCCCACCGGTTATGTACAGTCGCTGCTGGATAACGTGTTGCCTTCGCTCGACTCACCGATTGCGTTGATCTGCGGGTCACCGGAAATGATTACGCAGACAAGAGATCGTTTGAGACAGATGGGCTTCGCGCGCGAGGAAATACTCACAAACTACTAAGGTCGGCTCGACGTGTAGTTCAAGCTATCCGAATAGCGCAGCGAATTGCCAAGTCGAGCTGGGCCTGTCGAGGAAAGATTCGCCGCACGTCTCACAACCCATGACGGATCGGTCTTCGCAATCCTTTTCAAGACTCTGCGAACCCGGGCGCGATCGTCGATTTCGTCGAGACTAAGTGCCCAGACCGCCTCAAGGCGGACTTCTGAACTGGGATCTTTCAAGCTGCCGAAAAGCGCGTTGATTGCGGTTTCATCCTCTTCTTTAACGAAGGGTCGCAGCGCATAGACAGCGGCTGCGCGAAATTCCGGCTTCTCATCCTGAGTGGCGATCCTGGCAAGGGTTTGCGCGCCCGCTGGCAGTGTCTCTGGACCCTCTATCAGTTTGGCTACGGAGAGAGCTTCCATGGCAATGAACCGGCGGTCAAAGTTGCTATTTAAAGCGTAAGCATAAAGTTGTTGGTCGTCGCTGTTCTCGCCAATGCGCGCCAGGGCAACGAGCGAAGTGGCAAAGATCTCTGAGAAGTTGATCGTTTGTTGACGGTAGTAGTCCCTCATTTCATTCGTTGTTTGCTCGTCGAGCTTCAGGTTCAGCAAGGCAACAGTGGCACTACCACGCACGTTCCGCGAAAGGCTTTCGTCTTTAATGACTTTTTTGATGTTGTCGACGCGAACCTCGTCCGAGATTTCAAACAGAGCCCGCGCGCTATCCTTGAACTCTTGAGTCGTCACGCTGCCAATTGGTTTGAAGAGATCCTGATTTTGCGGATCATTTTGAAACTGCAAAAGAACTTCTCTAAGTGGCTGGTTGTCGTTGTAGATTTCCCATTTGATTGCAAAGTTGTACTGGAAGGTGTCGAAAAATTGGCCAGCTCGCGTTAAGCCAGCCTCCTTATCTAGTTCTTTTTTGAGTAACTCCGACGACGGCAGGAGATCGGCGTCGCTCTTGGGAATCCTTTGATCGTATGCATCCTGCTCAGGTTCTCGAACTCCAATCGCGGCTCCCGAACGAGCTCCCGCTGGACCTATTGCACGAATTGCTGCCCCTGCTCCCGACGCTGCGCCGGTGGCGGCGGATGCGGTTGCAGACTGAGTCGACCTAGCCTTAGCTTGTCGCCGTTGTCGCCTCTCCCCGATCAGACATTCCCTCGTCTTCTGAAGTTGTACCGTTTCCATCTCCGGATTGTTCTGGCCAACGGTAATAGTGGGTAGACCGTCAGGCGCATAACATGGCCCCTTGTCGAACAGTACTTCTACTACTGCGCCCAGAGGAGCGAAGTGAAACCAGTTATGATCCTGTGTGTATCGCTGCTCGCCCTCTACTTCCTTATGGGTCAACTTATTGTTAACAGTGATCTTCACGCTCCAAAGGCGGGGAGGATTATTAGGACTCTCCGCAGGAACTACCTTGCCTTGAAGCCGCGGATCTTGAGCGGCAAGGGGTAAGGCGCAGCACGCCAATACCAGCAGGGCGGCAGCAAAGTGGGCAGGAAAGCTGTTTCTCATGGTTTTGCTCCCTCCTTATCGAAGTTCGTAGTAGTCATGAATGCGGTCTTTTGATAGTGGTGCTGCCGAACTGTTTGAACCGAGGCACAGTTCGAGACTAATTCTTTGACCGTCTTTGGGCAATTCGAACTTCCAGGTATGTGCCTTTTGTCGGTCCTGGCCTCGCACTGTTTCATTTCGGTAGAACTCCTGCGAAGGTGAGAGGACAAATGCGTTCACGATGATTGTATCGACCGCATTGAGCAATTCAAGCGTCACAAATGCCTCTGTTTTACCTTGTTCGCCTGGCAAAAACGCATTGAGCAAGTACCGCTTCATCCTCGTGGGCGGTTTGGATTCAATTAAGCACTCCTTTGCATTTGCCTCCTTCCAAACAGCATCTATTTCCCTGATGATCCGAGGTCCAGGGCAAGGGCGCGGGATGATTGCGTAATCCCCAAACGGCCGAAATGCCAGCGGGTAATACTGCTCGCCCAATTGAGCTGTTAATTGTGTAGGTTGAAGGTCTATCGGGACGTTCTTGATTGTGAAGACGCCATCCAGGCCGGTTGGTTCGGATTTCAAGTCACGACGTTCTGAAATAAAGACAGTGACGTCTTTCACCGCAGTACGCGCCGGACTGTCTCCACATGGGACCTCGTAGATGGTGCCAGTTATGTTTTGTTGACGCCATTTCAGGCCGATCCAAACAATAGCGCCAACCACGATCGCTGCGACTAGTATTCGCAACGTGCGTCGTTGCCAGATAAATCTACCAAAATTCCTGCTAATCCAATCCCGAGTGCTCCGTCCGAGAGGCGAAGCCAAGAATTTAATAATGACGGTCAATCCAACGAGAGCGCCAACTATGATGGCAATTTTATCGAGCATGGTGAGCAACATTCAGTGGGCACGTTAGTTCATCGCTTGCGGAGTGTAGGTGTGCAATGGCGAGGCTAACAAGAGAGGTGCGTCTGTTAGCAATCAAAACCCCTGAGAATGCGTGCAGAATATGCCCAAGGTATGTAAGTGTCAATATTCTCTTGCGTGCTTATAAGTATCTCTTCCAGACCGTGAAAGAATGTGAATCACGATTCAGTTCGGGTTACCCTTCGTTCAATCGCCAGCGTCAACCCCATGATGAAATAAAAGATCATCACCACTTCTGAATCGCCCCAGTTGTAGTGCACCAGGCCGCTCGCAAAAAATCCACACAGCCCACCGAGCGCCCCCAACACAATTCCTCGCTCGATCCAGTCGTCGATCACTTTGCTCCGTGCCAGACGCCAAAGCATGCGCGCGTAAACAAAGAGCAGCAGCAACCAGCACAACAACGCCGGCACTCCGCGCTCAAGGCCCAGTTGCAAGAGGTTCGAGTGCATATGTCCCGGCGGAAGCCGACCATGGTCAAACAATCCCCACTCCGTCTTGTGCGCCTTGATCGAATCCATCCCTACGCCCAGGAGGAGATGGCGCGGCTCCTTGATTAGGAGATTGAAACCCTCGCGCCAAACGGTCTCCCGCCACACCGTCGATTGATCCTTACGGTCAAAGAACCCGACGCTGCGTTGCTGTTGAAGCACGATGAGACCACCAGCAATCAGCGGCAACGTAAGGGCGCCGGCGATCAGCAACACCTTGCGACTGCTGCTGAGAACCAGAATCACCGCGGATGAAATGAGGGCCGCAACCCACGTTGCGCGTGTGACAGTCAACAAAAGCACTCCGCTAGTGGCCACAATGGCAATCAACAAGAGCAAGCCGGCGCGCGTCCTCTTTGCCGGCAAGCTCAAGAACAAACCAACCGTGAGTGCGAGGATCAACTGCAACGACTCGGCATAGGTCACGTAGTGCCCGAAGAATCCCGCGGCACGCCAGTCGCGACTTATCGACCAGCTACCAATGCCGAGCTGCGTTTCCGGCGTCGAACCTGACAGGAGTTTTCCGCGCGGCACTTCGAGCACCGGCATCCACTCAACGCGATAGATCTGTACATGCGCCGGTTTCCCGTCTTGCGAAGCGGCAAGAGCTGCGGCCAACTCGCCGGTATCTCGAATGCGATGGTTGTCGACACTCAAGATTGTGTCCCCGCTAACTATCGGAGTCGGCGTTAGAGCTGTCCTGTTTCTGAATGCGGAGGTGGCAAGTGGACTCTGCGCGCTGACGTCGTGAACCTTGATGCCTCGACCCCACACGCGTTCGCCGAGCGAGAAGAAAACATTCACGAGACAGGAAACGATTAGCGTGAGGGCAAGTAAACGCATGACACGCCTTGAAGGGACGTTCTGCGCGACTAGATAAGCAATCGTGAACAGGCTAGCAGCGCGAAGTTTTCCGATTGAGACGAGAGGCTCGTAAGAAAAGAAAGAGGAGATGCCGGTAAGAATGAAAAATCCTATGAGGGCATAATCCACAGGAGTTCGGTGCACGACGGGCGGCGGGTAAAAAGCAAAGCGGACGATCCAAAAGAGCATTCCCAACAGCCACGCCGTCTGAGTCGCGGCAATTGAATGCGGGGCGGCGGCAGCGAAGAGAAAGAGGCAGGCGATAACGATCCGTTCCAACCACTTCGCCATCGTGTCGGCCGAACCCTCACGCGCGGCCCCTATCTTTTTGAAAGCGCTTTTGGAACTCAATCCCATTCAATCTGTTTGGTTGTTCGGAGTAGGGCGATCCGTCTCTACCTTTATCTGAGTGTTACTACAGCCTGAGTTAGAGGCTGTATTAGAATGTGGTGCCACTCTTACTATATTCGATTCAAGAGGAAATACATGCACCGATTCCTATCCTGCGCGCCGCGAGTTTTCGTGTTGCTGTTCCTCGCAGTCCCCTTGTTGGGTCAAACTCCGGCGCAGTATCTGGAGCAGGCAAAAGCAATTCAGAATGACGCAAGTGTGAAAGCGGCATCGGGATTTATCGACAAAGACCGGGAACAAATTCTGCGCGAGTGGATCGCAATCACGGAAATCAACGCGCCTTCGCTGCACGAACAGCCAAGAGCGAAATACATTGAGGGCCTGCTGCGCAACTACAAGTTGCAGAGCATTCGCTACGACGCCACGGGCAACCTCATTGCCGTGCGCAAAGGAACGGGCGGCGGCCCAGTGGTAGTTTTCGATGCCCACCTCGATACAGTTTTTCAACCCGGACTCAAAATCAAAGCTAACGTTCGGGAAGGCAGAGTGTACGCGCCGGGAATCGGAGACGACACGCGCAACGTTGAAGCGCTGCTGGCGATGATTCGCGCTCTTGATGCGGCAGCCATCAAAACAAAGGGTGATCTGATTTTTGTTTTTACGGTCGAGGAAGAAACGAGTCTGCGGGGCGCCGAAGAGTTTGTGAAGGAGAACAAGGGCAAGATCGATCACTACATCGCGCTTGACGGTGGTTATGAAGGGTTCACGTACGCCGGAATCGGGATCAACTGGTATCGCCACCACTTCATCGGCCCAGGTGGTCATACGCGATCGCGAACCCCGCCTTACTCAGCCACATTACCGCTCGCACGCGCCATCTCCCGTATCTATGAACTCAAGGTTCCAACAGCTCCTCCGTCTAATCTGAACATCGGCATGCTTGGCGGATCCGATGTAGTCAACGCTAAGGCCTCGGATGCGTGGTTCACAGTCGATCTGCGTTCGACGAACAACGAGGTGGTTGCTGATCTGGACAAGAAGATAGCTGCAATTCTGGAAGACGAAGCTCGGCGCGCCCACATGAGAGTCACGACAGAAGTCATCTCAACCTCGCCAGCGGCAGTCATTCCCGGCCATCGTGAGTCGCATCTGGTGAAGATGGCAGAGGCAGTTCACCGGGTGATGGGATTTGACCCGCCTATCACGAACACCGGTTCAAACAATTCCAGTGCTGCCTTGCTCGCGGGAATTTCTTCAATCTCGACAGGCGCAGGCCCGTGCAACGACTCGCATGCGTTGACGGAGAACTGCGAGATCGAACCGTTCTACAAAGGCATCAAGAAAATTTTGTTGTTGGGTGTGGCGCTGGCGGGAATGTAACCAGACGTCGGCTTGAAGGAACCAGGATCTCTCAACCTAGTCAGCGATTCCAAATTCGCGCTCGAGAAACTCGACCGTTTCACGATGTTTCAATTCTCAGACAACGTTTTGATTGGCAAAAACGCCCTTGAATGTCTTAGCTTCTTCGGCGGGATAGGATCTTATCCACTTAACACCGACGGTCCATTCGGACAACTCAGGATCATCGCTATGCTCATTGGCAAGCTTGGCCTGCAACGGAAGTTCAAGAAGGCGCTTCGACTCTCGTTCTACAAAGGCATCCTTAATCATCACGGCTTCGCGCGTTACTTCACCGTAACCGACATATCCTAGCCCCTTCATATAGGCAAAAAGCTTATCACCGACTTTTAGCCGCTTGAGGAAGTGAGAATATTTCGTCCCCTGTCCGGCACTGATAAAGCCATAGTGCCTATTGTCGTCCCAATTTCGATGTGGACCTTCGCCCACATTTGCGAACCAATAGCCGGACCAAACATCCCGTCTGCGTTGAGTGGGTACTGTTGGGGACTTAGATGCTAATGGTGAGGTGTGACTGGAGAGTATTTTGTCCAACTGCTCGCGGCTGGTACACGGCTCCGAGCTAGAACCGACTCGATGATAAATTTTGTCTCGATAGAAACAAGGAGGACAGGGATGAATCCGCGCATAAACAATAAACACACTCTTTCTTAATTGAAATTTATCTATCTCTGGCGAAACAGGCAGGAAGCGGGCGATGCCCGCCAATCGCTCAGCTACATGGTCGGGATCGATGATTCCAGGGAGTGACCCATCATCTGCAACACCCATCAAAAGAACACCGCCGCCGCTATTGGCAAAAGCGGCCATTTCTTTAGCAATGTCGTCGACTTGTTTGGGAAAGTCGCTCTTGAACTCAACGTGTCGGCCTTCACCCCGTCTGAGTGTTTCTATGAGTTCGTCTGAATTCATCAGGTGAGACTGTACGCATTTTTCGGATAGTGTGACAAGTTTGTCCAATCAAAGCTTGGCTTCGAACTCACACAGCGTGGTATATCTGCTCCACGACAACCAAGATTGTTTCCTCAACAAGAGCCTCGAAGGCAGCTTGCTTCAATTCGTCAGCGTACCGGGCTACGCTCTCAAAGCTTGTAGAGAGCGCAAGCGGTAAATCGGCATAGACTAGATTAATGCGGTCTGGAGTGTTTGCGCCCGCTTGAGAGAGATAGCTGCCCTCAAGCCCTGGCACAACTGTGCAACCGCCAAATGCGTAAGTGAATTCTTCTTGAAACGACAAAAGTAGACTACGGTAGTGAGGTGCAGGCAGGTCAGGAACGTACACTTCCACTCTTGCCCGCTCGAGCAGTGGCAAGGAATTGCTCCTTCCGTTTTGAGAAATCCTTCATGCGCTCCAGGGCTTCCTTCTCGGACACAACGGCACGATGCGGCCGCTTAATCTTGAGATCCTTGATGGCCTTTTCTTTCTTCATAATGCTTCAACCCTCTTCGGCCTCTGGGACACGGCATGGGGCGACATGATTCCAATATCTTGAGATTGCAGTTCGGCGTCAAGTCCCTGGACGCTAAGTCGTAAAATCGAAGCATACCGACTCTCTTGAATAGTGGCACAGTCTTCATTAAGGATCTTTCGCCGCCCCGCTACTGCTTCCGGCCAATCGCAAACAAGCTCGATGACGAGCGCACATACATCACACCGTCCGAAAGGGCTGGTGTCGCCATCAGTAGCTCTCCCATTGAGTTTGTTGCGAGGTGCGAAAACTTGTCTCCTGCGCCCAGGACTAGAATCTCTCCGTCTTCATTTGAAAGGTAGATCTTCCCGTCGGCTGCAATCGGCGAGGCACTAAACCCACTTCCGACAACTGGCAGTCGTTGTCGATAGATCTCTTCCCCGGTTTTCAAATTGTACGCGTCGAAGAGTCCGTTGTTGGACAACACGTAGACAATGCCTTTGTAGATCAGCGGCGTCGGCATGTAGGAGCCACGACCAGTGCGACTCCAAGCCACTGCCTCGCTGCTTGTCTTACCGTCCGGCAACGTGAGATCCCCTCGCGCCTCGGGACGGACCACAAAAATCGGACGCTCGGGCGCTCGGCCACTGGCGACGACAAAAAGGTTGTCGCCAAAGACTGGTGTAGGAGCAGTGATTTTTGAACTCCGCCCCAACCGCCATAGCTCTTTGCCCGTTCGTGGATCGTAGCCGCGAACAAAGTTTGAGGCGTTTGTGACTAGTACCGGGCCCGCTGACGTCGACGCGACAGTAGGCGTGCCCCAGGATGGCAACTCTTCGCGATCGGTTTTCCAAACCGTCTTACCAGTCGCAGCATCAAGCGCAACAATAAAAGAATCAGTCTGCGTGTCACACTGAATGATCACGAGATTGTTCCAGATGATTGGCGAGCTCGCCGGCCCCCACTCAAAAGTTGGGATGTCGTAAGCGCCCATGTCGACCCGGCCCAAATCGACCTTCCACAGCAGGCGACCCTTCACGTCGTACGCGTAAACGCCTTGTGAACCGAACCACGCGACCACAATGCGGCCGTCGGTTGCCGGAGAGGCATTCGCATAAGTCGCTTTTATGTGACGCTTCTCAATCGGTTCACCCTCATAGGCCACGCGCTCCCAGAGTATCTTGCCGCTTCGTTTGTCGAGGGCATAGATCGTCCAGCGATGGCGCGAGCGATCCTTAGAAGCATCGCCATCGCCATAAAGTCCGGGACGGAACGTCGCCTTTGGATCACTACTCACAGCGCTTGTCACAAAGATGCGATTGCCCCAAACGACCGGGCTCGAGTGCGCGAGGCCAGGAAGAGGTGTGCGCCAGAGAATGTTTTCACCGCTCTTGGTGTTCCAGGTGTCAGGCAGGTTTTGGCCCTCGGCGATGCCTGAAGCCTGGACTCCGCGAAATGACGGCCAGCTGCCGTTTGCGCTGCGGGGATCGGGATGTGAAGGCGGACGCGCACTTGAAGTGACAGCGATGCGGCGTGACGGCAATGTCTTAGCTTCTCCAGCCGGTGCCCATGTGCTGCGATCGATGATCATCCTTCGTACAACGCAGTCATCCGTAACTAAATCGAACCCGAGACGATTGCCATCCTGACGCACGCGATAACGTCCGGGGCCACCACAACCTTCGGGCAGGCCGGACATTGTCATTTCAATTTCAGAGCCGGTCAGTTTCCATTTGCCGTTCAAAGCGGGCCAGCCTTTTCCTTCGATTGTAAGGGTGCCCCCGGAATCAAATCGCAGGGCAAAGACGCCAAACGCCAAAGGATAGGAAGGAAGTTGAACGGTGGTTTGATTGGTTTCCTGGGCAGTCGCTTTCCACTCAGCACTCACAACCAGGACGCTCAGAAGAATCGCAATTACCACTATCTTTTTCATACTAGTCCTCACAGAGCGAATGATGAATGCTGAATGCAGAATCCTCGTTGCTGTAATTCATCATTCATAATTCCGCATTCATCATTTTAATTTTCCTTGTGCGCTTCAATGTACTTCCGCGCGAACTCTTTCCAGTGAGGACTCTCGCGCAAACCAATCTTGTCCGCCTCTTCCTCAGCGGCCGCCACCGGCCACCCGTCGCGGATCACCCGGCGAATCATCCAAAACGCTGCGACACGTATCCCCGCAGCGCAGTGAATAAAGATAGGGCGATTGCTTTCATCATCGGTGATCTTCAAAAACTCTGCGACCTGTTCTTCCTTGGGTTCACCGAAGACAACCGGAATATTGAAATAGCGCAAACCTAACTCTTTCACCTTCGCTTCCTCTTCGGCTGCGCGATGTTCGCCCGCCGGGCGCAGGTTCAGAACGCTTTTCACACCGTCAGCTTTCAGTTTCTCGAGATGTTCGGATCGGGGTTGTGCTCCCGTGCAAAAATCAGCGTTGATGCGGAAGAAGTTTCTGAGTGGCGCAACTTCCTGGGCAGAGTTGAGCGCGGCGATCAGAACCAGGAGGAGCGGTAGGAAAAGAAGTAGTTTGTTCATGGCATTTCAGTGCTCTCGATATAACGGTTAGTTTGCGTCCCTGCTGAGTGTTCCGCGCAAACTGACAGTTTGCGCAACATATGTTTGCGTTACATGATCTTATCCAAACCTCTTACCAGACCAACGTGTTCACGCACTTTGCGAATTGCGAGAAGCGTACCCTGAATATAGGGTCCGGCTCCGCTGCCGGCATCGTGCCGGATGGTCAGACGCTCATCCGGCGCACCAAAGATCGCTTCAACTCCAATCACAAAACCCGGCAGCCGCACCGAATGGACCTGACTCCCATTAAGTGTGACTCCGCGAGCGTCTTTGCGTCCGACCGTCTCTTCAAGCGGAACTGTTATCTCCGGTTGCCTAACCTCGCCAAGGCGTGATGCCAGTTCGCGGGCGGTACCGCTGGGCGCGTCGATCTTCGAGTCTGAAGCGTAGTCGATGATTTCCCAGTGCGAAAGATACTTCGCAGCTTCAGACGCAAACCTTTGGAGCAGGACGGCGGTCATTGCAAAGTTGCCGGCAGCGATCACACCTACTTTGTTTGTGATTGCCGCTTTATGAATCTCGGTGAAGTCTTCATCTGTGAGTCCC
>Ga0134127_10002156_pt1 | contig 14351 bp, 12 predicted proteins | sample KB31753_FD_96459 | JGI IMG/M metagenome (GOLD analysis project Ga0134127, IMG submission 96459) | Terrestrial soil microbial communities with excess Nitrogen fertilizer from Kellogg Biological Station, Michigan, USA - KB3-175-3 | ecosystem: Environmental > Terrestrial > Soil > Unclassified ...
CGCGTGGGCGTGCAACAGGGCATGGCAGCGATGGGCGGCAGCGTCTTCTACGCGAGGCTCTCGTGAGCACGCGCACTCTCGACTTCGACCTCCAGCGGTGCGTTGCACAGACGACGGATGGCGAGTCCTGCGCGTGGGAGCCGCACGTCCCGCTCAGCTTGCGACCGGTCTTTGGGCGGATGATCGCGACGAACGGGGTCAACGCGAACACGCAGATGCCGCGGGCGGCGGGGATCTCAGGGCTCGGCGGGATCGCTTTCCCGCTCGTCATGGCGGCGCCGTCCCTTGCCCTCTTCCCGCTCGTCTCCGGCATGGGGGCGGGGCGGATCTTTGGCAGCAACTACAAGTGGCGCTACCGCTACAAGAACTCGACCACGGGCGACGTCTCCGGGCCGTCTCAGGTTGCGCCGTGGGAGATCAACCTCGGCATGGAGACGACGCCGGGGAGCGACTCGTGGATCGGGCAGAGTGCGTCTTTCCTGATCGCGACGACGTCCTCGGACGTGCCGATCTACTGCGACGCGATCCAACTCTTCCGCAGCGCCTCGGGCGCTCCCGAGAGGTTCTACCTCGTGGACGAGAAGCGGATCAACGGAGCGTCCTCGCTCCTCTTCGTGGACAACAACCCCGACGACGACATCGTTGCCAACGACACGCTCGGGCTCCAGCCGAACCCGTCCTTCGAGGAGGGCGGGGCGATCCCGCCGATGGTGAAGGTCTTCCCGCACACGGCGGGAGAGGTCTGGCTCTACGGAATGCACCGGATGGGGCCGTACCGCACGGGCACGGTCTCGGTCACGGTCGGCTCGTCCGTCGTCACGCGCACCGACACGAGCACGATGTTCGAGCCCTCTCGCGTCGGGCAGTCCTTTCGGCTGCGGACCTACACCGGCAGCACGATCGACGACCCCACCGTCTACCGGATCGTGGACGTGCGCTTCTCCAGCGCGACGGGCTCCACACTCGTCGTCACCCCGGACATCCAGGTCTCGACGCTCCTCACGACCGAGGGAGCGACGTACACGAGCGTCAGCTACGAGATCATCGACGACCGCGACGGGCGGCTCGTCCTGCCCTCGGAGCCGGGCAACCCGACATCGTACGACCTGCTCAATGCCTTCGGGATCGGGTTCGACCGGGACGACGACCTCCTGCACATCTTCACGCTGCGGGGCATCACCTACGGACAGACGCGCCGGGGCCTCTTCCGCCTCCTCGGCGACGTCTCCGTGAACGCATCGGACACGCTGGCGATCGAGCAGATTTCCACGGAGGGCACGACCGGGTTCAACTCGGGGTGCCTCACGCCTTCGGGCTGGGTCTACCTGCACGAGACCCTCGGCGTCCGCGTCTTCGATGGCGCGGCCCCTCCGCTCGGGTACGAGACGATCGGCACGACGACGCCCTCGCGAGCTCTCGGCCAGAGCGACGAAAACGGCGTCTTCCTGCCCTACGACCAGTTCTACGGCCGGGACGACGACGCCTATTCCTCGCTCCACGGGATGTCCCGGACGGGCTTCGAGCCCTCCATGCTCGCGCAGGCGCACGTCTGCTACGACCCGCAGACGCACGTCACGCACGTTTTCTACGTCCCGAATGGGAAGTGGTCGCTGCGCGAAGAGATCGCGTGGGATCACGACGCCCAGACGTGGCGCGGGCCGTGGCGGCGAAGCGCCTGCGCCTCGGGGCTCATGCGCAACCCGGGCGGGACCGAAGTCTTCCTCTTCGGCGACGACTCCGGAGATCTCTGGCTCGACGACCAGCAGAACGTCGATCTGATCCAGAACGGCACGGGTGCTGCCGCGGCGACGACGAGCTCGACCGCGGGCTACGTCCTCGTGGACAGCACGACGCCCTTCGACGGAACGACGTTCAAGCAGCAGGGGGCTCCGGTCGTCCTCTACGCCCCGACGGGCGGCTCGACGACCACGATGCAGGTCGTGCCCGTCGTCACAGTCATCGACGTGCAGACACTCGTCCTAGAGGAGCCCGCGATCGAGAGCGGGAACCTCTATACCTACCGTCCCGGCGGCATCCGATGGTTCCTCCAGACGGCGTGGATCAACCTCGACGTGCCGGTCAATCCGAAGGCGTTCGAGGAACTCGAACTCGGCGTCAAGCGGGCCTCCTCGGGGGCCTCGACGGCGGTCTCGGCGGCGCTCATCGACGGCGACGAGACGCTCGCGAACGCGACGGGTGAGAACGGGGTCGTCGGCTCGATCGACGCGAACGGCGTGGCGCACGTCTACGACCGGACCATGTGCGGCTCGCGGACGTTCACGAAGCTCCTCTACGGCACGGCGACGACGGGAGACCCGCAGATCACGCAAGTCCTGGCCCGCATTCGCGTGGACGAGGGAGCGTGACGATAGAGTAGCTAGACCCCTCGAAGCGCGAGGTTCACGATGCCCGTTGCGGACTCGGTCAACAAGACCTTCGGTGGAAGCGAGCGTGCTCGGAACAACGCCGAGGGGCTCTGGAACGTCATGGACCCCGCCGGGGTCACGGACGACCTCTTCGGCTGGGAGGACGACAACCCGCCGACGGGCTTCGTCGGCCGCAACGGTCCTCCCGGTCGCGGCGATCCCGCGCTCGACCAGAAGTTCACCCGCGCCCGGAACCTGATCGCGCTCTACGAGCGCATGGGGCGCCCGATCTCTCCGTGGCTTCGGCACTACGCGAACACCGCAGCGCGGCGCGGCGGTCAGTCCGGCGAGGGCGATCTCATCGACTTCAACTCCGGCAGCCTCCCGCTGTCCCAGGCGCAGAGCCTCATCGGCTTGGAGCAACGCGACAAACAGTGGCGCACCCGCCCCGGCCTTTTCAACAAGCGCCTCGATCTGCTGCGCGCGGAGAACATCCAGCGCGAGCGGCAGGACTACTGGAACGAGCACGGCGAGCCCGCGTTCGACCAGGCGCAGGGGGTCCTCTCGGAGATGGCCGGGAAGCCGACGTTCTCGGCGGGGCAGATCGGCGAGCAGAAGGCCCGCATCGCCTCGATCATCCGCGGCGCGCAGGAGAACCGCCTGCGGACGGGGGCGGCGACGCTCGGGCTGCGCGGCCTCGACGCCTCGTCGCCCGCGGGCGCCGCCGTCCTCGCCAGGATGCAGGCCGAGTCTGAGGAGACGCTCTCGCGCGAGCTCACCGACTACACGTCGATGACCGACCAGACGAACCGCGAGAACTCGATCCGGGACAACCAGCTTCTCGCGGAGCTCGCGACTCGCCGGGCTGCGGCGCGCGAGGGCATCTACAACCAGGGGCAAATCTTCGACCTCTCGGGTGAGATCAGCGGGCTCATGGAGGCGATCCGCTCCCAGAAGGAGTCGGAGCAGTTGCAGCGTGACCTCGCGCGTGATGCCGCAGCCGAGGCGCGCAAGGCGAACTACGTGCGCTACGGGACCGCGGCGCTCGGGGTCGTTGCTGCGCCCTTCACGGGCGGGGCTTCGCTCGGGCTGACCGGCGCGGCGCTCGGCGGAGGCTAACGGATGCCGGGACCCGACCTCGCCCAGATCGTCCTCTCGCAGAGCCCGTACCGCTCGGCGGCGCTGCGCGACTACAGCGCGGCGAAGCAGCGGTCCGCCTACGCGCGTGGCGACGCCGTGGAGCGGTTCGGCGACAGGATCGGGAATCTCCTCCAGCAGAAGATCGAGGACGACGACGTCAAGTCGATCTCCGAGGCATTCTCCGGCAGCTACGCGCTCGACGGCGACGAAGAGAGCGCCATGAAGGCGGTCCGGTTCATCCGCCCCCGGACGGCCGCGGGCGCGCGCGCAAAGCTGGAGTTGGTCCTGCGGCACAACACGCGGCTGACCGAGCAGCAGGCCCTTCAAGCGAATCGCGAGGCCGAGGCGCTCAAGAAGAAGCAGCGCGAGACGTACGGTGCCCTCTCGGCGGGTCGGACGCAGATGGTGCCCGGATTCGACGTCGGCGCGATCCCGTCGGAGGTGGCGTTCCCTGAGGGCGAGATGCCCGTCACGAGCTACCCGGATCTCCAGAGCGAGGTTCTGCCGGGGCTCGCGGCGTCGGGCCAGTTCATGCCCTCGGACATCGTGCCCGTCCAGCGGATGTTGGAGACCGCGGGCATGACGGATAGCCGCATCCGGGAGCTCGCGGAGGAGAACACGCGCGTTCGCAACGAGCGCGACGCAGCCAAGCGACTGCACGACCTTGAGATGGAGAGGGAGCGGCAGGCCAACCGGATCGCTCTCGCCCGCGAACGCGCCGGTCTCTCCGAGGCGTCGAAGGAGAAGTCGCGGACCTTCACGGCCGCGCAGAACGTGCAGCGGCAGGAGTTCTCCGCCGCCCAGCAGAAGATCCGCCTCGCACAGGCGAAGACGACCGCCGACGTCAAGGCGGCGGTGGATGCCGACCACGAGGAGTTCTTCCAGTGGCTCGCGGAGCAGAAGCTCGCCATCGAGGCGGGCACGGCGACGCGGGAGAACGTCCTCGCGGAAATCACCGCGGCGAAGGCGGGAATCGCCGACGCCCGCGCCGCGCGCCGGGACCTCCTCAAGCAGGACCCCGACGCCGACACGAGCGACCTCGACGAGGCGATCGACGAGTACGAGGCGACGCTGCGCGCGGCCGAGAAGCAGATCAAGGCGCTCAAGGCGCCGACGATCGAGCCCCCGCCCGAGCGCGAGCCGGGCATCCGCATCCCGCGAGAGAAGAAGACCGGCGCCCCTCCGGGCGACCCGGCGCAGATCAAGGCGCTCAAGGACGCGGGCGCGACGTGGGACGGCGAGAAGTGGCTGCCGCCTCCGGGCGGCTGGCCGAAGTGACGCATGGCTGACCCGACCGCGGAAGCCTTCGCTCGCTTGCAAGGCGGGACCGCCACGGCGGACCCGACGGCGGAGGCGTTCGCGAAGTTGGGGGGCGCTGCACCCGCAGCGAGCCTCACCGGAGGCGACGAGTACCCCAAGGGCTGGACGCCCGAGGACGAGGAGCGTTTCCAGCAGAGCAGCTACCGGGACGCCCCGATCTCGACGCTTCGAGAGACGACGCCGGAGGAGCGATTCGCCGCGCAGAACCCGGGCAAGGCCGCCGCGCGCCACATGGGCGAAAGCCTCCTCGCGCCGCTCAAGTACGCGAAGATGGCCGTGGACACAGCGAAGGGGCGCCGCAAGAACGAGCGCCCGATGGGACTTGACGAGGCCGCGACGCAGGCGATCAGCGACGTCGGGGGCTTCGGACTGACGATGGCGTTCCCGATGTTCTCGGGAGCGTCCTTGCTCCCCGGGCCGCGCCACCTACTGGACACGGTTGGCGGCGCCGTGGACGCGACCGTTGGCGAGGGCGCAGAGAAGCTGACCGGCTCGAAGGCGGTCCGCGCTGGTGCCAACCTCGCCGCGCAGTACGGGGTGGCGAAGGGCGTCGGTGCGGCTGGCGGCGCTCTCGCGAAATCGCCGGGCGGCCGAGCCTTCGTCGAGAACTTTCAGCGCACGCGGACGCCCGCGCGCCCGATCGCCGCCGAGAACGTCGAGGTTCTCCCGCCGCGTGAACTCGGCTACACGCCGCGGCCATCACCGAAGCCGCTTCCGGCGGGCGACACGATTCTGACGACGCCGCTCCCCTCTGCCGAAGGTCCGACCGGCCTCTACCCGGTCCCGGAGGCGAGCGCCGGGACCGCGGGCACGCCGCTGTCCTCGCCCAGCATGGGCGGCTCTGGCACGCTTGGCACGATCCCGCTGCGTCTCGCGCAGGTTGCGGGCCAGGCGGGGCTCGCGCGCCGCGTCGCGGCTGCGGGCTTCAAGGGCATCGCAGACGCCGTGGAGGCCGTGCGGCGTGGCGACGAAACGGCGCTCCAGCTTCTCCGGCCGAAGGACGTCGAGGCTCTCCAAGTGCTCGCGGAGCGCGTGGTGCAGCGTCCGAGTCGCACGGGGCGCCCGACGCCCGGCGCGATCGAGAACGCTGCGGAAGGCACGATCGGACGAACTGGCGTCACGGAGACAGCGCCGCTCAGTGGCGGCGGTGGCATGCGCCGCGGCGGCAGCCAGTCGGGCCAGGTCCCTCTCCCCGATCCGGCGAGGCTCGGCCAGAACCTCGGCCGTCTCGTGAACGCGCTGACGGGCGGTCCCCGCGAGCCCGGCGGCGGACCGCGCGCGACCGGATGGGCAGGCCGTCCCCGCGACGAGCCGATGTCGCCCGCCTACGGCACCGACCGCAACATCGACACCCTCAAGCGGTACGGTCCCGCAGGCGAGGACCTCGCCGCGAAGATCCGCGCCGCCGAGCATGAGGTCCGCGGAGAGACCGCCGACTTCGACTTCCGGTTCCGGGAACTGACGAAGGGGCTGACGCCGGAGGAGCGGCAGATCCTCACGGAGGGGTCCGTCCCGATCCTGGAGCGCCGGGTCGCGCCCCCGACGCCCGGCATCGCGAAGGTCGTCGAGTGGTGGAACGGGCCGCAGGGCGAGGCGTCGCGGATCGCCCAGCACGTCAACGAGTCCGGGTCCTTCATCAACGATCCCCGCACCGGACCCCGGAAGATCAAGGTCGGCACGCCCGACTTCGCCCCGCAGAAGCCGCTCCGGGAGTGGCTCGACGCGGTGCATGCGGGCGATCCCGAGGCGCTCGGCGTCATCGACAGGTCGATGGTCGGTCCCGGCAAGGAGTTCGCCACGCAGGCCGAGGCCATCGAGGCGCTGCGCCACTATCGCGACCAGGCCCTCAAGCCGCACAACCCGGGCACGGAGTCCCCGCGCCTGCGGAAGCTGCCCGACGAAGTGCGCGAGCAGAACTTCTTCGAGCTGATCCCCGGCTACGCGCGCAACGCCATCCGTTCGGCGGCTGAGCATCGGCAGTTCCGGTTCCTCGATCCAGAGACGGGCCAGCCGCGGAACATCCGGCAGGGCTCCGGACCGCAGGGCGACCTCGGCGACCGGCTGGAGGGCATCCGGCGCGACTACGGGGCGGGCGACGCCGCCGCCGCCGAGTCGAAGGCCCTGGACCTCCTCGGCCGCAATCCGCAGGACTGGAGCCGCGTGGCGAAGCTCCAGCGCGACGTCGGCGCGAAGGTCGGCGCCTTCAACGCGCTTCGCTACTACACGCGGCTGACGTCGTGGGCGCGCAACCTCACGCAGGCGCCATCGGTCTGGGCGCACGCGGGCGAGCGTCCGATCGTCGAAGGCGCCCTGCGCCTCGCGACGGACTACAACGCCGTCCGCAAGCAGGGGCTCCGCATCGGCGCCGTCGATCCGCTGCTCCGCTTCTCGGACACGATGGGCGTGACGGAGAGTGACTTCGGGCCGCGCGTCGCCAGTTCCGGCCAGAAGGTCGCGGGCGCGGCGATGTCGCCCTTCGGCTTCTTCGACCGCCAGCCGCGTCTCCTCGCGGTCGCGACCGCCGAGCCCTTCGCCAAGGCGATGACGCGGCAGTTGAACGGGTCGCCGCAGGAAGTCCGCGTCGCGATGGGCAAGGCCCGCTCGATGGACCTTGCGCCCGATCTCGTCGAGCGGCTCGCCGCGGACAAGATGACGAAGGCCGACATGGACACGTTCACGCGGGAGTTCGTAGACCTCACGAACGTCCGGATCTCACGCTCGCGCCGCCTGCCTGCCTCGGCCGCGGCGGGGCTCGATCGCCAGATCCGCTCACAGGGCAAGAACTTCAACGCCGAGCAGTCCCGGTCCTTCAAGCGGATCAACCTCGACCAGCTTTGGCTCGGGAACCCGCTGCCGCTCGCGCGCACCGCGCTCGGGACCACCGCTCTCGGCTACGGGATGCTCCAGCTCGTGAACGCCTCGCGCAAGAAGGAGGACGTCCGCCCGGACAACCTCGTCGAGATCATCCGGCAGGGAGGCGCGGGCGGTGTGGTTGGCGACATGATCGCCTCGCTCATCCCCGACGAGAAGGGCCGCACGCGCTTCCGCCAGCAGATCGACCGGCTCGGCGAGGACCAGTGGGGCGCCTTCATGGAACAGGTCGCCGGTCTCACCGACGGCTTCATCGCACCAGGACGAGACACGAGCGGCTACCGCAAGTCCCGCTGGCAGATCCTCAAGGAGACGCTGGAGCGGATCGCGCCCGCGGCAGCCGAGGACATCCGCCTCGGGAAGAGGCTCGCGAAGTGAACCGCTCGGATCCCCTCGTCACCGCCGAGGACGCCGCCTCCGAGGAGTGGTTCGACGTTCGTTCTCACGGGGCGCTCACCGTCCTGGAGCCTCGCAAGGCGCGGAACTTCCGCCTCGTCCCGACCGAGGCCACGGTCATCGCGGTCACGAAGCCGGTGACGTGTCGCCGCATCCTCGTGCGGGTGGAGCAGCCCGCGAGCGGCGGCTTCACCGTGACCCTCGACGCGCTCATTTCCGGCAGCGTGACCATCGCGACGACCGCCTCGGCGATCTCGTACTTCGAGCTTCTCTACGACGAACTGACCGAGACGTGGAGCGTCTTGCCCTACGAGATCGCCGGGACTGCGGCAGCCGCGATCACAACGCACGTCGGGCTCGCCGACCCGCATACGCAGTACGCGCTCGAATCCGCGCTGGGCACGATGGCGTCGCAGAACGCGAACAACGTCACGATCACGGGCGGAAGCGTCTCGGGCATCACGCTCGCGCTCGCCGGGACGGGCGGCACCGATCACTACCTGCGGCAGACGACCTTAGGTGGCACGGTGACGAGTGGCGCCGTGCAGGACGCGGAGCTCTCGACCTCCGACGTGACGACGAACAACCGCACGACGTCGAAGCACGGATTCGGGGCGAAGCTGCCGAACAACTCGATCATGTTCGAGAGCGGGACCGGCGTGTGGCGGGTCCTTGCGTTCTCGGATCTCCCGTCGCAGACGGGGTGGACGGCGGGGACGCACTCCACCGCCCGCACCCTCGCGAACGGGGCTTCGCTCTCCGACACGCAGGACTATCTCATCACCCTCGTCGCCGATCTTCTGGCGGGGAAGATGCCCGCCGCATGAGCCAAGGCCGGAGACGGCCGATAACTACACAAGCAGGAGAAGCTCTCCATGTTCATCGTCACGCAGCACCGCTTCGACGAGGTGCAGGCCGAGGTCACGCGCCTCGAAGCCGTCGTCGCGACCCACGAAGCGAACCTCGCCACCGCCACCGCCGACAACGAGAAGCTCGCCGCCGAGAACAAGCGCCTGACCGACGGTTGGCGCAAGACGAGCGACGACCTCAAGCTCGCGAACGAGCGCATCGCCGACATGGTCAAGGCCAAGCAGACCCTCGACGCGGAGCTCGTCTCCGTCCTCGCCGATCTGGAGAAGGCCGAGGCCGCGAAGGCGAACCTCGCCGAGAACCTCGAAGCCGAGGAGGGCGACCACGAGAAGACGCGGCAGGCCCTCAAGGCGGAGGAGGCGGCGCACGCCCGGACGCGCACCGACGCGGCGTCCACGCTCCAGGGTGAGCGGGCGACCGCCGCGGACATCCTCAAGGTCCAGGTGACCCAGGTGGGCAGCCTGAACGCCCTCGTCGCCAAGCTGAACGCCGAGATCGCGGAGAGCCGTGCTGCCGCCGCGAAGGCGCTCGAAATGGCGCAGGCGGCGAAGGACGAGCTCGAACTCGACTACCTCCAGAAGATCGCCGACCTCACCGTGCGCCACAACGCCGACCTCGCCGCGGCGCGTCAGCGGGCCGACGACGAGACCGCGGCAGCGCGTGACCTCATCGACCGAGTGCGGGCAGCCGCGAAGAAGGGAGCCTAGTCATGGCCGTCGTGCGGCTCAACATCATGGGACCGGAGACGCTCACCCCGAAGAAGTCGGGCTCTCCGACGCTGCTCCTCTCCGCGGCGATGAACAGCGGCACCACGCCCGCGCTCGCGACGACCTACGCGCAGATCGGAAACACCGACGGCTACGACGTCGGGAACAACCCGATCTTCGCCGGGCACATCGACTGGACGGAGGGCTCCGGCGCAACGCTGACGCTCGCCTTCCTCGTCTCACTCGACGGCGTGACGTTCACGAAGATGCCCGTCTTCGCGACGCCGTCCTCCGGCGCCTCGGCCGTGTCGCCTGGCTCGCTCACCTACGCCACCGCGGCGTGGACGGATGACGCGCTTCCCGCGGCGACGGGCGGAGCGTCCACGCTCAACACTTGCGCCTTCGAGTTGCGCCTTGGCGCGTACCGCTACGTGAAGATTTTCTGCAAGGTGGACAACGCCACGGGCGGGTCCATTGAGATCACGTCGGCCTGCTGGGTGGGCACGCTCGCCTAGCGAACGATGACCACTCGCCACGGCGCGAACATCCCCACCGAAGCCGGGGGCACGGGCGCGGGCAGCGGCACCGTCACGTCCGTCGATGCCGCTCTGCCCACGTCCACGTTTTCGGCGTCCTCCGGCGCGGTGACGACGTCGGGGACGCTGACCTTCACCTTCGTCAACCAGGACGCGAACAAGGTTCTCGCCGGGCCGACGTCGGGAGGTGCCGCGACACCGACGTGGCGCGTGCTCCACGTCAACGACCTCCCGGCGGGTGGGTACTCCGTGGTCTACCAGCCGCTCGACGCGGACCTCACCGCCATCGCGGCGCTGACCACGACGGCGTTCGGGCGCGGCCTTCTCACCGAAGCGACGGCCGCCTCCGCGGTGGATACCCTCGGCGGGGCGTCCTCGACGGGGACGGGCGGGCTCGTCCGCAAGACGTCCGCGGCCCTCGTGACGCCGGACCTCGGCACGCCCTCCGCGGGGGTGCTGACGAACGCGACGGGGCTCCCGGTGGCGGCGCTCGTCGCAGGCGCCCTCGTCGAGAACGTCTACGTCAGCCTCGCAGCCACGCTCTCTGCGGACGGGAAGTATTCGGGGTTCACGGAGGAGGGGACCGCCGGGGCGGCGCTCGCGTTCGGGGACCTCTGCTACTTCGCCGTCGCGGACTCCCGGTGGGAGCTCACCGACGCAGACGCGGCGGCGACCGCGGGCGGTGTCAAGTTGGGCATGTGCGTCCTCGCGGCAGGCGCGGACGGCAACGCCACGCGGATGCTCCTCTGGGGCAAGATCCGCGCGGACGCCAAGTTCCCCGCGCTGACCGTCGGCGCCCCGGTCTACGTCTCGACGACAGCGGGCGAGATCCAGGTCGCGCAGCCCTCCGGGACCGACGACGTCATCCGAATTGTCGGCCACGCGCAAACCGCGGACGCGATTTGGTTTACGCCGTCGCCGGACTGGATCACGCACATCTGAAATGGCCGACCCCCGCACCACCCAGACCCGCACGGCGCAGGACGCCGCCGTTGGGCGAATCGCTCAGGCGCAGGGGGCCTTCGCGACCGAGCACAGCGGTCGCTTCTTCTCGAAGCGGATCGGCGAGGACGCGGACGCCTACCGCGTTGTGAACTACGACAGCCCGCTCGGCCCTGGCTACGACCTCGTGTTCCGCGCGATCGGCCGCGCCGACGGGAAGCTCTACGAGCTGACGCAGAGCGTCGGCCCCGATCCGACGCGCGGCAAGACGCCGGTCGTCGTGACGGTCCCCGCGCCGCGGACGTTCGACGCGGACGGCTCGTTCCTCGACGCGGCGGGCGAAGTCGTCGAGTGGCGCGACATCGGGTGGACGCTCGTTCCCGACGAGACGCCGGGGCCTCCGCGATGAAGTGGGCGCAACCCTGCATCCTGCGCGGCGGCACGAACCTCACGAACGGGACGCGCTACCACAACTTCCAAGGCGGGCGCTGCGCGGACTCGACGGCGACGCAGGGCGACGCATTCGACGTCGTGACGTGCGAGTCGGGGCAGACGCTCTCGATCCGTGAGGCGCGCGCGAAGCGCTCCGCCGCGCCCGGCGTCGGCACGGACGCGACGTACACGCTCTACCTCGCGACGAAGGCGGGCGGCTACTCGTGGGCGGCGACGGCGCTCACTCTCACCTTCGGCGCGGCGGACACGGTCGCGCGCGATCTCACGAACTCCGTCACCGGCCTCGTGACGGGCGACCTCATCCAGTGGCGGCAGTCGAACACAGGCACGCCCGCCGCCGCGACGGTGGAGCTCGGCGTCGAGTGCGACTACTCCGGCGCGGGCTTCATCCTCTTCATGAACGGCCTCGTCACGGCGGTCTCGGCCTCTGCCGCGCGCCGCATCCCCGGCAAGGGCGGCCTCGACCCGACCGCGACGACGAACAACGTGAAGATCCTGCTCCCGGCCGCGGGCACGCTGAGCGACTTCGAGGTGGCGGGTTCGGCGTCCTCGGGCGGCGGGACGAAGACCTACGACGTCGGGCTCCAGATCAACGCGAGCGGCACGGGCTGCCCCGCGGCGCAGCTCAACTCGACGACTCCGCAGTACAACTCCGATCACTCGACGACCAAGGCCGTGGCGGGCGACGGGACGGAGTTCCTCCACGTCGAGATCACTCCGGCGAACACGCCGACCGCGATCCGCATCGCGTGCTCGTGCGTCTTCACCCCGACGACGACGGGCGATCACTTCTACTCGATCAACGCGCAGGCGAGCACGTCGGCCGCGAACTCGCTCCCGTGCGACTCCTTCATCTCGCGCGCGAACGCGACCGAGTCGCTGGAACAGGCCGTCATCACGCGCTACGGCCGAGTCAAGAAGGTCATCGCCGCGGTCTCGGTCGATCCCGCGAACGGGGCCGGAACGCAGTCGTGGACGATCGCGCTGCGGTCGAACCAGCACGCGGTCTCCTCCGGCATTCCGACGCTGACGATCTCCGAGGGCGCGACGTCGGATCTCTCGTCGTGGGGCAGCGCGCACGTCCTGCTCCAAGACGGCGACGCCGCGACGGGCGCGATCGAGGAACTCTCCTACCTCGTCACGCCCGCGAACACGCCCGCGACCGCGATCGTCTACATCGCGGCGGTCGTGCAGGACATCTCCTCGTCCGGCACGAACGAGTCCACGCTGCTCAACGGCCTCTATGCCTACTACGCGACGGAAGAGGCATCCTCGGCGGCGCGCATCGACGCAACGGGCCGCGGCAACGACCTCTCGAACAACGTCTCCGTCGCGCAGGGCACGGGCATCAACGGCTTCTGCGCGGACTTCGCCTCGGCCGACAGCGACTTCCTGAACAAGGCGACGACCGGAGACCTCGTCGTCGGCCTCAACCCCGCCGCGAACGGGCAGGGCATCTTCACCGCGTCGGGCTTCGTGAACCTCGCGACGAAGGCCCTCTTCTGTCTCTGGGGCAAGTGGTCCTCCGGCAAGCGCGAGTGGGTGACGTACTTCTACGACGTGGACGACCGCTTCGAGCACGCGACGTCCAGCAACGGCACGAACCTGACGACGAACGAACTCGCGGACAACCTCGGCTCGCCGAGCACCGGGACGTGGTATCTCGTCGAGAACGGCTACGACGGGACGAACGTCTGGATCTCGGGCAACGGCGGCACGCGCGACTCGACCGCGCAGGCGACCGGCATCCAGGCGCAGACCGAAGACTTCCGCATCGGCAAGTACGACACGGGGAACTTCCTCAACGCCTCCGTGGACGAGTTCGGCCTCTGGAAGCGGGACCTGACCGGCGCCGAGAGCACGACGCGGCAGGGGCGCACGTCGGCGAGCTTCTATCCGTTCACGGCGTCGAGTACGTCGATCAAGACCTTCAACGGCCTCGCCTACGCGAGCACGAAGACGGTGCAGGGGCTCGCCATCGCGTCGGTGAAGACGTGGGGTGGTTTGACGTAGGGAGGCGGCGCCGCTCGGCCGATAAATCCGAAGGACCATGTCCCTTTCCGAAGCCAGAAAGCGTCTTCTCTCCGCGGCTGGGGACTCCCTGCCCAAGGAGGACGTCATGGTGCGACGAGCCCAGGATCGCGACCTTGCGGAGGGAGACGCCGTGGACGGCCAGATCGACGACTTCACGCGCTGGCAGACCGCGAACCGGCGGGAGGACGTCGCCTTCCGCGAGGCGCAGGCGCGGGAGACGCGGCTCTGGCGGATCGGGGACGCCATCCTCGTAACCGCCGGTCTCCTGTGGTTGGTAACGTGGGGAGACGCGGTTCTCGTTCTCCTCCGAAACCTCTGCGGCCTTCTCGGCGAAAGGATCAAGTGATGGCATCCACGAGCGGTGTCCCGTCCTCCGTCTCCACGAGCCCGAGAGCCTGCACGGTCGGGAGTGTCCCCTTCGCTGCGCCCATCCCGGACGACGAGTGGAACCTCATCGTGGCGGCGTGGAGCGGGGGCAAGGAAGTCGTCGTGAGCTACGAAGTGGGGCCGCCGAAGGTGGTCACGAAGGTCGCGAGCGCGTGACGACCCGTGGCTGAGCCCACGTCCGACAACTGGCTCGTCGCCGCGCTCTGGGGCTGCGCCGCCTTCGTCGCCGGGCTCGTCGCCTGGGACCGCAAGCGTTCCGCCGACCGCGAGGACCGCGACTTCGACGCGCGCAAGGACTACACGGACAAGCTCGCCGAGCTCCCCGTCCG
>Ga0134127_10002158_pt1 | contig 14345 bp, 15 predicted proteins | sample KB31753_FD_96459 | JGI IMG/M metagenome (GOLD analysis project Ga0134127, IMG submission 96459) | Terrestrial soil microbial communities with excess Nitrogen fertilizer from Kellogg Biological Station, Michigan, USA - KB3-175-3 | ecosystem: Environmental > Terrestrial > Soil > Unclassified ...
CCCACCGGTTGTTTCGTTAGTGTAGTCAATTACGGCCAGCAAAATGCCACAAACAACGGACGGAAGCCACCGCAGACACCGCAGCCACCGAAGCCACCGAAGCCATGTTACAGCGGTAATTCCTTCCGAGACAGAGAAGTGAGGTTCTTTAGTTTGGTGAGGCTCGGCCAGACCTGGGAGGAATGGCTCCTTGGATATAGTGGAAAACTTGGGTTGTTCGGGGTCCTCAAAGCAGGAGCAGAAGCAGCTGGAGGACCAGGCACCCAGGTCGTCACTATCAGCAAGACAGCGGCAGAAACGGCTGCAGGAGCGGAGAGCAGCTTGGGTTCTGCCACTATTACGACTGGTGCTAAAGGCCTCGGACTTGCTGGCAGCGCCCTGATGATTGACGCAACGGCAGCCGATTTGAGCTGCATAATGGAGATTGATGAGCATGGTCTTCCCGTGCACTAAAGACGTAGGGGATTGAAGAACCGCGTAGGGAGCCAAAGGTATGCATTTCTCGCTAATCACAGTTGTTCTAGCGATAGGGCCAGGATGGAAGTCAGTGGGAGGGCAACTGCTAGCTTCGGGTGTACTCCTGTTAAGCGGCTATCAAGATATGGGATTGCGCGCCCGAATCGGTGGGTTCTTCGGTTTCTTTATGGCCTTTGCCTTCGGTGTCTCAGCTCTCGGTACGGCTGTTTGGGCGAGTCTTTGGGGTGGTGTTGCGATCTGTGCTGTAGTTCTTTGCTTCGAAACTTGGTTAGTCCGACACTGGTGGAATCGGAGACGTTCGTAGGCGCACGGATGCCAGGAGGCGAGTCCGTCACGGGGCGCCAACATCTTCCTCTCCACACCACGGCTCCGCACCATTGCACCAAAAGTAGTGCTGTAGCATTTTCCCCTCTATGCGTAATCCCCCCCTCAAACCTACGACCGGACTCATAGCCGTCCCTAAACTGAGATTCTCCAACACAAGCGCGCGGATCAGGATCCGATATGGTGACCAGCGCTTTTTCATCCCCGCTGCGGTGATTCAGAGTTTGTGACGCCTTTGTGACGGGAAGAAGGCGAAATGAATAGCACTGGAGAGCATTTGAAAGTAGTCCTATTTTTGTCACATCTGCGTCGGACGCACTCAAGAGCACTCGGTAGTACTCACAAGTAGACTGGATTCCCTCCCTCAAAATCCGCCGGTGCTTAGCACCTTGGGGGTTCAACTCCCCCTCCCGGCACCACCGTTTTCATCATTGTTTCAACGAGCTACAGTTCCTTCTGCGCCCTTGCGGTGACGGGTGTTTCCGCGAAAACACTGCGCACTGTAGTTAAACTGTAGTAGTTTCTTGCGAAAGGTCGTGCAGTCAGCCTCAGCGCTGCGGCTGAAGATGCGAGGCTCTATACCCGAGGAAAACCAATCAAAGGTTTTTAGCACGCCTTGCTTTGATCCTTTTGGTGTGGACCAATTCCTTGAGTTAGCCGTTACCCACGAACTCGGGCACGCTCTTTGCCATGATCCCGATGAGCGAAGAGCTGACCAGTTCGGCCAACATCTCCGTCAGGGGCAAGCACCAAGTTGTAATAATCAGCACACTTCGACTACAGATTCTCGATAGCGGGCTGGTAAGGGTTGGTTCATTGTGTGCTTGTCACTCAATGCGATGCCACTCACGGAGCGATGCCATACACCGTCAATTGTTTCGCGCCGCCCACATAAACATGGCCATTGGCGACGGTTGGAATCGTGAACTTGACCGCAGTCCCCGGCGTGTCACGTGTGGCGACCTGGCTGCTGTTATAGTTCAACGCTGAGGTCGTCTGCGCGATATGCATGCAGGACTGCCGGCCCGGATGTGTTCACGCGTCCCTCTAGATCGCCGCCAACGAACTTCGAGTTGTCTAGCACCCAGATGATCCCGTTCGAAATTCCGTTAGCCTAAACGCTTGCGCTCGCATCCCGACTGCGGCAACTCTGGATCTCTGCTTCGCCTCAAATGTTCAGGCAAGGAGGTTCTAAATGCCAGTTCCTGGTTATTCTGATTCGTTGTTCTCTTTGCGCGCGACGCTCGCCAGGTTTGCAGTTCTTCTGGCAATGGCTTCAGTGGCCCAAGCACAGACTCAGGCAAGTTGCACCTTCACAATGCTCGATCTTCCAGGTCCGTCTACTTCGATTAATGATTTCGGCACAATAGTTGGGGGGGCGGGCACCAAAGGCTACATTCGATATGCAGGAGGAGGCGTCACCTACTATAGCGTTCCGAGCGCGAGTTCTACTTCGTTTAACGACCGTAACAACAATGGTGTCAGCGTCGGTACGTATCTGAGCCCAGGCTCGCAACTTCCAAAAGGATTCATGCTGGATGGGTCGACGCCTACTTCCGTCGTGCCTCCTGGCGCCACACAGGGCACTTACATTGGCCGAATTAACAAGTGGAGCAGCATTATCGGGTATTATGGCACCGCTCAGCTCCACGGCTTCAAGCGTTATAGCAACGGTAGCTTTATCACCCTCGACTTTCCAGGTGCGGCAAGCACAACGCCAACAGGACAAAATGATAACGGCATGGTCGTGGGCAGCGTCGTTGGTTTAAAGGGTAGCGTTGCGGTCAACGGATTTGTGTACTACAAAGGCCAGTGGGCGACGCTGAACTACCCGAATGCCGTAATCACCGAGCCGTGGGGCATCAGCAACTCGGGCGCGATCATCGGCAATGCCGAGCTATTTGGCATGGGTGCGAAGGTCCCGTTTCTCTATCAGAACGGTACTTTCAAATTCATCTCTGTCCCCAACGCACAAGCGAATTCGACATTCGTCTGGGGAATCAGTTCCAGGCAGGGAATAATTCTAGGCACAGTTAGCTTGAGCACGGGTGGCAAGAGTTTTATTGCGAAGTGCAACTAAAAACCCCAGGACCACTTTTGAGCGTACTAGCCGAAAGTGGTGATTTACGCGTTTCGAGTGAGGAGAAGTTTGTGAGATGTGCGCTCCTTCGCACCGCACAATGGTAGGAAGGGGTGAGTTTGGACGGTGGTTTTGTAAGTAATTGATAACAATATATTTAATTTAGCATCCGGGGCGTCGGCAAGCACTCCGGTCGGTACGGATCTGCTTCCATACGCTCCGCTGCTGGCGATTACTGAAATCTTGGGAAAGCGGCGGCGAACCCCGGACGGGAATTCAAATCCTGACATTTCCAGCATATTGAGGTCAGAGATGATTACGTCCGGGATTACTACTCGTTTGAGCTTGAGCAGAGTGTCAAAACCGTTTTCCGCGGTAGCGACCTCGTAGCCTTCTTTTCGCAGCAACAGCGCAAGTACCTCACGGACGCTCTCATCGTCGTCCACCACAAGGACGCGGTGTTTTAGGACTCTAGACACTGCTCCCTCCGTCCTATTCCACCTAACTGACCTCTGGCTGGGGATGACCGATTCCCGTTCCGCAAACTCACAGTCTGGTCAACATTGAACACTGTTTTTTTGGGTGAAAAATCTCCTGTTTACACCAGTTAGTGTTTAGCCGCGACCTCGCTCTCGCATAAAGTTGCTGGCTCTCCTAGCTCTTAACATCGATGGCCCGTCACTTATCCGATGTGTCTGAGACTGCCATATCGAAACTTTGACTTTCGACACCAACCGGTGAAATCATTATTTAGGTGTATCGGCAGTCGTTGGTTCGCGCGCATTTATTTCATCGGCCGAGTTGCTTTCTGGCGCATTCGGAAACTCTTGGGGGGCCAAAATCATGACATCCGTACCATCCAAGAAAATCAGCAAATTCGATCCCAAGACATTCCTTTCGACCCTCGACGGCGGTAGGAAGATCGCAGCTGTTTTCAAGAAGCAGACGATCTTTGTTCAGGGCGATTCGTCCGATGCTGTTTTTTATATCCAGAAAGGAAAGGTAAAACTCACCGTGGTGTCGCAGAAGGGGAAGGAAGCGACAATAGGCATTCTGAACGAGGGCGAGTTCTTCGGAGAGGGTTGCCTTACAGGGCAGCCTCTTCGCCTGTGCTCTGCAACCGCAATCACCGATTGCTCCGTGATGCGAATCGATAAGAAGTCCATGATAGAAGTGCTTCACCGGGAACACGCGTTTTCCGATATGTTCGTGGCATATTTGCTGACACGCAACATCCGATACGAAGAGGATTTGGTTGACCAGCTTTTCAATTCCAGCGAGAAACGACTGGCTCGCGTTCTTCTCCTGCTGGCTCACTTCGGCAAGGACGGAAAGCCGGAAGTTGCAATTCCCAAAATCAGCCAGGAAACTCTAGCGGAGATGGTGGGCACCACTCGCTCGCGGGTCAGCTTTTTCATGAACAGGTTCAGGAAACTGGGGTTCATTGATTATCAGGCTGGTGATGCATTGCAGGTTCACAGTTCACTTCTCAACATTGTTCTCCACGACTAGACGTTCATTCCGAAAAATGTGGCTATGCTCTCGTGCAGACCTAACCACTCTCGGCTTCTGCATTTCCTTGGTGACTTCAGCGAGTGTCGCTTTGGGCGATTGCTTTTTTTGTTTTCTATTACCCATACATCCACGATTCCACGAGTCCGCGGCATTTACAGGTCAATTTGGATCAAGTCTGGCAAGGTATTTTCCCTTCACCGAGCTTAGAGTCAAGAATGCTTATGAAGACTTCTCGCTGAGCCCTGTAGTTTTGCCAGTCGCTACTTCCTTTCTAGGGTCTTGGGTTTTCTGTAGTCCCGCGCTTGCCGCCAGATTCCAAGCTGCGAACATACCGACTACGCGAGGGAGCTATTTGACACTGCCCCCGCATAAGACTAGGCTCGTAGTTGAGGTGGTTACCACCTTCTCCTCTTTCAGGTTCCCTGAACTAAGTCAGCCCATCTGAAGTTTTCTCTCTTAGCCACCCCAACCTTAAGGAGGTTGCCATGTTTGCACGCAATGTCTCGATTCATCTGAAATCCAACATGCTTTCCGATTACACGCGAACTTTTGAGAAGGACGTCCTTCCTTTGCTTCGTAAACAGCATGGTTTTAAGGACGAAATCACATTCGCTGGTCCCGGCGGAGTTGATGTGACTGCAATCAGTCTGTGGGAAAGCAAGACCGATGCCGAAGCTTACAACACCAAAACTTATCCCGAAGTGTTGAAGACGATGGCAAGATTTATCGAGGGAACGCCCAAGGTTCAGACGTCTGACGTTGTCACCTCGACCTTCCATAAGATCGACGTTCACGCAAGTGCGTAGAACTGTGAGCCTTTCGCACGAGAAGGCGGTTAACGTCCGCCTTCTCGGTTAAAGTGCGGAAGATTACCCGTTTGGAACCGAGGTTCTCTCCATGAAATCCCTTTTATTAATGATTCTCTCTTTGTGCTTTGTCCTAAACGTCGTCGCGCTCACACCCCAAGTTCTTAATCAGGCGCCGCGCCAGGTTCAGCCGACGGCTGGGGCTAGGTTGGCAACCATGCTGGGTACTGTTCAGGATGGCGATAAATTGAGGTTCGTAACCGACCAGAGAGCCTGGAATGTGGACAACCCGGAGACCCTTAAGGGCCACGAAGGACATTATGTGCGAGTGAGGGCCCATGTCTGTTCAGACAGGGATTCAATTCACATCACAGAAGTGAACCTGCCCACCGCAACTGAGACCAGAAAAGATGACATGAAGTAGGAGCGGAGAGGCAGGGGCTGTGGACAACCGACATACGGCTTGCGCTTATCACGAAGCAACTACCGAAATCTGGGAGTGACACAGGTTGCTTTCTTGTTGCCGTTAAGTGCGGCCAAGGTAGGAGTTGGTTTATGGTTTGCGAAGAGTTGGACCACCTGGAATGGGATTTTATTCAGGCCAGGGCGGGAATCCCGGACACAGATTCTTTGGGATGGACGTGTGGGGAGTTTTCGTGCCTTAGCGCTATCCTCGATCATAAGCGGGATGGGCATTAGGGCCAACGCTGTCCCGGGGATTGAATCCATTCACAGAGGGAAGCTTCCCTAGGGTCGCAGTGGACTGTAATGTCAGGCTGCTCGGCAGGGCTGGCCTTACCAGGCGCACGCCCGGAGAAGCGGCGGTACTCGGCACTTTGGTTGGGCATCCTTTCGCCAACTCCTGGGTTGTCGCTAATCGGAATCTATAGCGCTGGTGGCGTAACTATCATCTAGACTGCAGAGGATTGCTGGATGAAAACTCTTCCCAAACTCTTGAACGACTTCATTTTGAATGAGAGCGAATATCGGTCTTGTAAAGCTTGGCTGGCAGAGGCGAATGAGGAAACCATGCGTCATCCATTAGGCAACCCAGAACTGGAGATGCAGAGGCAGCGCATCAAGAGCTTAGTTGCAGAATATGAGCAGAATTGGCGTCACTCAGGCGGTACGTGATTGATCGAAAGGAAACAGTGATACCCACCAAGAACTGCCGTTGTCCCACGCGGTTCAAGGCCGGGCACGTCAACGCCTTTGCACAGTGGGCGTGGGTAGCTCGCAAGCTTGGGCAGTCAGGGCTGCACCACCCCTCAATCTTGCCGGCTACCTAGATCTCTTCGCCAGCCTGGCGATTAAACAAGTAGTGGTGCACTCAGGCAAGGATTCATTTCCAGAAAATGAAAACTCGAAAGAACAACAACCGGATTAAAGGCCTTCTGTCACTGGCCGCACGGTTTGGGCGACTGCTTGATTCACGTCCTCGGGGGCACTTTTCTTTTCCTCGATCTCGTCTGGACGGCGATCCACCCTTTTTTGACGAACAAGATTTTCCCACGCATGCAGAACGAGAAGGTACTTAGCTTGTGTCCCGTTGAGAACGCCGAGCGAGCAATTCAGACCAGCAAATTACCAAGGGTTGGAGCGATCATCATGCCAGTTACGAGCATTACCTCTCTCTTTCTGATCCTCTGAGCAGGTGGCAGAATCGCTTGTCGGTTTCGATCAGCGCGTGGAAGTCCTGAACGACGGAGGCTGTGCTTGGCGGTTTTTCAAGAAGGAGGCATGGAAATGCGCTGCTTCTGGGAGCAAACGGGTGTCCTTGGTCCGATCTATCACTTATTGGGTCACGGTTTGAATGACGCCGATATCGCGAGCAAGGTGAATCTCACCGATGTGAAGGTACAAAGCTGCGTAGCCTGGATACTTCATTTAACCTGAAGAATCGTCAAGAGTTGGCTCTATACGCTTCAGGTGCAGCATAACTTTGTCTATTGCCTGACAAGCCGCAAAAAATGAGAGACCATCTATGAAATTTGGTTTCCCAACCACGGAAGTGTTGCGAAACACAACATGGTCAATAGTGCTCAGCCTTTTTCTGGGTGCCTGCCCGATAGTTAAGTATGGGCCCTTTAACCGGGACCTCAAAGCTCTCTAGTTTGGCTTCCATACTTGCTTTGTACAAATGAATACGAATGAAAGGCGTCTGAAAATGGCTACGAAATTCACCCCGTTGCACGACCGCATTCTGGTCCGGCGCATTGAGGAAGGCGAAACCACCCGTGGCGGAATCATCATCCCCGATTCAGCTAAAGAGAAGCCCCAGGAGGGCGAAGTAGTTTCTGTTGGCAAGGGCAAGATCAATGAGGAAGGCAAGGTTCGTCCCCTCGATGTTAAGGGAGGCGACCGCATCCTCTTCGGCAAATACTCCGGCACAGAAATCAAGCTGGATGGCGAAGATTTCATCATCATGCGCGAAGAGGAAGTTCTCGGCATCCTCTCCGGCGCAGCAAAGCGCGAAACTGCAGGTTCGCGAAAGTAAATTTTGAAGTAAATGGGCACCGGTCCTGAACGAAGTCGAAGGATCCAGCTCGTCAAAATCGGCGTCAGCCGGAGCCGCTAGGAGCTAGTAGCTAAGAGCTGATCTCTAATGCCGCAAATAGAAATCCTGCAGCCAGTCTGTAAACAAACTTTAGGAGAAGACGACAATGGCAAAACAAATCGTACACGGAGAAGAGTCCCGCCAAGCGATTCTTCGCGGTGTCAACGTGCTCTCTGACGCCGTAAAGGTCACGCTCGGCCCCAAGGGCCGCAACGTCGTGATCGACAAGAAATTCGGTTCGCCGACCATTACCAAGGACGGGGTCACCGTCGCGAAAGAAATCGAACTGAAAGATACGCTCGAAAACATGGGCGCACAGATGGTGAAGGAAGTTGCTTCCAAGACCTCCGACGTTGCCGGCGACGGAACCACCACCGCCACCGTCCTGACCCAGGCAATCTACCGCGAAGGCGTAAAGACTGTCGCTGCTGGTGCCAATCCCATGGCCATAAAGCGCGGCATTGAGCAAGCTGTGAACGTGGTTTGCGGCAACGTCGATCCGAGCACCGGCGAGCGCGCCAAGGGTGAACTCGATAAGCTCTCCAAACCTGTCACCGGTGACATGATCGCCCAGGTTGGCAGCATCTCTGCCAACAACGACGAAACGATCGGCAAGATCATTGCCGAAGCCATGAAGAAGGTCGGCAAGGATGGCGTGATCACGGTTGAAGAGTCGAAGACGCTCGAGACCCAGCTCGAAGTCGTAGAAGGCATGCAGTTCGACCGCGGCTATCTCTCACCCTACTTCGTCACGGATCCTGAGCGCATGGAGGTTGCCTTCGAGAATCCCTACATCCTGATCCACGAAAAGAAGATCAGTTCGATGAAGGATGTACTTCCCCTGCTCGAACAGATTGCCAAGAGTGGCAAACCACTGCTTATCGTCGCAGAGGACATCGAGGGCGAGGCGTTGGCGACTCTTGTCGTCAACAAGCTGCGTGGTACGCTGCAGGTTGCTGCTGTAAAGGCTCCTGGATTCGGCGACCGCCGCAAGGCCATGTTGCAGGACATCGCAACGCTCACGGGCGGGAAGGCGATCACCGAAGATCTCGGCATCAAGCTCGAGAACGTGAGTCTGGAGGGTCTCGGCCAGGCCAAGAAAGTCACCATCGACAAGGACAACACCACCATCATCGAAGGTAGCGGCAAGCACAGCGACGTCGAAGGCCGCGTGAAAGAGATTCGCAGCGAGATCGATAAGACGACCAGCGACTACGACCGCGAGAAGCTGCAGGAGCGGTTGGCGAAACTGGTCGGCGGGGTTGCTGTGATCAAGGTTGGCGCGGCGACCGAGACGGAAATGAAAGAGAAGAAGGCTCGGGTTGAGGACGCAATGCACGCAACCCGAGCGGCCGTGGAAGAAGGCATCGTACCCGGCGGCGGCGTGGCTCTGGCCCGCTGTGTCGTCGCTCTCGACCAGCTGAAGGTTGAGGGCGATGAGCGGATCGGCGTCAACATCGTGAAGCGCGCCCTGCAGGAACCGCTACGCCAGATCGCTGAGAACGCAGGCGAAGAAGGCGCCATCGTTTTGGGCAAGGTCAACGACTCGAAAGACCCGAACTTCGGCTACAACGCCCTGAGCGGAGAGTACGAAGACCTAGTCAAGGCCGGCGTGCTCGATCCCACCAAGGTTGTGCGCACGGCTCTGACCAATGCCGGCTCCATCGCGGCGTTGATGCTGACCACGGAAGCCCTCGTCGCCGACATTACGGATGAGAACAAGGGCGCTGCCGCCGCCGCCCACGGGGGCATGGGAGATGCCTACTAAGAACTAGCACACGGTCAACTCTCGTTGAAGGGCGACCTGCGCTGGCGGAAGGAGCGTTCAACAGAATGACCTTCTCGATTCATGGTAGCTATCCGAATAAATGACACACCGGATTGCCGTCGCAAGTTTTGGAGGCGTCCCAATTCGTCTAGTAACTCGCGACAGGTCCGTTGCAATCCCTTGCTGACGGCTATGCACTCCTTTGAACGTTCTAGATTCCGTTTGACTTGCTTAAGCAAGTCCTTGCTTTGCTGTGTCATTTTCGGTGGCTAGATGTTTGGCCACGCAAGGGGGAAGAGGACCGCGAGGTCGCGGTTTGGTGCAGTCGAGTCTACGCGGCACCCTGTCCCTTCGTTTCGCTCTGCCCTTTGAGTCGGTGCTGTTTCTCGCTAAGCATCCGGTCTATCTCGTAAGTCAGTTGCATCAATCCGGACGGGGTCTCGCTCTGAGGCGGCCTCGGTGCAGAGCTTCTGCCAGTTTTCTAAGTTTTCGCCTCGCACAGGGTCACGAATTAATTAGATACCGCCCCCCAACCCTTCTTTCGAGTGCCGAGGTCAGTTGCTACGCTTGCCTGTAGCATCTTTACACTAGACCTAATTGCGCCGATCTGAAGCGCCAACAAACGCCTACCCTGGAAAGGTTAATCGTTCCCACTCAATGGCGAAAGCGAAGCCATTCGTAAGTAAGGCCCGCCACTGAGATCAGCACCATACCCACAAACAGTGCGTCAGATATTAGTGCCTTTATGTCGCGCCGTTTGATACTCAATGCGTTTCTTGTTGGGATTGGCGTCGCGCCCGTGAATTTGGCACTGTAGTAAAACTGTAGTAGTTCCCTGTTCAGCACCGAGCAAGTTGGGTCATAACCGATCAACACACTCACCTTGTGAGAGGTTGGAAAGTAAAGTAAAGTAGAGAATTTTCATAACGGATCAGAACTTACTATGGACTCAAAATCCGCCGGTACTTGGTACCTTGGGGGTTCAACTCCCCCTCCCGGCACCACACTCAAAACAGCGTCAGAGGCGGGCAAGGCGCACAGAGCAGCTTTCGAACCAAGGCGCTCAAATCATCGAAATTCGGCCTTGTGACGCCGGTGTGACGGAAACCGTCGTCCCACATGGATGCGCTCCGCCACGTTCAACGGGAACCAGTTGGCCTTGAGAAGGGTCGTTCGTGAGCCGCTGCCGGTCCTGCGGCGTGGCACACCCTCGGCTGGCAGACTGTGCGTCTCCTCGCAGTTCGAGGGAGATGGCACGGCACTTCAGAGCGGGGTGCTCCCGTGCGGCAGGCAGATGCGCAGGCGAGTGGGGATCAACGCACCGTCGCCCCGTCAACTATCCACCGAGCGCAATGACCGCCATAGCGTTGCCGTAGACTCTTTTTCGCGAGACGTTAAGGGTTCTTTGCTCCAAAGTGAAGACCTTCGATAGACTCCCAGTTGTTGTTGCACCTAAGTAGCGTTCGGGAGGTCTGGCCTAAACACGCGCCTGCTTTCCTCTTGGCCTTAGAAGTTGTACTTCAGGCCAAATTGAATCTGCCGCATCGGTATAGCCAGGGATCCGATAACACCAGCGCTGCCCGGCCCGTCATCAATGAAGTTATCCGGCTGCGCAAAATTGGGATGGTTGAAAGAGTTGAAGAGTTCGGCGCGGAACTCCAAGCTTTGTGCCTCTGACAGCCGGAACAATTTGCGGAAAGAAAAATCAAACACGTTTTGACCAGGCCCGATGAGCACATTCCGCCCTGCGTTGCCGAACGCAAAGCCGTTCGGAATGGCAAACGCATCCACATCGAACCAGCGACCAGGGGTCCTTTGGCCGCGCGGTAGGTTGCCGTTACGAATCTGGTCTGCCCGCACGATCCCCTGGGTGCCGGTGTTTGAAGGGTCGAAACCTAAATACGGCGAGAAAGGGAACCCACTTGCCAGGGTGTAAATACCCCCCAAATGCCATCCAGCGAAGACAGAGTCCATAAGCCCGTTCTTCGGATGCGAACCTCGGCTCCCAAACGGCACCTCATAGTCGAAGCTTAGCACCCAGCGAAGTGTTTGATCGAAATCCGCCCGGCCCCGCTCTGCACCCAAGTCATAGCTATTCTGGGCAAAGGGTGCCGCACAGCAGATTTCCGGAAGGTCGTTGATCGCCTTGCTATATGTGAACGCGCTAAGAAAGTACAACCCGTGAGTTGTACGCTTCTCGGCTTTTACCTGCAGCGCGTTGTAGTTTGAATTAGCTATGTTGGTAATGGCTGTAAACCCGCCAAATTGCGGATATGGCCGCCGCACCTGGACATCGCCTGGGCCCGGAATAGGGTCCTGATTGGGGTCTATTACTCCTTGCAGGTGAGTACCCTTCGATCCTGCATAGGCGAACTCGACGGTGATTGCCGCTGGTAGTGCCCTCTGCACCGCCAGGTTCCAGGCTTGGTAGTAGGGCGTGTGCAGACGCGAATCTACGCTGGTTACTCCCGGATTGATGGCCTGGCTAGGATTGAGCGGCGGGAAACCTTGTGACACTGTCACCACGGCCGTAATCCCGTCGCTGATAAACGTGGGCTCATAGAAGAACGGGAGGTTATATGCGAGCTGAAGAGGCGCAGCTGTGCGAATTTCCTGTCCGCTGAAGAAGATTCCGTATGCTCCCCGTAGCACCGTTTTGCCGTTCTCCTTCGGAGTCCAGGCAAAACCAACGCGTGGAGAGAAGTTGGACTTGTCAGCCTGCACGAGCCCGCGTGAAGCGCCGTTTTGCCCAGCGACTACGATAGTTCCCGTGTTGTAGTCGAAATTGGCCTGGCGATTGTCCTTTTCGACGATCGGAGAAAAGTAGTCATAGCGCAAACCCAGGTTCAGGGTCAGGCGCCGCGTTATTTTCCAATCGTCTTGCACGAATGCCGATGGCACTTTTTGCCGATTGTGCAAGCCAATTACGGTTGAGATCCTCGCCGTGATCGGCAGTCCAAGCAACATATCAGCGAGTGGACTGCCTTCGTTTCCAGTGACGGGGTCCTGCGTGAACTGACCGCTGAAGATAAATTGTCCTCGTGGTGCCGCTTCCTGTGAAATATTGAATTGGCTCCAGCGAATTTCGCCACCCAGTTTGACCGTATGTCCACCGCGCACTAGCGTAAAAACGTCTGTAATCTGCCGCTCTTGGCTCGCCAGCAGTGTGGGCGCAAATCTCGGATCTCCCACTCGACGATATCCACCGCCAGGAGAGAACAACGTGAGTCCGTTTACACGTGGATCGTTGGGAACGCCGGGCACCTGCAGTTCCGTGGGCGGAAGTACAGTGCCGCCGACAGGTAGTCCCCGTCGAATGTGTACGTGATTAAAACCGACGCGGAATTCATTCACCGCTCGAGGCGTAAGCGTGCGTGTGTATCCCAGTGACGCTCCCTTTGCGTCCTCGTACCCGATACCCGTACTGGAATCGCCGCCATTTGCTAATCCTGGTAGAGGTGCTGGACGCAAGTCGGTTCGTCCGCTTTGCGAATAGCGCACGAAAATACGATCGTTATTGTTTGGAACATAGTCGATTCGCCCGTCGCCTTCATCAATGGTGTCCATCTCAATGGGCGAAATTACGAAATTGTTATAAGCGTTAGGATCAGTCCCTACTGGTACCGCCTGGTTAGCGGTCGGATATAGATTCATGAAGGCTTGACTGATTGGGGCAATTCGATTCCCGGGAATCACGTTCCCGGGAAACGGCAGGCCTGTCTGCGGGTCAAAAATAATCGGTTCATACGGAGCTGAGAAATCACCCGTGCGTTCGGGCACTAACGGAATCTTCGAGACCCAGGTCAGTGGGTTGCGAATACGTGTCCCTTGATAGTCGCCGAAGACGAACAACCTGTTCTTGATTACCGGCCCCCCCAACGTGCCTCCAAACTGGTTTTGCTTGAACGAAGCCTTCTTCGCAGTTGGGTCTTCGAAATAATCGCGCGCGTCAAGGGCCGAGTTGCGGAAAAACTCAAACACTCCGCCATGAAACCTATTCGTCCCTGATTTGGTTATTGCGTTGACTACCGCTCCACCGCTGCGCCCAAATTCCGCGGAATAACTGTTCGTCTGGATCTTGAATTCGTGGATGGCGTCTACGTTCGTGCGCAGCACGAGTCCGCCGTTGTCGTTGGAGTTGTTATCGATTCCATCGAGAAGAAAATTATTCAGAGTTCCGCGTGTGCCGTTCGCGACAAAGCTGTTTTGTCCTCCCGTACTGCTGCCGCCAGTGTTCCCGTTGGTTCCGGAACTGGTCCGAACAACTCCCGTACTCAACGTAGCCAGTTGTGTGTAATCGCGTCCATTGAGCGGCAGCTGAACGATCTGCCTATTCGTGATCACCTCCCCGAGCGAGGAAGTCTCACTTTGAATGGCCGGTGCCTCAGCCGTCACCTCGACACTCTCTGAGACCGAGCCGACACTCAGGGCGAAATCGATCCGCAGACGGTCCTGCACTCTGATTGTGACCGTGGGTCGCGTCTCGATTTTGAAACCTTGCGCTTCGACAGAAACCTTGTACTCGCTCGGCTGCAGCGGTGGCGAGGCATAATCGCCCGAAGCGTCAGCCTGGGTTCTACTGATTGTTCCGGTCGCGAGGTTTGTAAATGTAATCGTCGCCGAACCAATTGCGGCGCCTTGATTGTCGCGGATCGTCCCAGCAATTGTGCCCGTATCAACCTGTGCTCCAACTACCGCTCCTACCAGCACCACAAATGCCGCTGCGCTAAATATCCTCATCATAATTAGGTAATTAGAACATCAAAAGAAGGGAAAAGAAATAGAAAATATACTAAACGCAAGATATCGTAAGCCGCG
>Ga0134127_10002160_pt1 | contig 14331 bp, 14 predicted proteins | sample KB31753_FD_96459 | JGI IMG/M metagenome (GOLD analysis project Ga0134127, IMG submission 96459) | Terrestrial soil microbial communities with excess Nitrogen fertilizer from Kellogg Biological Station, Michigan, USA - KB3-175-3 | ecosystem: Environmental > Terrestrial > Soil > Unclassified ...
ACGAGTCTCCTTTATCAGACCGTAGCCGTCAGCCGTAAGTCTGAGTCAACTAATCTTCCGAAGTTCACCGGTCAATCGCCTGGCTCAGTCGAGCGAGCGCGAGCGCACCCAATGCGAGACCGAAGTCGCGTAGCGCGACGTCGAAATATCCTGGAATCATCAAGAGGTTTACGACGATCAGTAGTAGCCAAGCCGAAACAACGTATGCGAAAACCGTGGGCTTGAAGAAAACACCAAGTCCCGCGATGATTTCGATTATGCCGACAACAAGCATCATTTCGTGACCGTGGCCTCCAACCAACTTGTTGACGAACGGCGGCAGATACTGCTCCCAATTCACGAGTAAATTAAGAAACTTATCCAGGCCGGCCACGATTGGCGCCACGATGAACCCGATGCGCAGTATTTGATAAGCCTGATAGGCAGGTCCGGATTCGTCGATGTTCGCCTCGACTTCATGTGCTGGAGTGGTCCGCGTTCGGTTATCGATGATGTGTTCCATCTCTCTCGCCTCCTACTCTGAGTTTGAATTTCCCAAGGGGACTGTTCTTTTGCGCGAAGAATACACTCTTCTAGCAATAAGTCAAGGACTACTTGGACTTATTGTGTTTATTATTCGGATGTGCAATAGTTGGCCTGAATGAAGCGAACTAGAATGGACAAGCGCTTTTTTGACAGCACGCGAGGTCGCATTGTGGCGCTGTTGAGGGGAACCAGAAAAACGGTCAATGAGTTGGCCGAAGAGCTCGAGCTTACGGACAACGCTGTGCGCGCCCACCTCGTTTCTCTCGAACGCGACGGTCTAATAAAGCAAAGCGGAATTCAACGAGGACTACGAAAACCACATTTCGCTTACCAGTTGACTGACGAAGCCGAGCATCTTTTCCCTAAAGCCTATGACGCCCTGCTCAATCAACTAATTGCGGTATTGAAAGGACGACTGACGCCTGGGGCTCTGGAGGAAGTGCTGCGTGAGGTCGGACGTTCCCTGGCTAGCGCTCAAGGCCCTAGTCCAACAAACGGTGAGATGAAAGGTCGAATCGAGAATGCTCTCACTGCTCTCGAGGTGATTGGAGGGGCGGCGCGCGTTGAGAAGGAGGGCGAACAGCTTTTCATCTGTAGTGAAAGTTGTCCGTTGACCGCTGCGGTTGTTGAACATCCCGAAGTTTGCAAGCTCGCGGAAACACTCCTGTCGGAGATAATTGGAGCAGAGGTCAGGGAGCGTTGCGACCGGGACGGTACGCCCCGGTGTCGATTTGAGGTAATGGGAATCTGACGAACCGGAGTTCAGTGGTTCCTCGGAGCGTTCTACGTCACATCGTTTATTCCGTCTCGTTTCCGCAGCACATCTCCAATTCGAAAGGGAACGCGAATGCCTGATAACGTCACTCAAAAGCGTCTTAAGCAAAAAGCCCTCGAGCGGTGGGAAAACGAAGGCGGAAAAATTGAGACGGAGCGTAAGGGAACAAGCAAACCTAATCCGACAAGAGAGAGGGAGAAAGGACCTGGGCCTCCCTCCCGACTGCGTAGAACTGAAAAGCGCAAATCTCGTTAGGGTCAGAGCTTACGTTCCGATGCACCCGGCGTTGAGGCTTTGCCAGGTGCGGTAACTAATGCGCATCAAAGAACTCCGGTCTAGTCTCTGACGGCCACTTCGGCAGGCAAGGAATCCGGTTCCTCCGGAAGGTCGAGAGGTTGTTTCTGCGGACGGCGTGACTTGAAGAATGAGGTTCGGTCCAAAACGTTTTCCTGAAACTGTTCGAGGTAAAGGTAAATCACAGGCGTGATGTAGAGCGTGATGAACTGCGAAACTACGAGCCCCCCAACAACAACCAGGCCGAGCGGCCGGCGCGAAGAACCGTCGGCTCCGTAGCCAAGAGCGATCGGCAACGCACCGAACACTGCCGCGAGAGTCGTCATGAGGATCGGACGGAAGCGATCCATGCTGGCGTCGTGAATCGCCTGCTCGGCCGCCTCACCGGCCTCAACTCTCTGCCGCGCGAAATCGACGATCATGATTCCGTTCTTCTTCACGATGCCCATCAACATAAACATCCCCACGAACGCGTAAAGCGAAGCCTCCTGACCAAAGACTACGAGCGTCAAAAGTCCTCCTACCAAAGCAGTCGGCAAAGTTGAAAGCACGGTCAATGGATGCACGTAGCTTTCATACAGGATTGCCAGGATCACATACATTACGAACACCGCTAGCGCCATCAGGACAGTGAGGCTGCTAACCGTGTTACTGAAAGTCTGCGCTTCGCCCTGTAGCTCCGCTCGCACAGTTGGCGGCACGATTTCACGCGCTGACTGGTTGATGAAATTTGTTGCGTCCCCCAGCGCCACGCCCGGTTTCAAGTTGAAAAAGAGAGTCATGCTCGTGAACTGGTTCAGGTGGTTCACTGTCTGAGGGCCCAGTATGGTCTTCCATGAAACCAATTCCTTGAGTGGGACGAGATGTTGACCATCGTCGGATTTGATATAGAGCAGGGACAGATCCTCCGGATGCTCACGAGCTGAGTCTTCCATCTCCAGAATCACCTGATACTGATCCTCTGGCTTTTTGATCAAATAGAGATAGTTCTGCGAATAAGCGTTGCGCAGGAGCGTCAGAATGCGCGCCTCGGAGACGCCGTACGTCTTCGCCTGATCCCGATGTAGCTCGATGTTCAGGTTGGGAGTGTTGTTATAGAAGTCAGACGAAACAGAGAGAAAGCCCGGGTAGGTCATGAGCTTGCCCATCAGTTTTTGACCGACATCGTAAACCTGAGTGGGATTCGCGCCGGAAACGGTAAACGCGTACTGACCCTGGTTTTGACTTGTAACACCCGTGCTGATTTCCAATACCGGAAAGGGCCGCAGAAACGTCATCACTCCGGGAATCGTGTTGAGTTTGCCCATCATCTCGGCCGTGACCTCGGCGATCGGCTTTCTTTCCTCGGGTGGCCTGATGAAGGTAAATGTGATGCCCTGATTCGACGCCAAAAATCCGGTTGCCCCAGACAACGTAAATTCGGTAATGACATTCGGATCGTTTTGCAAGACTTCGTCAACACGATCCTGATAACTATGCATCTGCGCTGGCGATGATCCTTCCCGCGCGATGAATGCGCCGAAGATCACGCTGCTGTCTCCGGGTGGCAGAAATGCTTTCGGCACCAGCATGAACAATCCAATCGTTCCAGCGAGACACAAGACCCAGATCACTGGCGAGATCCAGCGGTGACGCAAAAACCACCACAGTGATTTACCGTACATGCCCAGGACGCGCTTTTCGAGCCCGCCGATCACGCGTTCCATCCAGGTTTTTCTTGAGCCCTCGCCGCGTTCCTTCAACAAACGCGCGCACATCAGCGGTGTAAGCGTCAACGACACCAAACCCGAAGCCAGAATCGCGATCACGATTGTGATGGCAAACTCGCGGAAGATGCGACCGACCAGGCCAGTCATAAACACGAGCGGGATGAAAACTGCGGCGAGGGAGATGGTCATCGAGAGGATCGTGAAACTGATTTCCCTCGCGCTATTGATCGCCGCTGTAAAAGGTTCCTCGCCGCGCTCCATCCGACGGACAGTGTTTTCGAGAAAGACGATCGCGTCGTCTACCAGAAATCCGATCGCGAGCGTCAAGGCCATCAACGACAGGTTGTCGAGGCTGTAGCCCAGGGCGCGCATCGCAATGAACGTCACCAGCAAAGACAACGGCAACGCCACCACCGGAATAAGCGTGTCCGTCACCCTGCCCAGAAATGCAAAGATGACGATTACTACCAGGACGAACGCGATGATCAGAGTCATCTGCACGTCGGCAACTGAATGAACGATGTTTAGGGAACGATCGTAGATCGGTGTTATACGAATCGACCCCGGCAACTCGGAGCTGATCAGCGGCAAAATGGCGTGAATACTCTGGGAAACCTCGACGGCATTCGCCCCCGCTCGACGGTTAACGGCTACAATCACAGTGGCGGAAGGAACGGAATATCCTCGCACCCAAAACCGCATGTTTATTCGTTCGTCCTGGACCGATTCCTTAACTTCTGCAACATCGCGCAGATAGACTGGCGCTTCGCTCGTGCCACCAATAACCAGGTTGGCATATTGCTCGGGGCTTTCCAGCTGGCCCTGAGGGCGAAGGATTGAGGTACCGGAAGCGCTATCCAACTGACCGGCCCCGGTGTAGCTGGTTCCACTCTTAATCGCGGCGTTCAGATCATCAATCGAAATGCCGCGCGCCCACATCGCCGTCGGGTTTGCCTTGATGCGAATTGCGGACTTGCTCCCAAACACATTCACTTGGGAAACGCCTGGAAGGATGCTGATGCGTTGACCTACCTGCGTGCTCGCGTAGTCGTAGAGCTGACCGGACGTAACCGAGTCGCTCGTCAACGCGATATACATGATTGACTGATCGTTGGGATTGCTCTTGGAATAAGTCGGGGGCGATGGCAGGTCCGCCGGGAGACTGCCGAGGGCTTGCGAGATCGCTGTCTGTACATCAGTCGCCGCGGCATCAATGTTCTTCTCCAGGGCAAACTGCAGAGTAAGTGTTGCAACGCCCTGAGTGCTCTGCGAAGTTACTACCTCCAGTCCATTGATTTGCATGAACTGGCGTTCGAGTGGCGTGGCGATGTTATTGGCAATCGTATCGGGGCTGGCACCTGGATAACCGACCTGCACCTGAATCACCGGATAATCTACGGCGGGAAGATCGTTAACCGGCAGCTGAAAATAACTCAGGACACCAAACAGGATCACCGAGAGAGTCAGCACCGCAGTCATCACGGGGCGCCGGATGAATGGTTCCGAGAGGTTCATTACTTCGACCCGTTGCTTGCTGCAGCTGCCTCTTTCGGCTGTTCGATTAGGACTTTTCCACCAGGCGTCACGCCGAGCTGTCCATTAATCACCACACGTTCACCGGCTTCGACTCCAGTTTCAACAACAACCAGGTCTCCCTGTCGCTGTCCCAATGTCACTTGACGTTGATCGGCTGTCGAGTCTGGTTTGACGACATAGACGAACGATCCGTTTGCCGACATCTGGGGGGCAGAGGCTGGTACGAGCACGGCGCTGTGAATGGTATTTAGAACCAAACGAATGTTTACGAAACGCCCGGGCCAGAAACGATGATCGCTATTTGGAACGGTTGCGCGCAGGGTCACCTGGCCGGTCGCGTTCTGCACCGAGTTGTCGAGAAACGTCAATTGCCCGGCAACCATCTCGCCGCCCGTATCGGGGAGTCGAACTTCGGCTTTGAGAGCGCCCGCCCGCATTTGCTGTTGAACGGCCGTAAGGCTGCCCTGCGAAATCGTGAAGTCCGCATAGATTGGATCGAGACGTTCGATGACTAACAACGCATTAGAGCTCGGAGAGTTTTCGTTACCAGTCCCGGCGTTGTTGTTGTTCGAACCGCCAGGATTTACGACGTTGCCGAGATCTACTAGCCGCTGTCCCGCGCGTCCATCTATAGGCGAGCGAATGTAACAGTAACTAAGTTGGACCTTCGCGCTTTCGACCGCCGCGGCGTCCACCTTGATCGATTCATCCGCACTCCGGACGTTTGCCTTTGCCGCTTCGACATTCGCTCTGAGCGATTCGTAGTTGGCGCGGAGTTCTTCATATTGCTCGCGGGGAACAACACCGTGTTCGACGAGCGTGCGATATCGTTCAACCTGTGCATAGCCCCACTTCGCCTGGGCTACTTCCTTTGCCAGGTTGGCCTCAGCCTGTTTCTTCAGCGCGCCATCCTTCGAAAGACTCGCTTGCGCCTGCCTCAAGCTCGCTTCGAAAGGGCGCGTGTCGATCGTGAAAAGCATGTCGCCTTTTCTCACGTTGGCGCCGTCGGTAAAGTGAATTTTGGTAATTCGTCCTGAAACCTGAGGCTGAATCGAAACCACTTCCCGGGCGACAGTTTTACCGATTGCATCGAGGTAGGTCGGAACGTCCTGGCTAACGGCTACGCTTACCTGAACAGGAGACGGCGGCCGCTCAAAGCTTTGCTGCGCCTTGTTGGCGCAGCCGGTGATTGATAAAGCCAACACGACTACGGAGAACAGCGCAGATTCTGAGAGATTACGCATACGGCGATTGTATTTCATGTTACTGCTTTTGGCTTAGTCGGGGTGCTGGGGAGCGATTTAGGTTCTTACGCAGCAGAAGGCGAAAGAGTTCTGTACTTCATTCAGACCCATTTCAGATACGTAAAATTTCGGATGGGTGTCCCCGTAGGAGACAGTGTTAATCGCCGTGGTCTCGAATGGTGTGATGAGGAGAAACCGTTAAAACGGTCGGCTTATTTTGGTAGCTTCTTCACCGGGCTAAAACCCGGTGAGAATGAAATTACGCCAGCTGATAAATCTGAATCGGCTCTTCCCTGCCCCGCACTTGAACGTGACCCATCGAGATTGCTTCAGACAAGTTATCGCTGAGCGCGTCGTGCTTTACCTCTTCCGAAATTAGTAGTTCCGAATCGAACTCTTTGTTCAACTTCTCGATCCGCGAAGCGAGGTTTACCACATCGCCGATCACCGTGTACTCCCTCCGCAAGGCCGACCCAATACTGCCCATTACTGCGTCGCCTGAATGTAAACCGATTCCTACGCGCGTTGGTGGGACATTTCCCTGGGCGATTTCGATTTTCAATCGCATCAGAATTTCTTTCGCCGCTTGCACGGCGTTCAGACAGTTATGACCGTCAGATATCGGTGCGCCAAATACAGCCATGAAACCGTCGCCGAGAAACTTATTGATGATGCCGTGGTTGCGATTGACAATCTCAATCATAAAATCAAACAGATGTTCCAGGTAATAGACCACCTCTTCAGGACTCTTCTTCTCCGCAAAGCTGGTGAAATTGCGGATGTCGAGAAACATCACGCAGACGCTCTTCTTCTCACCGCGCAAGTCACTTCCGCTGGCTAACAACTCATTCACCACCGCCGGCGACACGTGGCGGCCGAACATATGCACGATGTTGTTTCGCTCCTCCGCGAGTTTGTTTGCTTCCACCATTCGCTTTCTGATTTCTCGACCAACAAAGCCAGTGACTGCACCCAGAACAAGAAGGCTGATTCCGATTGGAACTTGAATCGGACGGTAGAAATTCATTCGATCGAGGTAAAACCTCGATACCACTAGAAACTCGATTGCCGCCACCGCGCCGGTGAATAACGAAAGGAACAAGCTCAACCTCAGCGCGGAGAGCACTATGAAAACGTGATAAAGAAATACTGGAATCAGCGGGACTGGAGAACCAGGACTGGCGTACGTCGCCGCCATGACCAATCCGGCAGTTGGCATGCTGATCTCGATCAACGCTGTAATGAACGGGTAGACGGGAGGAATACCTTGATGAGTCTTAATTAGGTAGGCGACTAATAATCGCTGGGCGACCAAATAGACAATCAGGAATCCGACAATCGCGAAGCGCCAACGCATGAACGAACCCATGTTCTGCTGCAGAGCGGCGCCGAGGTCACTTGAGAGCATTGATGGCGGCACGAGTGACTGAATTGCCATCAAGCCTGTAATGATGAGCAAAACGATGACGCGCAGTTTTTCTGTGCTCAAAGCCTGAAGCGCTAGCTGATCGATGGGTGCGTTCACATCGGTAACAACAGTCACTACCACACGTTTGCGTCTGCGAATTCTCATGATCAGAATCTCCCAAATCTATAGAGTCTCAGGGATTTTCAAGTTAGTCTGCTGAGATAGGCCTTGATTCCATCCAGAGAAGCGTCGCATTGCCTTCTCCTCGCTGACTGCGAACCTTCAGTAAATCGTCCCTGCACAAGAAGTCAAGACCCGTTGGACGAGAAGTCAATATCTAAGGGGTGCGAAGGAGCCTCGCGTCGCGTATCTTAGGCAAACGAAATTCACAGGCGACTCCGCTGTCCGCTCGTTGCTGATCGCTGTCTGCTGTTCGCTGATATGCCGGAACTTCCTGACATTGTTATCTACCTCGAAGCGCTCGACAGCCGCATCCTTGGTCAAACACTTGAGCATGTCACTCTTGGCTCACCGTTTTTACTGCGAACTGTGGATCCTCCTATCAGCAGCTTGTCCGGTAAGACAGTTGTTGAACTAAGGAGACTGGGCAAACGCATTTGTATCGGATTCGAAAAAGAGTTGTGGCTGGTGCTTCACCTGATGATTGCCGGACGACTTCACTGGAAAGCGACAAGCGTCGAGAAAGCCACAAAACGACGCCCCAGCAAGCTGCCCAACAAACGCAATCTCGCGACCTTTGAATTCTCAAACGGCACCCTCACTTTGACGGAAGCAGGAACTCAACGGCGCGCTTCGCTGCATCTTGTCGAAGGCGCAGAAGGCCTCCGCCGTCTCGACCCGGGTGGTCTGGAAATTTTCGAAAGTGATCTGGCTCAGTTTACCGCAGTGCTGCAGTCTGCGAATCACACCTTGAAACGCGCGCTGACCGATCCGCGGATGTTCAGTGGAATTGGCAACGCGTATTCTGACGAGATTCTCTGGCATGCACAGCTTTCCCCAGTAGCTCTGACTCAAAAACTGACTTCCGATCAGATTCAGCGTCTGTTCAATTCCACGCGAGCTATGTTGACGGAGTGGGTGGAGTTGTTGCGCGCCGATGCGCATGGCGAGTTTCCGGAAAAGGTCACCGCGTTTCGGCCGGAGATGGCGGTGCATGGAAAGTATCAGGAGTCGTGTCCCCGCTGTGGCAGTAAGGTCCGGCGCATTCGTTACGCTTCAAACGAAACAAACTATTGCCCTGGTTGTCAGACGCAGGGAAAGCTTCTTGCCGATCGCGCGCTCTCGCGCCTCCTTCGTTCAGACTGGCCGCGAACCCCCGATGAACTTGAAGGCCTGACAGCGAGTTAGTTCAGAGTGCTTTGGTGGATCGACTCTAGTCTCCGATTTGCGAAACTTAGACTTTGGACATTGGACCTTGGACTGATTCTTCGCACTAATTCCAAACATTACTGTTCGTCGTACGAACACAAGATTATTGTCACAGTGCGCTTAGGCCACGCGATTGCCCGAAGGACCATCCCAACAAGCTGGCACCTTGATTGCGACAAAACGGGAGCGCCTTGAATGGGCGCGTAACTTGAGACTCGCAGATTAAGGAGGGTTGGCAAGATGGCGAAATACGGAAAGAAGGCTGGTGAAAAGGTTGAGAAAGCAATGCACGAACGGAAGAAAGGCACTTTGAAGAGTGGTTCGGGCAAAAAAGTAACCAGCAAGAAACAGGCGATAGCGATCGGTCTCTCTGAAGCGCGCAAAGCCGGAGGAAAGGTGCCGTCCAAGAAGGCGTCCTCGAAATCGTCGTCGAAAAAGAAATAGCGCTCGGGATGTTGGCGAGGATCCTGCCGGTCGCTCCCGCGCACCGGCAGCTCGGTTGGAGGAGAAATGAAAAGCAAACTTGCGAAGTTAATGTTGGGATTGTTCTGCGCTCTCTTATTTCATCCGGTGTCTGAAGCATTGGCGCAGCGTCAACGGGTGAACGGCACTCTTGTAAACATCGGCGGGCGACAGAGCGGGCGGACCCGACCCTTTAGCCTCATCATTAATAGCTACACGGCTCCGAATCAGGTGCGTGAGTTGAACGACGCCCTGCAACGAGGCGGCCAGGATGAGTTGTTGAAAGCCCTGTCTAATATGGACGCGGGCCGAATTCAACTAGGCACTGGCGTCGGCGTTCGGGCGAACGCGATCATCGCCGAGCCCTGGGGTGAGGGCGGCACTAAGCTTACCGTCTTCTATGAACGCTATCTCAATTTTGCTGAACTCCGCTACGGAACGAGATCAGAGGACTATCGAATCGGTTATGCCGAGATGTTTCTGAAGCGAGATGGAGCTGGTGAGGGGACATTAATCGCCGCAGCAAAGGTTAGGCTACGCAATAACAACACCTGGGAGGTTGAAGACTTCGGCGTGTTTCCGTCGCGGCTAATGGGACTCCGATCGAGTGGCCGGATTATCTCGCGGTAAGCGTAAGCAAAGTCCAAGGTCCAGGGTCTAATGTCCAACGTTCGGTACCCGGACTAGGGACCTTGGACATTGGACTTTGGACCTTGGACAGTCAGTTCTTCAATCCGCTGACGCAGGCTTTGAACTTTCTTGCGCACGTGGCTTGACTGAATCGGGCCGAAGCCAAAGTTTGAACCACCGATCGTGATGCTGCTCATACCTGGATCTCCATGGTCAACCCTCACGCCCATGGTCACAGGCCATGTGAAACCAAACTGGAACGACTCGGCGCAGGAGTAGCCATAACCGAGATCCGTGGCCGGCAAATTCATTGACGCGATGGCGTGGCCACAAACAGCCTTGGCCTGGTCTGGTGGAAGTGGAATTTGAAATCTTTCTTCGTGATGGGACATGTTTTCACCTTGGTCTTCGGTCTTGGGTCTTTGGTCTTCGTAGGACTTAGTGTTCAACCTTCATTGGTCAGTTCCAGCGCGGTCAGACTAGCAAAGGCTAAAAACCTAAGACCAAGGACCAATTTTTTAGTTACGAAAATTCTGCGTCACCATTAAACCGCGAATCCCTCCGTCCATGATCCCGATTCCTACCCGCCCGAAATCTTTGGCCAAAATGTTCGCGCGGTGACCTGGAGAGTTCATTAGCCCGCTATGCGCCACCTGCACAGTCGGCGCGAGCGCCAGGTTCTCCCCGGCAGCGTCGAAATTTACTTTGTCTTGCTTCATCCGATCAAATGGACTCAGACCTTCCGGAGTCTCATGTGCGAAGTAGCCTCGCGAAAACATGTCTGCAGAATGTTTTCGCGCGACGGCGGTCAATTCCGGATCGGACGCCAGCGCCTTGAGTCCCTTGGCCAGTCGTTCCTTGTTCAAGAGCTCCAGCATCCTTGCCTCCAACTCAGGACGCGGCCGTGAATTCGTCACCTTGTAAGGCAGAGTGACGCGCTCATGCGAGTCCGGTTGGACTGTAAGCATGTTGAGCGTTTCAGCAACTGCTTCGGCGAAAACGGGATGAAGCTGAGATTCAAGTCGCTGCGCATACACGGCGAGTCGATTAACAATCGCGCTTTCACGCGCACGCTCCTGCCATTGCTCGCTAAAGGGCACGGCCAGAAGCACCGCCGAGGCGAGCGCAGCAGTAATCAAACCACTTACGGCACCCGGCAAGAGACCCAGGATTCGATTGGCTTTTCGCTCGTGAATATCCTTCGGTAATCGCTTAAGCAGTGCGTAGCCGACGACTTGAAAGGCAACGCCGACTGCGAAAGCGACGAATAGAAACGCGAGGGGCTGGTCCCAGATTTCCGACCAGAGATCGACGCGCGGCCCAAGCCAGTTTGCTACGGGTTGGTAGTAACGGAGCGCGGCAACCAGCACCAATCCCCAGCCCAACAGATCGAGCAGACCGAGCAGGAACCCACGGCGCCACCCATACACCACGCTGAGGAGCACGAGCAAGATGAGCAGGATGTCGATTAGGTTCACGAAAGAATGTTAACAGGGAAGGTCCATCGAGGTGAACGGAATTCCGCAATTGACCCCGCTGAAACCGCAAAACGGAACGTCATAGTAGGAATAGCGTGGAAATGAGTTGTGTTATTTTGAGGCGGATCGGATTCGACTTCAACTAAGGAGTGTGAAATGTATTGCGCACGCTTAATCGCCACTTCCCTGCTGGCGACTGCCTTTTCTACATCAACCGTGGTTCCGGCTTTCGCGCAAAAACCAGGGCCACAGTTTTGGCGACGACTGAGCTGTGAACCACTCGAGCCACGAACAAAACTGGAAGCGTTTGAGGAGCGTTATGGAACGGTAATCATGAAGGGCTTCACCCAAGTTACGGCGATCGAGGTCCGTGGTGTGCGGGTTGATGCCGTTGAGCTGCGGGACCTCCCTCGCGCCACACGGGCAATGGGCGTTGTGGTAGTCGTGGGTAGCGGAGGTGAAAAGCCGCAGGAGAATAGGGCCTTCATCGATTACGAGGAAATTGATGCGTTGCTCTCGGGAATCGATGCTGTTTCCAAAGTGAATGAATCGATGACAAAGCTTGTGGGCTTTGAAGGTAAGTATCGGACGCTGGGCGATTTCGAAATCACTGTTTTTCGGCAAACCCGCACGGGAACTGCCGTATCGTTGACAACTGGAGTATGTAACCAGGCGAGAGTGACAATGTCCCTCGACGATCTAGCGCGAGTCAGAGCGATGCTGGTCGATGCGGAGACAAAACTCGATGAAGCGCGTCAGCATTAGTCTGTTCACAGTTTCTTTACTGTGTCGTCCACTCTGATCGTGCCGGATTGAACCACTTTAGCGTTGAGACCTCGTAAACGCAGGGCTCTTCCCAACTCCGAATTGACAAATTTCATCGCGTCCAGACCGAAGCGCGACACAAACTTGTGGCAGCCGGTATGTGGCGGCGGCGTTATCTCGAGCACCGCAGAGCCGATGGCGAGCCGTGTACCTGCTGGTAGATTCTCTGCGCTCAAATCCATATCGAGATAGAGCTGATCACCAGCGAGCTGCCAGCGTTCACGCGATTGAGCGACGAGAGCAGTAACACGGGAGTTCATGATGTTGATCTGCATATCCGGATGGGGAGAGCCGTCGGGCGTGCGACTGCTGGCGCGATTCTTCCAACTGTCGCCAACGAGCCCCTCGTTCAAATCAAGCGTAGCTTCTTCAAGTATCTCGCGTTCGTCGATCTGTGGACGGCGAACGATTAGTTCCAGCCGGCCTTCGTTTTTGGGGGCGTTGCGAATCTCTTCCAGACCCGCTTCCAGTTCTGCTCTTGTTAGGTGATTCATAGTCATTTCACGGTTATCTCGTCAGCGAAAATCCAGGCGTCGCCGCCATGGCCAGGATGCCAAGCCGGTAGCTTTCCATAGTTGTGCGCTCGCATGCGTACATAACGCACAGGTGTTGACTGAAAACTTGAACCGAACGCCGAAGTGACGACACCTTCCTGCCGCTCCGGTATCGCATTCGGTATTGAAGCCGCGAGAACAAAAGTCCGGCCGTCAGTAGAAAACTCAAAATCTACTTTCGGCGGCATCATAATCCAGGCACCAACATCCTGAAGGAAATTGGCGCTGACCTGCGTCACATTCTGAACTTTGCCCAGATCAATAGTGGCAACAAGGTCCTGTCCCTGATAGCCCTGCCAGCCGCCACCAGTCCAATTGTTGGTGCCTTGAATCCCATCAATCAAGGCGAGGTTCCCGCCACCATTGTATTGCGAGCTGTAGCGGGTTCCGAGACTGATCGTCCAGCTATGCGGGATCCGATGGTATTGCGCCGTCGAGACAAGACTCGTTTCGTCGCGCTCAATAGCAATCGCCTTTACCGTGGTGGATCGATCGATCAGGAACGGACTCGTAAAGCGCGTTGACCGTATAGTCGGTAACGAGCCGTCGACTGTGTAGTGAAACTCCGGCCCAGGAGTAATGCCGGCAACTGAGATCAGCAGGAAGTCCTTAAAGGTTGGGCTGACGGCTTTGATAACCGGAACAGGAACGATCGGAGGGGCAGTGATTCGCGAGACCGGCACATCCCAATCCCCCGCTCCCCAGTTCATATTCGGACGCGGCCCCATTACAAATACCAACTCACCACCTGACATCAAATCTCTGTGGGAGATGTATGACTTTGTGTAAGGTCTGCGGTTCAGCATTGCTGACTGAATGTAGACGTTGTTCTTCGATACACGGGCCGCTTTAATCACAAACTTCCTGCCGTTCTCCAGTTTGAAAGTCGTTTCGGGAAACAATGGGCTGCCAATCGCATAAACCGGAGCGCCCGGCGTGACCGGATAAAGACCGGCCGCACTCAGAACATACCAGGCAGACATTTGTCCGCAGTCTTCATTTCCGATCAAACCCTCGGGCGTCGGCTGGTAGAAGTTGTCCATAATCTGGCGCACGCGCGCCTGTGTCTTCCAGGGTTGGTTCGCATAGTTATACAGATACGCCATGTGATGACTGGGTTCATTCCCGTGGGCGTATTGCCCGATCAAGCCGGTGATGTCAGCCTGTTCGCGCCCCGTGGTCTTGCTGTCGGCGCTGAAAAGCGCGTCGAGCTTTGCGGCGAACGCCTTCTTCCCGCCCAGCAGCGCCATCAGGCCGCTAATGTCATGAGGTACAAAGAACGTGTACTGCCAGGAATTGGCTTCGGTGAAATTAAAATCGACCTCGCGGGGATCGAAGGGCGTCAGCCAATTGTTGTTTGCACGCGGTCGCATGAATCCTGACTGACGATCAAAGACATTCTTGTAATACTGCGCTCGGGCTATAAATCGATCGTAGTCGTCATCCTCGCCGAGTTTTCGCGCCACCTCTGCAATGCACCAGTCGTCGTAGGCATATTCCAG
>Ga0134127_10002161_pt1 | contig 14326 bp, 11 predicted proteins | sample KB31753_FD_96459 | JGI IMG/M metagenome (GOLD analysis project Ga0134127, IMG submission 96459) | Terrestrial soil microbial communities with excess Nitrogen fertilizer from Kellogg Biological Station, Michigan, USA - KB3-175-3 | ecosystem: Environmental > Terrestrial > Soil > Unclassified ...
ACTTCCAACGTCGAACTTCCAACGTCGAACTTCCAACGTCGAACTTCCAACGTCGAACTTCCAACGTCGAGCGGCGCGGTCCGTATGCGGCCTGAACCGGGTCGTTTATTGTGACGAAGTTGCTGACCACGGATTGCGCCGATTTCACGGATGACCAAAGCGACCTGCTTTATCCGTGCTATCCGCGTATCCGTGTCAAAATACTCCGTGTACAGAAATCCGTTCTGACCCGCCGCATGATTGGCGCAAGAGCGACCACGACGGCCCCCTATTATGAACGCCTCATTTCGGAACGTTCGACGTTCAAAGTTGGAAGTTCGAAGTTCGTTCCATCTGGCTTTCGTAATCTTAACGAGCAGGGTTCAGCCCCGCGCGCTGACCGGCCCATCGAAGAACTTCCGGAACCACAGTTCGGTGGTCAGCAGCGTCCAGATGACCATGCCGTGATCGTCGACGCCCCGGCGGTCGGCGTCGATGAGGCTGCGGACGGTGGCGGGGTCGTAGAAGCCGCGCTTGCGCAGCGAGGATTCGCTCAGGAGTTCGTCCACCATCGCGGCCAGCGGGCCGCGTATCCAGGCCCGAAGCGGCGCGTTGAAGGAAGCCTTGGGGCGATGGACGATCTCCCGCGGCAAGTAGCGTTCGGAAACCCTCTTCAAGAGCTGTTTCTGGATGTTGCCGCAAATGCGCTGGCGCGGCGGCAGGGTGAACATCTTTTCGACGATGCGGTAATCGGTCAGTGGCGGGCGCGTCTCGATGCTGGCGGCCATGGCGGCTTTGTCCGAGTAAGTCAGGTTGTGCTCGGGGAGAAAGACGTGGGTGTCGTTGAGACACATCCGCGTGAGGTAGGAGAGGTCGGCGCGGGAGAGGTCCGGTTGCTGGGCGCGCCAGAACCAGGTGTCGTGATATTTGCGGGCCGGAAAGAGGCTTTCGAATGCGTCGGGCGATAGCGATAGGTCGCTGGCCAAATAACGTTCCGGCTGCGGCAAGGACGCGATGGCGGCGAAACGTTTGAACCACCGCAAATAGCGGAAGCCCTGTCGCCCGCTGGCCACCGGGAGCCGCCCGGCCAGTCGTTCGATCCCCCGGCGGAACACGCCCGGCACCAGCGCCTGAAACGTCTCGGCCTTGAGGCAGGCCAGGTGTTTGCGGTAGCCACCGAAGATTTCGTCGCCGCCCACGCCGTTGAGCAGGACGATGATTCCCAGGTCACGGGCCGCCTGCGAAATCATGTAAGTGTTAATCGTCGCGGGATCGCTCAACGGCTCGTCGAGGTGCCAGATCACTTTCGGGAGCAGATCGGCGACGGCGGGGTTGAGCTCGAACTCATGGAACTTGAAGCCCAATTGTTTGGCGACCTCCCTGGCGTAACGGCAGTCGTCGGGCATCTGCTCGTACTTTTGGTCCGCTGCCGAGAAACTGATGGTGAACGCATGCAGTTCACCGGCGGTATGCTTGCGCATCAGGGCGCTGATGATGGACGAATCGAGTCCGCCGCTCAGGAAGGCGCCCACTGGCCGGTCGGCGATCATTTGCAGGCGCACGGAATCCTGGAGCAGCGCGTCGAGTTCTTCGGCCAGTTGCGGGCTGGCCGGGCCGTTGTCTTCGCGCGGCTGAATCTGCCAAAAGCGCTCAACCGTCAGCCGGCCCTTCTCGAACGTGAGACTGTGGGCGGGGGGCAGCTTGGCGATGCCCGCAAAGCCCGTGTTGGGCGAAATCTGAAACCGCGCGGGAGTGCAGAGCGCATCATAGTCGGGCCGCCTTTCGATGAATGGGCATTGGAGCAGGGCCTTGATCTCGGAAGCGAAGGCGAACCGCTCGCCACTCTGCCAGTAATAGAAGGGCTTGATGCCGATGTGATCGCGCGCCGCGAAAAGCCGGCCCGTGTGCGCATCGAAAATGGCGAACGCGAACATGCCATTGAGCTTCTTCAGGCACTCGGTGCCCCAGACGGTGTAAGCGCGCAGGAGCACTTCGGTGTCGCCGGTGGACTTGAACATGTGCCCCTTGGCTTGCAGTTCGCGGCGGATGTCCTGGAAATTGTAGATCTCGCCGTTGAAGGTAATCCAGTAGCGGCCGTCCGGTGTGACCATCGGCTGGTGGCCCGTGGGCGACAAATCCAGAATCGCCAACCGCCGGTGGCCCAGGCCGGAGCCGTGCTCGGGGAACCACTCGCGGCCGTGGGAATCCGGCCCCCGATGTGCCTGCACGTCGCACATCTTTTGGAGCAGCGTGGAATCGCCGCAGTGGATCAGTCCGGCGATGGCGCACATGGGATGGGCGAGCTCATGAGCCGACTTGCTTAAAAAACTCCTGGATGCCCTCGACGAGCCGTGCGTTGTCCGGCGGCAGATTCGTTCCCACGCGAATGAACCGCTCGCTCAACCCCAGCTTGCGGCTGCAGTCGCGCACGTAGAGCCCATGCTTCTGGAGCAGGTAATCGCGCAGTGCCACGGAGGTGACGCGCTCATCAAGGATTTTGAACAGGATGAAATTGGACCAGGTGTCGAAGACCTTGAGTTGCGGAAGCGCCGCCAGCCGCCGGGCCAGCGACTGAGTCTCCTCAATGCACTGGACGCGGGCCTTTTCGTAGGCGTCACGATACTCGATACAAAGTCGAAGGAATCGCTCGGCCAGCGGGCTGATGTTCCAGATGGGCAGGAAGCGGCGGATTTCGCCGAGCACAGGCAAATTGGCGGTGGCGACCAGCCCCAGCCGCAAGCCGCACCCGCCGAAATCCTTGCCGAGACTTCGCACGACGACCAAGTTGGGAAACTGGGCCAGGTGGCTGCGCAACGTCGGAATGGCGCCGCGGGCTGCCGCCGTGAATTCGATGAAGGATTCGTCGATGACGATGGCTTTGAGGTGCGCGCACTTGTGGAGAATCGCAAGCAGGGATTCGAGCGAAGTCTTCCGACCCGTGGGGCTGTTGGGATTGGGGATGACCACCGCGTCGATGTTCTGCGCCTCGATGTCACGCAGGAGCCGCTCGACGTTGACCTCGAAGTTCTCTGCCTCGAGCAAGGCGTGCAGGTGCAGGTGCTTGTTGAAGTCGCGAATGACGTTTTCGTACTCCATGTAGGAGGGATAAGGCATGAGCCAGCGCTGGCCGAGCCGGGCCGCGACCAGGTGGATGAGTTCGGAAGCGCCGTTGCCCACCAGGATCTGCTGGGGGTCGAAGCCGGTCAGCGCGGCGGTCAGGGTCGTCTGCTCGGTCTGCATCGACGGATAATTGCGGACGATCTCTTCGAGGTCTTCGCCGAGCCGGGCAATGATGGCCGGCGTGGGGAAAAACTTGTTCGACAGGTAGCAGAAGTCGACCACCCGCGCGTGCCCGGCGGCCTGGGCGACCTGGAAGACGGAAGGGCTGTGCTGGCGTTCTTCGGATTTGAAAAGGTTGAGAGTCATAATGGATGGGCTAGCCCGTTGGCATGCTCGTGTTGGGTAGAGATAAAGTGGCGGCGCCGTCGGGCTTGACGAGACGCTTGAATGTCGGGGTTTTGCCGTCGGGCGTCGTGAGGAACTGCTCCGTGACTTCGACTTCGAGCGCCAAGTCCGGGCCAAGGCGCTTGCGAACTTCGTCGCGCACATTGAAGACGAGTCCCTCCACGTCCGTGGCCCCAGGGCGGACCGAGATTTTCATCACGACACGCGTCAGGTCCGTCTGCACGAACTGAAAACGGAGGATGTCCGTGTAACCCTGGAGCAGGGAATAGAAGTTGAGGGACGGTAGGCGCGCCCCATCCGGCGTGAGCAGGCACTCGTCCTTGCGGCCGACGAGGGAAGCAACCTTGGGATAAAGCCCGGCTTCATCCAAACCGTCGGCCAGGCAGGCGATGTCTTCGGTCTCGTAGCGGATGAAGGGCATGACCGGATTGTGCAGGCTGGTGGCCAGGAGACGGCGTTCGTGCGGCGCATAGCCGTTACCGTCGAGAAACTCGGGGTAGCCATACTCCCAATTCACTTCCATGCCGTCGTGGTTGGCTTTTTCTGTGATCACGACTGCCGGTTCGGTCATGCCGTACCAATCCCAAAGCTTGCGGCCAAACGTGCGTTCGATGTTCGCGCGTTCGAACTCCGTCAGCGTTTCCGAGGCAGTGAACAGGCCGCGGATGAAGTCGAACTTTTCGCGATGTGGATAGGCGAACTCGGCCAGCACGTTGATCGATGAGACGTAGCCGCGGATGAACCACGGCCGGAAGCGTTGCAGCGCGTCGAGGTAGGCTTGCGCATTCGACGACTTGAGGTGGTAAGCGGACATGTAGAGGGTGTTTTGCCACCAGTTGAACACCCAGAGCGGCCCCTCCGAGTTGTCCGGCACGTAGCTGCGAATGGCCGCGAATGGCGCGCGGAACCGGTAGCCGGCTTTGGACCAGTGCCGGAACATGCAGGCGTAATCCAGCGCGACATACCATTCGTTCAGGCGCATCGACATGGGCTGGCCGGTCGTGCCGCTGGTGTTGGCTTCGACGCTGCCGCCCAGAAACCGACGGTCGATGAGCCGCTGCGCGTGGGTCCGAACGTCTTCCTTCGTCAAAATAGGCACCTTCGCCAGGTCGGCGGGCGCTTTGAAATGCCGTTCCGGATCGAAGCCGACTTCGTCAAATCGCTCCCGGTAGAAGGACGTTCCCTCGTAAGCCAGGATCAGTGTCCGCTTGAGCTTCTCGAAAATCCACGCGCGCCGTCGCTCGGCAGGCCATGTCTGCATCCGCGGCAACAGCCGTTTGAACAGCCAGTAGCCGTGCAGCCGGGCAACCGGACGGATTTGCTTCTTATGCATGGCGATAAACTTCGCGTAGCAGTTTTGGCCCGACACCGAATCTCAGGTTGCGATACCGGCGGTAGCATTGGCGGGCCGCGGGCACCAGAAATTTCGGCAGGCGGGCGAGCTTCTTGACCCGGTAGTAGAGGGGCGCGTACGCGCGCTCGCCGTCGCCGTCGCCCTGAGGCTTCCCCAGGATTCGGTAGGGCGCGCGCCGCTCGAACATGGCCTGCACGCTGGCGCGCAGGTCGCCGGCGTTGGCGATTTCGTTCACACATTCGCCCAGGTCGCACTCGTAGTGCGCGTCGCTGCCGCCGAAAGGGGCGAGGTGCGTGTGGGCGAGCAGTTCGGCAGCCCGCCGGTTTTCCTCGTGAGAACTTTTGGCACTGAAGAGTTCGAAACCCGCAACCCGGCCGGCGAACCACTTGAGGCAGTCGAGCCCGTCGCGGAACAATCCGTCCTTGCGTCGGAAGGGATGGGGAATTAGGCAAAGTCCGCCTTGGTCTTCGATCTCGCGGATGGCGCCCGCGAGATCCCGTGACTCAATGTGGCGCTGGAGAAACAGACCGATGAGATGGCTGCCGTCGTCCAGCGTTCGCTCCTCGCCCGCGATGAGCCGCAGAGGTAAGACGCTGGCGCCCGCCCGCCGCTGAAATTCCAGCGCGCCCTCAATGGTGTCGTGATCCGTGATGGCAAGCGCGTCGAGTCCGACCGCCTCCGCCGTCCGCCGCAACGAATCAAACGACATCAAGCCGTCCATCGAATAGGCGGTGTGGCAGTGCAGTTCGACGTTGAGGGTGCGGGCAAACATCGCAGGCTCAGAAGCGACCGGAGCCCGCGCGAGTGCACGACATCGTACGGAAGACGGGACGGAACTGCCGGTTTGCCGCTGCTGCCATATGGTTGTTTAGTCCATTGCGGCGGGGTTTTCGTTCAAATCGGCGGAAGCGACAGAAGCGTTGACTTCATGCCGCCAGCAAACTTGTGGTCCGTGTAGTGTTCGAGGAAGCGGGCGCGGAGGGCCGGGTCATAGTCCTGACGCAGCAATTCCTCCAGAGCGGCGGCGATTTGCTCCGGCGAGCGCGGCTCCACCAGGCCGCCGTAGCCCGGCGGCAGCAATTCTGGAATCGACCGCCATCTGCCGGCGATGATGGGCAGCCCGTGGGCCATGGCCTCCACCAGCACGATGCCAAAACTCTCCGCTTGATAGTATGAGGGGAAGCAAAAACAATCGCTCTCGCGAAACAGCCGCCGCTTTTCCTCACCCGCGACAAAGCCGCAATACCGCACGACGGTGTCGGGTGAATCCGCCGCGCCACCGTTCAAATCCGGGCGGGCAATCCGCTGCTCGAACTCAATCTTCTCCGGCTCGCGCCAGAATTCGCCGGCCACGCTCAAGTGAACTCGCAGCGGCGAGAGATCCCGCGCCAGCCGCAGGTTCACCACGGCGACAGCCTCCAGGGTGTCAAACAATCCTTTCTCCCGTGTGCAAAGACTGAGGAAGAGAACCTTGAACCAGCGGGTGGCCTGGACGGGTGCCGCGGCACCTGCCACCAAGGCCGCCCGTGCCGTCCGGCGCGCGATCCGAAACGGCAGAACTTCCTTGTCGAAGTCGGGACAAGGGTCGGGAATACCATTGGGGATTACTTCCGTCCGCCGGGAATCCAGGGCCAGCGCGTCGCCTCGGCAGTATTCGCTCAGCACGATGCTCAAGTCCGGCTTGCCCATCAACGCGCGCGTCAGCCAGCGTTCCCAGGGCTTCGCGCCGGAGGCCAGCCATTCGCCCAGCCCCGCCGCCTGCCAGTGATAAATGATTCTCTTGAAGAGCGGACGGCAGAGCGAGAGCACGATCCAATCGCGGTAGACAGGTATCCGGCCCGGAAACGCAGGGATGTAATACAGGCTCGTCACTCCCCAGCGGAATCGGCACCAAATGGCCTCAAGAGAATACTTGAAGGCCAGCCATACCTTGCCACAGCGCACCCGCCCAACGTCCGGAATGCTGGTGGAGTACCGGGCGTTCACGTGATAGCAAGCGATTACGCTGTTGCTGGTTTCCGGGCGCTGGTTTCCAGTTTTCCCGCGAACGTCTCCACCGAGTGAACTGAGCACCAGCTCCGCCATATAGCTCTGGCCATGGTGCGGGGGCGGTTTATGGGCAAAGACCAGCAGCTTCACGGATTGATATCGGGCGAAACCATCGCGGTTTGAGGTCGCGACTGCAAGACTGTGTTCCTCCCATACCGGTCGAGAACAGATACGACGCTCAGTCCGGGCATCTCATCCTCTGGATGTGAGGCGACTGCAAACGATGGCTTCCTATCCCCATGAACCTATCTCGCAACTCATTTTAAATCAACCATTTCGCCATTCGATAATGGCGGACGCTACGATCCGTCACGCCGTCTGCTTGCCATTCCCACACTCCCTGTGGTAGAGCGCCGTGGCGTGGGGAAAGGGACCAGACCGCGCGACAGCATTCCAGACTGCGAGATGTGGTGACCAGACGCCCGTATTGGCATGCCGCGTGCTCCGCACGAATCGATGCCGGCGCGTCAACGAAACGGAAACGACCGCGCGAGAATCCCGGCGGTGCCCATCAAGATTGCGTTGTCGATCCTATGCGAGAATCCACAACGCAAGACGGGCATCACCACGGCCTATCACGAATTCGTTGCCCGCTCGCTCAAGCTCTATTCGGATCTGCGTTGGCTAATCTTCGCCGGGCCGAACCAGGAGTGGCACGTCCACGACCCGCGCGTCGAGGTCGTGCGCGACTTTCCCGCCAACGACCAGCTGAAGCGCCGCCTCCTGGCCGATCACTTTCAGGTGCCCGCCGTGGCCCGGGCCCGCGGCGCCGACATGATGCTTTCCACCGGTTTCGTCCCGGTTCGAAAATGCCTTCCCACGGTCATGCACGTGCTGTCGCTGCAACATCTGGACCAGAGCAACAAGCTGGGCGCGGTGCGAACTTTCTATCGGCGGTGGATGATGCGCTACAGTTGGCCCAAGGCCGACCTGGTGATTACCAATTCGCGCTTCGCAGCGGCGCAAATTCTCAGTGTCTTTCCGCAATTCAAGAACCACCTCCTCCAGGCCTACGAAGGCTTGCAACACGAGCAATTCCACACCGCGGTTGCGCCTGGCGAAGCCGAGCGGTTGAAAGACAGCATCGGCGTCGGGCCCGGCTATTTTCTCTGGCTGTCCAATTTCTATGCCTACAAGCAGGCCGACCGTCTCCTCGCCGGCTACGCACTACTCGACGCCCAAACCCGCCGCCGCCATCCGCTCGTCATGGTCGGCGCGGACTGGGAAGGCCACCTTCTTGCCTGCCAGGACCAGGCCCGCGCCAGCGGCATCGCGGACGACGTGAAGTTCCTCGGCTGGGTTGGCGACGAACAACTCGCTCCACTGTATCGGCATGCGCTGGCCCACTGTCTTCCCAGCCGCGAGGAAACCTTCGGCCGAACGGTCATTGAGTCAATGGCCTGCGGCACGCCGGTTATCGTCAATGACATTCCCATCATGCACGAAGTCACCGAAGGGCAGGCCCTGATCGTGGACTTTAACCAGGCGGCACAGGTCGCCCAGGCCCTCAAGCGTATGGCGGGAGATGCGGCCTTGCGCACCCGGTTCCGCGAGGGCGGCCTGGCCCGCGCGCAGCAGTTCTCGTTCGAGAAGTTTACTTCGGAGCGCATCGGCGCTATTGAGCGATTCGTGAGCGCGCGCCGGGCCGCCTGACCTCTCCCGCCGGCCCCTCGGCCCTCGGTTTACCCACCGGCGCACGATCACCCGCATCGCTTCGCCTCCGTGCGTCGCTGGATGGAAGGCGCCGGCTACAAGCCCGACGCGCGCCATTCCCACGGCGCCATTCCATCACCAGATACCGGTTGAAGATCTGCACAATGGTCAGTGCGCAAGGCGATGCAATGGTCGGGACGGGCGTTGTGGCCTCGGTGAGCACGCTGACGGTATCGGCGGCCGAGTGCTGCCGCAAACTTTCCCCGACGGCCCGCTGCTCTCGGCCTGTAAGTCGAATCGGGGCCTGTGCCGGTATTCCTTGCCGCCGGCCACAGTCCGCTCGATTCTGGCGCCTCCGCGAAATAGAAAGCGACGATGTGAGGACTTTCCTCGGCCATGATGATTGCGCTGTCGATATTGGAGAGCATCCACAGCGCAGGACAGGCCTTGACTTTACTGACGCGCCACAAGTCGCGCAGGCCTGAAGAGCGTGGCACAGGACGCGATCTTGCGCGCCCGGCTCCGCGAAGGCGCCTGGCCCGAGCACAGCAGTTTCACGTTCGAGAAGTTTACTTCTGAGCGCATCGATGCTATTGAGCGCCTCGTGAGCGCGCGCCGGTCCGGATGACCTACGCGCCGTTCGTCCCCGGCACGAGTGCATCTCGACACGCCCCGGTGAGCGGCATGGACGAACCGATTGGCCTGTCGGCTTGGGAACGATGAAGCGGCGTAAACGCCGGGCTTCGACCTGTTTCCGGTGGCACGGTCAAGATGCGCGCTCCGGAAACCGCGCAAACGCAAAATGGACAATATATTCGTGACTGGCGCCGCAGGCTTCATTGGCAGCAGCCTCGCCGACCTGCTTCTGGCCCAGGGCAAACGGGTCGTCGGCTGGGACAATTTCTCCACGGGCCGGCCGGAGTTTTCCGCGAGCGCGCAAAAGCATGCCGGTTTCAGGCTCGTCCGCGGCGACAACCTCGACCTCGACGGGTTGACGGCAGCGATGCGGGGTTGCGACACCGTCTTTCACCTTGCCGCCAACGCCGACGTGCGCTTCGGCTTGCAACACCCCAGGAAGGACCTCGAGCAAAACACCCTCGCCACCTTCAACGTCCTCGAAGCGATGCGCGCCAACGGCATCAGGACCGTCGCCTTCGCCTCGACGGGTTCCGTTTATGGCGAGGCGACCGTCATCCCAACCCCCGAGGACGCGCCCTTTCCGATCCAGACTTCGCTCTACGCCACCAGCAAACTTGCCGGCGAGGGCTTGATCCATTCCTATTGCGAAGGGTTCGGTTTCGAAGGTTATGTCTTCCGGTTCGTCTCGATCCTGGGCGAGCGGTACACTCACGGGCACGTGCTCGACTTCTTTAAGGAGCTTATCGACCACCCGGACCACCTCAAAGTCCTCGGGGACGGTACCCAGCGAAAGAGTTACCTTTATGTGCAGGATTGCCTGTCCGCGATGCTCCACGTGATGAATGCCGGCCTGGCAAGGAAAGCCAAGCATCGTGTCGAAGTCTTCAACCTCGGAACGGACGAGTACGTCCAGGTCAACGATTCCATCCGATTTATCTGTGGCGCGCTGGGCCTCCAGCCGCGCATCGAATACTCCGGCGGGGACCGCGGCTGGGTCGGCGACAACCCGTTCATCTTCCTCGACACAAAAAAAATCCGTGCCACCGGCTGGAAACCGCAATTGACCATCGAACAGTCCATCCTCCGCACGCTCCACTGGCTGCAGGAGAACCGGTGGGTGCTCCAGCACCGATGAGTATGGGCGCATCCCCGCTTATTGCAGGGTTTGGCAAGAACAGGAGATGCTTCCTATGAGCCTACCCGCCAGCGCTCGGCCGCGCATCGCAGTCGCCGGGTTGTGGCACCTCGGGTGCGTCACGGCGGCCTGTTGCGCGCGTCATTTTCAAGTCGTGGGTGTGGACTTCGACGATGCCACCGTGGCCAACCTCCAGCAGGGCAAAGCGCCGATTTCGGAGCCTGGTTTGAATGAACTTCTGAGCGCCGGCCTCGCCGCGAAGCGACTGCGCTTCACGACCGACCCGCGCGACGCCTGCGCGGACGCGCAAGTGCTGTGGCTGACCTACGACACACCCGTCAACGACAAGGATGAATCGGACGCCGCGTTCGTATTGGAACGATTGCGGCGCTGCCTGCCGCACTTGCCCGCGGGCGCGCTCGTTCTGGTGTCCTCGCAGCTTCCCGTCGGCACATGCCGCGCATTGGAAACTGAATTTCCTCAATTCCACTTCGCCTGCTCGCCTGAAAACCTGCGGTTGGGCCGCGCGCTGGATGCCTTCGAGAACGCGCAACGGGTTGTCGTCGGCGTGCGCAATGATTCGAAGAAGCCGCTGCTGGAACAACTCTTCAAGCCGTTCACGCCGCAGGTGCTGTTCATGCGCACCGAGTCGGCCGAGATGGTGAAGCATGCGCTCAACTCCTTCCTGGCCGTGAGCATCACGTTCATCAACGAGATTGCCCGATTGTGCGAGCACGTCGGCGCGGACGCCAAGGAAGTGACCGCCGGACTCAAAAGCGAGCCGCGCATCGGGCCGAAGGCTTACCTGGCCGCCGGCGGCCCGTTCGCCGGCGGCACGCTCGCGCGCGATCTCGTGACCCTCACGCAGCTTGGCCAATCGCATCACGAGGCCTTGCAACTCATCCCGGCCATCAAACAGAGCAACGACCGCCATCGCGGCTGGGCCTTCCGCAAGCTGGAGTCCCGCCTCGGCGAACTCTCCGGCAGGACTATCGCCGTGCTGGGTCTGGTATACACCCCCAACACCGACACGCTTCGCCGAAGCGCCGCTGTGGAGCTTTGTCAGCAGTTCGGAGTGGCCGGAAGTCGCGTCCGGGCCTTCGACCCGGCGGTGAAGTCGTTGCCCGCCGAACTGGCCGGCCTCACTCTCGCAAAGAGCCTGGCTGAAGCGGTCGCGGGAGCGGACGCCGCGGTCGTTTGCACTGAGTGGCCGGCTTTCCGCGAGGCGGCATGGAGCGACCTGACGCGCACGATGCATCAGCCCACCGTCATCGTGGATGCCAATGGTTTCCTGGACCGGGAATTGAATGGTCTGCAGGGCGTGGAACATCTGACGGTGGGCCGCGTTTGAACCCATGAATTGCACGATTTGAAACAGATTCCGGTGGGGCGAGGCGTCCTCGCGAGCCGGCTCGGGAGCAACTTTTGCATTACTACCACGTCACTGCGGGTCTACCTCGCAGGAGCGCGGCGTTTTACGCCGCTTCAACTCGCGCGAATCCTTTGGCAGAGGGCTTTACCAGCGCCGATCGAATCCAACGGTGAAGTGGCGTGAACGCCGCGCTCCGAGCACGGTGGTAGTGCGAAGTTAGGCTTAACTGGCTCCCCTCGTTTGAAATGACCGGCTACCGAAATTCGTGCTAATTCGTGAAATCCGTGTCTCAATTCTCCCGCGCATGAAACTCGACGGCATCAACGCCCTTATCACCGGCGCCAGCCAGGGCCTGGGCAAAGTCATCGCGGAGCATTTCCTGCGGGAAGGCGCCAACATTGCAATCTGCGCTCGTAATGAGAAAGACCTCGCTGCGGCGCGCGGCGAACTGGCAGGGAAATTCCCCGCGCGCAAGGTCGTCGCGAAAACCTGTGACGTTTCGAACGAAATGCAGGTGAACGAAATGGTCGCCTTCGCTCTGCGTGAACTGGGCTCACTTCAAGCCCTGGTGCTGAACGCAGGCATCTATGGACCGATGGGGCCGACCGAAAGCGTCGACTTGACGGAGTGGCGCCGGGCGATCGACATCAACTTGTTTGGCGTGCTGCTCCCGTGTCGCGCGGCGATTCCTCATTTCAAGAAGGCGGGTCGCGGCAAGATTATCGTGCTGAGCGGCGGCGGCGCGACCAATCCACTCCCGAACATCAGCTCTTACGCGGCCTCGAAGGCCGCCGTCGTGCGCCTGATGGAGACGCTCGCCGAAGAGCTCAAGCCGCACCGCGTGGACGTGAATGCCATCGCCCCGGGCGCATTGGCGACGAGGCTGGTGGATGAAGTCCTCGCGGCGGGACCAGAGAAAGTCGGTACGGCGTTCTACGAAAAGAACCAACAATGGAAGGAGAAGGGAGCGACCTCACCCGATCTCGGCGCGGCGCTCGCGGTCTATCTCGCCAGCGCGCAGAGCGACGGCATCACCGGCAAACTCCTCAGCGCCCAGTGGGATCCGTGGCGCACCCTGCACGAGCATCGCGAGGAACTTGCGAAGACCGACATCTACTGCCTGCGCCGCATTGTGCCGGAGGATCGGGGGAGGAAATGGAATGACGAATGACGAAAGGAAGATGAGTTTTCCGGTGAGCCACCTGTTGAATTTGTCGCTCGGAGTCGTTCGCTCAATGGCCATTCGTCATTCGTCATTCATCATTCGTCATTTGCTCACGCCTTTGGCCGATGGGTTTGGTGCATGGTGAAACGGCCCGCCATCCTCATCCTCGTCGAAAACCTGCCGGTGCCGCTGGACCGGCGGGTGTGGCAGGAGGCCTGCGCGTTGCGAGACGCAGGCTACAAGGTCGCTGTGATTTGTCCGCGAATGCGCGGATTCACGCAGCCCGAGGAAGTGCTTGAGGGAATCCAAATTTACCGGCATTGGATTAGCGAGGAGGCGCGTGGGTTCGCCGGGTTCTTGCGCGAATACGCCTCGGCGCTCTGGGGCCAGACGCTCCTGGCGTGGAAGATCCGCCGCCATCATCGCTTCAAAATAGTTCACCTGTGCAATCCGCCGGATCTGCTGTTCCTGGTCGCCTGGCCGTTCAAATGGTTCTTCGGCACGAAAATCATCTTCGACGTGCATGACCTCTGCCCGGAAATGTTCGAAGCCAAATTCGGCCGGCGCGGGCTGGTCTACAGGGCGGTGCGCATCGCCGAACGCGTGACCTACGCGCTGGCGGACGTGGCGCTGGCGACCAATGAATCGGTGAAACGCATCGCGATTGACCGCGGACGCAAGCTGCCGCAAAAGGTCTTCGTGGTTCGCACCGCGCCGAAGATCGGCTCGCTCGACTGCGCGCCGAATCCAGCGCTCAAGAAGAGCCGCCGGTTTCTGGTCGGTTACGTCGGCGTGATGGGCAACGCCGACGGCGTCCACTACTTGATCGACGCGGCGGCGCACCTGGTTCACAGGATGGGCCGCAAGGACGTGCAGTTCCTCCTGATGGGCACGGGACCGGAGTGGGAGAGTTTGAAGGAGCAGCGCGACCGGCTTGGCTTGCAGGCTCATGTCGATTTGCCTGGCCGGGTGACGAACGAGTTTTTGTTCACCGCACTACGAACGATGGACGTCGGGGTCTCGTGCGATCCGATCAACGAGTACAACGATCATTGCACGATGAACAAGGTGCTCGAATATATGGCGTTCGGGAAACCGCAAGTCCTGTTCGATCTGAAGGAAGGTCGCGCTTCGGCCGGGGACGCTGCGCTCTACGTGAAGGAAAACTCCGCCGACCGGCTCGCCGAAGCCATTGCCCGGCTGCTGGACGATCCCATCTCTGGCGAGCGCATGGGCCGGCTGGGCGAGGAACGCATCCGCACCGAGCTCAATTGGGAGAAATCAGTCGAACAACTGCTGAAAGCCTACGAGGCCGCGCTGTTCTGAGCCCGTTTTTTTCAACATTGGGGCGCCGGGTCTCGACTCGTAGTCGTCAACAAGGTTTGCGTCCCAAAGGGCGCAAATCAGCTTTTGAACAGGAAGCTGAGAGAGTAAAGGTAGGCCATGATTGCTTGTGAAATTGCTCCCACAGGTTTGGCCAACACCCATCGTCTGGAAACACTATTGCCCGCTGAT
>Ga0134127_10002162_pt1 | contig 14316 bp, 17 predicted proteins | sample KB31753_FD_96459 | JGI IMG/M metagenome (GOLD analysis project Ga0134127, IMG submission 96459) | Terrestrial soil microbial communities with excess Nitrogen fertilizer from Kellogg Biological Station, Michigan, USA - KB3-175-3 | ecosystem: Environmental > Terrestrial > Soil > Unclassified ...
GCCACTGGATGGATTGCCTCGGCAAACCCAAGCCGGCCTGGCCTGAAGCTCGCTGAGTTGAACACAACTTCCATACACGGACGATCCATATGAAACACTGGCTCGACTACTTCCAATACAACCGCGACCACCGGTTCGAAATTCCGTGGGAACGCGGCGTGCATCCCGATCCGTGCCTGCGCGGCCCGCTCATCGCTTCGCTGCAACGGTTCCAGGTCGGCGAAAGCGGCACCGGCTCGCACTTGCGCGTGAAGGCCGCGGCCACGAAAGACTCCGACTACCAGGCCGCCCTTGAACTGTTCATCAAGGAGGAGCAGGAACACGCGCGGCTCATGGCCGAAGTATTGCAGCGCCTTGGCGCGCCGCTGTTGGGCGACCACTGGAGCGATCGCATTTTCGTCCTGCTGCGCCGGCTCTTCGGGCTGAATCTCGAACTGCTCGTGTTGTTGCTGCCCGAGATGATCGCCAAACGCTTCTTCCGCGCGCTGCACGACGGAACAAGCGATCCGGTGTTATCCGCCGTGTTCACCCAGGTGGGGCACGACGAGGAAGGGCACCTGGCTTTTCACACCGACTATCTTCAACACGCCTTCGCTGGGCTGCCGTTGTGGAAGCGAGGGGTTGTGCGTGCGCTCTGGCGCGTGGCATTTCGCGTGTCATGCCTTGTGGTGATGTTCGACCATCGGAAAGCGTTGCGAGCCGTGGGCGTTTCCTGGGCGACGTTCTGGTGGGATTGCGGACTGATTTTCGACGAGGTCGCTGCGGGGATTTTCAGTTGCGCGCCGACGCCGGTGCTCGTGCGACCCATCGTTCAGCGCGCGTAACGACACTGACCTCCGCAGAGCAACCAGCCTCAGTACCCTTGCTGCCCCGAATGAGAGTCAACCCTGCAGTTCTTCGGCTTCTCCTGTGGGTGGGAGCCCCGTTCGCTATCCTGGGAGGTACCATTTTGCTGACCTTTTCGCTGGCCTCATTGAAAGGCATCTTCTGGCTGGTCGCCGCATTAATCGTTCTCGCTGGCACGGCTTACTGGCTTCGCCATGCCCGTCGTGGGCCGAACCGGGATTGTGAACTGATGGGCCTCATCGGTTTTTTTGCGATTCTCGCCGACTTCTTAATCATCCTGTACGCGTCCTTCGTAGCGAGCACCGAACTCAGACCTTAATCGGAGCAGAGATTCAAACGTCATGAACCCCTTCGCCGCTCTCGACGTGAATCAAGTCCCGCTGCTCCTCCGCGCCGAGCCAGCGAGCTTGCGCGATTGGCTTGAGCGACAGCGACTCTCTCTCGCGTCGTTCTGCGTTCTCACGATAATCGTTGGTGCAGGCATCTACGGCGCGGTGATGGGCTGGTGGCGGAGCCCGCTCCAGGCCTTGTTCACCGGCATCAAGCTCCCGCTCGTCATCCTCCTCACAACGCTCGGCAACGCTCTGCTGAACGCCATGCTCGCCCCGTTGCTCGGGCTGAACCTCACCGGCCGCCAGTGCCTGACGGTGATCCTCATGACCTTTGCCATCACCGCGGTGATGCTTGCGTCGCTCGCGCCTGTGACGGCGTTCGTTGTGTGGAACACCCCACCGCTCTCCGCCGCCACCACGCTGACATCGCCCGAGTACGGCTTGATGCAGCTCACGCTCTTCGCGTTCATCGCGGGCGCGGGCGTGATCGGCAACGTCTCGCTCGCGCCGTTGCTGCGCGACTGGAGTGGCAGCGCCGCCGTCGCCCGCCGCGTGCTCTGCGCGTGGCTCGCGATGAACCTCCTTCTCGGCAGCCAGATTTGCTGGGTGCTCCGCCCGTTCATTTGGGACCCGGCGCGGCCCGTCGAATTCCTCGGACCTGAATATCTCCGCGGCAGCTTCTACGAAACGGTTTTCGAAGCCGCGCGAAGGCTGCTCTTTGGCTAAGGGATGAACTCCCCGTCCAACACCAAGTTTCAACTGCTGCGCCCTTTCCTCGCGCTGACATTCGCCTCTGCAATTGCCTGCTCGCTGCTCGGCGCTCGAATCATTCTTTCAGGCAACTGGCGTCAACTGTATCTGCCATGGAACTTGTTTCTCGCCTGGATGCCGCTCCTGTTCGCGTGGTGTGCGACTCGCGCGGAGACCGACTCACGCGCCGGTCGCTGGCGCTTCCGCGCGTACGCGCTCGCCTGGTTGATCCTGTTTCCGAACGCACCTTACATCCTCACCGATCTCTGGCATCTCCCGCCGAATTTCCACCACCGTTTCTGGGGCGATCTGGTGCTGATTCTCCTCTTCGCGCTAAACGGGCTGGTCCTGGGATTCCTGTCACTCTACCTCATGCAGACGGTGGTCGCTCGCCGATTCGGCTGGGTGACGGGCTGGCTGTTTGCCGTGGCGGCCTCGGGGTTGAGCGGCTTTGGCGTCTACGTCGGCCGGTTCCTACGCTGGAACAGTTGGGACGTGCTTCTGAATCCCGTTGGCCTCCTGACGGACCTCGCCGAGTGGCTCGTGAGCATCCCATCGACTCCGCGGTTGTTTCTGCTCCCGGCGCTCTTTGCCACGCTGCTTTTTGTCTCCTACGTGCTGCTCTACGCGCTGGCGCGGATGCCTGCCGCGTCCGCAGAACCCAAACTCGTCCCATCCTCCTCATGAAAAAATACCGCCTCCTCCGGGTGCTCGTGGCGCTCCTGCTCGCCACGTCGATTTGGATTCCCAGCGTGCATCTCCTCTTCGCGCGACGCTCGGGGCCACCGGCCGGCCTCTCGGCGCAAGCCCGCGCGCTGGCGGCGCGCCATCTTGAACTCTGGAACGACCCACGGCTCAAGCAGCGCGAGTTGGAGCGGATGCGCCGCAGCAACGCGGAGTGGGATTTCATGGGCCGCACGTTCCTCGTCTGGTCGCTCGCGGAGATGGGCCTCCGAGAGCCGGCACAGCGGTCGAACTACCTCGCGGTCGCGGACCAGATTATCGAGGAAACCGTCCGGCTTGAAGCGGAACACGGCATTTACTTCTTCCTCATGCCTTACGCAAAAGCGCGCCACTACGTCGAACAACCGCCGCGCAGCCTCTTCCTCGACGGCGAAATCGCCCTGATGCTCGCCGTGCGGCGCGTTGTCGAGGAGAAGCCGGCCTATCGCACGCAATTGACCGCGCGGGTCGAAGTCATGCTGGACCGCATGAAACGCAGCAAGGCGCTCGTGGCGGAGAGTTATCCGGACGAATGCTGGCTGTTCGACAACGTGCTCGCGCTGGCGGCCATCCGCATTGCCGACAAGCTCGATGGCACCGACCACTCGGCCTTTCTGCGCGAGTGGTTGGCGACTGCGCGTGCGAAATTGTTGCATCCCGAGACGGGTCTGCTCGTCTCCAGCTTCACCACTGACGGCACGCACCTCGACGGGCCGGAAGGCTCTTCGATCTGGATGACCGCCCACGCGTTGCGGCTGATTGACGAGGAGTTCGCCCGCGATCAATACCGCCGCGCCCGCAAGGAACTCGGCCGTGAACTGATGGGCTTCGCCTGGTCCCGCGAATGGCCGGCGTCGTGGAGGAACGGCATGGACGTGGATTCGGGCATGGTCATCCCTGTGCTCGAAGTCAGCGCGGGCGGCAGTGGGCTGGCATTCGTCGGAGCGAGTTCGTTTGGGGACGCCGATTACCTCGGCAAGCTCCAGACAACGCTTGAGTTCGCTGCGTTTCCCGTGCGGCGGGCCGGGCGCGTGCAATACTGTGCGAGCAATCAAGTGGGCGACGCCGTGCTGCTGTACGCCAATGTCCTGGGCCCAATCTGGGAGAAAGTCCAAGCCGGAGGTAAACAATGAATGATACGAAACGAACCCCGCTTCACCGGTTGTGGAACGCCGGTCTCACGCCCGGCGGCTTGTTGGTGCGCGCCGCGCTCGTCGCCGTGTTCTTCGCCGTCTGTCACCTTGCGGGCTGGCGGGAGCACACCACGTTTCTTTCCGGTACGCCTGCATCGGCCGGTGGTTCGGCGAACACATCGGTCGTACTGGGCGTGGTTTATATGGCGGGCTACTTCGGTGTCGTGCTGCTGGCGCCAATACTCGCACTGGCGGCGGGACTGCTCTTTGTCTTCGAAAGAATTGCGGAGCGTCGCGGGGACAGACATTCAGCTGCTAAGCCATGAAACTGCGCGCCGATTCATGCCTCATTGCCGCCCGCCATCTGCCAGGCCGTGACGATCGCCAGGAGCACGAAGATGATATCCACGCCGCCAAGAGTATCCGCGATGGTCATTCCCGAGCCTTCGGACATGACGTACGCCATCTTGCCGATGGCGATCCCGATCAGGCTGAAAACCACGGCCATGCCCTGGAAGATGGAGCCGTTACCGCGTCCGAGTTTGGACACTGCAAAGCCGCACAGCAGCCCAATGCCCCAGGCCACGTAGCCGATTTCCACGCCAGTCGTGATGACGAGGCCCGCCCATACGCCGCCGCCGATGAGCGCCGCGACGGCGCCCGCGATGGTCGCGCGCACGAGCCGTTGGCTGTCGGAGATTTGTCCGGCTTGGGCGCCGTGAGCGTGTGCCGCGGCCATCATTGCGGGAGTAAACTGGCTGGTTGGCGCCGCGTGCGTCGCCGCCGTGACGGGCGTCGCAGGAACGGGATACTGTTGCAGGAACGTCGGCAGCGGAATCCAGTCCGGCGCTCCTTCATACCAGACATGGGCCGTCTGTGGCAACGAACCGAGACGAACCATATTGTGTACCGCGTCGAGAGGAAACGGCCCGAGTTGCTGGCCGTTGTTGTAAACGCTGATTTGCATGGGCGAATTGTGGTGAAGCGTTGACTTTGGACCTGGCACGAGGCTACCGACGTGAGCAGCCAAAAGCAAGTCTCCAACGAACGGGGCGGCTACGATCCTCTGTGAGAATGCAGGCTAAGGCATCCGGTAGATCATTTCAGCCAACTTGACCGATTTGAATGAATGAGACTGAACAGAGCTTGCTCCGTCGCCGAATCCGATGGCTGGTCGGGTTGTTCATCGCCGGTCTGGTCTTGAGCGGCGCGACGGCCATTCCGTTGGAAAGCGAAGTGAGCTGGCTGGCGAAGGCGCCCGGCGCCCGCGGACTGCTCGGCCAGGGATCGACTCCCGCCTGGGCCGAATGGCTCTGCCGCGTCGAGGCCGCCTTGCGAGAGATGAACCTCAAGCATCCGTTCATTGCGTATGGCGGGGACTGGCTGGCTTTCGGGCATTTCGTGATCGCAACGGCCTTAATCGGGGCGTGGCGCGACCCGGTGCGAAACCGGTGGCTGTTTGATTTCGGCCTGATCGCGTGCGCGATGGTGATTCCGCACGCCTTGACGTTCGGCGCACTGCGCGGGATTCCATTCTGGTGGCAGCTGATCGATTGCTCGTTTGGCTTGCTCGGCGCCGTGCCGCTCTGGCTGGCGCGGCGGTGGGTGAAAAAACTGGCGAACGAGTAGGAACGGGAGCATCGCCGGCAGTGCGGTTCGCCACGCCGGCTTCCCCCGCCGGAGTTTCAGACTGGGAGACATCGGCCGAGACCGGTTGGAAGGATTCCCTGCTTTGAATTCGTTTTTGGTTGCAAGCATCGTTATATGCGAGAAAATATATCCGCTTTCAATCAGAACAGACGCGTATGAAGCCCATCCTTACAATCCTTCTCCTCGCCGCCACGGCACTCCCCGCGCCCGGCGCTTCCTTCAGCGCCAATCCGACAGCCGACGCCTTCGTCACGACCGGCCCCACCGGCAACCTCGCCGGGAATAATTATGGGGGCGCCGGCGCCCTGGCGCTCTCGGCGGCGGGGTTGCCACAAGGCCAACTCCAAAGCGTGTTGCAGTTCGATCTTGCCGGCGCGATCAGTTCCTTCAACAGCACCTACGGCGCCGGGCAGTGGAGCATTCAGTCCGTGACACTTCAACTGAGTGCCTCGCCCGCCAACAACGCCATCTTCAACCCGTCATCAGCCGGAGTAGTTGGCATTTCCTGGATGCAGAATGATTCCTGGACCGAAGGGACTGGCTCACCGGCCGCGCCAGGCGCCAGCGGCATTACGTTTCTCAGCCTGCAGAATACCTTTCTCAGCGGGGGCGATGAGAACCTCGGAACCTTCAGCTTTAGTGGCGCCACGAGTGGCGCGTTCACCTACTCGCTGGGTTGACCCCGGGATTCACCAGCGACCTGCTCGCGGGCGACAATCTGAGCCTGCGCCTGTTCGCCGCCGACAACAACATGAGCGGCGTCTTCAGTTCGCGGAGTTTCGGCACTGCTGCGAACCGTCCTTTGCTGACCATCGTGGCGGTGCCGGAGCCGGGCACGCCAGCCCTCGGGGGGCTGGGGCTGGCGGTGCTCGGCATGTGGCGGTGGGCGCGTCGAAGAAAATGAAGAAGCGCGCGCACGGAGGCCGGGCCTTCACGTTGGTTGAGTTGCTGGTGGTCATCGCCGTCATCGCGGTGCTGGCGAGCCTGCTTCTGCCTGGCCTTGCACGCGCGAAAGAAAAGGCGCGCGCCACCCAATGCCTCAGCAACCTGCACCAGTGGAGTGTCGCTCTTTCGGTGTATGTTCACGAAAATGAGGACTCCATCCCGCGCCGCGGCCAGGGCGTGCAGCCGCTGTTCCTCATCGACCGAGCGGAGGATTGGTTCAACGCGCTGCCGCCGATGATTGAACTGCCCAGCTACCAGACCCTGGCCACCAACTCCGCGATTCCCCAGTCCGTCGACAACACCATTTTCGTTTGCCCGAAAGCCAAGCCAACGGGCGCCACGCACTTCCTTTCTTACGCGATGAACATTTACGTTTCGCCGTGGATTCGTCCGTCGCCGCATCGCCTGGGTGAAATCCCGCGACCGGATGCCGTCGCTTTCCTCGCCGACGGGCCGGGAGGTTACTCTTCGACCGTGCCTTCCGTGATGCCCTATTCCGTGCCAGCGCGACACGGCGACCGCGCCAACGTCGCTTTCCTCGATGGCCACGTGCAAACGTTTGCCGGAGTCTACCTCGGTTGTGGCGTCGGTGACCCGCAACGCCCTGACGTAAGATGGCAGACCGGCAGTGGCGGCGTAAACCAGGCGCCCGTCCCTTGAAATGAGACTTCGACACGTCGTCAGTTTCACTGCTCTTTGCGCCGCGTTCGCGCTGAGCAGTTGTTGTTCGACCGCGCCCCAAGTGAAACGTCCGGTGCGCGTGGCCGTCATCGGCGGGATGATGAAGACCGGGCTATGGCCGGAAATCGTCAGGCGTTTCGAGGCCGATACCGGTTGCAAGGTGGAACTCAGGGCGGCTGGCAACCGCGAGTTGCTCGCCGAGTCGTTTCGCGCTGGCGAAGCAGATTTGCTCACGATGCATTCCGGCGACATTACGACCGATCTCGTCGCGGATGGCTTCGGCGCAAACATGCGCCCGTGGACACGCAACGAGTTTGTCATCGTTGGACCGCGTTCGGACCCGGCGGGCATTCGCGGCTTGCGCGATGGCGCCGAGGCGATGAGCCGCATTGCCGCCCGTCAAGCGCCGTTCGTGGATTTTCAGAACATCGGCACGCGCGAACTCACGACCAAATTGTGGAAGAAAGCTGGCATTCGGCCGCAGGGCGACTGGCTGTTGAACGACGCGAGCGAAAGTTCGGAGGAAGTGATGGAGTTCGCGCGCCAGAAACAGGCTTACCTGGTGCTCGGGCGCATTCCGGTGTTGCAAGGGATTTTCTCCGCCGATGGCATGGAAATCCTCGTGCAAGGCGACCCGGACATGCGCCGACCGTTCATCGTGATGGAAGCGAACCCGACAAGGTTTCCCAATGCCAACGGCCAGGGTGCCCGTGTGCTGGCCGACTACCTTCTGACTGCGAAAACGCAGGAGTTTCTGCTTCAATTCGGCACGAACAGTCCCGGCGGCATGCCGTTGTTCTATCCGGTCAGCCGCCGTTAACGGGCCGAATTCAAGCCTTCAATAGCACCTTGAGTTCCTGCCAACTCGGCCGGGTGGCGTTGAGGCAGGTCGCCTCCATCTGGTGGTAAAGCGCGAGCGCCTTGCGCCCTGTCTCCGTGAGTTGCGCTCCGCCGCCTGCTTTGCCACCGCGCACCGCCTCGACCAGCGGTTTCTTGAAGCAGCGATTCATCGTCCGGATCAGCGTCCACGCCCGCATGTAGGACATGTGCATTCGTTCCGCAGCTTCTCGAATGGAGCCCGTTTCCGCGACCAGGGCGAGCAAATCGACCTTGCCAGGCCCCATCGCGATGTTTTCGCCGGCCAGGATCCGGAGGCGGGGACGTATCGCGACCTTTTCAGCTTTCTTTGGCACACGGGGAGTGTGGCCTGAGGCTGGCGGTGTGAAAAGCCTTCAGGTTCGGGCGCACTTTTATCGGGAACCTCCCTGCAAGTCCGATCCTCGCACGATCAGTATGATTCCGCGTTGCCCGAAAATCCGGGACTTTTCGCGATCACGAATTGCGGTCGGCGTAAATCGCACCAGAACTCCAGTCAAACCATGAGACTAATGATGTTCACTGTACCAACGCGGCCCGCTTCCTGGGCGCTTGCAATCGCCATTGGCTGCTTGTCGGCCAGGGCGGCAGACTTCGAAGTCCGAACCCCGAACGACCAACTGGCCTTTCAAATCAATGGCGTAGACAGTCCCACGCTGACGTTGGTGCGAGGGCGGATCTACACGTTCGATGTTCAGACCACCCCGATCATTCATCCCTTTCGCATTGCCAGCCCAGGGGTGGACGTAAATGACATCTCCGACGGCGTCATCACATATACGGTGCCCACCAACGCCGCCAATTACTATTACGATTGCACCTTCCACGGGGACCTCATGCATGGCGAGATCGTCACGATTGAGCCGCCGGTCCCACCGGACTTCACGGTGCGCACGCCCGAGAATCAATTCGCCTTCAAGATCAATGGAGTGGACTCTCCCACGCTGACGCTGGTCCGGGGGCGAACTTACACTTTCGAAGTTGAGACCACGCCCAACTCGCATCCATTCCATATCGAAAGCCCCGGAGTGGACATGAATGACATTGTATCCGGTACGATAACGTACGTGGTGCCGACCAATGCCGCCAACTATTACTACAATTGCACGTTTCACGGGGACTCCATGCGCGGAGAGATCATCACCACCGAGCCGCCCGCGCCGCCGACCTTCAAGATTCTGAGTCTTACCGTCAGCAGCAATATCGTTCTGACCTCGACAGGAACAAACACGTGGACCGTCACGCCCGAATTCAACACGAACTTGATGACCACAAACTGGTTCGCGTTGACCATGCAGACCAACCGATTCCTGAACGGGACCAACGAAGTCATCTGCGGCCGCCCGCCCGGGAGCGAGGTGTTCATTCGTCTGAGGGCGCAGCCGAAGAAATAGCGCCGCTGCCGGGGAATCTGCTGCGCGAATGTCGCGGGCGAGCCCAGGGGATAGCCGTTCCTGCAAGCCTGTGAGACGACAGGCGGCCAGGTTATTTCGGGAGCGCGGTTCTGCGACACCTTCGGATTGGTAATAGGACCGATTGGAACCCGGAGGAACGGTCGCGTTCCGCGCTCCTCCTTTGAGAAGGTAGGGCAGGCGTCTCGCCTGCCCGGCGAGCGGGTCAGCACGAGCCCGTGCGGCAATCAAGTCATCCGCCCGTGCCAGATGCCTGCCCTACCTCGGCGCAAGCGCGTTCAGCGTCTCGACTCGACGAGTTCGAGGCCGTGATTGTCGAGAAGGGCTTCCAGCGCTTCTCGCGCGGTGACGTTCTCCCAGCGGATGGAAACCGTCATGCGGTCATACGTCGCCGCGGACAGTCTCGGGTCGAGCAGGATATTCAGCCGTGCCTGGCGTGCGAGTTGTCGGATGGCGTCGGTGAGGGGAACCTGCTCCATTTCAATCAGCGGGACGACCTCGTCTTTGCCGGGCGGTGCCGCCTGCACGCCTGCGACAACAAAACAGGCCAACGCAATGAAAATAATGGCTCTGCGTCTCACCGCCTGAACCGTAGGACATCTGTAGCGAAACGGCAAACGCCGCTCCGCGCACTTGAGTTCGGCAGGCGGCGACGGATATGCCGGCGATGACAATGAAAGCAATTGATAACCCAGCGAACCCGAACGGAATGACGCTGCTTGAGATCACAGTGGATAACCTGGACATTGAATCCGCGAGAGCGGTCCTGAGACAGGGTGCCGATCCGAACGCCCACGGTACAAGGGCTTCAGACCACTGCAACGGGCGGTCGATTGCGAGATCCAGGGAGCGATCAAGCATTATGACGCCACGGGAGAGAAGTTGAAGCCTCGGGCAGACATGACGCGACTGCTCCTGGAGTATCGTGCCGACCCGAAGGCCAAGGATGACGAGGGTCACAGCGCGCTGGCACTGGCGTGTCTGTTTCGTCATACGGATGCCGTGGAGTTGATGAAGCAGTATGGTGAAGCCTGACAAAGCGCTGGCCCATCATGCGCCATTACCAAAAGATCCTGCTCGATGGGCTCCAGAAAATCACTGGAGCCTCGAAGAGAATCGCCGGCCCGAGCACTGGTGGGGTGCCGACATCTGGATGATTGCCTCGACTCGATGAGGTCCGGAATCATGCTTCCGAGTCCGCGTAATACCACGCTGGAGCCGCGAGGCATTTTCAGATATTCACTGGTTTATCCAGGAACAGTTTGCTAGGGAGTACTGAGCGTTGGCCAATTCGCGCACACCGTCGACGGAAGACGGATGACATCGACCTATGAAAACCCTGCGATTGCGAAGTCTGTTCATTCCGCTCGCCACCGTGGCGCTGGTGGCTTCCAGCGGCTGTTACAACCTTGATGCCGCCCCAGCCAAACACCCCATGATCCAAGTCGACACATTCGGCCAGATGCCCGACGGCACGCCGGTCAAAATCTACACACTCGCCAACCGCCACGGCATGAAGGTCAAGATCACCGAGTACGGCGGCATTATCACGGAATTGTGGACGCCCGATCGCTCCGGCCAGCTGGGCAACGTCGTGCTCGGCTTCGACAAGCTCGAGGAATATACGAAGGGGCATCCATTCTTTGGCGCCATCGCGGGGCGCGTGGCCAACCGTATCGCGAAGGGAAGGTTCACGCTCGACGGCAAGGAATACACGCTGGCGGTCAACAACGGGCCCAACCATCTGCACGGCGGCAAGGTCGGTTTCGACAAGAAAGTCTGGAAATCGCGCCAACTTCCGCCTGCGCCAGGAGTTCTTGCTGTTGAGTTCACCTACACCAGTCCGGACGGCGAGGAGGGCTATCCCGGCACGCTGGCGGTCAAAGTGACGTACACCCTCACGGACGACAACGAACTGCGTATCGACTACGAGGCCACGACCGACAAGGCGACGCCAGTCAACCTGACCAATCATTCCTACTTCAACCTGGCGGGCGCGGGCACGGTGCTCGAGCATGTGCTGAAGTTGAACTCGGACCGCTACACCCCCACGGACGCCGGCTTGATCCCGACCGGTGAATTGGCGCCGGTCAAGGGCACCGGGCTGGACTTCACTACGCCGCATCGCATCGGGGAGCGCATCGCGGACTTCGAGAGTTTTGCCAAGGGCTACGATCACAACTTGGTTATCAACGGAGGCGGGTCGAAGCTGACGATGTGCGCGCGAGTCGAAGAGCCCAAGTCGGGCCGCGTAATGGAAGTCTCAACGACCGAACCCGGCGTGCAGCTTTACACGGCCAATCATCTCGACGGCAAACGCGCGGGTGTCGGCGGCATTGTGTGCGGACGGCACGCGGGGTTCTGCCTGGAGACTCAGCATTATCCCGATTCGATCAACAAGCCGGCATTCCCGTCCGTCGTGTTGAAGCCCGGACAAAAGTTCACGAGCACGACGGTATACAAGTTCTCCGTGAATTGACGTCGCAACCACGTTGGAGTGCGCGGACTCGTCCGCGCTTTGGGCTGAGAACAAACGATCCAAGGCCCGTCCTGATTAGTGTTCGTTGGTTTCCATTCGTGGTTGGACTGGCGGAAACGGCTTTAGCCAGTCGGCTCGGCCAAGAACAGATCCTCTTCTTCCCAAATTCGCTCCGAGCCGCTACACCTTCGGCCATGAAATCACTTGCCCGCGCCTTGCGCGCCTGCGCCGGCTGCCTGCTCGCCGCCACCTCAGCCAGTGCACAGATCCCGGATAACCTCGTTGCCGAGGGCGTACCGGCCATTTCCCCGGAACTGCGCAAGGACGTCGGGCGCTACCTTGAATTTCGGTCGGCCTCGTTCAATTCCTGGCACCCGCAGCGCCGCGAGATGCTCGTGACCACGCGCTTTGCGGACACGCCGCAGTTACACCTCGTGAAAACACCCGGCGGCGCGCGCCGTCAGCTCACGTTCTTCGCCGAGCCCGTCCTGGGCGGGTCGTTCCGGCCGAAGTCCGGCGAAATGATCGTCTTTGCGCAGGATGCGGGCGGTGGCGAATTCTACCAGCTCTACGGTTACGACGTCGCGGACGCGAAAGTCACGCTGCTCACGGACGGCAAGTCGCGCAACTCCGGCCCGCGTTGGTCGAATGACGGCCGGCGCTTCGCGTACACGTCGACGCGACGCAACGGGAAGGACAACGACATCTACGTGATGGACCCGTCCGACCCGAAGAGCGACCGGAAGCTGATCGAGGTGACGGGTGGCGGCTGGAGCATACTCGACTGGTCGCCCGACAACGCGAAGTTGTTACTCAATGAATACGTTTCGATCAACGAGAGCTACCTCTGGCTGGCCGACGCTAAGGCCGGCGCAAAGGAGCCGCTCACCACGCGTGGCGAGAAGATTTCCTGGACGGGCGCGAAGTTCGCCAAGGACGGCCGGTCACTGTTCGTGAGCACGGACAAAGGCTCGGAGTTCCAACGCCTGTGCCGGTTCGACTTCGCCACCAAGCAACTCACGGCGCTCGTTCCCGGTTTGAACTGGGACGTCGAAGGGTTCGAGTTATCTCCCGACGGCCGGACGCTCGCGTTCACCAGCAACGAAGACGGCGCGAGCGTGCTGCATTTGCTGGATGCGAAGTCGGGCCGCGAATTGCGCGCGCCCAAGCTGCCCGTTGGCGTCATCGGCGGCCTCGAATGGCACGAGAACAGCCGCGACCTTGGGTTCGTCATAGCTTCCGCACGTTCGCCGAGCGATGCCTACTCGCTCGACGTAAAAACCGGTAAGGTCGAACGCTGGACGGAAAGCGAATCCGGCGGCTTGAACACCGAAACGTTCGTGGGACCGGAATTGATTAAGCTCAAGAGCTTCGACGGCCTCGGCATTTCCGGCTTTCTCTACCGGCCGGATCCGCAGAAGTTCCCCGGCCCGCGTCCCCTCATCATCAGCATCCACGGCGGTCCCGAGAGCCAGTTCCGACCCGGCTTCCAGGCCCGAAACAATTACTACCTGAACGAGCTCGGCGTCGCGGTGCTTCACCCGAACGTTCGCGGCTCGGACGGCTATGGGAAGACGTTTCTCACGCTGGACAACGGCTTCAAACGCGAGGATTCCGTGAAGGACATTGGCGCGTTCCTCGATTGGATTAAGTCCAACCCGCGCCTCGACGCGTCGCGTGTCGCCGTTATGGGCGGCAGTTATGGCGGTTACATGACACTGGCCAGCATGACGCATTTCAATGCCCGCCTTCGCTGCGGCGTGGACGTCGTCGGGATCTCGAGCTTCATCACGTTCCTGAAGAACACACAGGACTACCGCCGCGATCTGCGCCGCGCCGAGTACGGCGACGAACGCGACCCCAAGATGGCCGAACACCTTGAGAAAATCTCCCCAATGACCAACGTGAAGAAAATCACCAAGCCGATGTTCGTGGTGCAGGGTTTCAACGACCCGCGTGTGCCGGTGACGGAATCCGAGCAGATGGTCAAAGCCATGCGCGAGAACTCAGGCGGGAGCGGCGGTCACGTGTGGTACCTCATGGCCAAAGACGAAGGCCACGGCTTCCAGAAAAAGAAGAACGCAGATTTCCAATTCCTCAGCACGATTCTGTTCTACCGGGAGCATTTGTTGAAGTGAAGGAGTCCAAACACCAGGAAGCAGCGGACGTGGCTCAGAATCTGTTCAGCTTTTGCAGTCTCACCCCTCACCCCAGCCCTCTCCCCATTGAGGGGAGAGGGAGCGCGACGAGCGTCTTGAAGTCATTTGAACGCTTCTTACCCGCGCTCGGTAGCCTACGCGCGCCCGAAGGGATTGAGCAACGACGCGCCGACCCGTGTGCGATTCAAAAAGGAGCGTCCTGCGCGACTCCCTGCCCAGTAACCTCCCATCTTGGAAACTCGCAAGTCATTGGAAATCAGGGCAGGCATCCTTTTGTGGTCCAAGCCGGCCAAAAGAGCTCTCGTGAGGTTACGGGGCGCAATGCGCGCA
>Ga0134127_10002163_pt1 | contig 14314 bp, 11 predicted proteins | sample KB31753_FD_96459 | JGI IMG/M metagenome (GOLD analysis project Ga0134127, IMG submission 96459) | Terrestrial soil microbial communities with excess Nitrogen fertilizer from Kellogg Biological Station, Michigan, USA - KB3-175-3 | ecosystem: Environmental > Terrestrial > Soil > Unclassified ...
AATAAAGAAATAATATCTTAAGTTAACAGAGCCCTTTTTTATGTAGATTATTGTAATACATCAACAAATTAAATTGATTATTTTTCTAAATTCCTTTTGATGTTGTTAAATTCTATTTCAATATATTTAATACTAGTGCATATTATTAAAATTTCTAATAATTATAAATTACTATTCTTATATATTATTATATGAGCAACAAAAACGTTATGTAAAATAAAATTAAATTAAAGAAACATAGGTATGTGTTATCTGTTTTGTGATTTCTTTGTTCTTATTTAAGAAACAGTTTCTTTTGCTAAATCTATACACATTTGAAGATGTTTTTGTTCCTCTTTTAATATCGAGCTTACTGTGTTTGATAAATCTTTGACTTTAAAATTTTTGCATATTGCATTTAAAACTTCATAATGAATTACTTCTGCACCTTCAGCAATAGCTAAGAACTCAATAGCTTCAGACGAATCAGGATCTTCTCCTAAATATGTTTTCATCATTTTGGTAGCCTTTTTTTCTGTTTCTTTGGCAATTTCCTCAATCTTATTTTGATCTATTTTTAAAGCCTCATTTTCTTCTTCTTCCGAAAGATCAGAAATCAATTTATTAATTTTTTCCTCATGAGAACTTGCTTCTTCTTTGATACCAAGTATGTCTTTTTTAGTTCCTGATTCTAATAGTTTTTTGGAGTTTATCTCTTCTACTGCTTTTTGTGCTGCTCTTTCGAGGCCTAATACTTCACCTAGTTTTTCTTCTAAATTCTTTTGATCCTCTTTAGATGGTTTTACTGCTTTTGACATCAATAAGTTTTGAACAACATGATTTAAATAAAATGCATTAATTTAAAATTGATAAATTTAATGGATTAAATCCAAAAAAAAATTTTTATCTTGCTTAAAATGAATATAGAAGAAATTGAATAATAGGTTTTATATTTATCTTTATTTTCTTGTTTGTTTATTACTAATAATTAAAATTAATAGTGTGTAACATAATGTACTTTTTCTATTTAATAATGTGATTATGATGTTTTTATATTTTATATTTATTTATTTTAAAACTTAAACCTTAATAGATTTAAAAATATATTTTAATTAATGAAATAACTTGTATGTTGTTTGAAGCAAAAATGTGTTTATGCCGGTTCTTTTTCGTCGCTAGAATTATCTGTTGCTTTAGCTGCTTCTTCTCTAAGGTTTTCTGCAGGACCTGTTGTCTCAGGATTATCTGATGCATCACCTACTACTTTTTGATTATTTTGAGATTGGTCTAGATCTCTATTTTTTTTTATATTATCTTTAGAATTGTTGCTCATAAAACTAAATATGAAACAAAGCTTATAAAGAACATATAATAAACTGTGATTTTTAATGGAATTAAACCGAGTAATTATTTCTGGCTTAATTTATCATTTCATCTAAAACTTTATTTTATGTATATTGCAAAAAAATAAAAAGGGTCTATTATTTTCTTTGCTATTTTTTCTTTCCTTTACTATCGTTTTTGTGAGATGCTTTTCCACCCTCACTAGCAACTCTTTCTCTTGTTTCTTTATCTGCAGAAGCTAACCCTCTTTTTTCATTTTTGTCACTTTTTTTATTGCTCATTATACTAGGATTAAACTATTAAAGTATTTAAGAATAACAATTTATAATTTTATATAAAAGCAATATATAATTTATTAATAATTATTGTATAAAAAGTATAATTATTTTAAATGTTTTATATTTTTACAAATTTAAAACTAACATATAACTTTTGCTTTCACTTCATTGCTTTGGTTTACATTTTAATTTGATTAATTTACAAAATATAACAATACTTAAATATTTTTTTAATATGAAAATGGCTAATATTATCTATTAATGAATAATAGTGATGTTTTAAATTAATTATTGAGTGTATTTTGTTTTTATAATAAATTTAATTTCAAATATAAACTACAGAAATAGATAATTTCTTTAAATTCGCTTTCAGTTTTATGATTTAAACGTAATAGATCTCTTTATAATTATATCTCTGTTTTTATTTTTCTGGCAAGTTATATAGATCTTTCATTGCCATCATTATTGTTGTTATTTTTGTCTCTCCAAACTTTCTGCTTTATATAATTTCTTTTAGTTTTTTCTTTTTGAATTATTAACGCAGTGCCTATTTTGTACTTTAATCTTTTACCACAACAAATGCAAAGTGTATTGTTATAATTGATAAAAAGGATTTCACATTCTTGACACCATCGATGATATTCGTCTCGCCATTTCCTAATATTGAGTGTTTCATATGTTTTTTGCATTCTGCAAAGGTTTTTACAAACTTTATTTTGATATGACATTGATGTTGGTTATACTAATTAATATTGCCCAAGAATAATACTTTTTGATAAATATGAGATAGAGGGTAACTACCTTTTAAATATTTGCTGATTTCTGATTTGATCTTTGAGTTTGATTTGGCTTAATTCTGCGTAAAGCCCTTTCTGAGTAAATAACATGAGACAATACAAATTCTCTTTTAAAAAAACAATAATTCATTAATTCTATTTTAACTTTGCAATTATATATATATAAATATGTCCACAGTTGAAATATTATTTTTGTCTTATCTTTTATTGTTTGACTAAGGTGCTCTACATTAAACCTGTTTTCTTTTTTTTGTTATGTTAAATGCTAAATTATTTTTGTCTTTAGTTTCTGTTGCAATTAATAATATATAGCTGCCAATTATAAAACCAATTTTGATTGTTATATTCTTTTAAGATGTTCTAAAAACCTTTTAAATATCTTTCGGGAACCGTGTTGTTGAATATAGTCTAATGTAATAAAAATGTTTTCTTTTTATAAAAGATAAATTTCCATTGCATTATAAAAATGGTCTTTTATTTAAGATTGTAATTATTTCAATATGTTTTCCTTATCTAGATGATGATATTTCTCTCTTTATATTTTATATGATAAAATTTAAGTAAATTGTGATATCTAATTTATCTGTTATAAATAAATATTTTTTTTGCTATTTTTAGTGGATTTAAAGATAATATGAGTGGAGGAAGAAGTATATGGAAAGGAAGTATCTCTTTTGGATTAGTCAATATTCCTATTAAATTGTATACAATAACTGATTATAAAGATGAATATTCATTTAATCAATTAGATAAAGAAGGGCATAAGATACAGTATAAAAAATGGTGTCCTATTGAACAAAGAGAAATACCTTATTCTGAAATCAAAAAAGGTTATGAAATTTCAAAAGACAGATATATTTTAATTGAAAAAGAGGATTTAGAAAAAATCAAATCAAAAACTACAAAAACAATAGATATCAAAGAGTTTATTAATTCAAAAGAATTTGATCCCCTCTTGATAGAAAAAAGTTACTATGTTGCACCAGACAATGGCAATGACAGTTATAAAAGTGGTAGAAGTAAAAGAAAAATTGCTAATTCTTCATCAATCAAAGCTTATAGTTTATTTGTAAATACAATTAAAGAAACTGATAAAATAGCAATTGGAAAAGTGGTGTTAAAAGATAAAGAACACCTTGTTGCATTACGCTCATATCAAAAAGGCTTGATTATGCATCAATTGATGTACCAGGAAGAAATAAAACCTATGAATGAAATTGAAGGGATGCCTGGGTCTGAAAATTCAAATCCTGCTCCAACTGTGGATAAAAAGGAAATAGAATTAGGAAAAATATTAGTTGATAATTTAACAAACAAAGAATTTGATACTAGCTTGTATTCTAACGATTATAACCAACAATTAGAAGAATTAATATCTGCAAAGTCTCAAGGAAAAATGTATACTTTTGAAGAAAAGGAAGAAGAAAATAATAATGGTGATAGTCTTATTGATGCACTAAAAGCAAGTGTCCAGAATATTAAAGCTAGCAATAGTTAATCAAAAAAAGATCTATTTTATCTATTCATTTGATAATGATCTTTTTCCTATATTATTTGCAAATTAAATATGTTTATTTAAATAGATAAACTCGAAATATTATCTAAAATCTCCACTAAATTTTGTTGTTGGGAAAGGATATCTTTCCACGGATCTTCTTTTGCTTTGAATGTTTCTACTACATTTAAAACAGTAAAGTTTGTTGGAATGATATTTGATAAGTCATTCCAATTTATAGGCATTGATACAGTTGCTGATTCTATAGGTCTTGGAGAAAATACTGAAGCTATTGTTTTTCCTTTTGCATTTTGGTTATAATCAAAGAACACTTTGTCTTTTCGAATAGTAGTATCCCACTCTGTTGTAATCTTATTAGGTGACACCTTATCTAAAATTTTACCTATAATTTTAGCAAATGTTTTTGTTTGCTCATATGTGTACAAATTGATTATTGGAATAAATATGTGAAGACCTGTCTTTCCTGATGTCTTTACAAATGACTTTATGTTTAATCTATCAAATATGTCTTTTAAACTATATGCAATTTCAACTGTTGCTTTAAATGCTTTTAAATTATACTCAGGTTCTTGATATTTATCTTCATTACCTGAATAGATATATGGATCTAGATCAAAAACTATAAAGTCTGGATAATTTAACCCCTGATTATCCTCTTCTTTTAATTTATCTGTTTTATCACTCGTTTTATAATTTTTAATTCTGCTATACCAAGGATGCATTTCTATACATCCAAGATTGACGAGCCATAGAAGAGTTTCTTTATTATTACATAAAAGATAATTGATATCTTTGTTTTGAGATTCTGAATAAATTTTTATTGATTTCACATAGTCTGGCTTTTCATTCTGCCAATTCTTATGGTAAAATGATTTTCCGTCTATTCCATTAGGATATCTATTTAATGATAATGGTCTGTCTTTAAGATGAGGTAAAATTAGTGAACTAATTTGATAATAATATTCGATTAATCTTTTTTTTGTAATTGAGGGTTGTAATTTAGTTTCTTTCCAATATATTTTATCTAAATTTGAAAAATTATATATATTTTTTAAAAAAAAAGATGATGCCTTTAAATCCTGTTGCCTTGGTTGAATTTGGTGGTTAGATTGAAACAATTTTTTATTACAATAGCTGCTACTTTCATTAACTTTGTTATTGCAGATTTTATTGAAAGGAACATTGTTTTCTTTAGCGGTAAAATTGTTTTTGTTATCTATATCAGTATTAATTAATTTATTTTTTATTTCTTTCTTATTTTCATCTTCAAAAAAAGCGTTAGTGTCATCTTTGATTTTTATTGGTGTTTCTATGTTTTCTTCAATTATACATTCTTTTGGGCTTTTATCTTCTCTTAATCTTAAAAATATTGGTGATCTCATAATCTTATCTTTTGTCCAGTTGTTAAACTTTACCTCTATTACAAAAACTGGTTTAACCCATGTAGTTTCTCTATTTATGTAGGGGATATACTCAACAGGACATCTTTCTGTTTTGATTTTTTCAAGATTATTATAAATACTGGAAATCTTGGCAAAATCAAATCCACTTCCACAATGACCTATAAACTTAAATTTGTTACTTTTGGACAAACTCATATTGTTAACATAAGCTGCTAAAAGTAAAGATCCAAAATATCTTGCTCTATTTCCTATTCCTTTGGTGTATCCAATTATAACGCAATCTTGAGTTTTAGTGTTCTTTATCTTTAACCATTCTCTAGATCTAGTATTAAGATAATATTTACTTTGTTTATGTTTAGCAATCATGCCCTCCAGATTCATTTTCTTAATGCCTTCAAAAATGCCTTCACCGTCACTGCCTATAAACTCTGAAATTTTAATCCTATTGTCGTCTTTATCTTTGATAATATTCTCCAAAACATTTCTTCTCTCTAAAAGGGCAAGATTTTTAAGGTCAAAACCATCCTTATGTAAAATATCAAAAATATAGTAAGTAGATGGAAAATTTCGCGATAATAAATCAATATCGCTTTGAGAATTTGTATTTAATCTTTCCTGCAGTTTTTGAAAATCTGGAAAGCCTTTTTTATTTAAAATAACAATTTCTCCATCAAAAATAATAGATTCTTTAAAATTGTTGTTTTTATTTGATATTAGTTTTAATGATTCGGTTAATTCTGGATATCTAAAAGTGATTGTATTTCCATTTCTTGATTGTATTTTTACAACTCCTTTTAATTTATGTATAAATAAGATTGCTCTTACTCCATCCCATTTAATTTCAAAAACCCAATCTTGACTATTAAATGGTTTATCAACTAATGTTGCTAACATAGGTTGAATATAATCTGGAAATTTTTCTGTATGGGAATTAGACTTGATAGAATAATTGGTAAAAAGAGTTGATGAAGATGATTTAATTTTTGACAGATTTGTTGAACCTTGATTAACATCGATATTTGATTCGCTTATAGTATGGTTATCAGTATCAGCAACGCTATTTAGTTCACTAATATTTTTTGATGATTCTATGGCTATGTTGATACCTTTATTTGACCTGATATTTTTTAATTTTTGCTTTTTCTTTAAACATTTAAAATCGTTATTTGTTAAACCACTGAGAATAGATTTGGAATTGTTTTTGACTATATCCTTCTGTTTATTGTCTTTAATATTTGATGTATCTATAGAAAACTCATCCTTTAATTTAATTAACAACCATTGCTTATCTTTTACTGTTTTAATCATTGAAAACTTTCCACTTAATCTTTGACCAAATAAAATAAAATTTATTTTACCTTTTTTAAATTGATCTGAAACGTCTTCTTTTATTTCTCTTTTATCATTTTCTTTATTTTGTTGTGCCTTTTCTAAAATATAAGTTCCTGTATCCCATACAATAACTGAACCTGCTCCATAGTTTCATTTGGGTATATATCCTTCAAAAAGCAAATAGTCTATAGGATGATCCTCTGTTAATATGGCTAATCTTTTTACTTTTGGATCAAGTGATGGCCCCTTTGGTACTGCCCATGATGTCAAAACACCATTTCTTTTGGATTCTAATCTAAAGTCATAATGAAGATGGGTAGCATCATGTTTTTGTATTACAAATCTAGGATCATCAATAGAGTTTATGTTGGGGATATCTTTAGAATTGATCTCTTTTACTGAATTTCCTGAAGGCTCTGGAGTAAATCTAAAATTTCTTTTATTGTTATATTCTTTTAACATTTTTCAATACCCTGAAAATAGTGTAAAAAATTTGCTATTAGAGAAGATGTCAATTTCGTTTAAGTAAAATTTCAAATTTTTCTTAATTATAATTGAAATGTCTATTATAATAACGGTATGATAGTTATTATATAATTAAATTAGATTATGTTCTTTTGATGTTACTTTTGAAAGTATATGTGTATTGTATATATTTTTAAATTTTGCATCTTTGTTTATTTAATACATTTTAAAATAGAGCCGAATTTTATAACAATGAATTTATGTTATGTGATATTGATAATTAAAATACAAATAAAAAGAAAATCATCGGTATGACCTTCTTATATTCATGTCTATTTTCTATTACCTTGGAACCTTTACCTTAAATTGACTTAATCTATCGCGTGTTGGCTTGATAAATACCTCTGATCCATTAAATCCTTCTATTTCGTCTTTTGGTAGGCTGTATTCATCTCTTGCTCCATCGGAAGTTATGATAACGGAAGTTGGGTTAACTGCTGTTACAGATCCAATTGCTTGCATTTCTTTAGTTCTAACTCCTTTATGGATAATTGAATCCCAGTCTTCAATGACTGAATTAGCTGATATTTCTGATTGGTCAGGATTGTTAAATCTGTTTTGTCTTTCTAAGCGTGGAAGCCTATCATATATACTATATTCAATTGATTCATTGGGATTTGCCAAAGTATCTGTTGTGGCTGAATTACTTATTTGCTCAGTTGATGAGGCTGTTTGATATCTGGAATATTCTCCTTCTTGTGGTGGACGGTCCTTTTTAAAGTTATCATCTGCTTCCGCTTCTGTAATATTGAACCATAAAGTATGGCCATCAAATCCTTTTACCAATTGCTTTGGCAAATAGAATTTGTGTTTTGATATGCGTCCTTTTTCTGTGACAACAAATTCACGACCAATGTCTTGTACTTCGCCAAGGTCATCTCCTTTTTCATATCCTCTTGCTTCTTTTTTGATTATCTCTTTCCATTCTATACTGTTATCTTTCCAATCAAAATTGCTTCTATTGTTATTAGAATCAGTCATACAATGTATTAGTAAAAATAGTTTATAACGATATTGATAAATACGTTTTTACCAATAATTTTAATATAAAGATAGAATGTGTAAAATGCATTAAACATTAGAAATATGGTTTTATATCTTTATAATAATAGAGATATGCTAAAAAATATCCTATTTGAATTAAATCTTAAATAACCAGTAACATTACTATAGAAGAGAATATTAGTAGAAATACAATGGAACAGCACATAGATAAACACATGCAGTTTATTAAGATGTGTGTTAATTTGTTTTATAAACAAATTACTCTATTTTATGATGGTTTTAATAGTTACTCAAAGGCCAATATAATGTTAGATTATTTATAAATTATATATTAATCCCTATGAATTACTTTGTGGCATGATTTCTCCATCTGATTGTAATGATGTGCCATCTTTTATCTAAAAAGATGTAAATTTGTTACACATTGATGTTAAAGCAAGTAAAGTAATGGTACATTTTTTTGCTCTACTGCCATAATATTGGAGTAACTACTTAAGGGAGACTCATTAGTAAGCAATGCCATCATAAATATATTTATTAAAAAACTTTCCATATTAATAATATAAAAATAAATAAAAGAATTGTATAAATCAAATATTTGATGCAAATAATTGTATTTCTTCTTTTTGATTTTATCTTTTCTCAAAATCGAGAATTGTGATTATCTTTATATCGTTATCAGACTAACCTAATTTATATATTAAGTTTCATAGATGAAGATGGGGCAATCTTCTAACCCATATATTGGCATGTCATACCTATATATGTACATTGGCCATTTGAAATCACGCAATCATGACAGTAAAGATATTAATTGACAATAATGTCGTCCACTACTCCTTTATTTCCTTGACTTGTTTAAAATTTTTTATTCGTATTTGCATATTACAATAAAAATACTAATAATAATAATAATAATAATAAATTTATAGTCATTTTGCAAATTAAGTAACAACTAAAATAATAAAATATATGAGTTTTTTACTTTAGGATATTCTCTGCTTTATCTAGCACTGTGTTTGCTTCACTAATAGTTTGTTTTATTTCATCTAGTGATACTTTGTTACTTATTTGGTCTCTTAATTGCACTCTTAATAGTTGTTCCCCTGCATCTGATAGCTCTTTACCTATGGGTTTTTCAATATTCTCAAAGTTATCTAGATAAGCAGTTGTTGCCAATTCTTTTGCCTTGGCAGTATCATTGGCAGTATAAGTTGATACTACTTGGTCAAGTAATGACCTTATTTTAGATATATAAGATAGAGAACTACTATTTACATTGTTTGTATTTGTTGCATTTGCATTCGTAATCGGTATTGACGATGATGATGATGGATTAGTCATAGTTTGATTAGTAGTATTAGTATTAGTAGTAGAAGAAGAAGAGGTGGAGCCTTCTGCTAATTTTTTATTAATTTCATCTATTATTTTATTAATTTCTTCTGGATTTTTCTGTTGTAGAGTGCTGTGAGTTAAATTTGAAAATAGTTTTGAAATCATTTGTCTGTCGCCATTTGCTGCTATAGATTTTGTATTGTTAAATAAGAAATATGCTCTATCCATAAATGCAGTACCATCTTGATATTCTAACATTGATACAATTTTGCCATCTTTTACTCCTTCTTCGTATTCTTCTTTGGATGTGTTTAGCAGGTTTTGAATTACCGTTGCATTGTGATTTGTAGTGTTTAGTGTTTTTGCAGGTATAACAGTTTTTATAACTGCATTGGACAAATCAATAGAACTTTGGGCTTGCTTACTAAATGCTTCTTTTGTTGTTGATGTTGATGATGGTGGTACTGATGGATTTACTAGAGCAGATAGTGTATAGAGGTCTTTGAAATAGCTATCATTTAATTTCTTATCAATATTGCTTATTGGTATTGTTACTAATGATAAAACTTCTTCTATAGGATGGCTTGTATGATTGTAAGCTAATGTATTATTGTTTATATTTTTGTTAAATTCGGCCATTTTAATATGCCCAATTATTTGCTCAATATTTGCATGAAATTTTTCATAATTTTTATTAGTATCATTATTTTTACTTTGTAGTTGTTGTTGTTGTTGAGTATTATTTGTTTGAGTTTGAGCAAATGATGTATAAGATGATTGTGATGATAAAATAGAGTTTGCAGTAGTATATACTATGGATGCAATTGTAATCATAGCAACCATAATAAAGATTTTATTGAAATGGTTTGAAAACATTCAAATTTTATACTATTTGATATTGACATATAATCTAATATCTGATTCTCTATTTTGAGAATTATTTAAAAATCACAAGAAAGATTATAAAATAATTAATTATAATACTAAACAAATAACTCTCAATTTTGAGAATTGTAATTAGATTTATATTTTTATTAGGATAACCTAATATTGTCTATAATAATAAAAATTATAGACAATAGAACCAAAGAAAAAAAACATTGACAAGTATTACCATCTCCATAAGAGCAGTAATTTGGCTATACATATATGAAACCTCGGACATTGGAAACTGATTTTCGGCATAAATGGGAGTGAAAGTTAACCTAAAAGCGATTGGCATCAATATCACTGTTTTCTCTTTCACTCCTTTATTTTATCAATAACAACTTCTAAATTATTTGTAGTTGGTTGATCTTGTAGAATATAATTTAAATTAATTAGGCTTACTAATAACTAATAATATCCAAAAGAAACAACAAGTGTCATCGGTATTAATTCAAAAAAAAGATGATGAAGAAGAAAAAGAGAGAATAATATAAATTTAATAAAGGTATATTTGTGAAAATATTGATGGTGTTTTAGAGCCTATTGACCAATTGACTTTTGCATTAAATGAAACAGCTAAAGATATAGTCTTATTGGGGTGTTAAAATAGGCTCATTAAATTGAAATGTATTTGATAAAATGACATCATGATCATCATCTTCTAGCAATAATGCTGATTCATCAAGCACACTTTTTTAAAATCTCCATCAGGGAAAAATTTAATGAAAGAAGATAAAGATGATGAAGCCCTAATTGAAAGAATTATTTTATGTATTAATCTATTACTTTGATATATAATACTCTATTATCAAATAAAGATAATGTAATTTTCTTGTTTTAATGTTGGTTAATCCTATTTAAGTTAGATAATTGTGGAGATATTTGTTTAAAATATTTTGCTTTTTTTAATTACTCTTTTGTATAAAACAAATATTTCAAAAAATTTTTGCTGATATTATTAAACTTTATTGTTGTTTATTTTATAAATGAAATCTTATCAAAAATTAACGCTTATAACTGTAATTCTTGGATTGATTATACCATTTTTGGGCTTGTTTGCATATTTTTTTATAAATAGTTTGATAGGAATTCCCCTTTTAGGCTTGGTATTTGGTAGTGCATTACTTGTTGGAATATTAATAATTGTAATCAATATTGCAGGACTTTTAGCCGCATTTAAAATTAAAAATACTAAAATTGCAGGAATTTTATTGATAGGCTGTGGAGTTGCCCTGTTTTTAGTTGTTCATTTGTTTGCGATTCCTGGGCTTGTCCTTTTTGTAATTGCAGGGATTTTGGCTTTACGAGAAAAAAATACTACTTTAAAGAAAATTTAAGTTGTACAGCTAAACTTGCTAATTGAGCTTTCTTTTGCTATATTTTCTTTGTACTTTTCTATTTATAGAAATTAATATGAATTTTTTTATTGTAAAATGGGACTTGTGTATTAATCTTATTTGAAGAACAATAGAACCACAAACACCATTTATTTGTAATTTTAGACTATATATTATCAATAGATGTATATATATATTTTTATTGTTCAGTTGATTAACTAAATCATTGGATGATGAAAAAATTTTAGAAAGAATGTTTCCTTCAGATATACTTCCTAGTGTATATCCAAAAGAAACAAATTATGAAGAAATTGATGAAATATTAGAAACTAATATTTTCAATGTTATGTTAAATAGGCGTTCTCAAAGAAAGTTTGAAGATAAACAAGTAGAAACATGGAAAGCTGAAATTATATTTGCATCAGCTGATACGGCTCCAACTGCTGGAGGCTTTCAGGGCTTTGAAATATTTCATATTACAAATGATGACATTAAAAAGAAATTAGTAACAGCTGCTAATAACCAGCCATATGTTAATGCTCCTTTGGTTCTAGTTTTTTGTGCAAATCCTTCTAGAATAAAAATGAATTTTCCTCTTGATATAATTCATAAATTTTCTTTACAGGATGCGACATTGGCTGCTAGTTATGCGCAGCTTGCAGCACATGCATTAGGACTAAGTTCAATTTGGATTGGTATGCTGAATGAACAATTAGTTAAAAATTTTATTAAAACAGATCTTCAACCTTCATCGCTGTTGTGTCTTGGATATCCTAAAAGAATGCTATTACCAAAACCAAAAAGAAATCTCTCTAGTTTAATACATACTGTTAATTGAAATTAATTATTATTTTCCTATTTTTTCAATATTAAAGCCTTAACTTTTGTTATTGGCAAAAGATGAAAAATCGATTTAGCATTTTATATGGTTGTTTTTTATTATAATAAAGAAAACTTGAAATTATTTTATTTTTTTATTTTATTTTTTGAAATATATGCATATATTAATACTTAAATATAATTATATGAAAAAATATATAGATTAATTGATCAGATTGCACCCATATTTTACCAAAAAATTGGAGAAAGTACCAAATATTGGTAATTATAATGGGAATATTGCTAATACGGTGGAAAACCCTCTTGCAAAACCATATCCTTGGTGGCTAGAGCTTTACCAGAGACTAAAATTATTTCCATGGTGGATAAAATATAATATAGGATTAACTGAAGAATCAGAACTCAAAGATAAGATAATTCGCCTTGCAACAGAAATGAATTTGGAAAAAAAATGGACAAAGAATATGATTAGACATGCTATTTCTGAATTTTCAAAAAAGGGACTTGGACTGGATTATTATGGTTATCATAATATTGATCATGAACTTGAAGCAACATACTTTACATTACTGTCAGCAAATGGTCACTATAAACAAAATAGAGAAAATAGTTTTATAATTTTTTCTCCAGAAGATATAAAATATCTTTTTGTCTCTGCATTGTTTCATGATTATGATCCCTCAAAAAAGTTTGATAAACCAAATGAAGAATCAATTGAATGGTTTTTAAGACATGATCTGAAAATAAAAAAGTTTATTGATATTGCAGGGATTGATCTTAATGTTGTAATTGCAATCATGTATAGGACTGCTTATCCTTTCAAAGGTAAGATTGCTGAATATTCTACAAAACGAATCCAAGAGTTACTTTTAATTGGAGACCAAACAAAAGATTTTCAAAATAATGTACATAGAATAAATCATTATTTGCAACTTGGTTGGTTTTTGTCGGTATGTGAACGTATTGCAGGATATTCTTTAGGTGATTTTGAGCATGCTAATAAATTAGCTAGAAGTAATGCTCATGCATTAGGATGGCACCCATCTATAATGAATGAGGAATCAGTAAAATATTTTGATTCTCTTGAGCAAGAAAATGAGATGTTTCAATTTGTGCTAAAAGGAATACCTGATAATTTGAAAAACAATTTCTTTGATAATGTTAAATCATTTCAAAATCTTTATGAACAAGAAAAAAAAATAAGGGATTTAACAATAAAAAAAGAAATTAGCTTTATTTGTAGAGTGGAAGAAATTGGGATCAATCGTAATAGATATCATCTATCTAATCAGAATGTCCATTTAAAAAATTGCATTCTTGACATTTATAATAAACTTCCTATTCCATTAAAAAGAGGACAACAACATTTTATATCTTCACTTTCTGATCCAAATACAATTTTAATCACACTTAGGATAAAAAGAGGCCAGCAACAAAATCAACAACCAAATCAAAATAATGAGAAAATAAAAAATCTTCAAAAGACTATTGATATTGTAAAAGATGATAACATCTCTTGTGAGGATGAATCTATTATTGGATATGTAAAGGGGGGTCCGATAGAAAAATATGAATTTAGAAGAGGAACATCCGATGAAAATTATGGAAAAAGAAATACTGTTTATATGGAATGGATTTGCATAAAACCCGGATATTGGGGATCTACTGGAGGACATTTTCTTAGAATGAACTTCCT
>Ga0134127_10002164_pt1 | contig 14312 bp, 9 predicted proteins | sample KB31753_FD_96459 | JGI IMG/M metagenome (GOLD analysis project Ga0134127, IMG submission 96459) | Terrestrial soil microbial communities with excess Nitrogen fertilizer from Kellogg Biological Station, Michigan, USA - KB3-175-3 | ecosystem: Environmental > Terrestrial > Soil > Unclassified ...
CTACGCGTGTTCGAAGGCCATCGACGAGTTCCTGGCCATAGCATATTGGAAAGAAAAGCGAGTACCGACGGTGATTGCCAGGCTGTTCAACACAGTCGGTCCTCGGCAGACCGGCCGGTACGGAATGGTGATTCCGAACTTCGTTCAACAAGCGCTGACCGGACAGGATATCACCGTGTACGGGGACGGGACGCAGACTCGATGTTTCACTCACGTATCGGATGTTGTCCAAGCCCTGATTGCAATTGCCGAGCATCCGCAGGCAGTGGGTGAGGTCTACAACATCGGCAGCGATCACGAGATTACGATGCTCGAGCTTGCCGAGAGGATCAAGCAGCTGACCGAGTCGGCGTCGAACATCGTGTTTGTGCCTTACGACCAGGCATACGAAGCGGGGTTCGAAGATATGATGCGGCGAGTGCCCGATATATCTAAGATCAGGGCGCTAATCGGATACAACCCGAAGGTCGATCTGGATGCCTTGCTTACAAGCATTATCGAATACCACCGCGACAAGATGGTGGGCGAGCTGGGCATACCTGCAAGCTCTCTTGTGTTTCAGTCAAGCGAGTCACTTCCGAGCTGACGCGCTTAGTGGGGCGTCGTGAAAACGCATTACGATCGGAGTGGATATGCGAATCATCCTGGGTAGTTGTTCCACCCTGCTGCTTGGGCTTTTCCTCACCATACTGGCGCGATCCGCATCACACCGGGTGGGACTTGTAGCGGCGCCAAGGAAGGACCGCTGGCATCAAAAGCCAACCGCTATGATGGGCGGGGTGGCTATTTATATCGCGTTCCTGATCGGGTTCCTCATCTTTGCCCCGAAGCAGCAGCATACGTTGGCAATTCTGGGTGGCGCCACCCTGTTGTTTGTTACCGGTCTCGTAGATGACGTGATCCACATAACGCCTTATGCGAAGCTGGTCTTGCAGCTGATCGCATCGGCGACGCTGGTGTTTTTTGGCCTGCATTTGCCGTGGGGCGACTATCAGTGGATCAATGACGTGCTGACGATTTTCTGGCTGGTTGGGATAACAAATGCGATCAACCTCCTCGACAACATGGACGGGCTTGCGGGTGGAATATCGCTAATCTCGAGCGTGTTTCTTGCGATCACCTTTCTGTTGAACGGCCAGACCTCCGCTGCGATTCTGCCGGCACTTCTAGGTGGGGCGGTGCTCGGCTTTCTGGTATTCAATTTCAATCCGGCGTCGATATTCATGGGAGACAGCGGCTCGATGTTTCTCGGGTTCGTTCTGGCCGGCACGGCGCTGCTGGCGGACACCGCGCGGTTTCGCAGCCTTACATCGGTTTTGCTGACGCCAGTCCTGATACTGATGATTCCGATCTTCGACACCTGTTTTGTCACGATCGCGCGGAAGTTCTCGGGCCGGCCCATCTCACAAGGCGGCCGCGACCATACGTCACATCGGCTGGTGGCGCTCGGCATATCAGAGCGCCGAGCGGTTACGCTGTTGTACTTGTTCGCGACGATTTGTGGAGTGCTCGCGCTAGCGGTGAGATGGCTCGAGACTACTGTCGTACTGGCGCTGGTTCCATTGTTGGCCCTGCTTGTGCTCTTCCTCGGTCTCTATTTGGGAAAGGTTAGGGTATACGAAGAGGGAGAGCAGCCCGACGGAATGCGAATCATCAACGCGATCGCGGATTTTTCTTACAAGCGTCGAGTATTTGAAGTACTTCTGGATGTGGGGTTGATCGCGCTGGCGTACTATGGCGCATTCGTGCTCCGCTGGGACGGTGTGTTGCCCGACGAACAGTTTCAAATTTTCCTTAAGACGCTGCCGCTGGTGATCATCATCCAGATTGCCTTTTTCCTGGTGGGTGGCGTCTACCGTGGGCTCTGGCGATACGTCGGGATGAGCGATTTGCTTATCATTGCCAGGGCGGTTGTTGCGGGCGCGACGGTAAGCACGATCGTGATATTCCTGATGTACTGGTTCCGAGGCCCCTCGCGGGCAGTCGCTCTTCTGGACCTGCTTCTGTTGCTTGTGTTCGTCACCGTGAGCCGCTTTGCTTTCATTTTGCTGAAGGCGCTGATAGTCGGCCGCGGGAGGCTTGATCCGACGGCAAAACCGGTTCTGATCTACGGCGCGGGCGACGGAGGGGAGCTGTTGATCCGGGAAATATTGAACAACCCCGATCACCGGTATGCCCCGGTGGGCTTTATCGACGACGATGGCCGCAAGGCGGGGAAAAAGATACACGGCTACAAGATCTTCGATTGCAATGATCTGCCTAATCTCATCCAGGCTTACGGAATCGACGAAGTCCTGATATCAAGCTTCAAGGTCCCGGAAGCGAGGCTCGACAGCTTGCGAAGCATGGGCGTGTGTCTCAAAAAGATGTCCATACGCATCGAGTGAAATTATCGAGTTGAGCAACATCCAAGCGGGAAGCAGCTGGTGGGAGGAACAAGATGAAAAGTAAAGTAGCGATGATAGCTCTGGTCTTGTTAGTGGCGTCGCCCGTGAAAGCGCAGTCACTGATCATAACAATATCGGTCGGGCAGAATCAGATTGGACAGATCAAGACTACTCAGGGCATAACCACCAGGGTGACGTTTCCTGATACCGTCAGAGATATCATCTGTGGCGACCTGTACGACCCTGCAACAGGGAAGGGAAGCTTCGTAGTCCAGAGAATCGATAACGACGTGTTTCTTAAGCCTGTAGTCCCGAAAGGCCTCAGCAATCTCTTTGTCAAAACCGGCGAGAAAGGCGAGCACACTTACAGTTTCGATTTGCTGGTGGTCTCGCTTGAGCAGGCTCATCGGGTAGTCAACGTTGCGGGCGATTCTTCGGTTGCAGCGCCGATCGGGCCCCCTACGACGGCTGACTGCTCTGATGCTGCTAAGAAGGCTCTCGCAGCCGCCCAGCACCAAGCTGACGACGCAATTCGCAACGCGCGCCAGCAAGCCGACGCCGTGACGACGCAGGCCAACAAGCAGGCGTCCGAGATCTACGGCAAGGCTTTGCAAAGGGCTGAGGCGCTGGATCACCAGTCGGCTGAACGCGCCCAGCAGGAGGTCGAACAGAGATTTGTGCGGGCGATGATACAGGGTGTCCGGGAAATCAAGAGCGTTGACTCAAGGGTGGTCGTTAAGAAAGTGAGCCTAACCGTTGATCCCCGGGTACTGACCTTCGACGACAAGTCGTATCTGCGTTATACGATCCGAAATGACGGCGAAAGGCAGGTCATTTTCAATGGTATTTCGCTAGAGAAGCGGTCGGGCAACAATGTTGTCGTAGTTCCTGCCAGGGTTATTCAAGGCAGAGCAGAGAACAAGTTAAACTCGGGAGACACTATTATGGGAGTCATCGTGTTTGACCCGAAAGAGGTAAACGCTGGCGATAAACTGACTCTGTACCTTCGCGGCGACGACAATAGCGAACTGGGCCGCTTGAGCATCCAGTGATCTGGCGAAAATTGATATCTATCACGGAGGTTCGCAACCCTACCTAAATGGGTAATTCTATTGGCATTGCGCAAAAATTCTAGTTGACAATCTCAACAACATCTCGTACCCTTGAGGTCCCATTGGAGGGAATCAGCTGTTAGGCCTTTCTTATCACGGGCGAGACTCCTTCCCAACCGGGCTTCGTTCAAATGGACTGGAGGCACTATGAGGATAAATAACATCCGAAATCGAGCGTGGCTCAGCATGCTGTTGTCGCTTACGCTGGCCACTTTTTCATTGAGTTCTTTCGCAGCTTCGAACGCAGACGCAATTGACGAATCGGTTACTGACAGTCTTCTCGTCTCTCAGGCGCCAACTGGGACGCTGACGGCGAAGGGACCGGTCATTGTAAACGGCAACGAAGCGAAGACCGGTGCAACGGTCCCCGACGGGAGTGTCATACAAACCCGAACGGGCGGTCACGCGGTCATCGAGTTGGGCGCGCCGGGTCGCGTCGAATTGGATCCGATCACTGCCATAACCTTGTCGATGACCAGCAACTCGATAAACGCAACGCTGGACAAGTGCGGCCAGGGCGTTACGCTGATTCTTCCGTCCGGTGTCAGCGGGCTTATCAAGATCCTCAACATGAGCGACGTTGGAGTCTTGAACAAAGAGAAAGAAGTCGACGTCAAGGTCTTCAAAGGCGAAGCTGTTGTGAAGTACGGGCAGGGCAAAGAGAAGACCGTTAAGGCCGGTGACCACGAAGAGTTCGACAATGCGATCGAAGTCACCTCTAGCGGCGATGCGATAGTAAAAGTTTATTGCATCGAGGATCATTATCCGCTGCTTTTGTGGGCTGGATTAGCGGCCATCTTTATTCCGGTCCGTGAGGCCATCGGCGGCGGAGAACCGCTCCCAGGCGTATTGAGCCCGATCACGCCGTAGTATTGAGCGGCGGTCCTTGCAAAAGAACGCTCGTGAGATTGGCACCCCGGCTGGCAAGGCTGCCGGGGTGTTCTGTTCCCGGCCCCAAAGGCGCACGGCGATTCCCGAGGTAATGCAGCCAGATCCCCGGTTGGTTGCAGTTCGAGCCCACTAGTATTTGAGCAGGACCGGATTTCGAGCGGTATTCGGTTTATAACGTTTGTAACAAAGAATGGCTGCATTCTTAAAAAACCAATCGACAGGTTCGGAAAGTGCAGCGGCGCGCGGCCGGCTAATGGCTCAACTGTTGGCTGGATCGTGGCGAAGCTCGCCGCCACCTGTTGTTACCGCGGACGAAGCGTGGGCCGAGGTAGCCCTCTTGCTGCTGAAGTGTGGCGTCGGAGCATTATCGTGGTGGCGACTCCGATCGTCAGAATTGCGAGACGAGTCGTTTGCTGAGCAATTCCACCGGGAGTATCGGTTCCAGGCTCTTAACGCTGCGCTGAATCAGCGCGCGTTGAAGCTCATCATTCGTCAATTGCGTGACAACGATGTCGAGCCGGTTCTCGTGAAGGGGTGGTCGGTCGCTCGTCATTACCCGGAGACCGGCTTGCGGCAGTATGGCGATTTCGATCTGTGCATCCTGCCCGATCAATTTGACGCTGCCAGCGCGCAGCTCGAGAGCTTTGAGAACCAGGGATACAAAGTGGATCTTCATTGTGGATTCGGCAAGTTCTTCGAATCGCGAACCGATGAAATCTTCGAGCGCTCCCAATTGGTGAAACTTGATGATGTGGCTGTGCGGATTCTGAGCCAGGAGGATCTCCTTCGGTTTCTCTGCCTGCACTGGCTTCGACACGGCGCGGTTCGACCGCTGTGGCTTTGTGACATTGCCGTATTGCTGGAAGCGCAGGGGGAAGATTTCGACTGGGATCGTTGTCTTGGGAGTTCACAGCAACAAGCGGACTGGGTAGCGTGCGCCGTAGGTCTTGCGCGCGAGTTGCTGGGTGCCCGGATCAAACCGATGCCGATCGCTCAGCGAAGTCGCGCACTGCCGAAGTGGTTGGTGCCGGCTGTGCTTAAGGAGTGGGGCGCAGCGTTTCGGCCGATGACTCCTCTGACCGTGCATCTGCGGCATCCGTTCAGATTCAAGAATTTGCTGGAGGAGTTGACTCATCACTGGCCGAATCCGATTGAAGCTACAATGACTTTGAACGCCCCCTTTAATGAGTTGCCGCGATTGCCTTTCCAGGTGGGTCACGTATTCTCGCGCACAGCGGCGTTGGTAGCTCAACTAGCCGGTGGTGCTGCAACCCACCCAAGAAGTTGATCAGGAGTTGTTATGGAAGTTGCTCTGCTGACAAGCAGAATAATTTTAGCTTTGGTCTTCGGTATCGCCGGGGTTTCAAAGTTCGCTGATACAAGCGGTCTGCGACGCACGCTGATTGAATTTGGCGTGCCTGAGAGTTTGGCTAACCCGATCGGCAGAAGCTTGCCGTTTATAGAGATCCTGATTGCAATAGCCTTAATCCCGCTGGCTTCTGCCTGGTGGGCCGCGGTCGGCGCGCTGGCGTTATTGGTGGTTTTCCTGGTCGGAATCGGAATAAGTCTCGGACGCGGGATCGCTCCTGATTGTAACTGCTTTGGCCAACTCCACTCGAAACCCGTGAGTTGGTCGCTGTTTGTACGCAATATGTTGTTGGCGGGCCTGGCTGCCCTGGTTGTCGCGACAGGGACCACGGGCGCGGGCCTTAGCGCCCTCACCTGGATGGGAGATCTCAAGACCGGCGAGATCGTGAGTCTCGTCCTGGGCGTTATCTCCGTTGGGATTCTGTCGAGCGCGCTGGTTTATCTCAAGCGGGTTCTCTCGCAGCAAGCCACGCTTCTTGAAACAGTCGCGGCAATGAAAAAGGTGATTGACGAGGATTATGCAGAGCCACCGCCTGTCGAACGTCCCGATGCTGCTCCGCCTGTCGAAGGTCTGCCAGTAGGAGCGCCGGCGCCAGGTTTCTCGCTCGCAACAATCGAGGGACCATCGCTTTCGCTTGATGACTTGTTGGCGTATGGCAAACCGGTATTGCTACTTTTTGTGAGTCCGAATTGCGGTCCGTGCAGGATTTTGTTGCCGATCGTCAGAGTCTGGGAGCGCGATTATGCTGATCACCTCACGATAGCGCTTTTGAGCAAAGGAACAGCAGAGGAAAACCTGAAGCGAGTTGCCAAGTTTGGGGGCAGACATCTGCTGTTGCAATCAGAAGAGAAACTCGTTTCCTCCGATTACCAGGCCACCTGGACTCCCGCGGCGGTTCTGATAAGCCCCGAAGGAAAGATCGCAAGCCAGGCCACATACGGAGATGAGTCGATTCGGGCTTTGGTCAATCATACGGTAACAACGGGGGCGAGCACTCCGACTACCAACGGCTCGAACGGCCGGATACCGAAGCTTACTATCGGAACCTCGCTCTTCAGAGTGGGTGAACCGGCTCCAAGATTTTCTCTTCCGGACCTGCGGGGCCGTGAAGTACACTCGGAGGACCTGCTGGGCAGAAGTACGATGCTTCTGTTTTGGTCCCCGAGCTGCCCGTTCTGTGTGGCGATGTCTGGCGACCTGCGGGGTTTTGAGGAGAATCCTGGGAAAGGGGCGCCAAACCTGGCAATCGTGGTTAGTGGCGACGCAAACCAGGACGAGATTGAGGCAAAGACCGGGGACTTCAAGTCACTGGTTTTGGTGGATACGGAATTTGACGTCGGCCCGCTGTTTGGCACAGACAGCACGCCATCAGCTGTTCTGATAGATGAGCATGGCCGAATTGCGTCAACCCTGGCTATCGGCCACCGGAATGTTTTGGCGCTGGTGGGCATCCGCAAAGCGGAGTTGCCGGTGGTTTCGCACAATTGAAGCCCGGCGCAGTGTAATGAAAAGCGCCGCCGTAAATGAGTTTTGGATCGAAGTAGTTATTGAAAAGCCTTGAGCGTCTTTCGAGCGATGAAGGTCGCTCGGGTCTCAGGGCAATTCTATGATTCACCCCCCGATTGCGAAGAGGGCCTCATAAACCCCCTTTCGTAATCTAATGCTTATTCACTCTATCAAGGGAGAGAAACATGAAGAAGCCAATAGAAACCGCTCAACCCGCATTGGCCCGTGACGAGGAGCTGGTTGTTCAGGAGTTATCAGACGAAGTGCTGATATACGATCTCAGAGAGCACAAAGCTCACTGTCTGAACAAAACAGCCGCTTTTGTCTGGAACCACTGCGACGGTGAGTCGACTGCTGAAGAGATCGCAAAGCTGATGGAGAAGGAGTGGCGGACTCCAGTGAATTCAGACGCTGTCTGGTTTGCGCTGGACAAACTCAGCAAGGCGGACCTGTTACAGGAGCGGATAACCCTGCCGGAAGCGAAGGCTGGGCTGTCCCGGCGCAACGCCATGAAGCGTCTGGGTTTTGGCGCCGTGGTGGCCGCCCCGCTGGTGATGTCACTGGTTTCGCCGCACGCGGCCTCAGCGGCAACCCCACCTCCGGTGTGTGTACAATGCCGGAAGAAGTCGGATGGTGCGTGCCCCACGCCGTGTGGTACCCAGGTTTTGGGTACGTGTTACGATAATGCGGGTTGCGGTGCTGGCCAGGCTAGAAATTGCGTTTCATGCCCGGATTGTTTCGCCGGCCTTGGCGGCACGCTTCCTCCACACCTCACAATCAGTTGGAAGGCGCCTTGTCTCTAAAATCGGGCGGCAGATAACGCCGCTCGATGATAGTTTTGTCGACCTGGCGCGCTCCTTCAGCTTAGCTTTGGGTTAGAGTGGCAAACGGACTCGCAAGTATCAGGCTTACGCGGCGCGACTAGCGCCGGCGGTGACGCTTTGGCCGATCTGGTGTCGGCCATGAGTGGTCCGTCAGGCGTTAGTCGCGTTTGGATTGGCAGAGCGCTCTATTTCTTCCAGCTGATGGACGCTGCGAATCTTCATCGATGTGCGAGCGATCCCTGCTGATTGACAAGAAACCGATCCCGGGAACTTTGCATCGCTACAAGTGACCTTGTCGGTGGTTAACCTGGCGCGCAAGATGCGGCAAGTAGCCCGATCGACGCCTACCTCTCCTCTCTATATATCAATCCCTCTCCGTTGCCTGGACGTGAGTGTCGCCACATTGAAGAAGTTTCCCACCTGGCATGCGCGGCTCAAAATTAATGAAACTTCGTAAATTTGCGCCGTGGCTGGCGATCCTGTTTTCAGTGTCTCTGCTTGCCTTGCATTTTTTCATTGGGGGCGGGCGAACAAGAATAATAACTGATAGTTACAATTATCTTTCTGTGTCTGACGGTGTGCCGCCAGGCACTCCTTTCAATACTCGCATCGCGGGTCCCTATATCGCCTGGTTCATCGCTTCAATTTCCGGCATTTCCAATCAAGCGGCTTTCCAGGTGCTAACCTTCTTCGCGGTGCTTGCATCGCTTTTCTTGCTGCGAGTGCTGATTCGAGACCTCGGGGGGTCAGCCGAGTGGCAAGGGGCAACCCTGCTGTCGATCGGCTGCGCGCTTGCGGCGACCTTTGGGTATATTCCTGTGATGGCCGACCCGCTACTCCTCTTATTTACCTGCGTAGTGCTTCTTGCCTTGCAGCGAGGTCACTTCGAAATTGCGATCGTATCAGCGATTCTCGCCGGACTGACCAAAGAGTACGGGCTTCTGCTGAGCCCGGTCGTCGCAATAGTGTCCTACCGTCGCGGTCATCGCAAGGCTGCCTATGCCGCGGCATTGTTGCCCGCGATCAGTTTCTTTGCCATTACATTTTTGCCCGCGGGTACCTCCGGGCACGGCTTTCAGAGCTGGCGTAGTTTCGTCTCCGCTATGTTTGGGTACCAGCTATCGATGTTTCAGTATCGTGGGGCGATCCAATATCCCCAGTACCTGTATATGTGGGCCTGGTCGGCGTTCTGGCCCGGATTAGTCATCGCATTCTCGGTGGTTTTTTCTCATTTGCGAAGACGAGTCAGAATGCAAGACCACGAGGTTGCGTTCCTGATCATGTCACTCGCAGTGCCTATTCTTCTTCTCGGCGATTGGGGGAGATCAATGCTCATTGTTGTTCCTTTCGCTTGCATCGTCGCGACAACACATCGACTGGCGAGCAGGAACAGCTTCGGGCTGTTGCTCGCCGTCGGCGGACTGTCGACTGCGTTGGCCCGGCCTTTTCACAGCGACCGTCCGTTGCCGTTGGCGTTCACGCTCACGATGACTGCGGTCAGTGTTGTGTCGTCCTCTCTGATTGGTCTTAAGATGCTTAAGTGGGCACCCGACGGTTCCACGGAAGTGCTCAGACACGGAGTGGACAATCCCGCATCCGAGGCCGTGGCTCCTGGCCTCTCCCAACCTCAAGAATCGGTTTAGTCGGCCCTTTCTCCCGTCCCAATACTCAGCTTGCGAATGTCTCGTATAGTCCTCGGGCTTTACCTTCTTTCTCTCGCCTTATTGCCCTGGACCTGGTTCCCGCCTTTTCCCTGGCTGCATCAACACGCGCAATGGAGCGATGCGGTTTTTGCATCGGCAGCGGTGGCATGGTTGATCGAGCGCTGGCGGCTCGGCAGTTGGCCTCGCTTCCAGCCGTCTCACGCGGCGCTCGGACTCTACTTCTTGTTTGCGTTGCTCTCGCTCCTGTTCGCTGCGCCAAAACCCTTGGCCGGCATTGGGAAACTGGTTGGTGTTGCCGAACTCTGTGCTCTCGCGTTAATTACCAGTGATATCGCATCTCGGCCTGGCGTCTCCGAACGAATGGCTCGCGTGATCGCCATTACCTCCCTCATTACTGCGGCCGCTGCCATTACCGGATTGCTGCTTTTCTACGCGGGGGTGAGCACGCGTTTGGTTGGGACTTACGGCGATCTGCGAGCGTCTGACTGGTACGCGCGTGTGCAAGCGGGCACATATCACCCGAACCTGCTCGCGAGCTTTTGCATCTTTGCTGCTTCGATTACCGCGCGACGAGAAGGAGCCCTTCCGAGCTGGCTGCGCCGCACCACACTAGCGGCTCTTGCTATCACTGTGCTGCTCACTTTTTCGCGCGGCGTGCTTGGATTTGGTCTGGCGTTTTTGATAAGCAATGCGCGCACGGCGCTCCGCTGTCGATTGGCGTTTGTTTGTGCAACGGTTTTCGGAAGTATCTTGATTGTTTTGACCATTTGGAACCTGTCAATTAACCCCGCCCGCCCGCTCGAAGCTGACTTCGAGACCGCAGATTCCAGCCGCCGTCAGGCCGCGACCTCCTCTTTGACCACGCTGGTAAACCATCCCATTTTCGGCGGGGGGTTAGGAACCCACCCAGCCGAGTATCAAGGCCGTCCATTCGATTCGCACTGCACACCTCTCAATATTGCCGCGACGCTTGGGCTTCCTGCGTTGATTTCGTTTTCGTTCTTGATTGCTTCGTGCTTGCGAAGACGTGCTCGTCCGACGGATCTCGCGCTCTGGGGTGGGCTCGCAGGTCTTGCACTCGACGGCCTTGCCCAGGACATCGAAGACTTCCGTCACGTTTGGGTCATGGTAGGCTTGGCAGCTGCCGACTGCTCGAGGGTGCCCACACCCGTAAGCTCGCCAAAGTCAGCGAGTCGACCACCGAACTCCCATTCAGATTCGGTTTCCAAACTCGACCCTTAGACCCGAATGTGAGCAGATTGGTAAACGCGCACCATTATCTTTATTACCGATAAGTAGCCGTAGTACGCCTAACCTAAAAAGGGAACCTCCGTTACGGTTTCGTTAAAAATGATTGACAGCCCTGAAAGGTATGCGGTATGGTTTCTCGCACAAAGTTGTCACCGGGGCCCGATTGCGGCATTGGTTTGAAACACTTGACCCGCAGGAACTCACGCCCAAGAAGTCTACGGTGACGCTGTTCAAAGAGCGGTTCCTGGGAGCGCCGACGACTAACGATTGACGCGACACTCACCTCGACCCGCGGTACCTGCCCGTTGCCCACTGAGGCTCGACATTCGAGCAACGGATGATTAGTAGTCTGTCCGAACAATGGGGCTGTGCGAGTTGTCGCCAGCATAATCTTGAGTAGTGGAGAGATGAAGCATGAACGTCAAGAACCTCACTCGTATGTTTTTCTTTGTACTCACGGTCGGACTTGTATCCTTTGCACCGTCGATCAGGGTTTTCCTTCCAGTAAGTGCCATAGGAGGTCCTGGAGTGGCGGCGGAAGTCTGTCCGCAAGGACCGTGTCCAGTTACTGTTTGTAACACCGTCTGTAATCAACCCCCGACCGCTTGTGTTGGCTGTACTACCATAACCCCCTGCAACATGCTCAATTTGGGTTGGGCGGTTCAGATCATTACCGATAGCCAGACTTGTCCTAGCACTGGCAGTATTGAATTCAACACCGGTCCTGCCTGTGTTCCAGCTAACACCGGCAGCCTCGAGCTCATAGTGGGTCCAGACGGGAACTCAGATGTTCGCCTTCGCCAAAGTGACTACAACGGCACTAAGCTGAGTGATTTGACCACTCTTAGCTACTGCACCTACGTGCAGTACCGAAACCCGAACACTTTTATTGCGCCATATCTTGCGTTAACAGTTGACTTGAACGGCAACAATCAATTTGACGGGTTTGGAATCGACGACGTCCTCTTCTTCGAGCCGCTCTATCAGACGGGGACCTATCAGACCTTCGATGCGAACAAGAATCTGCAGATACCCTCATTTGCAGGTGAGTTTTACCCTGTTCAGGACGACGGAACGGTTGCCACATGCCAGTGGAAGTGCTGGGATGCCAAGGTCGGCGCATGGTGGTCCGGCTCGGACTTTATCGCTGCCGCAGGCGACATACCCGCGTTTACGACATTGCAAAACTTCTTCGGCAGGCTGGGTAACTCAAACGCCAGTATCCTCAATCCGGATGCGTGTCAGGGTGGAGTGCAAATACGAGCCGGTGAGGGCGCGCCAACCTGGGACTGCTTCGTCGGCAACGTGGATAAGTTCACGATCGCAGTGGGAAATAGCGTTCCTGCCAGTTCAGTCACCTACGACTTTGAGCCGGCTGATTGCCCGATACCCGAATGCGGATCTTCTGCCGCAACGGCCATTACGGCATGTAAGTATTACGACAAGAATGCCGACGGTACCCAAGACCCGGAAGATTTGCCTATCGACGGCTGGCCAATCACAATCGACCCGCTTGGAAGCGGAGATCCGCCGGCAACCAAGTTAACCATCGCGGGATGTGTTTCCTGGGGTAACCTAAGCAACGCTCTGAATCCTTACACTGTCACGGAAGGGACTCCCATTCAGACGAACTGGGTTCACTCGACCCCGAGTAGTGTCCAGGTAAACGTGGTATTGGACGAGACGAGCCAGGTCACTTTCGGGAACTACTGCACTGTCGGAAGCGGCGGCCGCACAATCGGGTTCTGGGGCAACAAGAACGGACAAGCGTTGATAACCGCGGCAGACCTGCTCTTGCTGAGGAATTGCAATCTCGTCAAGAAGGACGGGACTGCATTCGACCCAACGAACGCAAATCAGGTGAAGCAGTGGCTGCAGGATGCAACCGCCACCAACATGGCGTATATGCTTTCGGCGCAGTTAGCTGCGATGAAGCTCAATGTGGCACACGGGTTTGTCGATGGGGCGAATTTCTCAACCTGCGCTGGAACGACCATCAATCAATTGATTCTGGACGCTGATGCTTTGTTGCTTGCGGACGGTCTAACACCCTCGGGTGATCCAAACCGGGCGCCCCAGGAGGCCGCAAAGAATTGCCTCGATTCCCTCAACAACGGGGCATCGGTGATTTCGGCGACTCCCTGCCCGGCAACTTTCCCCGCGCCGCCACTGCAGGCCTCTCGGGTTTCAGCAGGAACAAAGTTCAGCGTTGGCGCAAGCCGAACGCCGAGGCTCATTGTTCCCTAAAGGTACTACTACAAAGCGGGCGGGAGGTTCTGATTGTCAGAACCTCTCGCTCTCATTTATACACAGTAATAGGAACGGAAAGCCCTACATTTCCCGCGGCATCATAAGCCCTACATTGCAGCGTATGGGCGCCCGCCCGCGCTTTTTTCGCATTCCATTTTGTGGTAAAGGGTGAGGTGACAGAGCTACCGCTCGCGTTGCCGTCGACGTACAATTCAACCCGTACCACACCGACCTGATCCGCTGCGCTAACCAGGACGTTAACCAAACCCGATGCGCGCGCTCCGTTTGACGGCGCCACGATTGTGATCGTTGGCGGCGTCGTGTCTGAATAGTTACCGACGTTGACCGGATTTGTTGCGCTCGCTGAATTCCCGGCCGCGTCCTGCGCGGTCGCCGTGAGCGTGTGTGTGCCGTTCGCAACTGCAGCTGTATTCCAGGCAAAAGTGTACGGCGCTGTATTGTCAGACCCGACTGCAGCTCCATCTACAAGCAAGGTCACCGAACCGACCCTTTGATTGTCGGTGGCAGACACCTGAACAGATATCGTGCCCGATAAGGTTGCCCCGGCCGTTGGCGCTGCAAAACCGACTGACGGGGGTATCTGGTCACCAGTTTCGCCTTGAAAAGCTATTGCTCGCGCAGCGTTTACTCGTCCCCATCCATAACTAGTGTCCCAACCAGCCGATCCATAGTCATCGGACGATTGCTTGATCAGAGTCTGGACCTCGTCAGGTGTTAGATTTGGATTTGCAGATAGACAAAGCGCCGCTAGACCCGCGACAAGCGGAGCAGCGATCGAGGTCCCCGAGGCCGCCGTATAACCCCCGCCTCTGGACGTGGTGTATGCCGACCCTGGCGCGGTGACGTCTAGATTATTGCCGGTATTGGACCATCCGTAGAGCGAATCGTTCGCATCCGTACCGCCCACCGTGAGCGCATAAGGATTGTCTGGTGAAGAATCGAAGGTGCCCTCGTTTCCTGCTGCTATTGTGACCACCCCGCCCCTGCTTTGAAAATACTGCGCTGCGCTTGCGACCGTCGAGCTCGTAGATGCCCGA
>Ga0134127_10002166_pt1 | contig 14309 bp, 11 predicted proteins | sample KB31753_FD_96459 | JGI IMG/M metagenome (GOLD analysis project Ga0134127, IMG submission 96459) | Terrestrial soil microbial communities with excess Nitrogen fertilizer from Kellogg Biological Station, Michigan, USA - KB3-175-3 | ecosystem: Environmental > Terrestrial > Soil > Unclassified ...
ACTGGGTGAGCTCATCGCGGTCGCGGGATCCGTCGCGCACTTCCCCAGCGATGGCGCCAGGATGGCGGACTACCTGGTCGGTGGCGGGCAGGTCCCCCCCAGCGCGGTGCTGGCCGAGGGGCTCACCTGCGAAGGCGATTTCTCCCAGCTACTTCGGTTCAGTACGAAGGGCGGGGCAGAGGCAGTGCCATTGTCGGAGCTGGCGACCGTGGCTCTCGAAGCGGTTCGCGGAAGAATCGCGGGAGTGGTGATCGCCGGCGAGACCCTCGGTCTGTGCGGGGCCAGGCTCCGGCGCTCGCCGGCAGGTCCCGCCGCTCCAGTCCGCTTCGATCTTCCAGCGGTGCGCGACTGGCTCCTCTTCTCACCCGAGCGCACCCACTCCATGATGACGACCCTCATCGCCGGCGTGGTCGCGCGGGAACCGGGGGGCTCGCTTGGGGCACATCTCCGTCCGCTCGGCGGGACCGAGGGGCTCTACGGGCACTTCCACGCCGCGGTTTTCTCCTATCGTCCGTTGCCCCAGCGCACGGTAGACCTCGGCGGCCTGGTACGAGCGCTCTTCGCCAACCATCAGTTGCGCGACGTCCTCCATCTGCTCTGGGACGAGCGCGGGTCCGCCGGGGTGGGTGAGACCGCGCTGGTTCGCGGGGTCGGATGGGTCGGACCCGTGACCGAGGTCGGCTGAGCCGCCGCCTGTGAGTCTGCTGATCAGACACGGATACCTATAACGATGCGGCTGCCGGACGTTCCGTTGGGGACGGCGGAAGTGAGAGACCTGCTGACCCAGGCCCTCGGCGAACGGTATTCGCTCGAGGGCGAGGTGGCGCGTGGAGGCATGGCGACGGTGTATCTCGCGCGCGACACCGCGACCCACCAGCCGGTCGCGGTCAAGGTGATGCATCCAAGGCTCGCTACCGCGCTTGGTGCGGAGCGGTTTCTCCGGGAGATCGAGTTCGTAAGCTCGATGGACCATCCGGGTATCGTGCCACTCCTGCAGTCGGGCAATGCAGGCGGAGTGCTCTACTACATCATGCCGTACGTGGAAGGCGAGTCACTGCATGACCGCCTGCAGCGGGAAAAGAGGCTGCCGCTCAACGATGCGCTTCAGATCACGCATGACATAGCGGCCGCGCTGGGCTATGCCCACGGCCGGGGCGTGCTGCACCGCGACGTGAAGCCCGAGAACATCCTGCTGGCCGGCGGGCATGCGCTCATGGCGGACTTCGGGCTCGCTCGCGCCATCGGCGCGGCGGATTACCAGAAGCTCACCGAGACCGGCATCATCGTGGGGACCATCTTCTACATGAGTCCGGAGCAGCTCAAGGAAGATCGCGGTCTCGATCAGCGCGCCGACATCTACAGCCTGGGCTGCATCCTGTTCGAGATGCTCACGGGAGCGCCGCCGTACACGGGGACGTCGCTCAAGGACGTAGCCATGAAAATCCTCCGCGCTCCCGTCCCCTCGGCGCGGCGGGTCCGTCCCGAGGTTCCGATCGCGGTGGACGAGGTCATCGCGAAGGCCTTGGCCCGGCCGGTTGCGGAGCGATTCGGAACCATGCAGGAGCTCGCGGCCATTCTTCCCAGGCCCCGCTAGCCGCTCCGTCGCGCGGGCCGGCCGGCCCGCAGCACACCGTCGCTCCGCCCCTTCAAATACTGGTAAAGACCCGGAAGGAATGACTCATCGAGGCCCATAGTCGCGGCCGAAGGCATTCCCTTGTCCCGCCGCCCGTGGATGAGGACGTTCACGAACTCATCCTGGGTAGGGACCGATCCATCCGGCTTGAGCGCGATCAGCAGGCTCGGGCCGAACGAGCTGCCATTGGCATCCTCGCCATGGCACCGGGAGCACTGAAGGAAATACTGCTTCCACCCGTCGTAGACGACTGCGTCCACGGTATCGTGCGGGGCCGGATGATAGGGGTCCGCTGCCTGAACAACGGAGGTCGCAGCCGGCGGTGGCGTAGGTGCCGGGGCAGGGGTACTAGGTGGAACCTGGCTGCTGGCGGCAGGCTCCGGTTCTGGAGCAGCCTGCTTGGCCGGACCGCAACCGATCGCAGCCATCAGCACGACGGCCCGAGAACTTGATCGCCACGTTCTGAGGAGGATCATGAGCGGACACCCCGTCGCGAAGGATACGGCGCAGAGGCCATTCCGCCAGAGGCCGCGTGGCGCCGCCGCTTCAGGTCGCCTCCGCCCCTTCGAAACGCGCGACCGCGCTCGGCGGCATACGAAAAGCCCGGCGGAAAGCAGTCGCGAAGTGGCTGTGGCTCGCGAACCCGGCGGCGAGTGCAATGGCCGTCAAACGGCCGCCGGCTCCGGTCAGGTGCTCGAGCGCGACTGCCAGTCTGAGCTGACGACGCTGCAACAGTCGCCGCGCTCGATACCAGGTACCAGGCGGCGGTCGAGGCCAACGATTGGGCCGCGATGGACGCCATTCTGGCGGACGATTTCGTCCTGGTCACAGGGCGTGGAAACGTGTACACGAAGGCGGATCTGCTCAAAGAGGCCCGGAACAAGACGATCGTCTACGAGTTTCAGAAGGACTCGGCCCAAACGGTGCGGCTGTGGGGAAATACCGCGGTCGTGACTGCGTTACTCAAGGAGAAGGGAACCATCTCGGGAAAGCCGTTCGAGAAGCGGCTGTGGTTCAGCGACACGTATGTGCGGACACCGATCGGCTGGCGGTACGTGTTCGGCCAGGCGTCGTTGCCGCTGCCGGAGTGGAAGACGGGCCGCCTCGGTTGGGCCCGGCTTACTTCATATACACGGCGACGAACCGGGCCAGGAGACCGGATTCGCCGGAAACGGTGAGCGTGTCGCCCGAAACGTGATAACTCTGGGTCCGGGCGAGGGCGTCGAGAAACGCGGCCTCCTGGCCGTTCATGTCCGGATCCACGCACGCACTCAGGGTCGAAGCCAGCGGGCCGATATGCAGCGAATCCCCGGTCTGCTGGTACGGTCCATGGAACTGATTGCAGCCGGTGCTCCCGTCCACCTGCTGCTCCGCCGGATGGAGCAGCAGGTGCGGCTCGGCGACGTTGTTGGCGACGCGAGCCGCCTGGCCGGCAACCTCGAGCAGCTTCCAATACGTGTTCGTCAGAGACGCATTGGACCTCGGCCCTTCGCAAGCAGCGCCGGCTCTGACCTGTCCCACACTGTCGACCACCACGTATTCGAGCTGCTTGTCTCCCTCCGCTGCGGGCCGCTCCTCGAAATGACCGCGAACCGTGACTAACGCTGGGGCCCCGGGCTCGGCCCGTGCCTCACCGTATGCCTGCTCGAGTGCCGCATTCGCTCCCACCTGAGCGACGGGGTAGGTGGCGCCGCTCCCGCAGTCGGTGAAGCGACCGGCATCCGCCAGGTACACGTAGGTCCCACGCAGATCCATCGTGTCGCGAATGGGGTCAACCTGAGCCAATCGGCCGAGCCCGTGGTTCGCCGGCGACTTTATGGGGTTGCCCTCGCTATCGAGCAAGCGAAGCGAGTCGAGGCCGACGATCTGGAAGCGCTGGGCTGGCGACGTACCACTTACCAGAATGAGCCGAGTGCCCTTCTCGTCTACGGACCAACGGCCCACCTGGTAGTAGACTGCCGGACGCTCCTCGTACACCTGGCGCAGCCGGTACGTGCTGTCGGGCAGGAGGGTCACGGTAAGCCGGATGCCTGGGCAATCGGCGCAGGGCAGTCGGCCGGTATAGGTCGCGGGGGCGCCGAACTTACGCGCCGTGTGTTTGGTCGAGCCGCCCTCAGGCGTCACCTTGATCTTTACCGGCGGGCTTTCCTTCATGTTCGCGGGTGCGCAGCCGGACGCGACCCCAACACCCACTGCAACGATCAGGCTGTATTGGATCGACCGCATATGGACCTGCCGGGTCTGCGGTTAGTCATAGGAATAGCCGGCGAACAGAATCTCGGAGGGCGTGTCCCCTTCATAGAGGACGAGGTAGATGCAGTGGCCGCGCTCGATGTCCTCCAGAAGCGCCATGTCTTCCTCTACCTGAGGACGGCTGGGCCTCCGCGTACCGTACAGCGAAACAACGACATCATCCGGGATCTTCGAGGCGACGCTAAAGTCCGGAGAGTCGGAGATTCGCTCTATGTCGAGGATCGATCGAGTGCCGTCGGCGTCCGAGTCCTCGAGCGCGTCCTCGATTGAATCGTGCTTGCGGCCCGGCACCGGCGAGTTTGGCCCGAGCGGAAAGTGCCGCGAAGGAAAGGGCATTGCCGGATTGTAGCGACCAGCCTCGAACTCGCGACGGCGCAGGGCCTGCAACGCAGCCTCGATGTCCTTCTGATACGGCACGAAGTAGTAGTAAGGTTCGCCACCCATATGCCTATCCGAGGACCGCAACCCAGATATCTGGGGTTTGTTGACCGTCGTACAGCTCGAAGTCTGCGGTGTACGCGCGACGGGGCGCGCTCGGCTCCGCAAAAAACTGCCACACTCGCTGCCACCCTTCAACAACAGCCTTCGGCATTGGGCCGCTGCAGCGGAACACGAGGTAATCCCCAGCCGGAAGACTAACGACCTCGACCTCCCGCGGCGGAGCGTCGGACCCGGTGATCTGGCGACCCACGAGCAGGCGATACGGTCCGGAAACATCGCTTTCGTAGTCGCAGTAGACGGCGTGAACCGGGCCTGCCGCACCCAGCCCCTCCAACTTGGCGGACCAACCGTCGCTTGCGAACCGCCCCCACAACCGGGGGATCTGGGCGTGTCTCGGATCCATCTCGGCGGCATTGCTGGTCCGCGCGGAGATGCCGGCCACTCGCTTGAACCGGGTTTGCCGCCGCTCGGGCATGAGGCCTCGTCGTGGTGCCATCCCCTCAGGGCCCGAGGGCCGAGGCTCGATGACATCCATCTGCCCCGGTTAGCCGGGTTGGCGGCCGGGCCTTTGTAATAGTGCGTCCAGGCGGGCTAAATGGCGAGATGGAAGGGGGTCAGTGGCGGCGCGTGGGTGGTGATTATCTCTACGCCGTCGCCCGCTGGAGCAGGCGGGCCAGTCCCACCCCGAGGACTGCCGCCACTAGACCGATCGCCCCGGCGATTGCGACCTCGAAGGGCCAGAGATTGTGAGAAGTCGGGTCATTAGCGGTCTCGACCGCGACCCGCCCAACCACAGCGAGTGCAAAGCCGGCCGTCACGGCGAGTACGGGTACCCGCTTCCGCTGTCGAAGCAGGTATCCCGCGATCAAGCCAGCGACCGCCCCGAGCAGGAGCCAGGTCGAAGCCGAGGGATTTTCCGGCATGCTTACTTGCCGGTAGGGGACGGGCCAGAGGGGCAGGCCGCAGGCCAACACCCCGGCGAGCACCGAGGCGATGATGCGCAGGTTCATAGAGGAAAGTAACTTAGGTCGCTCGATTGCCGCTTCGGCATCGCCAACCTACCTTGTCCCCATGAACACCGAGCAGGATCGGCTCTCCCCGGCGCTGGAGAACGTCCTCGGCAACTTCTCGGGCGTTCTTCGGCACGTTTCCTCGCGGTTTCGCTTCTCGGGCTGCGACGTCGATGAGCTGGTCCAGGAGGTCCGGATCCGGCTCTGGCGGGCCCACGCCCGGGACGGGGAGGGAAGTGAGAAGATCGCGGCCATCCCCGCGTCCTACCTCCATAGGACGGCCCTCTCCGCTGCGATCGACCTCCTGCGCCGGCGCCGAGCCCGGCGGGCCGATCAGATGGTTCCCCTCGAGGACGACCCGGGCGACCTGCCCGAGCCACGGAATCCCGAAGGCGACTTCGAGGCAGCGGAACTGACCGAGCAGGTAGAGCGGGCAATCGAGACCATTCCCGCCTCCCGCAGACCGGTGGTTCGGATGCACCTCATGGGTCATTCGCGAGACGAGATCGCTCGCGTCCTCGGATGGACCGACAGCAAGACTCGAAATCTGCTTTACCGGGGGCTGGCAGACGTGCGCGAGCGCCTGGTGGCACAGGGGGTCCGATGGACCAGCCCGACGTGAACGAGACTTCCCGTCTCCAGCAACTGTACGAGCGCCGTGTGGCGGCGCGGGATACCGGCGACCGGGCTGCGTGTCAGCGCGTGGAAGCCATTCTCGCAATCATCCAGCGGGAGGGCAGCGAGGACGACCGGCTGGCAGCGCTCGACCACGTGATGGCCTGCCCCGACTGTCACCGGGAGTACCAGTGGTTGACTGCGGTAGAGGAAGCGGCCACGACGGCCGCGCCTCGAGCCCGGGACGTGGCGGCCAAGCGCTGGTGGCAGCGCGGCGCGCCGCTGGCGCTGGCGGCGTCGGTGCTGCTGGCGGTGGGGGTACTACTGATTCCGAAACTGAATCGCCGCGGCCCCGAGCCCGTGCGAGGGCCCGAGAGCGACATCGTACCGGTCGGGCCGGCAACGGGCGCCCAGGTCAAGCTTCCGTTCACGCTGGCCTGGCACCCGCTCAATGGAGCGACCCGTTACGTACTGGAGATCCAGACGCCGGATGGCACCGTCGCGTTCGCCGACACGACCGCCGACACGACCGTGACCGTTGGCGATGCCAGCCACCTGGCGGCCGGATCGGACTACCGCTGGTGGGTCCGGGAGGTCACCGACGGCGCGGCGCCCCGCAGCTCACCCTTCAGCAATCTCCGACTGACTCCTCCCTGAACCGGGGCGGCCAGCCGCCCCGCCTTCATCCCAGGCAAGTCCCGGCTCCGTGAGAATCGGCACGACGAGGCTGCGTACACACCTCTGAGCGGCGATGAAGCGCCGACGCAAACCACTCACGGAGGAATGAGGCTACCGTGACCGGCCAGATCAACGACCGAAATTTCGATTGGGAGGATCGCATGTTCGCTCGCCCCTCGACACTCGGCATCTTCGCCGCCATGGCGCTCGCACTGCCGCCGAGCCGGGCTCCATTCTTTACCCTTGGCGCCGGAGGCGCGGTTAACCTTGCCGTCACCAGCGACGAGGCGCGGTTCGGCCTGAGCCCGGTGGATGTAGAAGGCGCTCCTTTGCTCACCATCTCGCTCGGCGCGACCAGCGCGGTCGGATCGCTGTCGCTTTCGATGACCGGTGACCGGCTGCCGCCGAAGGGGCGGTACCCGGTTCGTCCGTGGGAAGACCGGATCGCCTCGCGGCCGCAGTTCGAGGCACTGTTCGTCGCCGGATCGCCCGACCACCCTGTGGGCGCGTTCCGGGGAGAGTTCGGCTGGGTGACGATCACCGAGTCCGCACCGGGGCGGATCGCGGGTGTGTTCGAGGTGGAAGGGCGCGGCTTTGTCGCAACGGACCTGGACGATGAGGATCGGTGGGTATCGGTGCGGGGCAGGTTCGAGGCGCGGGGCGACAGCACGATCACCGCGATTCAAACCGCGTCCGCGTCCATCCAGGCGACCCAGAACTAGCGCGGTGTTGGAGCAGCCCCGGCGACGGTGTCCAATGCAGCCCGGACCCTCGCCGCGAGGCTGTCCGGCGTAAACGGCTTCTCGATCAGCGAGTATCCCAGGCGGAGCGCGTTCCGCCGCATCGCCTCGGAACTGGTGTAACCGGTCATGAAGAGGATCTGGGCACGGGGCGCAAGGGACGCCATCTCGCGCGCCACATCGAAGCCCCCCATGCGCGGCATCGCAAGGTCTGTCAGCACCAGCCGAATGTCGTCGCCGCGAGCCCGGATCACCTCCAGAGCGGCCGCGCCGTCGGACGCGTCCAGGACCTCGTATCCTGCAACCCGCAGTGCTCGGGCCGCGATGCGCCGAACCTCGGGCTCGTCTTCCACCACCAGGACGACTTCGCGGCCTGCCACGACAGGCACGAACTCATCTTCCCTCGGTCGGGCCACCGGTTGTGCAGTGAGCGGCAGGAAGATGCTGAAGACCGACCCCAGGCCGGGCGCGCTCTGGACGCCGAGATATCCACCGGTCTGACGAATGATCCCGTATGCCGTCGAGAGGCCGAGTCCGCTGCCTTCGCCCACGGGCTTGGTGGTGAAGAACGGCTCGAACATGTGCTCCATCGTGCGGTCATCCATGCCGACGCCGGTATCGGCCACGGCAAGCTCGGCGTATTGCCCGGGCTGCACATCGGGCTCGAAGCGGAGGCGAGGGTCGTCCCTGGTCAGCTCGGTGGGGCCGAGGCGAACCTCCAGAGTTCCCCCGTTCGGCATCGCATCCACCGAATTGATGGCGAGGTTGAGCAGCACCTGCTCCAGCTGGTTCCGGTCGGCCCGCGCATTGCCGCCCGGGTCATCGAGGCGGACCCGGACGGTTACCTGACTCCCGCTGATTCGGAGTAGCACGGGCTCGAAACCACGGAGTACTTCCTTCAGGTCGAGCACGGTCGGCTTGAGCAACTGGCGTCGGCCGAAGGCGAGCAGCTGGCCCGTGATTCCGGCGGACCGTTGCGCCGCATCGCGCATGAGCTCCACGTCGGCCCGGACCTCGGGCGACAGGTCGTCGCGGCGGAGGACGAAGTCCGCCGCGCCAAGGACGACGCTCATCTGGTTGTTGACCTCGTGGGCCACGCCGCCGGCAAGCCGACCAACCGACTCGAGGCGCTGGAGCGCCCGTATGGCCTCGTCGGTCCGTCGCTGAGCGGTCACGTCGCGAGTGAAGCAGCGGGCATGGATGAACCGGCCGTCTTCCCAGTACACGCTCGAGTCGATCAGCACATCCTTGATGGTTTCGTCTTTGCACCGCATACGCGAGGGGAAGTCGCGGAGCTTCTCGTCGGCGTGCAGGCGGGAAAGAATGTCATCGATCACCGGCCGGTCCACGTGGAACTCGGTGATGTTGTGGCCGACGTATTCGCTCGACGAATAGCCAAGCATGGTCAGCTCGGCGCGGTTCGCTCGCAGAATCGTTCCATCTGGTCCGACCCAATGCATTCCCACTACGGCGTTTTCGAAGAACTCGCCGAGCTCACTCTCCGCCCGCCGGGCTTCCTCTTCTGCCGCTAGGCGGGCACTGAGCGCCTCCGCGGCTTCCAGTGCGGCCTCTTGTGCTTCGACGGTCGCCTCTTCCGCTTCCACCGCCGCTTCCTCCGCCTTGGCTGCCTCGTCTTCGGCCCGCTCCCGTTCCTCGTCGGCCCGGATCGCGGCCCGGCCGGCAGCGAAGACCGCCCGGCGCCGTGCCTCGCCGATGATGCCCGCTCCGATGCCGGTCACCAGGAAGAGCAGGGTCCCGATGACCTCGACGGGAGCGCCGGCCTTGAAGGTGAATCGGGGCAAGAAAAAGAGAAAAGGCGCGGCAACGGAGCCGACGATGGCGAACAGAATGGTGGGGCCAAACCCGCAGTACCACGCGACGACGAAGAGGGTAGGGAAGAGCGTGATATAGGGAAGGCGGACTCCAACCAGAGGGTCCACCAGCCCTCGCAGGCCGATGGCCAACAAAAGCAACCCGAATGCCAATCCGTAGGGATGCCGTACCAGGTACCGCTCAATCAGTTGGTGTCCAACAGAAGGTCGCGCCGACGATTCGGGCAGGGACAAACCGACCTCACATTATCGGGAGGGTTCTGGGCCGGGCGAGGACTCCGGTGGAAGAAGATAAGATAGCGAGGGGGGTTGGCTACCCGTTGTATGACCTAGCGCCAGGGTGGCAAGAGTTCCAGTTCCGAGTTCAATTTAGCCGTTGTCGTAACTCTACCTCCCAATGAAGCTTGAGCGCTTCGATTAGGTAAACCCTTCGTGGCCCGCACCGCGTTCCGCGTTCTGCTTGGAGTGCTCGCGACCGGCCTCGTAGTTGTCCTGGCCGGAGTCCTGGCGCTGTACGCCGGCGGGGCCACCTGGCTCGCCAATCGCGTGCTGAGGGCGGCGGTCGCGCCTTTCCCCGGAACGACGCTCCGGGTTCGCTCGGTCAGCGGGAATCTGGTAACCCGGATCGTAGCTCACGACCTGAAGCTCGAGCGGGGACCGGTCGGCGTTCCGCTACACGTGGACGAGGTGCAGGCGCGTTACAGTTTGGCTGAGCTACTCCAGCACGACATCGCGATCCGCGAAGTCAGCGTTGCCGGACCAACCGCCAGCCTGATTCAGCTGCGCGACTCTTCGTGGAATTTCCTCCCACCGTTTCCCAAGCGGGCCCCCCAAGCGAACGCCCCATCCTCGGCACCAGGACGATCGGTACGAATCGGTACGGTATCAGTGTCGCGGGGGCAGGTAACGGTGCGCTTTCTACGCGGCCCTGCCGGCTCGACGCTGCGAGTGGACGATCTGGAGTTCCGGGCGCGGGACATCCGAATCGGGGGCGGTGTGGAGCTTCGCCTCGACACGCTGGGTTTTCGGGCGCTCCCGCCGGGCCCCTCGCCCCAGTGGATCAACGTTGCAGCTGCCGGCGCTCTCGCTGGTGGACGGGTCGAGTTAACCCGGTTGGACCTTCGCTCTCCCTCGAGCAACGTGTCGGCGCACGGCAAGGCAGCTTTCCCGGTCAGCGACTGGCGGCACCCTCGCGATTTCAATCTCTCGCTCACTGCTCGCCCTCTTTCCTATCGGGATCTGCGCGCATTAGGTCCTCGCTTCGCCCGCGACGAGGATGTGACGCTCGATCTGCAAGCCCAAGGTTCGAGCAACCGGGTTGCAGTAAACCTCGACGCGACATCGTCGAGCGGCGGCACTCTCGTGGTGAAGAGCCACACCACCCCTCCGGGTGAGACGCCGATCGATTACGACCTGCACGGGCGCGCTCGCGGGCTCGATCCCGGCTTGCTCACCGGCGGTGCCGAGCGAACCGGCTCACTCAACGCCGATTTCGACGCTGCGCTCACGGGTCAGAGCCTTGATCACGTGAACGGGACGGTGCGGGCGAGCTTCACCGGCTCGCGGTATGGAAGCCTAGCGTCGCGGAGCGGACTGCTCGAGGCGCGCTTCAAGGACGGGGAGGCCACGGTCCAGAGCAGGGGGGATTTGGCGGGAGTGGGCTTCACAGCGCGCGGGTCGGTGAGACCGTTCGACTCGATCCCTTCCTATCACATGAACGGCCAGGTCCGGGTGCTGGCGGCCGCACAGCCAGCTTCCCTGGTCGAGCGCCTAGTGGGACCGGGAGGGCTGGGCGTACGGCTCCGGCTGGATGGGCGCGGGGTCAATCCAAGGCAGGCTGACGCGAAGCTGGTTGCCATCGCCGTCCCCTCCGGGAACGGTCGGGCGCTGCTCGACTCCGGGCGGGTCGAGGCATCCGTGGTGGGTGGCGTTGCGGCGTTTCGGGCTCGCGGCGGCCTCGCCGGCGGACTCGTGAGTGCGCGGGGGAACGTTGGGCTCGCCCCCGGGATCAGTTATCGGGTGGATCGGGGAGAAATAGAGGGCGTGGACCTCATGGCCCTGTTCGGCGACACCAGCGGGAGCCGGGTCAACGCGACGTTCAGCCTCAACGGCCAAGGCGTCGCGCCGAGCATGGCAACCGCGGACGCCCGGGTGCAGGTCTCACGCTCGACGATTGGGTCGCATGACCTGGACGAGGGGCGCGCGGACGTTCGGCTGCGAAGTGGAGGCGTAGGCATCACGGGAGACGCAAACGTCGACGGCGCAGCTTTCGCGCTCGCCGCAGAGGCAACCCCGTTTGCCGATCGTCGAGAGGTGCGAGTCCGAGAGGTGCGTTTCCGGAATCTCGACCTCGCTCGCACTGCTCCCGGTCTCCACCTTTCCAGCGATCTCTCCGGAACCGCAACGCTCAAGGCGAGCGGCCGGGACGCTACCAGTCTGGTGCTGTCGAGTCGCCTTGCCCTCGATCCGTCCCGAATCGGCGATCAGCCGCTCGATGGCGGCACGTTCGAGGCGGACGCCACTCGGGGTCGGGTGGAATTTCGTGCCGCGGTCGAGGCTCAGGCCGGGTCGGTGAAGCTCGCCGGAACCGCCCGGCCCTTCGATTCGCTCCCGAGCATCGAGCTCAAAGAAGGGGCCTTCCACGATCTGGACGTGGGACGCGTGCTGAGCCGGCCGGAGCTCGAGACCCGCCTGACCGGCCACCTCGACGGCCGAGCCAGCGGCAAGAAAGCCGAAAGTATGGAGGCGACGGCGCTGCTGGAGCTGGATAGCTCGACGGTGAAGGATCGGACCATCCGTACGGGCAGGCTCCACGCATCGCTGGCCGATGGACAGCTCCGCCTTACCGGCCGAGTGCTCACTGATGCCGACAGCCTTTCAATCGATGCATCGGGAGAGCCGTTCCGTAAGCCACCCCGGTTTCAGCTTACCGGCAACGTGAATGTCCCGGCCCTCGCCGCATTGCTCGGCCCCACTCAGCTAGACGCCGGCGGGACTGCGCGGGTCGAGGCCGAGGGACAGCTCGGGCCGCGCGATAGCCTGCAGGTCGCCGGTAGGCTGAGTCTCCAGGGCCACTACGGCGACATCCGGGTTGACTCGCTCGAGGCCGCGCTCGCACTGGCGAACGGTATGCTGCGAGTGGATACCCTGAAGCTTCGGTCGAACGTGGGCGAAGTGACGGCACAGGGGCCCGTCGCTCTGTTCCCGCGGACCGCGACAGCGGTTTCCGACCTCCGGATCGAGGGACGGCTGGCCGATCTGTCCCCGCTGGCGCCGATGCTCAAGGTGGACACCATCGGGGTGGATTCCGGCGGGTTTTCCGGCACCGTGAAGGGACCGCCGGACGGCCGTCGCGTGGCACTCCACGCATCCGCAGTCGGGCTCGCGGTCGGAAATTCCCGGGTCGGGTCGCTGGATGCTGCGGTCTCCGGCGAGATCAAGGGCGACACCGCGCTCGGGCCGGGCACGGCGACCGTCGCGCTCAACGGACTCTCACGTGGCGCCTCGCTGGTCCGTTCCATCAGGCTCCACGGCGACTACGACGGATCCGAACTCGATTTCCACGGCGAGACCGCCTTCGACGACCAGCGCTCCACCCGACTGGCGGGCCGGTGGGATCCGGGGCCGGCCCAGCGGCGGGTGCACGTCGACAGCCTCGAGCTCAAGGCCCGCGAGCGCACGTGGGCACTGCTGCACCCGGTGGAAATCACCTACGGAGACCGCTTCAGCGTCGGAGACTTCGTGCTGGCCTCCGGGAAGCGGCGCATCGCCGTTGACGGCGTGCTGGACCGCCGAGGCGAGCAGAGCCTCCACGCGAGAGTAGATTCGCTGCCGCTTATCGGGCTCACCGAATTCTCGAGCTTCCCCACGCTGGATGGCGAGGTCAACGGCCGCTTCGATCTGGTGGGGCCGGCAGAGGCGGCGCACGCCACAGGCGAGATCTCCATCGCCCTCAAGCCGAGGGGAAAGGCGGTCGGCCGGGTCGCGGGGAAAATAGACTGGGATTCGAGCGGTCTTCGCCTAGGGCTCGGGCTGGTGCCTCGCAAGGGCGACAGCTTGAGCGTGCGAGGCGACCTGCCGCTTGCCCTCTCCCTGGCCCCTGGCGATTCGGGCACGCGACTGGTGCGCCCGATCCCGAACGGGCAGGTCAGCGTGGACGCGTCGTCGAGGGCCTTCCCGCTGGCCACCCTCGAGCCGCTGCTCGACCCGAACGTGGCCCGCGATTTCAAGGGCACTCTCTCCCTGGACGTCAAGGCTCGCGGCAGTCTCGACGATCCGCGCCTCTCCGGCAACATCGGGCTCACCGGCGCCCGAGTCCGTTTGCCGCAGCTGGGTACGAGCTACGACCACGGAGAGGCGGCGATAGTGCTGGATCACCGGGAAATTCGGCTGTCCGAGCTTCGACTCCAGGCCGGCGACGGACGACTGGAGGCCAAGGGCACGGTCCAGCTGAAGGAGTCGCCCCGGGCGAGCGGATCGCCCGCCGCCAGCTACGACCTCAGTGCCTCGCTGCGTGAGTTTCCAGTCATCGGATCCAAGGACATCCGCTCGCAGCTTACGGGCGATCTGCGCCTTGGCGGCACGTCGGAGGCGCCGGTCCTCACCGGTAGTGTCGCGGCCGAGAACGCAAACTTCATCCTGACGGCCCGAAGCTCCACCCATGCGGCCAGCGACGTGACTCTGACGGCGGCCGATCTGCGCGTGGTCGAGCGGAGGTTCGGCTATGACGCCGCGCGCTCCGAGAAGGTTCGCGGGCGACGCTTCGACGCAGCCGCGCTCCGGCTCGACATCAAACTCGGGGCCAATAACTGGGTCCGCCGTCGCAGCGATCCCGTCACGGCCGTCGAGCTCACGGGCGATGTGAAAATAGAAAAAGAACCGGGCCAGCCGCTTCAGGCGTTCGGCGCGATCAAGCCGCTGCCCGGCCGAAGCTTTGTCGAGCTGGCGGGGAGACGCTTCAATCTCAAGGGTGGGGCCGTGGACTTGAACGGACCCTTGGAGACCGCGAGACTGGAGCTCCAAACCGAGTATCGTCCTACGTCTCAGACCACCACGAGCGGCTCCGATGTGCTGATCACGGCCGACGTCGAAGCGGACACCGGGAAGA
>Ga0134127_10002168_pt1 | contig 14295 bp, 15 predicted proteins | sample KB31753_FD_96459 | JGI IMG/M metagenome (GOLD analysis project Ga0134127, IMG submission 96459) | Terrestrial soil microbial communities with excess Nitrogen fertilizer from Kellogg Biological Station, Michigan, USA - KB3-175-3 | ecosystem: Environmental > Terrestrial > Soil > Unclassified ...
GAGATTGAGGTTGTGCGATGCGAGCGCCTTGGGGTTCGCCTGGACGCGCACCGCGGGGCGCTGGCCGCCGCTCAGGGTGACGAGCCCGACGCCCGTCAACTGGGAGAGTTTCTGCGCGATGCGCGTGTCCGCCAGGTTCTGCACCTGCGGCATCGGCAAAGTCTTCGAGGTGAGCCCGAGCGTGAGGATCGGCGCATCCGCCGGATTGACCTTGCTGTAGACCGGCGGCGCCGGCAGGTCCGTGGGGAGGAAATTCGAGCCCGCGTTGATCGCCGCCTGCACTTCCTGCTCCGCGACGTCCAGGGAGAGCGCGAGGGAAAACTGCAGCGTGATGACCGAAGCGCCGCCCGAGCTCGTGGAGGACATCTGCTTCAGCCCCGGCATCTGCCCGAACTGGCGCTCGAGCGGCGCCGTGATCGAGGAGGTCATGACCTCCGGGCTCGCGCCCGGGTAGAACGTCATGACCTGGATGGTGGGGTAGTCCACTTCGGGCAGCGCGGACAGCGGCAGTTGCCGGTATGCCACGATGCCGGAGAGCAGCAGGGCGACCATCAGCAGCGTCGTCGCCACGGGGCGGAGGATGAACGGCCGCGAGGGACTCATCCGTCTTGCTCCGCTATCCTGCGGCGGCCGCCGTGTCGCGGAACCCGGTCATTCAGTGCCTTTTTCGCTGCCTTTTTTCCGGCGCCCGCCCTTTTTCTTTCCCGATCCCTCGACGGTCGCCGCCGCTTTGCGGGCGTCGGCGTTGGCGAGCTCGACCTTGGCGCCCTCGCGCAGCCGGTCGGTACCGTCGACCACCACCAGCTGGCCGGGCTTGATCCCTCTTTCCACGGCGGTGTTGGCGCCTTCCGTCTGCCCGAGCTTCACCGGCCGCATCGCAACCGTGAGGTCTTCGTTGACCACGTAGACGAAGATTCCCTGCGCGCCGCGCTGAATTGCCGCGCTGGAGATGGTGGTGACGCCGCTCAACGTCTCGACCAGCATGCGCACGTTCACGAACTGATTGGCGAAGAGACCGCCGTCCTCGTTCAAAAACTGCGCCTTCAGTTTTACCGTGCCGGTCGTGGTGTCGATCTGGTTGTCCACGGTAAGCAGCGTGCCCGTGGCGAGGCGGGTTTTCTGGTCGCGGTCATACGCCTCGACCGGGATCTTGTCGCCCGATCTCAGCCGCTTCAACACGACGGGGAGATTATCCTGCGGGATTGTGAATATCACGGTGATCGGCTGCAGTTGTGTGATCACCACCAGTCCGTTGGCGTCTCCCGATCGCACGATGTTTCCAGGGTCGACCTGGCGCAGGCCGATGCGCCCGCTGACCGGTGCCGTGATGCGGGCGTAAGTTAACTGCAGCCGCGCGTTGTCTATCTGCGACTGGTCGACCTTAACCACGCCTTCGTACTGGCGCACCAGCGATTCCTGGCTCGCAACCTGCTGCTCCGCGATCGAGTCCTGCTTGAGCAGCGTCCGGTAGCGATCGAGATCCAGGCGCGCGTTCTCCAGCAGCGCCCGGTCGCGCGCCATCTGCCCCTCGGCCTGGGTGAGCTGCACCTGGTACGGGCGCGGGTCGATTTCGGCGAGCACGTCACCGGCTTTGACGACCTGGCCTTCCGTGAACAGGACCCGGAGCAGCTCGCCCTCGACGCGGCTTCTCACGGTGACGGTGCGAAGCGGGATCACCGTGCCGAGACCGTTCAGGTAGACGTTGATGTCTCCTGTTTTGGCGGGCTCAGCCACGACGGGCGTGACGCGCGAGGCGGGGTCGCCCTTCTTCTTCTTGCCGGTGGGTTGCGTCGTGTCGCCCGGATTCTGGAAAAAGAAATACCAGATGCCTCCAGCCACAAGACAGGCAGCCAGCAACCACATCAAATAGCGCCACGGCGCGCCGCGTCCTGCCGAGCGGAAATCAGGGAGCATGGTCATCGTTCAGGTTATTTATATGTCGCCGGAATATACCTACAGGTTCCGCAAGGAAGTTTCGCTGAAACAAATTGTTACCGTTTCAGCGCGCCCGGTGAGTCGATTCTAGTTTTCCGGAGCCCAAGTTATCCGATAACGGCGGTATTGGCAAAGTCCAGTCGGTTTGGCGGCTGCCTCTATGTGCTATACGGTACACTGGTTTTCGGCCCTTGAAAGGGCTGCCAAATGTGAAAGACAGCCTCACCATGCCTGTGCGACAAGTCTTAATAGAAGGTAAGGTGCCGGTCAAGGTCTATACCGACGATGTAGAGGCGAGCGCGCGCCAGCAGCTCGTCAATCTGTCGCAGCTTCCGATCATTCATCATCACGTGGCGGCGATGCCCGATGTTCACACCGGGATCGGCGCGACCGTCGGCGCGGTGATTGCCACGCACCGGGCCATCATTCCCGCGGCAGTGGGCGTCGACATCGGCTGCGGCATGCTTGCCGCGCGCACTTCGCTTACCGGCAACGATCTCGACGAGGGCAGGTTGAAGCGCGTATTCGACCAGATCTCGCGCGACGTGCCCGTCGGGCGCGACCAGCACAAGGAGGCGCGGGCGCTAACCGATGCGGCGAAGCCGTTTGGCCGCAACCTGAAGAAGATTCTCGAACAGCACCCGCATCTCGAGAAGCGCTTCCCGCGCGCGCAGAACTGGGTGTGCCAGATGGGCACGCTCGGCGGCGGCAATCATTTCATCGAGGCCTGCCTCGATGAAGCGAGCCGCGTCTGGGTGATGCTGCATTCGGGCAGCCGCGGCATCGGCAATGCGATCGGCACGTATTTCATCGAGCTTGCTCGCCGCGACGCCGAGCGCAATCAGTTGCAGTTGCCACACCGCGACCTGGCCTATTTCGAGGAGGGCGCCAGGCACTTCGGCGAATACGTGGAAGCGGTGAGCTGGGCTCAAAGCTACGCCGCAGCCAATCGCGACGCGATGGCGGGCCTGGTTCTGGACGCAATGCGCCGCCACCTGCCTCCGTTCGTTGTCACGGATGAAGTCGTGAATTGCCACCATAACTACGTCGAACGCGAGCGCCATTACGGCGCCGACGTGTGGGTAACGCGCAAGGGCGCCATCCGCGCGCGCTCGGGCGATCTCGGCATCATTCCCGGCAGCATGGGGGCGAGGTCGTACATCGTGCGCGGCAAGGGGTCGGAGGAGAGCTTCCAGTCCTGCGCCCACGGCGCCGGCCGGCGCATGAGCCGCACGCAGGCGAAGAAGGAGTACACGGCGCGCGACGTCGTCGAGCAAACGCAGGGCGTGGTGTGCCGCAAGGACAGCGGCGTGGTGGATGAGATTCCCGGCGCCTACAAGAACATCGACGAGGTGATGACCAACCAGAGCGACCTGGTCGAGGTCGTGCACACGTTGAAGCAGGTGGTCTGCGTCAAAGGCTAGTGTCCGACGACCGGCCGCCGGACACTAGCGTGAGTCGTTATTCGTTAATCGATATTCGATCTGTGAACCTTGGTCACGCGAATGCGCCCGTCGATTAACGATTAACGATTAACGATTCACGGTTTTATTGCGTTTTTGTTACACTGCCCCGAATGGAGCAGGAATACCTCGACATACTCAAGCACTTGCTGATTGCGCTCGCCATGGGCGGGCTGATCGGCTTCGAGCGCAGCTACCACGGGCGGCCTGCCGGCTTTCGCACCCACACGCTGGTGTGCGTTTCCTCGAGCGCCTTGATGCTGCTGACGGTGTACCAGGGCCAATGGTATCCGGCCGCGTTTGCGGGAAACGTCAACCTTGACCCGACGCGCATGGCGCAGGGCATCATGACCGGCATCGGCTTTCTCGGCGCGGGCGTGATCTTCAAGGAAGGGCTCACGGTGCGCGGGCTCACCACCGCGGCCTCGATCTGGATTACGGCCGCGATCGGCATACTCGCGGGTATCGGCTTCTACTTTCCGATGATCGTCACGACGGTGCTCACGCTCGGCACGTTATCGGTGTTCCGCTGGATCGAAGCCAAGGTGCCGGGCGAATTCTTCGCCCACCTGCTGGTGCGCTGCCCGCGCGATGGCGGAATGGCCGAGGAAGAACTGCGGCAATTCCTGCTGGAACAGGGTTTTTCGGTGGCCAACATGAGCTATGCGGGCACCGGCGAACCGCGCTGCCTCGAGTACCAGATGGTCATCAAGTCGCGCCTCGAGAATAGTGCTCGGGGGCTTGCCGAAGCGCTCGGAAAATCCACAAAGATCCTGGATTTCCGCATGACGCCGACAGGAGACTGAGCGGTGACTGAAGCTTGAAATGCGTGACTCGTGACTCGTGATTCGTGTCACGTGCTTGAAACCGGTACGACGCACAATTCTCTGTTTAGCTACGTGACAGGCGGGAATCCATGCGTGGTCTGATGATCTTGTTCGTAACGGCGGTCTTGAGTGTTCTCGCTCTGATCCTGTCGGTTCCCGCTGCGGCGCAAGCCTACCCGAGCCGGCCGGTCCGGTTCATCGTTCCTTTCCCGCCGGGCGGAGGCAACGACATCGTCGGGCGCATTGTCGCGCAAAAGTTGAACGAAACGCTGGGCGTCCCGGTCGTCGTGGACAATCGCGGCGGGGCGGGGGGCACGATCGGGACCGACATGACGAGCAAGTCGCCGCCCGACGGGCACACGATGCTGGTCAATAACATCAGCCTCGCGGTCAATGCCACGCTCTATCCCAAGCTGCCCTACGACACGCTGAAGGATCTCGCGGCGGTAACGCTGCTCGGGCGCCAGCCCAATGTCCTGGTCGTGCATCCCGCGGTGCCGGTGGGCTCGGTCAAGGATTTCCTCGCGCTCGCCCGGGCAAAGCCCGGTCAGGTCATATACGCGTCGGGGGGTGTGGGCACGGCCGGCCACCTTGCAACCGAATTGCTCATGCTGATGACGCGGATCGACATGGTGCACGTGCCCTACAAGGGCCTTGGCCCGGCGCTGATCGACCTGATGGGCGGCCGCGTACAGACCGGGATCTCGACGATGGCTTCCGCGCTTCCGCACATGAAGGCAGGCAAGCTGAAACCGCTCGCGGTCACCACGGCGAAGCGTTCGTCGTTCTTCCCCGAACTGCAAACCATGGCCGAGGCCGGCGTGCCGGGATACGAGTTCAGTACCTGGTATGGGCTGCTGGTGGCTGGCCGCACGCCCAAGGCTATCGTCGAGAAACTCAATGCTGCGACGATGAAGATACTGTCCATGCCTGCCCTGCAAGAGCAGTTCATTGCCCAGGGCCTCGAAGCCACGCCCAGCTCGCCCCCGGAGTTCGAAGCCTATCTCCGCTCGGAAGTGGCGAAATGGGGAAAGGTGGTAAAGGCGTCCGGGGCAAAGCCCGACTGATCTGCGGTTCATGGCAAAACTGACCGCCGTTTCGGGACTGGGGGCAAAAGGCCCAGCCTGTTTTCTCCTGGAGACCGGACGCGCGCGCTTTTTGCTCGACTTGGGCTATGGCCCCGTGCCCGGGCTATGGCCCGACGTCTCTGGGATCGGGCCGATAGATGCACTTGTCCTGTCCCACAGCCACCGCGATCATGCGGGCGCGCTCAAGCTCGCGCCGCAAGTGGGCAATCCTCGGCTGTTCGCCACGTCCACGGTACTGGCGCGTCTCGGGCGCGAGTCGGAGGGAACGGCCCTGCCGCTGCACGGGGAAACTGAAATTTTCGGTATCAAGGTACGCACGGGGCGAAATGGGCACGCGCCGGGTGGAATCTGGCTGCACTTCGGCGTCGAAGGCGGCGTCTTGTACACGGGGGATTACGGCATCGAATCGCCGATTTATGCGTACGATGAGCCGCCGCCCGCCGCAGCGGTCGTGCTCGATGCGTCCTACGGCGACTACGGAGATTCGCTAAAGGATTGCGCGAATCGCCTGTCGGGCGCATTTTCGCGCGGCGCAGTGCTTGCTCCTGTTCCGCCCGATGGCCGCGGACCGGAGCTCGCGTATCACGTGTCGACGGCGTGCAGGGTCATGCCGTGTATCGGCGCCGACCTGCGGGCTTCGCTCGAGCGCATGGCAAGTCTCGAGCGGGACAGCTTGCGCCCGGGCGTGGCGGACGACTTGGCGCGTATCGCCCGCGACGCGCCGCCGTTGACGGAACCCCTGGGCATCCTGCTTGCCGGTCGCGCCGACGCGAGCGACGGCGAAGCGGCCGGACTCGCGGCCCGCTGGGAACACGAAACCGGGCCGGAGATCGTCTTTACCGGTTACTTTCCCCCCGGCTCTCCGGCGCAGCGTATGGTCGATTCGGGACGCGCAAAATATGTTCGCTGGAACGCACATCCGCGGCTTGCCGACAACGTGGCGCTTGCGCGCTCGACCGGCGCGCGCATCGTCATGCCGGCTTTCGGCGATTCGGGCCGGCACCTGGAATCGTGGCGCAAGGCGTTTGCGCCGGCGCGTGTAGTCATCGAGCGCGATGTCGCGCTTTGAGCGGCAATGAGTGACAGTCCTCGCGACGTCCCGCTTTTCGGGCGGATGTTTTATTTTCTGCGGCACGGGGAGACGGACAGCAACCGGCTGAAAACCATCGCGGGCTCGCTCGATGTCGAGCTCAACGAGACGGGCCAAGCGCAGGCGCGAGCCGCCATCAGCCTGGTACGGCCGCTGGGCGTGACCCATCTCGCATCGAGCAACTTGAGGCGCGCGCGGGAGACCGCGGCAACCATCGCCAGGGCGCTGGTGCTGCCACATGTCGTCGTGCCGGAACTTGCAGAACGGAACTGGGGAGAGCTCGAAGGCAGGTCGCAAATCCTGCGTCTCCGCGGCTCGCCGCCGCCGGGAGCGGAGACCGCGGAAGAGTTCGTTTCCCGCACGCGGCGCGCACTGGCGCAAATCAAGGCCGAAGGCGTGCCGCTGGTCGTCGCTCACTCCGGCACGCATCGCGTGCTGTGCCGCTTGCTCGGGTTGGCGGAATCGACAGACCCGATAGGCAATTGCCGCCCGGTGCGCTTCACTCCGCCCGCGCGGCCGGGGGAGAGCTGGTCGATGGAAATAATCTGACGGCCGCCGGCCGCCACCGCATCACGCCTTAAGAGTAAACGGATTGAAATCCGTTTTCCGATCGTAATAGTCCTCGTTCTCGGCGCGCTTCAGCCAGGCCACGACCTTGTACGTAACGGGCGTGAAGATGATTTCCACCGTAACCTTCGCCACGAACTGGGCGAGCATGATCAAGGGCAGCTTGTCGTCGGGGATGATGCCGCCGCCGTAGAAGGCGAGGGGATAGAACAGGGCGGAGTCGACTGCCTCGCCGACGATCGTGGAGCCGATGGTGCGCGTCCACAGCCATTTTCCCGCGGTCAGGATTTTCATCTTGGCGAGCACGAAGGAATTGACGAACTCGCCGCAAAAATAGGCAAACATCGACGCCGCGATGATGCGCCAGGTCGAGCCGAATGCGATTTCGTAGGCGCCCTGGTGCTTCCAGAACGGGGCTGGCGGCAGATTAACCACCACCGCCGCCATGAAGGACGCAAACGCCAGCCCCGCGAAGCCGGCCCATATCACCTTGCGCGCGCGGGCGTAGCCATAGACTTCGGTGAGGATGTCGCCAAACACGTACGAGATCGGGAAAAACAGGGCGCCCGCGCCGAACGTGAGCACACCCAGCAGCGGTACATCGACCTGCGCGATCTTGGCCGGGCCGATCAGGTTGGAGCAGATCAGCACGGTGACGAACGCCACCATGACGAATTCGTAGTAACGGTAGGTGCGCTGTTCGGCCATTGCTGACAGTGACGAGTGACGGGTGACGAGTGACGAGCAGCCTAGTTGAGGGGCGCGGCACAGTGCGCCGCGAAGGCCGGGCGCTGCTTGAGGCGCTGGTAGTACGCTGCGAGCCGGGGGTAATCAGGTCGCTCGATCGGCAGCAGGAACCAGCGATGCAGCGCCACCCCCATCGGGATGTCGGCCATCGTCATCGAGTTGCCCGCCACGTACTGGCGACCTGCCAGGTTGCTTTCCACCATCTTGAGATTGTCGGCCATCTTCTTGCGCGACTCCTCGACGAGTTTCATGTCGCGCTTGTCCGGCTCCACGCGCACCAGGTTCCAGAATACCGGCCGCAGGCTGTTCCACAGCGTGGTGCTGTACCACTCCATCCAGCGGTCGGCGTCAGCGCAGGCTTTTTCGTCGCTCGGGCACAAGGTGCCCTTGCCGTGCTTGCGCGAGAGGTAACGCACGATGGCGTGCGACTCCCACAGGATCAAGCCATCGTCGTTGATCGTCGGCACCAGGCCGTTGGGATTCATCGCGAGGTATTCGGGCGTGTTGTTGACGCCGAATTTGCCGCCCGCGTCGACGCGCTCGTACTTGAGGTCGAGTTCGGCGCAGCACCACAGCACTTTCTGCACATTGATCGAGTTGGTGCGGCCCCAGATCTTTAACATTCCGGCCTCCGGTCTGCAAATGCGTGAATCGTGATTCGTTAATCGTTATTCGACTTGAACCTCAAATTGCGGACTGGGCTCTGACTAACGATTAACGATTAACGATTAACGATTACGGCTTGCGGCTGGCGCGCTCGTTGAATGCGTCGAAAAATTTCCCGGCGAGTTGCTTCGCCACGCCGTCGATCAGGCGCGCGCCGACTTGTGCGAGCTTGCCGCCGACCGAGGCCTTGGCGATGTAGGTCAGGCGCGTGCCTTTGCCCTCGGGTGTCAGCGTAACGGTGGCCTCACCCTTGGCGAAGCCCGCGACGCCACCCTGGCCCTCGAAAAGGAGGGTGTACTGGCGCGGCGGATCCGCATCAGTCACCGTCATCTTCCCCTTGAACTTCGCGCTGACCGGGCCGACCTTCGCCGTCAGCACGACTTCGTATTCGTTGTCGCCGGTACGCTCGATCGATTCGCAGCCCGGGACGCAGTCCTTGAGCACGGCCGGATCGTTGAGCGCTTTCCAGGTCTCTGCCTGCGGCAGCGGGATCAACTGCTCGCCTGTCATTTCCATTGCTGGGTTCCTTGCGGCTGGATTTGCGAAGCCGCTATTGTATTGCATTGCCGAAGCCCAATTTGCCGCTCGCTTGCGACTATAATCTGCGGGTTGGTGACGACGCTCGGGGAGGGCGGCATGAAGTGCCCGAAATGCGGTTACTCGCGAAAGATGGCAGACACGGCTCCCGATTGGCAGTGCCCGTCGTGCGGTGTCGCCTACGCCAAGGCCGACGCGACCCTGAAAGGCGATGGGTATGCGCGGCGGTCCGCCGGTTCCGGCGGCACGTGGATCGGCAAAGTCCTCATCGTGGTTTTCATCGCGGCTATTGGATGGGCGCTGGTGCACGGCACGCGGCAGGGGGCCGGCCCCGCGCGGCAGGGCGACTTCGCGAATGCAGGCGTCGTCATGTATTCGCTGACCACTTGCGGTTACTGCACCCAGAAGCGGGCCCAGTTGCACGCGAAGGGCATTCCGTTCGTCGAGTATTTCATCGACAAGGATCCGCAACGGCAGCGGGAGTTGTTCGAAAAACTCATCAAGTCCGGCTACCAGGGCGGCGGCATCGGCACGCCGACGTTCGAGGTGAACGGCACGATGTTGCCGAATAACCCGTCCCTGGACACCATCATCAAGCATTTGTAACGCTCCTGCGGGGATGGCTTGACCCCCGGGGAACCATGCTCTAATCTTGGCGTCATATTCCTATGAATATAACGATCATTTCTGCAAGTGACGAAAAGTCATGGACAGCGTTGACCTGCAGGTCCTGAAAAGCGCCCGCGACTGGCTGAAAGCCGGCCACCGCGTGGTGATGGCCACCGTCATCCGGACGTGGGGCTCGGCGCCGCGCCCGATTGGCGCGCTCACCGCGATCCGCGACGACGGGATGGTGGCGGGCTCCGTATCGGGCGGCTGCATCGAGGACGACATGGTCCTGCAGGTGCGCTCCGGCGAGCTGGTGCAGGACAAGCCGGCAACGACGAAATACGGCGTCAGCGCGGAAGAGGCCAAGCGCTTCGGTCTGCCCTGCGGCGGGACGCTCGAGCTCGTGCTCGAGCCTCTCGGCAAGGACAGCGGCATCGATGAACTGCTCGCCCGCGTCGAGCGCCACGAGCTGGTGATGCGCCGGCTCGACATGAAGTCCGGGCGGGTGGCAATATCCCCGGCCAATCCTGCCGACCATCTTGTTTTCGACGGGGCGACTCTCGCCACCGTGCACGGCCCGCGCTGGCGGTTGCTGATCATCGGCGCCGGGCAGCTCTCCACTTTCCTCGCCCAGATGGCGCAAGGGCTCGATTACCAGGTCACGATCTGCGACCCGCGCGAGGAGTACGCCGAGGGCTGGAACGTGCCGGGATCGGAGTTGAAACGCGGCATGCCCGATGACGTGGTGACCGAGATGAATCTCGACGGCCACAGCGCGGTGGTGACGCTGACCCACGACCCCAAGCTCGACGACATGGCGCTATTGGAAGCGCTCAAGTCACCGGCGTTCTACGTGGGCGCGATCGGTTCGAGGAAAAACAACGAAGCGCGCCGCAAGCGGCTCGCCGAATTCGATCTCTCGCGCGAGGAAATCGCGCGCCTTCACGGCCCTGTCGGATTGAAGATCGGCAGCAAGACGCCGCCGGAGATCGCGATCGCGATCCTCGCCGAGATGACGGCCATACGCAACGGCGTGAAGGTTCCGGAATTCAGCGAGCCCGGAAAAGCGACGGTAGCAGGCTGCGTCACCTGACCGGCGCCAGTGGCCCGTGACTGGGCCTGTTACCCGGAGTATTCTCCGGGCATGCGGTTTTCCCTGCGGTTTTTCCTGACCTTCGCGACGCTTGCGGCCATGGCTGCGCCAGTGCCGGCGGCCGAAGGGCAGGCGAGCGCGATTTTCCTGGTTGCGAAGCGCGATCTGGCCGATCCCAATTTTCGTGAATCCGTCGTGCTGGTGACGCACCCGCCGCAAGGCGCGCCGTTCGGCGTGATCATCAACCGGCCGCTGGGCGAGCTCCTGAGCGACGTATTTCCTGATCAGCCCACGCTCAAGGGCCGCAAGGAAGTCCTCTATTTCGGCGGCCCGGTCGGGCGGCAGGGCCTCGTATTCCTGGTCCGGTCTCCCAAGCCCCCGCGCGGAGCGACGTTGGTGCTGCGGGACGTGTTTTTCACCTCTGATATCGCGCTGATCGAGAAGCTCCTCCAGCGCAAGGAACCGCTGGCCGGGTTGCGAGTCTTCTCGGGCTACTCGGGGTGGGCGCCCGGGCAGCTGCAGAACGAGTTGGCGCGCGGCGGCTGGCACGTGGTGCCGGCAGATGCGGAATCCGTGTTCGACAAGGATCCCGCCGGCCTGTGGCTGGAGTTGATCGAAGGCGCGACTTCGCGCCAGGTCCGCGCCGATCCGCCGGCGGCGCTGCCGGTGAGTTTCTGAATCAGTTTTTGTACCAGAGTCAGAACTTGTTGTATCGGAATCAAGGTTTGAACCAGTACGTCGTCTGGCGCTCCTTCACGAACAGGGCCTTCGGGATCATCCCGTAAACCATCTGGTTCAGGTTGACCGCCTCGCCGACGCGGAAATCGACACCGATGCTCGCGATGGCGTAGGCGGCCTTGTCGTCCAGTCCTTTCTCGCGCATCAGGAAGCCCACCGTTTCCTGCACGGCGGCTTTCAGCGCCAGGTTCAAGTCCCGGTCTATGCCCATGGTGATGTAGTGCGTCGCGTTTTCCGCGCGCGGCCATTTGAGGCTCGCGCCCTTGCCCTTGTGCACGATGAACTGGAAGGTGGGCGTGAGCGACGTCTCGATCGCGGTGCCGTTCACCTCACCGTCGCCTTGTGCCGAATGCGAGTCGCCGGTGAAGAACAGCGCGCCCGCGTTGTAAACCGGCAGATACAGCGTGGATCCTCGGGTGAGCTGCTTGAGATCGAGGTTTCCGCCGAACGCACCGGGAGGGCGCGAACTGACAATCTGCATATCGGGCGGCGGCGCGACAGCCATGATGCCCATGAACGGCGCGAGCGGCACTTCGATTTCCGGGCTGAACAGCGCGACCCTGCGCTCGAGGTCGAGCCGGATGATGCGGAAGACGGGTTCGGACAGCAGTTCGGGCAACACGCCCGATCCCTTGTTGGTGGCATTGACGCCGTACGGCACGCGGTGCCGGACGTCGATTACGCGCACTTCAAGCATATCGCCCGGCTCGGCGCCTTCGATGTAGACCGGTCCGGTCAACACGTGGGTGCCCATGCCGGGCGGGGGTTTGACGCGGCCATAGACGTCGACAGCGTCCTTCAGCACCTCGTCGCTCTTGATGCCACCGCGGGCGAAGAATGCGATCGGATCGTCGCCAGTGTTCATGCCCTGGTGGGAGAGGGTGTCTATGGTGACGAGCTGGCCGGGCTTCACGTGCATGATCGGCGGCAGGTTCGCCGGAATGTGGCCGCGAATGACGGTCTGGGGCGTCGAAGGTATGCGTACGTCGGGTTTCGGCTGGGCTGCCGCAGGCAGCGCCGCCGCCCATGCACACAGTGCCGCGATCAGGTAGCGGATCATGTCGGGTTCTCCCTTTGGTCAGGCGAAGTGCCTTCCGGAATTCTAATCCTGCTTGAGCAATGGCGGCCGGGCCGCGTGCCGTGTCTGTAGAATAGGCCGAAACCGATGCGAGGCATCGTCATGCGGGTCGGCATCATAGGTGGCGGCAGCATCTCCCGGCTGTTCGTCGAGCACATCCGGCGCGGCGATCTGGGGCGCGCCCGCGTCGTGGCCATCGCGGGCCGCGGCGAGCACTCGCGTGGCAAGTCGATTGCGGCGAAATATCGCATTCCTTTCGTGGTCGGGCCGCGCGCATTGCTGGCGAAGAAGCCCGACGTCGTCGTCGAGGCGGCGTCGCACGAAGCCGTGCGCGAGTACGGCGAGGCGCTGCTCAAGAAGGGCGTTGCCTTCATCGCGCTATCCTGCGGCGCGTTGTGCGACGACACGCTGCGGAAAAAGCTCGAGCGCGCGGCGGAGAAGGGCGGCGCGCTGCTCTCGGTGCCGTCCGGCGGCATCGGCGGGCTCGATGCTCTGAAAGCAGCCTGCATCGCCGGGGTGGACGAGGTCACCATCGCGGTGACCAAGCCTGCGGCCGCATGGAAGGGAATCCCCTTTGTCGAGAAGCTCGGCGTGGATCTCGACCGGCTCGATGGGCCGCGCGTGCTGTTCGATGGGACGGCGCGCGAGGGCGTGCCCCATTTCCCCGCAAACGTGAACATCGCCGCTGCACTTTCGATGGCGGGAATCGGGTTCGATCGGACGCGGCTCAAGGTCGTTGCCGATCCGGCGCTGAAGTACAACACGCATTTCATCGAGGTGAAGGGCAAGACCGGGCGCATCAGCATCAAGCTCGAGAACGTGCCTTCACCCGAAAACCCCAAGACCGCTTGGCTCGCGTGCTACAGCGCATTGGCGGCGCTGAAGGGAGTGAAGTCCTCGTCACGCTACGGCACGTAGAGCGAAAACCATTATAACTATTTGAAGTATAAGTAATTTTATGAAGATCCAGATCGATCCGGCAAGCCCTGAAGCCGAAGTCATGCGGCAGCGTTACCTCAAGGTGGATGCCGCGACGGTCTCCGATGTGCTCGATACGCTCGGGTATCAGCACCAGGGAATCGCAGCGGGATTCGCACCGTACCCGGAGACTGCGGGCAAGCTCGCGGGCTGGGCGTACACGATTTGCGGCGAGATGCGTCCGTATGCCGGCAACGGCGACCCGGACAAGATGAAAGCAGTGGACGGGCTCAAGAAGGGATGCGTCAGCGTGTGGAGCGGGGCGGGCGACGGCGTGTGCTTCTTCGGCGAGCTGATCGCGCTCGGAATGAAGACGCGGGGTTGCACGGGTGCGCTGGTGGACGGAGGCATCCGCGACATCGAGTGGATCGCGAAGCAGAAATTCCCGGTGTACGCGCGCTACCGGACGCCCGTTCAGTCCATCAGCCGCTGGAAAGTGACGGCGTGCCAGGTCCCGGCGTATCTTCCCGGCGCGACCAAGCAACATGTCATTGTCAACCCCGGCGATTTCGTCCTCGGCGACGTGGACGGGGTCGTCATCGTTCCGGCGGAAGCGGTCGAGAAGGTCCTGAACGAGGCCGAGCGGCTGACAGCTACCGAAGTCAAGATCCGCGCCGAGCTCGACGCCGGTGCAACGCTCGAGCAGGTCCTCGCCAAGTACGGCCACGTGTGACCTAAGTCACGCCGCGTTGCGGGAAGTCTTTGACTTCCCGAACATGCTGTTTTAGATTGATTCCCAAGAAATAAGAACCGCCGCGACGGCAGCAAGATCGCGGCGGATTGAAGCGAACGGTACGGTCAAGCTCAAGCTTCCGGGGGAGCATTGGACGATATCGACAAGCCTGCCAGGCGCGGCGCGCGCCGTTGCGGGCTCTCTAA
>Ga0134127_10002169_pt1 | contig 14291 bp, 13 predicted proteins | sample KB31753_FD_96459 | JGI IMG/M metagenome (GOLD analysis project Ga0134127, IMG submission 96459) | Terrestrial soil microbial communities with excess Nitrogen fertilizer from Kellogg Biological Station, Michigan, USA - KB3-175-3 | ecosystem: Environmental > Terrestrial > Soil > Unclassified ...
CAATGCCAATCAATGACATGTTTCAAGCTGGCACCGACAAAGTGCTGGATGACCGCGTGGCGCGCCCGCTGAACGAGCCAGTGCCGCAGCGCTCCTTCGGCGCCAGCTTGTGGGGCGTGACCTCCGCACTGCCCAAGGGTGTGACCGCCGGCACCGCAGAGGCGGGCGGCTTCTTCTCCGATATTCTGGGCGCCTACGCGGATGCGCAGGCCGGTTATCTGCGCCAGCTTGACCCTTCCCTGATGCTGGACCCGAACAAGGCCCAGGCCGTGCGTGAAGAGGGCGGTGCGGCGCGGGCGCGGTTTGGCACCGGTGAAGCATTTAATACTGAGGTGGGCGCCAGCCTGCGCGCCGCCGGCAACAGCTATCTCCCCGATCCCCAGGCAGCCGGCACGGCAGAAAACCTGCTGTTCGGGCTGGGGCGCTTCGCCACGAAGGCAGTCGGCTATACAGCAGCCGGCGGCCCGGCTGTCGGCGCAGTGCTCACCGGTGCTGACGAAGCCCTGGCCGAGTCCGAACGCCTCAAGGCCCAGGGCGTTGAGGTCGTGACCCGAACGAAGGTCGGCGCGGTGGCGGGCGTCACCTCCGGGCTGGCGGTGGCGCTGCCGGTGGCTGGCAACACACTCAAAACCACTGCTGCCCTGGTCGTTGCCGGCGGACCAGGCGGCTTCATCGCGCAGCAGGCAGCCAGTAAGGCTATCCTCGAAAACGCCGGATACGACAAGATCGGCAACCAGTACGACCCATTTGATCCGGTAGGGCTAGCGGTTTCAACGCTGGTGCCGGCGGCATTCGGCGGGCTTGGCCTGCGCGCCAACCGTGCAGCGCCAGCAGCATCTGGCGGCAAGCCGGTAATTGACCTGGCCGGCCTGAGCGGCAACCAGCTGCGCGCATTGCCGCACAACGACCCGCGCCTGGACGCCTACGCGGTGACCGCGGCGCAGCGTGAAGGCATCCCGCCCGAGGCCCTGCTGGCGATCAAGAACGCCGGCGAGCGCTCCGAATCTGGGCAGGTGTCGCCAAAGGGCGCCAAAGGGGTGATGCAGTTCATGGATGAAACCTGGGCCACCTATGGCAAGGGCGACCCGCGTAACCCGGTGGACTCGATCGATGCCGGTGCTCGCTACATGAAAGCCCTGATCGACCAGTACGGCGGCGACGTGCGGGCGGCGATCGCGCATTACAACGGCGGCGGCAAGGCTGGCAAGGCAGTGCGCGCTGGAGAAGCCCCGCCTGCCGTCGAAACACAGAAATACCTCGAGCGCACAGACCAATACATGGCCGAGAAGAGCGGCGAACTGGCCGGCCGCCAGGTGGCTGATGACCCGGAAATGGTGGCCGCCGCCCGAGTGCAGCAGGTACGGGATACCGTGGAATCGTGGAACCTGGCTGAAAAGGATGATCCCGCCGGCGCCCAGCGCCACGCCGACGCCGTGCAGCGCGCCACGGACCAGCTCGCGGCCGGTGAGCGCGTCGACATCGGCGACACTGTGCCGGCAGATTCCGTGTCTCAGGCCAAGGTGCTCGACAACATGGCAAGTCGCCTGGAGTCCACCCGCACCGACCTGTTGCCCGATACGGCGGGCCGGCTGGAACCCGAAGCGCTGGAGCAGATCCGTGCCGAAATCACCCGACTGGAGGAATCCCGGCCGCCGGCCGACGCCGCTACGATTCGCGCCTTTGCCCAGGAAATTCAGGCCCGCGACGGCGTGACCGCCAGGGAAGCCAAGCTCACTGCCCAACAGCTGGTGCAAGACCGTCTGGCTGCACACGAGGAACAAATCACCCGGCTGCGCGACCAGGTGGAAACCAGCCGCGCCGCCGGCGAAGCCCAGCAGCAGGTCGGACTGGTCGACCAGCAGCTGGCAACAGTCCGGGCTGCGCGTGCTGGCGAGCCGACTCCGGGCCGCAAGATGACGCTGGAGGAATCCCGCGCCCAGCACGCCAAGCAAGACCGTCTGGTGCAGGAAGCCGCCACCAAGGCCGAAGCACGCAAAGCCGGCAAAGTCCCTCAGGAGCCTGCCACCACGCCAGAAGCGCCGCCAAGCGCGCCCGGTGAGCCGGCAGCAGCAAACCCCATCGCCGCATCGATCGACGCCCAGAGCGCTGAAATCGCCCGCCTTTCGCCTGATATGCTGGTGCAACTGGAAGGCATGGATAAGCCCGTGCGCCTGGCCGATGCATTGGAGGCGGTGAAGGCTGAAGCCGCGCGCGACGTGCAGGACGCGCCACTGGTGCAGGTGGCTGCCGAGTGCTTCCTGCGAACTTTTTAAGGAATAGACATGCGACCACAATGCCGACAGGCAGTAGAACAGGCCGCCGGCCGGGCCCTGACCGAGGCGGAAATCAAGAAGATCGAGGACCGCATCAGCTCCACCATGCGCGAAATGGCGCGCACGGACCCGACCTGGCAGAGCAAATCGACGGACCAACGCATTATCGAAAGCGCCCAGCGGGCCATGGCCGATATCCAGCACGAGGCAAATCTCAAGATGCAGCGTGCCCAACTCCAGGTGATAAAGACCGCGGCGATGGGGAATCGCGTCGGCGATCTGATGGCGGCCTACGCCACCGGGCGCAGCAAGGCGCTGGTCAAGGAAATGGAGCTGACCGGCCTGTATGCCGAGGGCATCAAGCGCGAAACCATGAGCCATCTGGTTGATCTGCTGGATGCGGTGGACAGTCGGCAAGGTGCTGGATTCGGCCGCCGCGCTATGATGTTCCTGTTCGACGCCGAAAACCCAGCCATGACGCGCGACCTCGCCGCCGAGATCTTCAACAACGCCGATGGCCGCAGCGGAAACCATCTGGCGCAGAAGGGCGCCAAGGCCTGGCTGGATTCGATCGAGCAGATGCGTCAGCGCTTCAACGCCACCGGCGGCGATGTCGGCAAGCTGGACTATGGCTACCTGCCACAGCCGCACGACCAGGCCCGCGTGCGCGGCAACGGCGAGGCACCGGCGCGTGACGCCTGGGTACAGGACACGCTGCCTCTGCTCGACCGCGGCCGCTACCTGCAGGAAGATGGCTCCCGCATGACGGACCAGCAGGTCATTGCGATGCTCAACAACGCCTGGGAAACGATCGTCACCGGCGGCCTGAACAAGAAAGAGCCGGGCCAGTTCAGCGGCAGCGGCGCCAAGGCCAACGCCGGCAGTGAGCACCGCCAGATCCACTTCAAGGACGCCGACTCATACATGGCCTACATGAGCCAGTACGGCGGCGGAAGCATGTACGACGCCATGCTGGGGCATATCGGTGGGCTGTCACGCGACATCGCCCTGGTGGAGCGCTACGGCCCGAACCCATCGCAGCAGATGCGCCTGCAGTTCGACCTTGCCGAACGTGCAGACAATGGCCTGAAACGCTCATTCGGCCTGCGCCCACAAAGCTATTGGGACGTTCTCAGCGGGAAGACCGGCATGGCCGACAACGGCACCATCGCCCAGGTGGCGCAGGACGTGCGCAATATCCAGACCTTCGGCAAGCTGGCCAGCGCCGTGCTGTCGAGCGTCACCGACATGGGCACCTACTTTGTGACGACTGGCTTTAATAAGCTGTCGTACTGGGAGGCGTTCAAGAACATCGGCAAGCAGCTCGACGGCGATACACGCGACTTCCTGACCATGCACGGCGTGATCGCGGATTCGATGGCGTCCGACCTGAACCGTTGGAGTTCCGACAACATCAAGAATAACTGGTCCGGCCGTCTGGCCAACAGCACCATGAAGCTGTCGCTGATGAACGCGTGGACCGACACGCTACGGCGCGCCTTCTCCATGACCATGATGAACGGCTTGGCCAAGCTGTCGAAAACCGAATGGAAAGCACTGTCGGAATGGGATCGCTCGCACCTGGTGCGCAAGGGTATCATTGAGGCCGATTGGGAGGTGATCCGTGCCGGCCAGTTGACCAGTTTCAAGGGTGCCGAATTCCTGACGCCCGAGGCGGTGCATGCCAGTGGCGACCCGCGCGCCAATGAGGTGGTGGCCAAGATGATCGGCCTAATCACCGACGAATCGGAATATGCGGTCATGAACCCCGATCTGACCACCCGCACCCTGTCCAGTGGCGGCGGTCTGCAGCGCGGCACTGTGCGCGGCGAGTTGGCGCGCAGCGTCATGCAGTTCAAGAGCTTCCCGATTGCCATGCTGTCCCGGCACTGGCGCCGCATGTTCGATGCCCCACAAGGCCTGACCGGCGCGCCGAAGACAGCGAACCGTGTCGGCTATGGCATGGGCATGGCGGTCACGCTGGCTATGCTGGGCGCCGTCGCGCTGCAGGCTAAGCAGGTGGTGCAGGGCAAAGACCCCATCGACATGACGCGCGGCAAGTTCTGGCTGCAGGCCATGGCGCAGGGCGGCGGGCTGGGCATCCTGGGTGATTTCCTGCTGACTGACCCAAGCGCGAATCCAGGCGATGCGACGGCCAACGCCATCAAGAACGTGGCCGGGCCCACCGTGGGCAGCGTGTTTGACATCGGCTACAAGCTTGGCATCGAGAACATCTACGAGGCTGCGCAAGGCAAGGATACTCATATCGGAGCCGAGGCGATCCGCACGGCGCGCGGGCATCTTCCGTACCTCAACCTTTGGTATGCGAAGGCTGCTGTTGACCACGCCGGCCTGCACGCCTTGCAAGAAAACCTTTCCCCGGGTTATCTTTCGAAGATGCAACAGCGAGCGCGGAAAGACTTCGGGCAGGAATACTGGTGGAAGCCAGGCACCGGGGCTCCGGATCGCGCCCCAGATCTCACAGCGGCAGGAGGCCGATAATGCGACAGGATCAACTTTCACGACTCGAAGAACTAGCCGAGCGCCTGGCTGACACATTCCTGGTAGAAGCCGACCCGGAGAACTGGAGCGGTGGCGGCAAGCTGCCTCAGGACATGAGTAAAACAGAGCGCGGCGATCGGCACTGGGACCGCAAGGGCGCTATGGGGACTGGCGGCGTGCTGCGCTATACCCTTGACCTGATCTCCAGCGGGAAGACAAATCAGACCGGTGACCAAGAAGTGCAGACCGAGCGTGATGCCGATCTTGACCACAAGATCAGGGAGGCCGAGAAGCGGGCCGCCAAGGCGGTGAATCGCGTTCTGGACAAGGCCAAAAAAGATTCGTTCGACAAGGCAATACACGGAACAAAGTCGTAGAATGGCGGAGCTGGACAGGTGCGGATACACCGGCCCAGCTCCTTACCACAACGCATCGGAGGTGCACTATGGCTAAAACGAATCTTACCGCAACACGTCTTCTGGAACTTCTCCACTATGACCCGGAGACAGGCATTTTTACCTGGCGTGTCAGCAGGCAAGGAACAGGCGGTATCGGGTCGGTTGCTGGGGAGAAGAACCAGCGCGGCTATTGGAGAATCGGCGTGGATCATGGCCGATACATGGGCAATGTGTTGGCATGGCTGTACATGACAGGTCATTGGCCAGAAAATGACGTCGACCATCGCAACAATATTCGCCACGACAACCGGTGGGATAATCTTCGGCACGTGTCCCGCGGCGTGAATAATCAGAATCTACGCGGCCCTCGCCGGGGGAACAAATCGGGTTTTCTCGGCGTCAGTCCGAATAGGAATCGCTGGTCTGCTTCTATTGTCGTGGATGGCGTCAAAACCCACCTTGGTACTTTCGACACCCCTGAAATTGCGCATGAAGTCTACGTCCAGGCCAAGCGCCGCATGCACATTGGGAATATGCTGTGAGCGAAAAAGTCTCTCTCGTCACGTTCTTTTTCATGTGGTCGGACCGTATGAAATGGGACGTTCCTGATATTCACGTGCGGGCCTGTCATTGGATGGAGCACCGCGGCGATCTGGCCGTTTTGCGCTGCTTCCGGGGTTTTGGGAAATCCACTATCCTGGCAATCTACAACGCCTGGCGCTATTACAGCGATCCGACATATCGCATCCTTCACCAGTCGGAATCGGATGGGACCGCTTACAAGACCAGCCGCGACACACAAAACGTGCTGAGAAACCATCCTCTGACACAGGGCATGCTGCCGCCCGGCAAGGGCACCGTCGAACAATGGTGGGTGAATGGAGCAACCGACATCAGGAATGCCAGCATGTACGCGCGCGGCATCCTCTCCAACGTCACCAGCGCGCGCGCGGATGAGGCACAGAACGATGACACCGAGGTTCAGCGCAATATCGCCACCCCTGAGGCGCGCGAGAAGCTGCGCTATCGCCTTGGCGAGCAAACGCACATTCTTGTCCCAGGAGGGCGGAAATTGTTCATTGGTACCCCGCACACTCACGATTCCCTGTATGACGAAATGGAGCGTCTCGGCGCTGACTGCCTGACCATTCGCATGTTCAATCAGGAATACCGCGTGGAGTCAGCGATTGAAAAGGAATACCTGATTCCTTTCCGGCCGCATTACGTTTTCTCTGGAATCGGTCGCGATGCAAAATTGCTGGTGGAAGAGAAGGACTACGAGATCACGTCGACCGGAATTATCTTCACCAAGGCGCCCGGGTGCATCGTGGACTTCTATGCAGGCTGCGCCTGGCCTGAACGCTTCGACCACAAGGAACTGCTCAAGCGGCGCCGCGAGACGCGCACCATCAACGAATGGGACAGCCAGTACCAGTTACACAGCAAGCCCGTGCACGAATGCCGCCTCGACCCTTCATTACTCAAGGCCTACGCGGTGCAGCCGACAATCGAGAGCGCGAATCGCCAGGTACGCATGATGCTGGGCAAGGTGCAGATCGCCAGCGGCCGCGCGTACTGGGATCCATCGCTGGGCAAGGTCGGCGGCGATGCGTCGGCTTTCTCCGTGGTCTACGACGACACCCTGGGCAACCACTATTGGCACATGTGCGAGGGGCTTACCGGCGAATTTGCCGAGTTCAGCGACACCCGCAACACGGAGATCATCGCCGGCCAGGTGCTGCAAGCCTGTGACCTGATCGAGAAAGCCAACGTCCTGCATGTCTATGTCGAGGTCAACAGCGTCGGCTCATTCGTCGGCAAGCTGCTGCAGCGCGCCATCAAGCAGCGGCGCCTGCATTGTGGGGTGACGGAAATCGTCCAGAAGGCCAACAAGAACGACCGCATTCTCGGGGCCCTGGAAGCGCCTATGAAATCTGGCGTGCTATGGGCGCACGTGGACGTGCTGAATGGCCCGCTGTGGGACCAGATGAAGGACTGGAATCCAGCGGTCAAGCAGCAGCCAGACGACTTCCTGGACAGTGGGGCGGGCGCCATTGAGCATGCTCCAGTTCGTATTAACCATTTGGTCGGGATTCCGTCCGGCAATTCGGTCAAAGATTGGCGCCATTCAACGGGCGTCTTCGAGGTGACGCTCGAAACCTAAGCGCCGAAGCATGGCGCGTCTCAGGACCCCGCCATGACCGTTTCTTCCCAAGACACCGTATTTCTGCACGTAGGCAACGGCGCTACCACGACGTTTGCTTACGGCTGTCAAGTGCCTACCGCTACCGACCTGGAAGTTTATCTCAACGATGTTCTGCAAACGACTGGCTACACCATCACCGGCCTGGGCGCACCGACAGGCGGCACGGTAGTTTTCGCAGCCCCGCCGGCCAACCTGACGCAGATCCGCCTGCAGCGTGTGATCGAGCTGGAACGCACCACCGATTACCAGCAAAATGGCGACTTCCTTTCCCGTGTAGTCAACCCTGACTTTGACCGTCTCTGGATGGCATTGCAGGGTATTTGGGGCTATATCAATCGCTCCCTCAAGTTCCCAGCTTCGGACAGCTCCAGCCTGAATACCACGCTTCCGCCGGCAGCTTCCCGCGCCAACAAGGCTGTTGTATTCGATGCGGCTGGTAATGTCGGCGTGTCGGTGGACGACTACGACAACCAGGCCGCCAATGCCGCCGCCAGTGCTGCAGCGGCAGCAGCAAGCGCCTCCAGTGCAGCATCGAGCGCAACCAGCGCATCTGCCAGTGCTGCGTCCGCCGCCTCAACCTATGACACCTTTGACGACCGCTGGCTGGGGGCCAAGAACAGCGAGCCGGCACTCGACAATGACGGCAACGCGCTGCTGGAAGGCGCGGCATACTGGGACACTCCCGGCAAAACGCTGAAGGTGTGGAGCGTGGCGACCGGCCTCTGGTATGCCATCACGGCTTTCATCCAGGCCGGCGCCGGCGCGATCAGCCGCACCTGGCAAGACAAGGCGCGCGAGCGGATCAGCATTCTTGATTACGGTGTGGTCAGCGGCAGCGACGATACCACCATGTTCAGCAGCGCCATCGCCCGCGCTTCCGCCATCGGCGGGGCTGTCGTACGTGTGCCGGCGGGAACGTGGTTCACCGGACAGATCGTCGTTCCGAGCAATGTGAAAGTTCGATTGGACCGCGGCGCCGTGATCAAGCCTAAGGCAGGCTTTGCATTGAATGCGTTTTGGGTTGTCCAGTCTGGTTCTGTTGACGCGGAAATCACGGGCGGTTCCTTTGAAGTGGATCGCGCAACCTTCGCCTCAACCACGGTCATCTATGTGGACGCTTCGCAAAATACGGTGATCAGCGATATCCGCATGCCGAAGTCCGGTTTGATTGGGGTGTATTGCATCAACTGCACCGATGTTTTAATCCAGCGGGTACGGTCCTTCCTTGTGAAGAATCGCAATATCCAGATTGACGGTGCAAGCTCCGCACGTTGCAGGGTAGTCGGCTGCTACGTTGACGCGGCTGGTGGTATAGATCATGGCATCACCTTCAGCGGTGGTGTAGACCATGAAGGTGCATCGAACTACGTTACCAATGCGCTGATTTTCGGCGTCAGCTTGTACACCGTTACTCGCTGCGAAGTACATCACAATACGATTTACAACACGGTCCGCGAAGCAATCAATATACAGGACGGCAGCGACAACCACGTGACTGAAAATATCTGTCTGTGGGATAACACCACGTCGCAGGACTTCGGCATGTCAATTTGGGGGCAGGCTGCCAATGGCGCCAGTTTCAACGCGATGCGCGGCAATCGTGTGATGAATTGCGGCAAGTCGGGCATTGCGATTGAGTCGTCCACTTCGGCGTACTTCAACCGCATCGAGAACAACCACATCATCAATTCGAACCGGCTCAACCTTGGCGTGGTAAGTGGTGGCGGTGGTGGTGTCATCGTCTACGGTACCGAAGCCAAGAACAACGATATCTGCAACAACACCATCTACGACAGCATCAGCACCCTGAAATGGGGCATCTTCGAAACGAACCTTGGCACTGGTCAGGCCTCACTGAATAACTATGTGAATAACAAGGTGACAAATGCCAATCTCGGCGCCACCAGCAAGGCCGCGACTTCTACCGAAGCATTGTGCCAGACCGGATATCTGACTTGGAACCCGACTGTTACGCCAGGCGCTGGCGCGATCACCACGCTCGGGACTGTGCTGGGCAAATACTGGGAAGACGGCAAGATGGTGCACTTCTACATCAGTGCGGCCATCACGACCAACGGCACCGGAGCAAACGATATTCGTATCTCGCTACCGTTCACCCTGGGCGCCAATAACGCGCTGGCATTCGGCCGGGAATCTGGAGCTACTGGTGCGGCGCTGACTGGCACGGCTGCATCTGGAGGCACGACATTGATCGTCCGCAAGTACGACAATTCTTACCCCGGCGCAAACGGCGCTGTTATCGAAATGTCCGGTTTCTTCTTGAAGGCATAACCGTTTTATCAACCGAAAGGAAAATCATGAAAAAGAACCAAGCAACCGGAGGTGATGGCCCTAAAAAGCCGCCAACCAAGGAATCGGCACCAACGCCGAAGAAGACCAAGAAATGAATCGGCTCCGCGCCCGTATAGCCTTGCTGGCCCTATTCTTTGCCACTGCCAAGGCTTTCGATTTCGCTATCGTTCATCGCCCGTATGGCGAGTTTTGGGACATGGTGTATTTTGCGGGCGCGGGCAGTGTTGACTGGTTCATGTTCAAGGCTTGCCATCGCTTCATCAGTGGCAAATTATGCCGCGACATCGAGGCCCTATGCATCGCCTCGATTGTCACAAATGCTCTAGGTTTTGCGCTGTATATGGCCGAATTCCCGCCATCCATTTACAACTGGACGATTGCGGGGATTAACTATGTACTACTCGTGCGACTTATATTTCTGGGCGGAAGCGATGTCTTTAACAATCATCACTGGCGCGATTTGGTTCGCGGCCTTGCTGGTGGACGTACATACAGAACGAAGGAAAAAGCGTAATGATGAGCTTGCGGAACGTATTGCACGGCATCGCAGAGCGGGCGATCGATAGCCCGAAGGTAACCGCTGCCGTATCGGCTTACAGCACAGCGGCCGGCGTGGCGACGATACAGCAATGGATTACCGGCATCGGCTCGACTCTTGCCGTGTTCGCTGGCTTGATTGGGGTGCTGGTCCTGGCGCGCCTGAACTACATCGAGAGCGAAAACGAGAAGATCCGGGGTCGCATACTGCGAGAGAAAGCTGTAGAGTTGGGCATCAATCTTGATGAAGAATAGCTATGGCCTCAATCCCGCTCAGTAAAGGTAAAACTACAATTCTCGATGATGAGGATTTTTTGTTTGCAGCAGGCATGCAATGGAATTTCGCAAATGGCTATGCGAGAACTACCGTTGTTATAAACAGCAAACTCGCAACCTTTAAGACAAAGGTCATCTATTTGCATCGCATGCTTATGGGATTGACGGATGGCGACAAGCGCCGAGTTGACCATATCAATGGAGATGGACTTGATAACAGAAGGGAGAATCTCCGGCTCTGCACGCCAACTCAAAATTCCATGAACGCCAGAGTTGGCAAAAGAAGTAAAACTGGTGTAAGAGGCGTTTTTCTCCGAAAGAAAACTGGAAAATGGGTTGCGACTCTGACTGTCAATAAATGCACATGGACTCGCATTTTTAATACATTTGAAGAAGCCGTGGCGGCAAGAACAGAAAAAGAAATTTCTGCCTATGGTGAATTTCGAAGGGCGGAATAATCATGATCACCAGCTTTGATGACTGCTTCGCCCGCCTGATGGAAAACGAAGGCGGCTACGTGTACCGGCCCAATGCTGCCGACCCAGGGGGCGAAACACGGTGGGGCATCACGCTCAACGTCGCCCGCAAATGGGGCTACATGGGTGCCATGCAGGAACTCCCTCAGGAGACCGCCAAGGAGATCGCTAAGGCCTGGTACTGGACGCCATACCGCTGCGGCCAACTGCCGATGGCCATCGCCTTTCATGTGTTCGACGCGGCCTATCATGGTGGACAGCCGGTGCAGTGGTTGCAAAGCGCTGTCGGCGCCACGCCTGACGGAATCATCGGCCCGAAGACGATCGAGGCGGTGCGTGCGTCCCAGCCGGCCGCTGTCGTCATGGGCTTCAACCGCAAGCGCCTGGAGTACCTGACCAAGCTGAAGAACTGGCCGGATAACGCCCGCGGCTGGACGCTGCGCATCGTGCGCAACATGGAGGTGTTCTGATGGCCCCGCTCATCATCGCCGGCGCAATCAAGCTGGCAGAAGAATTCGCCCCATCGCTGATTAAGTCCCTGACAGGCAGCGACAAGGCCGCAGATGTGGCCGGCAAGGTCGTGGAAGTGGCGCAGGCAATTACCGGCACTGGCACCCCATATGAGGCGCTATCCGCCCTGAAAGCCGATCCAAACAAGGTTCTGGAGTTCAAACAGGCTATGTCCACCCTGGAGGTCGACATCCTACGTGTTGAGCTGGCTGACCTCGCTGACGCCCGCAAGCGCGATTCCGACCTCGCCAAGGCCGGCATGATCAACTACCGGGCCAATGCTCTTGCGGCCGGCGCCTGCGCCTTGGTCGTGTTCTGCCTGGCCATCATGGTCTGGCGCTCCGGTCTGGACAATGACGCCAAGGCCGTGATTACCCTGATCCTTGGCCGCGCACTGGGCTGGATCGAACAGGTGTTCTCGTTCGAGTTCGGCACCAACCGCACCAGCCGGTCGAAAGACAATACGATCGATCGACTCGCGAAATAAACAAAGCCCGGATCTCCCGGGCTTTTTCTTATCCTGGCAGTCCGCCTGTATCTACCTGCTGGAGATACAGCGCGCTCGGCAAGAGAAATAATCTCGAACAGAGCCCAGTAGCTAATGTCCGGTGGACTGTCGTGTTTTTGGCTGATGCACAGGCTATCTTTAATACGTTGCAGGTCAGTTGCATTCAATTTGTGCCCCTTAGAATAGTTCAAGATTGTTCAGATTGGCACGGCGCGTGGCCCTGGCCGTTTCGGCATGGTGATCGGCGTCGTGGCGCAGGTGGCAGCGCTGGCAAAGCGCGCGCAGGTTCGCATCCTCGACTGGCAGTGCCGGGCCGCCCGCATCCATGCCGTCACAGTTCTCTGGCTGGTGATCCATGTGAGCGATGGTCAGGACGATATCGACCATATTCTTCACGTAGTACTCGCTCATGCGCACGCGGCCCAAGCTCTCGCCAGTGGTGGCGCAGTACACTTCGGCGTCGTTCGTCATGTAGGTGTCAGCAAAGCGATCGGCGCCGCGCGCAATGCGCTCCCGATTCGGGGCCCTGCACTGTTCACAGCGATGCTCGGCGCGCTCCAGTATCGCTGCCCTGATTTCCTTCCAGTTGGCAGGATACCGCTCCTTGTTTTCAGGCTTGATCGGCACCGTCGCCACCTTTAGAGTTTTCCAGAAGATGCTGGCGGATGGCTTCGTAAGTTTTGCGGACAACATAGCCATCACAGCCAGTCATTTCATTGAGAGCCAGTCGGAATGCCCTACAGCCTGCGCGCCATAGTGCATCATCCTTGGTTATGTCCTCAGGCAGTCCAGTCAGTTTCATCATTTCTCCTTGTCCCCGCAGCTATTGCGGGGTGGTGGTTATTCGTCGTTGTCTGGTTCGATTTTGATCGTCAGCACCACGCCTAGGTTGCTTGCCCGAAGCGCATGGACGTTATTCCAGCCGTATGCAACCAAACAGATTGGCGCCCCGCTGTTGAACGATGCGCGCTCACCAGAGACATGATGAAAGTGAGGACGCCCTTTGATAAAGCAAATTGCATCAGCCGCGCCCCACACGCATTCGTAGAACATTGCTGTTTCAGTGCGGGCCGGGATGAGTGCGATGCCATTACCGTGATCAGCCATCCGCCGAAGCCATTTAACGGCCTCCTTGCCGAATGGCGGATTGCACCACACGCGGCCTTCCCATGGCTGCTCCAGTCCGTTATCGTTCATGTGGTAGTGCTTTGCAGCGGTGTCCCAGGGGCGAATAACCGGCGCGCATGGATCGAGGCAGAACAGGCCAAGCTTCGACAGGATTTCAGGTGGCGTGAGCCATTCATCCTTGCCCATTACTGGCGATTGATGTCCGGATAGGCTCACAGCTTCTCTCCTTTGGATTGCTGGGCGGCGCGCTTTGCCACAAGCGTGTTCCATGCAGTTGCTGCATCTTCTCTTGTGAAGCGCGAAACATATGGCGCGCCTTCGCATCCGATTAAGCAATCTGCTGTCCAGCCTTTGAAGCCACACATGGCTGGATTACTCGGGCTAGCAGCCCCCACCGCAGCAGAGCCGTTGCATACTGGGCATGGAAGAAGTTCAGCCATTACCTACCTCCGAATTCTGCTGGGTTCGTTCCACGATCTTGGTTTCGTACTTGTCCGAGCAGTCGGCGCAGATCACCGCCCAATCGCCCACGTAATCCAAGCGCATGCCGTGTTTCTGGTTCAGTTCGGGCTTTTCGTACTGCTCAGCACCAGCAACCCGGTAAGGCTTGTCAACCGAACGATATTCGCTCGGCCTGTCGTCATAGTTGAGGTGCGCGTCATAGAAAGCCTTACGGCCGCATACATCGCACAGTCGATAATCACAGAGTGCCATCGCGTGCCTCCGACTTCTGCCCATCCTGAGCGATGGAAGGGGCGGATGGGAGTGACATCCAGTGCGTTGGCCGGTAATCGTCATCAATTTCCATGCTGGATGCGCTCCAGGTGCCGTCTGCGCGCTGATAATGGCTTCCATAAGCATTGCACCATAACCAACCTTCACCGCTATCAGATCGACCGCCGATCCAGGCACCCCGGCCTTCCTCGTAAAGCCAAACCGGCGCATCAAGTTCTGGCAACTGATCATCCACGCTGAACCAGCCCAGCCCATATGCCTGCTCTGCCAGCGCTGCTGCTTTGGAACGAAATCCGCGCACTTGGCTTTCGAGGTATTTGTCCTCATGGTTCCCATCGCCGCGCTCCCATGGCTCCGGCAGCGGCAGCGCCAAGATGGCATCATGCAATGCAAACACCACATTCGGGTCGGGCATCGTGTACAGCACCG
>Ga0134127_10002171_pt1 | contig 14279 bp, 11 predicted proteins | sample KB31753_FD_96459 | JGI IMG/M metagenome (GOLD analysis project Ga0134127, IMG submission 96459) | Terrestrial soil microbial communities with excess Nitrogen fertilizer from Kellogg Biological Station, Michigan, USA - KB3-175-3 | ecosystem: Environmental > Terrestrial > Soil > Unclassified ...
AGGGCGCCCAGGAAATTGCCCATGCCCCCGAGCACCACGACGACGAAGGCCATGATGTTGAAGCTCTCGCCCACGTCGGGGGCCACGTAGAAGAACGGGGTCACCAGCGCTCCGGCCACCGCCACGCAGGCGGAGCCGATGCCGAAGGCCACCCCCCGGATACGGGAGACGTTGATGCCGACGAGCATCGCGCCCTCGGCTTCCTCGGAGAGCGCCCGGATCGCCTTGCCCGCGTCGGTCATGCGCAGGAACGCCCAGAGGGCGAGCGCGATCAGCACCGCCCCGCCCGCCGCGATGAGCCGCGGCACCTCCACCAGCACGTCGGCCACCATGAAGGAAGCCCCCGAGTAGGGAACGCGCACGGTGCGGAAGTCGCCCTGCCAGAGGACGAGGGCCAGGTTCTCGAAGAAGAGGGCCAGGCCCAGGGTGAGCAGGAGCTGGTTGTGCTCGGCGGCCGCGCGGTTGGGCTCGATGACGATGCGCTGGATCAGGACGCCGATGCCGAAGAAGAGCGGGCCGGTGACGAGGATCGAGAGGTACGGATCCACCCCCAGCAGCACGAAGAGCCAGTAGGAGGTGTACATGCCGAGCATCATCACCGCGCCGTGGGCGAAGTTGATGATGCGCAGCACGCCGAAGATCAGCGAGAGCCCGCTCGCCACGAGCCCGTAGACGCCGCCCAGCAGCAGGCCGCTGACGACGGCCTGGAAGAAGAGCCAGGTCACCTCGCGGCGACTAGCCCTTCCACTTGGGGACCGGGAACACCGGCTTGGCCTCGACGAACCGCGCGGGCCCCACCACCACCGGCTTGCCGCCCTGCACCTGCAGCAGCGCGGGAGTGGCATTGACGTTCTCGCCCGCCTCGTCGAACTTGATCGCGTCCTGGGTCAGGATGTGGTCGGTGAGGTTGGTCTTGCTGATCGCGTCGCGGACCTTCTCGCGGTCCGTCGAGGCGGCGCGCTCGAGAGCGTCCTTGAGCACGAACGCCACCTGGTACCCCTGCACCCCGTGGTTGGACATGACCGAGTTGAAGCGCTTCTGGTAGGCCTCGAACACCGCGCGGGCGCGCGGGCTCTGGGGGTTGTGCCAGTAGTTGCCGTCGAAGAGGTGGTCGGTGAGCTCACGGTTCTCGGTGATGAATCGGGGATTCGAGTAGGCCGCGTTGGCCAGGCCGACCAGGGCGTGGACGCCGATGCGGAGCTTGGCCGCGGTCTCCGCGATGATCTTGGAGTCGCCGTAGTACCCGCTGATCACCAGCAGGTCCGGCCGCGCCGCCTTCACCTTCGACAGCTCCGCGGTGAAGTCGGGCGAGCGCAGGTTGTAGGGCACGCGCTGCACCAGCTCGTAGCCCATCTTGCCCGCGAAGGCCTCGACGTGGTTGCCCATGGTGGTGCCGAAGTTGCCGTCCTCGTGCATCATGGCCACCCGCTTGATCGGAGTGCCCGCGGCCTTGGCCATCTCGGCCATGTTCCCCACCGTCAAGGTCGCCATCGCCCGCGCGTTGGGCTGCATGCGGAACGTGTAGCGCAGCCCGCCCTCCAGGACGTTGTCGGCCACGGTGGCCAGGAGCAGGAACGGGGTCTTGTTCTTCTCGGTGACCTGGCGAACCGAGAACGCGACCAGGCTCGAGAAGGGGCCGATGATCGCGGTGACGCCCTGGTCGATCAGGCGCGCCGCTTCCGAGTTGCCCAGCTCGACCTTGTTCTGGGTGTCGCCGGGCAGCAGGGTGATCTGCGCCCCCCCGAGCGACTTGATGCCGCCCGCCCCGTTGATCTCGTCCACCGCCTGCTGCAGCCCGTTGAGCGCGAGCTGCGCCTCGAACGCGAGCGGCCCGGTCACCGGGAGGATGTAGCCGACCTTCACCTCGCGGGATTGCGCGCGCAGGAACGCGGGCGCGGCGAGGGCGGCCGCTCCCGCGGCGCCCACGGTCGTGAGGAAACGGCGCCGGGCGATCCGGGTGGTGGTGTCGTTCGACATCGTGTCCTCCGGAGGAAAATCGAGTGAGTGGATGGCGGCGAGCCTAGCATCCACCCCCTACCCTGTCAACGCGCGGACCGTCGCGCGGGACGCGCACGCTCAGGTTCACCGCACGCGGGCGCGCGAGATCTTCGCGGCACGGCCGGTTCGGGATTCGCGCGCGGCGCGCGTGCACATCGACATGGGTCTCCGCGCGCCGCGCCGACGTGATCACGAAGCGCCACGCCGCGATGCCCGGCCGCGTGGCCATCGTGCCGACGTCTACCACGTCACGCCACGCTCACGCGTGGGTGCGGGCGCGCACGCGACGGGGCGCGCGATCACGGGCGGCCGCCGCGCCGCGCGCCCGAGCGGGGCGGCCAGACCCGCGTGCGCGCGGCCGCAGACCGGCGGGCCGTTCATCCACAGCTATCCACAGGTTTTCCCGCATCCCCAGCCTACCCACATCTTGGGGATAACCCGGCGCGGGACCGCTACGCATAGGGGGTGACGCAATAAGGCAGAAGCCGAAAAGGTACATGTTGACTGGGGTTTGCGCTTCGACTAGAGTACCCCCTGTTCCCCCGCTACATAGACCGTCCCCACGGAGGCGGATCGGTTCATGATCACGGTTCCTGCGCACCGCGTGAAACAGTTCGGGGTGGAGTTCTTCCAGGCCTCGTTCTCGGCCAAAGACATCGACCGGCTCGTGAAGTTCGAGGTCCTGGGTTACAGCGGGGCCGAGGAGCCGCCCAAGGGGAAGCAGCGCGCCAACCGGGCGCGGGTGAACTGGGAGGCGCTCGAGAAGCGGATCGGCGAGAGCGAGACCGCCTACCAGCGCCCGGTCATCCGCCGGAAGATCGACGAGCTCGTGAACTACTACCGCGACTGCAAGGACGCGGGGACCCTGCCCGCCATCCCCGGCGCGGTGATCATCACCTCCGAGAAGCGCTTCACGTTCACTCCGATGGCGAGCCAGCACGACCTGGGGCTGCTGCAGATCCCGGAGGAGCACGGCGTGCTCCGCGTGCTGGACGGCCAGCACCGGCTGCTCGCGCTGCACGCGCTGACCCAGGCCGGTGAGAACCTCGGCATCGAGGTGCCCGCGGTGCTCTTCGACCGGCTGGACGCGCGCCAGATCGTCGAGCTCTTCGTCACGATCAACGCCAAGCACACTCGGCTCAACCCCTCGCACATCGTGAGCCTCGCCGGGCGCAAGCTCTATCCCGATCCCAACCAGGCCCTCGCCCACGACGTGATCCGCTCGCTGAACGAGGACGAGACCTCCCCGCTCGCGGGCGACATCAAGATGCTCGGCACCGGCCGCGGGCGCGTCTCGCAGGCCCCGCTCGCCGAGGAGATCGTGGACTTCCTGGACGCGGTGGAGAAGATCGGCGGCGGCGCCCGCATGAACGAGGTGCGCCACCACGCCAAGCGCTTCTTCCTCAACTACATGAAGGCGGTGGCCGGCGTGTTCCCGACCGCGTGGGCCGGGCGCAAGTATTCGATCAAGACCGGGGCGGCCCTCCGCGCGTTCATCCGCGTGGCCCCCGACGTGATGGCCCGCGCCCGCGAGCTCAAGCGCGACGCCTTCGACTTCCACGCCATCCGCGACGCGGTCAAGCCCTGGGGCGACCGCCTCAGGGACCGCCGCTTCGAGACCGAGGGCGAGTGGAAAAACAAGCTGCAGGGGGGAACGCGGGGCACCGTCGAGGCGCTCACCCGCGAGCTTCGCGAGGCGCTGCGCGGCTAGAGGCTAGTGCGCTTCTAGCTTGAAGTTGGCCGCGAGGATATCGAAGGTCTTGTTCCCCGCGGGAAGCTGGGCGGTCACGGTGTCGCCGACCTTCTTGCCGATGATGGTCCGGGCGAGCGGGGACATGATCGAGATCAGGCCGCGCTTGGGATCCGCCTCGTCCGACCCCACGATCTGGTAGATCGCCTCCTTCCCGTCCTCGTCCTCGAGCCGAACCGTGGAGCCGAAGGTGACCCGGTCCCCGGAGGTGGGCGGGTCGATCACCTCGGCGGTGCTGACCTTGCTCTCCAAATCGGAGATGCGCGCCTCGACGAAACCCTGTCGCTCGCGCGCCGCGTGGTACTCCGCGTTCTCGCTGAGGTCGCCGTGGGCCCGCGCTTCCGCGATCGCTCGCACGATGTTGGGCCGCTCCTTCTTGAGCCGCTCCACTTCCTCCCGCAGGCGCTCGTAGCCCGGGCGCGTCATCGGCGTGCGCTGGACGCTCATGTGCCGATCACCTCGTCGCTTCGCTTCACCTCGGCGAGGAAGCCGTTGAGGCTCCCCAGGTGCGTGCGATGAACCTGGTCGTGGGGGATGACCGCCCCGTCGGGGCCCTTGACGTCCATGGCCGCGGTGGCGTCGGAGAGCAGCGTCACCTTGAGGCCCCGATGGGCCGCCTCCCGGGTGGTGGTGTCGCAGCACATCTGGGTCATGAACCCGGAGACGATCACCCGCTCGATGCCGAGATCTCGCAGCGCGGATTCGAGCGGCGTGTTCGTGAACGAGCCGGGGAGGTGCTTGGTGATCACCGGCTCGCCCGCCGCGGGGGTCACCGCCTCGTGGATCGCCAGCGCGGGGCTGCCCGGCACGAAGGTGGCGGCCCCGGGCCGCCGGCTCTCGTGCACGATGTGGAAGACCGGCATCCGCTGCGCGCGCGCCCAGCGCAGGGTCTCCGCGATGCGCGCCACCGCCTTGGGCCCGTCCGGCAGCACCACCTTCCCGATCGGGGCGAAGTATTCCTGCTGGGCGTCGATGATGATGAGCGCGGTCTTCTCCATCGCGAGGCCCCGTTCGTTCAGCGGGTGAGGGTGGCGGGCTGACCGCCGACCTGGACCTTCGAGTCCGCGAGCCGGCCCCGGATCCAGTTGTCCCACGCGAGCGCGCGCTTCTGCTCGAGAACCTGCTTCTCCAGCTCCGGGCGCTCCTTCTCGAATCCGTCGGGGGCGGCGGCCGCGCGCTCCAGCGTCTTGACTACGTAGACGCCGCCGTCGGCCCTCACCGGCTCCGCGACCTGGCCCGCGGGCGTCTGCAGCGCGGCCACCAGCACGCCGCCGGGCAGGCTGCCCCGCTCCTTCGGCGGCTCCGCGCGCGAGAACAGCGGGATGCTCCCGGTGGTGAAGCCGTCGGCCTTGGCGGCCGCCACGAAATCCCCGCCCTTGGCCAGGGCGGCGGCCAGGGCCTTCGCCTTGTCGGTCAGCTGCTGCTCGGCCCGCTCCCGCTTGACGGCCTCCACCACGCGGTCCCGGATCTCGGCCACCGGCGGCACCCCGGCCGGGACCTGCTGCACGATCTTGACGATCGCGAAGCCGCCCGCCGTCTTGATCGGCGTGGAGACCCCGCCGGCCGCGAGGCCGAAGAGCGTCTCGTCGAGCTGCGGATCGCGGCCCGCCTCGCCGAGCGTGTCGCCCCGGCCGAAGGTGGCCTCCTGGGCCTCGAGCCCGAGGCGCTTGGCCTCCGCGGGGAAGTCCTTGGCGGAGAGCAGGATGGCCCGCACCTCGTCGGCCCGCGTCTGTGCGGCCTGCTCGCTCTTCTGCGCGCCGAGCGTCTCCTTGATCTTGGGGGCGACCTCCTTGAGGGGAGTCTTGCCGCCCTCCTTGACGTCGATCACCCGGATCGCGTGATAGCCGAAGGGGGTACGAACGGGTTCCGAGATCTCTCCTTTCTTCAAGGCGAAGGCGGCCTGCTCGAAGGGCGCCACCAGCTCCCCCGGCCCCACGAAGCCCAGGTCGCCGCCCTGGACCGCGCTCGCCTTGTCCTCGGAGAGCTCACGCGCGAGCTTGCCGAAGTCCTCGCCGCCCTTCGCCCGCTTGATGACGTCCTCGACCTTCGCCTTCGCCGCGTTCTCCGCGTCGCTGCCGCCCACCGGGGGCACCCGCACGAGCACGTGGGCCACCCGCAGGCGCTTCGGCTCCTCGAACTCGGCGGCGTGCTCCTTGTAGAAGGCCTCCGCGTCCGCGTCCGACACCGCGACCGCGAGCTTCTTGGGGTTCACCAGCACGTACTGCAGCTTCCGCTTCTCGGGCTGGCTGAACTGCGCCTGGTGCGCCTTGACGTAGGGCTCGAGGTCCGCGTCGTCCACCTTGACCGCGGCCATCACCGGCTTCACGTCGGCGTAGGCCCACGCGGCGCGCACGCGCTCGTTCCGCTGGCGGTAGGCCTGCTGGACCTCCTCGTCGGACACCTTCACGCCCTGCTTGATCAGCGTCTCCATCTTGCGGCGCACGAGCTGGCGGCGGACCTCGTTCTCGAACTCGCCCGGATCGAGCCGGAGCTGCTTCAGCACCTTGAGGTACTCGTCGCGCGAGAACCGCCCGGCCTCCTGGAACTCGCGGATCTGCTGGATGGTGGTCCGGAGCTCGTCGTCGCTCACCAGCACGCCTTCCTTGCTCGCGCCCTGGATCACCACCGCCTCGGTGACGAGCTCGTTGACCACCTGCTGCGAGAGGCCGAGCCGCTCCGCGAGCTCGGGGGTGAGGCGCTGGCGGGACATCCGCTCGTAGGCCGCGATCATGTTGGACTGGGCGCGCCGGAACCGCTCGAACGGGATCTCCTCCCCGTTGACCACCGCCACCGTGTTGGCCCGGGCCCCCCCGGAGGGTCCGCCGCCCCAGTAGAAGAGCACACCCGAGGTCAGGATGAAGACCACCACGACGATCAGGAGCACGATCTTCAGGCTCCTGGCATATTCGCGCATCACGCTGATCACTGCCACGACCTCCTGGAAGACTCTTTGGTGAACGCGGTCAAGGCCTTAGCCTACCACAGCCCGCCGGGCGGCCCGGCCGGCCTCAGCCGAGGAGCCGGCGCTGGATCAGGGGCAGGGCGAAGTAGATCACGAAGGCGACCGCGGTCAGGTACATCATCGGCGCCACCTCACGCCCGCGGCCGCGCACGAGCTTGATGAAGCAGTAGCTGACGAACCCGGCTCCGATGCCGTTGGTGATCGAGTAGGTGAACGCCATCATGGTCAGGGTCAGCAGGGCCGGGAATCCCTCCTCGAAGTCGTCGAAGGGGATCTCACGAACCACGCGGCTCATCAGGTAGCCGACCACGATGAGGGCCGGCGCGGTGGCCTGGGCCGGCACCACCCCGGCGAGCGGCGCGAAGAACAGCGCGAGCAGGAAGCAGGCGCCGGTCACCACCGAGGCGAGCCCGGTGCGGGCGCCCGCCGCGACGCCCGCCGCTGACTCGATGTAGGTGGTGGCGGAGGAGGCGCCCGCGGCGCCACCCGCCACCGCGGCCAGCGAGTCCACGAGCAGGACTCGATTGAGGCGCGGCAGGCGGCCGTCGGGCGTGAGCCAGCCCGCCTCGCCGCCGATCCCGATCACGGTGCCCATGGTGTCGAAGAAGTCGGAGAGCATCAGCGAGAAGATCGTGACCAGCGCGGTGATGACCCCGAGCCGGACGAAGACCGAGAAGTCGAAGCCGGCGCCCAGGCTCGAGAAGTCGGGCATCGCGACCAGCGCGGCCGGCCACACCGCCTGCCCGGGAATCGGGAAGGCGCGCCCTCCGCTGACCGCGTTCACCGCGATGGCGAGGCCGGTGCTCACGAGGATGCCGACGAGGAGCGCCCCGCTGGATCGTCTCGCGGTCAGCCACACCGTCAGCAGCAGCCCGAAGAGCGCCACCGCCACCGGGGCGGCGGTCAGATCGCCCAGGGTGACCGGCACGCCCGGCGGACCCGGCTTCACGATGCCCGCCGCGCCCAGCCCGATGAAGAGGATGAACAGGCCGATCCCCACCCCGATGGCGCGCTTCAGCGACACCGGGATCGCGTGCATGATCGCCTCGCGAAACCCGGTGAGCACCAGCACCGTGATCGCGAGCCCCTCCAGCAGCACGACCCCCATCGCGGCGGTCCACGGCAGCTTGAGTGCGGCCACGAGCTGGAAGGCGACGACCGCGTTGATCCCCATGCCGGAGGCGATCGCCAGCGGGTAGTTGGTGGCGAGGCCCATCGCGATGGTCATCGCGCCCGCCACGAGACAGGTGACCGCCTGGGTGGCCGCGAACGAAGGCCCCTGCCCGGCGAGCGGCGGAATGCCCGCGAACGAGAGGATCGCGGGATTGACGAAGATGATGTAGGCCATCACCATGAAGGTGGTGAGGCCGCCGCGCACCTCGCCGCCCACCGTGGTGCGCCGCCGGCTCAGCTCGAACCAGCGCTCGAGCACCGATCTAGTCGCTTTCCGGATCCGCCACGCGCGGGAGGGACACGCCCTCTTCCGGCACCACACGCCGGGCCACCGTGAGGAACCCGGTGTGCGCGACCATCCGGTGGAACGGCCGCACCGACGTGCCGTCGATGTTCCACGGCCGCAGCAGCGTCTCGAAGGTCTCGACGAGCGCGTAGCCGCGGTGGCGCCGGAGCGTCTCGGTGAGGGTGTGTGACTGGATGATCGTCGGCAGGTACGAGAGGAAGATCCCGCCGGGCCGGAGCACGGTCGCCACCAGATCCACGAGGCGCCAGGGCTCGGGCAGATCGAAGACCACGCGGTCCACCGGCTCCTCCTCGGGGAGCCCGTCCTCCACCGGGCGGATGCGCACGTTCAGGTTGCCGACCTCGCCCATCCGCATGTGGATGTTGGCCAGCGCGCGGCGGCAGAAGTCCTCGCGCTGCTCGTAGCTCACCACGCGGCCCTCGGGACCCACCGCGCGCAGCAGCGCGAGGGTGAGCGCGCCCGAGCCCATGCCCGCCTCGAGCACGCGGGCGCCCGGGAAGATGTCGGCCCAGAACATGACCATCGCGAGGTCCTTCGGGTAGATCACCTGCGCCCCGCGCGGCATGTCGAGCACGTACTCCGCGAGCGTGGGCCGCAGCGCGAGATAGCGCGTGCCCTTGGAGGTGCGCACCCAGGAGCCGTCGGGGTGCCCGATGATGGCCTCGTGGGTCACCCAGCCCCGGTCGGAGTGGTAGGTGTCGCCCTTGCGCAGCAGCAGCAGATGCCGCCGACCACGCTGGTCGATCAGCAGGACCTGCTCACCGTCCTGAAACTTATCCAATGCCACCGGTCTTGGGATCCGGGAGGAACAGGGCGACCAGGAACCCGGCCAGCGGCATGACCGCGGAGATACCGAGGGCCGCCGTGAGCCCCCAGTGATCGGCCACCCAGCCGAGCGCGCTCGCGCCGATACCGCCCGCGCCGATCGCGAAGCCGACGATGAGCCCGGAGGCCATGCCCGGGTTCCGGGGCAGGTAGGCCTGGCCGAGGACCACCGACACCGTGAAGGTGGAAACGAGCACGAAGCCCAGCAGGGCCAGGAGGACGAACACGAGCGCGCCGCTGCGCACGAACAGGAAGCCCACCGCGAGCGGGGTGGCGAGCAGGAACACGCTGACCACGTAGCGCCGCACGCCGACCCGGTCCGCCACGGGCCCGGCCGCGAGGGTGCCGATGGCGCCCGCGCCCAGGAAGACCGCGAGCAGCGTGCCGACCAGCCGCGGGTCACCGTGCAGCACGTCCCTCCAGTAGAACGGCATGAAGGTCGTGAACCCGAGCTGGGTCCACGAGCGGATCGCGACCACCAGGATCAGCAGGCTCATCGCGCCCACCATGGTCTGGGCCCCCGCCGCGCTCGCGCGATCCCGCGCCACCGTGGGCGCGGGCGCGGACAGGCGGGGCAGCACCGCGGTGAGCAGCGCGGCCACCAGCAGGCCGGGAACCAGCATGCCGAGGCTGCCGGGCAGGCCGTAGGTGGTGAGCAGCACCGTGAGCAGCGGCGGGCCCAGCGCGATCCCGATATTGCCGCCGGTGGAGAAGATCGAGACGCCGGTGGCCTTGCGGTCGCCCGCCACCGCGGTGGCGGTGCGGTAGCCTTCCGGATGGTAGGCGGCCACGCCGAAGCCGGTGATCACCACGAGCGCCAGCACCGCGCCGTAGGACGGCGCGAGGCCGAGGAAGCCCAGACCCACCGCGGAGAACAGCACCGAGATCGGCAGCAGCCAGCGCCGCGCCGTCTTGTCGGCCAGGTAGCCGAAGAGCGGCTGGATCAGCGACGAGGTGATGTTCGCGGCCAGCACGATCAGGCCGGTGGCCGCGTACGAGAGATTGAGCGCGTCCTTGAGGAACGGCAGGATGACCGGGAACGAGCCCTGGTTGATGTCGATCACCATGTGGCCCAGGGCCAGGAAGCTCAGCAGCCGGATGTCCGGCTTGACGCGGACGGCGGGGACGACGGGAGCGGCCGGCGCGGACAGGGCGACGGCCGCAGCAGACGAGTCAGGAGTCATAGGGCCCTATGCTACACCAGGCGAGCGGGGCCGTCAGATCCCGAAGGCGTCGAGCCCGGTGATGTCGCGGCCCACGATCAGGGTGTGGATGTCGTGGGTGCCCTCGTAGGTGTTCACCGTCTCCAGATTCATCATGTGCCGGATGATCGGATGCTCGTCCACGATGCCGGCCGCACCCAGGATGTCCCGCGCGAGGCGCGCGCCGTCGAGCGCCATCTGCACGTTGTTCATCTTGGCCATCGAGATCTGCTGCGGCCGCACTTGCCCCGCGTCCTTCAGCTGGCCGAGGCGAAGACAGAGGAGCTGAGCCTTGGTGATCTCGGTGATCATCCACACCAGCTTCTGCTGCACGAGCTGGAACGAGCCGATCGGCTTGTTGAACTGGATGCGCTGCTGGGAGTACTGGAGCGCCCAGTCGTAGCACGCCATCGCCGCGCCGATGGCGCCCCACGCGATGCCGTAGCGCGCCTGGGACAGACAGGAGAGCGGGCCCTTGAGCCCCTTCACCCCGGGCAGCTTGTTCTCCAGCGGGATGCGGCAATCCGCGAAGGCGAGCTCGGAGGTGATGGACGCCCGCATCGAGAACTTCCCGTGGATATCCATCGTGCTGTAGCCGGGGGTGCCCTTCTCCACCAGGTACCCGCCGATCTCACCGTCGTCGCCCTTGGCCCACACCACCGCGACCTCGGCCGGCGAGCCGTTGGTGATCCAGAGCTTGGTGCCGTTGAGCACGTACTCGTTGCCCTTCTTCAGCGCGCGGGTCTTCATCCCGCCCGGGTCGGAGCCGTGGTCGGGCTCGGTGAGGCCGAAGCAGCCCAGCGCGGCGCCGGACTGTAGCCGCGGGAGCCACCGCTCCTTCTGGGCGTCGGAGCCGTAGCTGTAGATCGGGTACATGACGAGGCCGCTCTGCACCGAGGCGAAGGACCGCAGCCCCGAGTCCCCGCGCTCCAGCTCCTGCATGATGAGCCCGTAGGCCACGTTGTCGAGGCCGGCACAGCCGTAGCCCTTCAGGGTGGCCCCGAACACCCCCATCTCCCCCAGATCCCGGGCCAGCTCCATGGGGAAGGTGCCGTCGCGGTGGTGCTGGTTCACGATCGGGAGGAACTTCGCCTCCACCCAGTCGCGCACCGCGTCGCGCATCATCCGCTGCTCCTCGGTCAGGAGCTCGTCGAACCCGTAGTAATCCACGCCGCGAAACTGTTCCATGACGCTGTCCTTGCTCGAGCCGGGGTTAGAGGTTGGTGGGGTGCGCGGGCCGGTCCTCGCCGAGCGCCTCGTTGAGGGCGCGGGCGAGCTGCTGATCGTGCTCGTGGCTCATCGCGAAGATCCGGCACTGGGCCACCTTGCCGGGCAGGTACTTCAGCAGCTCCTTGAGCGGCTCGGCCGAGACGCTGCGGTCGGCCGCGTCGTAGACGTAGATCTGCCGGTCCTTCATGCCGATCGGGTTCAGCGGGCGCGGGTCCTGCTGGGCCATGTCGATCTTGAACGGGAAGTTGCGGAGCCCGGGCGGCAGCAGGTCCTTCACCCGCTGCTCGACCTCCTCCGCCTTCATGAAGCTCTGCCCGCGCCGCGGCTCGAAGAGATCGAGGACCACCTCGTGGGACATCCGCCACTTGAGCCGACGCTCGAGGATCTGCCGCCATTCGCGGCCGAGATCCCGGCGCTCCCCGTCCTCCGAGTGCTCCCAGCGCGCGACCTCCTCCAGCAGGGTCCACTCCGTCATGTTCAGATACGGCTGGAGCTCCTTGTTGAGGTCGTGCGGGAAGATCAGCCGCATGGTGTCGCGGAAGATGTCCTTGAGGTGCAGGTCGATGCCGCGGGTGGTGCGGTGGTAGTAGACGTTGGTGTAGAGGTAAAACCGCGCGTTCAGGAACATGATGAACGCCTGGATGCCGCCGCGATCGAGGGTGAGCCCCTTCTCGCTGAAGAAGGAGTAGTACATGATGCGCTCGATGTCGATCGGACCCACCGCGACCCCGCACATGTAGGAGTCGCGCAGCACGTAGTCCATGTTGTCGGCGGTGTAGATGCCCGAGAGCAGCGGCTTGAGATGCGCGAGCCAGCGCGGATGCTCCGCGGTGGGGAACGTGTAGCTCTTGCCCATCAGGTAGCAGATCCACTCGGGGTCGATACGCTCGCCGCTCTCGAATGGGCCCGATGGGCTGCGGCGCAGCCCGCGGATCAGCTCCCCGAGCTCTTCCCGGATGATGCGCTGCCCGACCTTCTCGTGGGTGAGATCGAAGTCGGCGAGGAAGTTGTCGTCGAAGAAGTGGCCGAAGGGGCCGTGGCCCACGTCGTGGAGCAGGCCCGCCATGCGGAGCAGCTCCTCGAAGAGCGGGGCCGACGGCGCGTCGGAGAACTCGGCCCGGAGCGAGGCGTGGAGCTGCTGGGCGAAGCGTCCGGCCAGGTGCATCGCGCCCAGCGAGTGCTGGAAGCGGCTGTGCTCGGCGGCCGGGAACACCCAGCGCGCGGACTGCAGCTGCGGCACCCGCCGCAGCCGCTGCATCCAGGCCGAGTCGATGAGGTCCTGCTCGGTCGCCTCCCCGGGCGCCCCGTCGGGGCGCGTGTACAGGATGTACTGATGAATCGGGTCGGCGATGAGACCGCGACCCTGGTAGGTGTCCACGCCTTTCATGGCTAGAGCCTAACCTACTTGTCGGAGGTGCGATAGAAACGGTAGCGGTCCATCGGGCGGACCGTGATCGCCTCGGTGCCACCACCGCGGCGGACCATCACGCGCACGTCCTGATCCATCGGGGCCTGCCACAGCTCGCGGTAGAACTCCTCGCGGTTCGCCACCGGGCGCCCATTGAGCTGCACGATCACGTCGCCCGCCCGCAGCCCCGCGGCCCGCGCCGGGCTGAGCGGCGACATACCCGCGACCACCACCCCGCCGGCCGCCGACTCCGTGTAGAGGCCGAGCCAGGGCCGCGGCGCGCGGCTCATCACGCGGCCCTGGGCCAGCAGCTCGTCCTTCCCGGCCAGGAACTTCTCCATCGGGATGGCCAGGTTGACGTGGGGCGCCTCTCCGAGGCGCAGCGAGGTCACGCCAATCACACTGCCCGCGGTGTTGACGAGCGCGGCGCCCCCGAAGGCGGCGTTGGACGGCGTCACGATGAAGGCGCGGTCCAGCATGTACTCCCAGGCGGCGGCGAACGGCCGCACCGCCTGCACGCGGCTCGGGGTGGCCACGAGATCGCCGTCGTCGGACACACCCACCGTCCCGGTTGCGTCCCCGGCGGCCACCGCCGTCGAATCGCCCAGGACCGCGGCCGGCCAGGGCCCCGGCCCCTCGAGCCGGGCCACGCCCACGCCGACCTCCAGGTCGAGCCCGACGAGTCGCGCGGGCACCTTGCGCCCGTCGCGGAGCGAGACCTCGATGCGCGAGGCGTCGAGCAGGATGTAGCTCACGGTCAGCAGATAGCCCTGATTGGCGTCGAAGATGACCCCGCTGCCCCAGCGCTGGACGCCGAGCGTGGCCGCCGAGGGCCGATCGCGCGGCACGTCCACCCGGATGCCCACCACCGCCGGCGCGACGCGGCGAATGTGCGAAGCGAGCGGTGAGACCTGGCGGGGATCGAGACGGGGGGTGGCGTCGCGGGGCGCGGCGGCCGCGGGGACGGCGAGAGCGAGGAGGGCGGCGACGGCCCAGCGGATCGGCGCGCGCGGCATGACGGTTATCGCGCGGTGTACTGCGCCTGGTAGTACTGCCGGAAGGCCCCCGACTTGATCGGCTTCCACCACGCGTCGTGCGTGCGGTACCACTCCACCGTCGCGGCCAGCGCCTCGTCGAAGGTCGCGGCGGCCCTCCAGCCAAGGGCGTGGACCTTGCCGGAGTCGAGCGCGTAGCGGCGATCGTGCCCGGGCCGGTCGGCCACCGGCGTGATGAGACTCTCCGGCTTGCCGAGCAGGCTCAGGATCCGGCGCGTGAGGGTCACGTTCTGCACTTCCGCGGCCCCACCGATGTTGTAGATCTCGCCGTCCAGGCCCTTGCGGAGGACGAGGTCGATCGCCGCGCAGTTGTCCAGCACATACAGCCAATCGCGCACGTTGCGGCCATCGCCGTAGAGCGGCAGCCCC
>Ga0134127_10002172_pt1 | contig 14277 bp, 13 predicted proteins | sample KB31753_FD_96459 | JGI IMG/M metagenome (GOLD analysis project Ga0134127, IMG submission 96459) | Terrestrial soil microbial communities with excess Nitrogen fertilizer from Kellogg Biological Station, Michigan, USA - KB3-175-3 | ecosystem: Environmental > Terrestrial > Soil > Unclassified ...
GCGCTCCGCGGCGTCCTGAAACAGGTGGCTCCGCTGCGTGCGAAACGGCCGCGCACGAGCGCGCGCGTGCTGCCGGCGCACCTCGAAAGCAACTTCATCAATCCCGAGTACCGCGGCGCCCAGCCCGCGGACTGCCTGCGTACCCCCGAGAGCGTTCATGAGGGCGACTTCTCTGCCCGCGACATTCTCGACGTCATTGCCGGGTCGCGGGCCGAGGTCGGCATCGTGACGCTTGCGCCGGAATTGCCGGGCGGCATCGATCTCGTTCGCGCACTGGTCGCGGCCGGTCACCGCGTCTCGCTCGGACACACCGGCGCCAGCCTCGAGGAGGCGATGGCCGCGATCGATGCCGGGGCGCGGCACGCCACGCATCTGTTCAACCGCATGGCGCCGATTACTCACCGCGCTCCAGGCGTAGCGGGTGCGATCCTGGCGCGCGAGGAAGTGGCCGCCGAGTTGATTTGCGATGGCTACCACGTCCACTCGTCGATGAGCCGAATCGCGATCGCATCGAAGGGCGTCAGCCGGATCATGGCCATCACCGATGGCACCGCGGGGGCGGGCCTCGCGGTTGGCGCGACCGCCATGCTGGGCGGGCGCCGCATTCGCGTGACCGATCAGGCGGCGGTCCTGGACGAAGGAACGCTGGCGGGCAGTACGCTGACGATGGACCGCGCGGTTCAGACGATTGTGAACACCTTCGGGTTTTCTTTAGCTGAGGCGTGTGTGATGTGTGCGACGACGCCAGCCAAGGAGCTGGGGCTGGCGGGGTTCGGCCTGCTCGCCGAAGGGGCGTTCGCGGATGTCGTGATCCTGGATCGGCAGTTCAACGTCGTTCGGACGTTGATCAACGGCGTAGAGGTCTATCGAACCGGCGCCGACGCGTAGCTCGTCGGATCGGCAACGCCTGCTTCGTGGAACGCGTCACGGCGCTCGCGACACTTGCTGCACTGGCCACAGTGGCGGCCGTCCTGCGGATTCATGCAGGACAGCGTCAGCTCCAACGGAACCCCCAGCTCGACCCCCAGCCTGATCACATCGCTCTTTCCCATGGAAAGAAATGGTGTGTCGACCACGATCGCGTGATCGAGGCCGAGCGACAGCGCGCGGGCCATCGTCTCGAAGAACTGCGGGGTTGCGTCGGGAAAGGGATTGCCAGCCAGCGGACCGAGCGCGATCCGGCTGATGCGATGCTGCGCGCAGTAGATGGCAGCTTTGCTCAGAAGCACTACGTTGCGTCCCGTGAGGTACACGTCTTCGTCCGCCGTGTCGAAGGCAGGTGGAGTGCCGCGCAACGCCCAGTGCGTCGCCGGATACAGGTCCTCAACTGGGAAGGACAGGCGTGCCACCGGTGCCACGTTCGCAGCAAACGGCGCACTCGAGAGCAGCCGATCCAGCGCCGCAAGCTCGCCTGGCTCCCACGCCAGGCCCGTGCTGACGTACAGGGGCTGGACGAGTCCGGCGCGGGCTTCGACGGCCGCCAGCACGGCGCTGTCGAGTCCCGCGGACAGGAGAACTGCGCTGGTCATGTTCAATCTTCAATTTTCAATTTGAGCATTTGCCATTCGTCCAATCAAATCCTCAAATCGAAAATCGAAGATTGAACATAAGATGTTTACCAATGTACTCGGTTACCAAGCGCATTGACTTCTGCTACGGCCATCGGCTGCTCGATTACGACGGCGTCTGCAAGCATCCGCACGGCCACAACGCGGTGGCCGAGATCGAAGTGCGCACCGAGACGCTCGACAAACGGAACATGGTGGTCGATTTCACCGACATCAAGCAGCGGGTGAAGAGCTGGATCGACCGCGAGCTCGACCACCGCATGATTCTCCGACGCGACGACCCGCTGGTGGACGCGCTGCGGAAGCTGGGCGAGCCGGTCTACCTGCTCGAGAGCAATCCCACCGTCGAGCGGATCGCGCGCCTGCTATTCGACATCTCCCGCGAGCAGGGGCTGCCCGTGTCCCGCGTGACGGTGTGGGAGACCCCTTCGTCATGGGCGACCTACAGCGGCTGATCGCTTTTGATCTCGATGGCACGCTGATCGATTCCCGCCGCGACCTCGCCGAATCCGCCAACCAGGTCATCACCGAGCTCGGTGGCAGGCCGCTTCCCGAGGACGCGATCGGCCGCATGGTCGGTGAAGGGGCAGCGGTGCTCGTCAAGCGCGCGATCGCGGCGGCGGGTCTCGGCGACGTGCCCGGCGCGTTGCCGCGGTTCCTCGAGATTTACGATGGCCGGCTGACGAAGCATACGCGCGCCTACGAGGGCATCGAGGATGCGGTTGAGGCGGCCCGGCGCGTCGGCCGCGTCGTCGTGCTGACGAACAAACCAGCCGGTCCGAGCGAGCGCATCCTCAGCGCCCTTGGCCTGCTGCCGTTCTTCGACGAAGTGATTGGCGGCGACGGGCCGTACCCGCGCAAACCCGACCCGGCGTCGCTGTTGGCCGCAATGGGGCGCGCCGGGGCGACGGCGGCGCACACGCTGCTCGTTGGCGATTCCGCGATTGATCACGAGACTGCCGTGCGAGCGTCCAGCCGATGTTGCCTCGCCACCTACGGCTTTGGTTATGTGATGTTTCCGAGTGAGCGGCTGACGGGGAAGGAGTGGATCGCGGCCAGCCCGGCGGATCTGCCGGCGATCTTCGATCGGTTTACGGCTGCGGCTGGATGAACGGCAGCTCGTACGAAAAGTAGCCGAACACGCCTGCGCTGGTGCTGTCGCCGGTGATCGACACCGGCACGGCAAAGCCGACGATCGTCTGCGTGTCGCCCACGTTCCATCCGGTCCGGAAGCCGGGTGAAAGAGTGACGGCCGCCTCGTGGCGCTTTGCGTCCCCCTCGACAAGATGTTCCCACTCGACCACTGACTCGAGCATCACGTTGAACATCGGGCGGAGCCGATAGATCCCGCTCAACGCCACATGCGGTGACAACAGATTGTGTTCGACCGTCCCCACATCGGCCGAGGGTATATGCGTAAACCCGGCATTCCAGTGGATGTATGTGTCGCCGAACTGCTTGCTGAATGGCAGGTTCACCTGCCACCCCGGTCCGCCGCTGCCGAAGCCGCGGTCTGCGTCGCCTGTCGCCAGGATGAGTGACACCCGCGGCGAGAATGCCGGAAAGGAGGCGCTCTCCATGGCCGCTTGCCAGCGGTAGTTGATCATCAGGTCGGCCATCCCCGCGGCGCCGTCAGCGCCGAGCGCCCCGACCGTGTACGAGAACTGGTGCGTCTGCGTGAAAAGCGGCCACTCCTGCGTGAACGCCGCTTCCCAGCCGTCTCCGTCGGTCGCACGTACACCAAAGATGTTCTGGAAGATCCCGGGCTCCTGATTGAACGCCTCTTCGACGAGGAACGAATTATCGAGAATCTCAAACGGCTGCGCCTGCGCGGACGCCGATGCCGCACATGCCAGCAGGAGCATCGCCGCCGCCGTCACATGAACCAGAACCTTTGACGCCGCGCGCGTCCCGATGGTGATCCGCTGTTCGTCCTTGCCGCGGACGCGCACGCTGTCCGACACCGCGTCGCGATCTTCGACTTCGATCGATTCGCCCGGCTTCAAGTGATGGTTCTCGATAAAGCGCAGAAAGCTCTTGTCCTGGTCGATCACACGCGTGATCGTCACCGGTGTATGCAGCGGGCACGTCAACAACGTCTGCGCGGGCTGTGGCTTGATGACGCCGGTGGGATCGGGAATCGGGTCGCCGTGAGGATCGACCTCAGGGCGCCCGAGCATCTCGTCCATCCGATCGATCAGGCGGTCGGAAACGGCGTGTTCGAGCTGCTCGGCCTCGTCGTGAACTTCGTCCCAGCGATAGCCCATCACGCGCACCAGGAACAGCTCGACGACTCGATGGCGCCGGACGACCAGCGCGGCGAGCTTCTCGCCTGCCTCTGTGAGCGCGACGCCGGTGTAGGGCTCGTATTCGACCAGCCCCGACTCCGCAAGCGTCTTGACCATGGTGGTGGCCGTTCCGGGCGCCACGCCGAGCGCCGCCGCCAATTGCCCCATGGGCAGCAGGCGATCGGGGGCGGTCAGGGCACCTACCCCAAGGTAGATGGCCTTCAAATAGTTCTCGACCGTGCTGGACGGCAGCATTTCCGGCCTAGTGTACCTGACTTTGACTGGTCATCATTTGACTTTTTGGTAGCCAGCGAAGTATTTTTGATTGGTCAAAATATATGTGGCAGCTCACGAGACGTTCGTGGCTTCGCGCTACCGGTCTGGCTTCGCTGGCCGGAAGCATCGTCGGCGGCGCGCGGATGGCGGGGCAGACGCGCCAGGGAGACGGTGTGGCGCACGGTCCTGCCCACGATTCCCACGTCATGGGCACGGTCGGGCGCGTGGCGCCCGACAGGTTCAATCCCGCGACGTTCCTCACGACCTGGAATTTCAGCGACCTCGCGGCTGAGGAGCGCCTGAAGTACTACCGGGAGACGCCGCGTCCTGACGGCACTCTCCTGCGCGAGTACGACATCTTCGCTGCCGATCGCGAGATTGAAATTGCGCCGGGATTGTTTTTTCCCGCGTGGACCTACAACGGCCAGGTACCCGGTCCGACCATCCGCGCCACCGAAGGCGATCGCGTCCGCGTATCGTTCCGCAACCTGGGCAGCCACCCGCACTCGATGCACTTTCACGGCTGGCATCCACCGCAAATGGACGGTGCGCTCGCCGGCCAGGAAGTGGAGCCCGGCGAGACGTTCGTCTACGAATTCGACGCGGATCCGTTTGGCCTTCACCTCTACCACTGCCACACGGTCCCGCTGAAGCGGCACATCCACAAGGGCCTGTACGGGACGTTCATCGTCGATCCACGGTCTTCCAGCGGCAGCCGTCCGCCCGCCGACGAATTCGTGATGGTGATGAACGCGTTCGATACGACCTTCGATGCCGAGAACGAGGTCTACGCCGTCAACACGGTCGCAAACGCGTATCTGCACGAGCCGATTCGCGTGACCGTCGGCAAGCTCGTTCGGATTTACCTCGTCAACGTCACCGAGTTCGATCCAGTCAACAGCCTGCACCTGCACGGCATGTTCTTCGATGTGTTCCGCACCGGCACCTCGCTTACCCCGAGCGACAAGACCGACACAATCCTGCTGTGCCAGGGCGAGCGGGCAATCCTGGAAACCACGTTCCGGTATCCGGGCGACTTCATGTTCCACGCCCACCAGAGCGAGTTCGCGGAACTGGGATGGATGGGGCTGTTTCGCGCGGAGGCGCCGCTCACGTGATGCGCCGCGTGGTCCTCGCATTCATCCCGCTCGCGCTGCTCGCTGCGCTCCTCGTGCTGATCGTCCGGTGGGGGCCGGCGGAAGCGGTGCGTGGCGAAGACTATCCGCCAGTCGAGCGGCTCACATTTCAGCGCCTTACGCTCGAACCGGGCTCCATTGTCATCAACGTCCTCAACGACGGCCCCGACCAACTGTCGATCGCGCAGATCCAGGTCGACGATGCATTCTGGACGTTTACGGCCGATAACGGTGTCGTGCTCGATCACCTTGGCCGCACAACGCTGCACATCCCGTATCCATGGGTAGAGGGCGAGGCACACGTCGTCAGGGTGCTGACCTCAACCGGGACGGCATTCGAGCATGAGATTGCGGTTGCTGTTCCAACGCCGACGCCAAATGCGCGCTTCCTCGGCGTCTTCACTCTGATTGGGTTGTACATCGGCGTCATCCCGGTGCTCATCGGGTTGCTGTGGTTTCCATTTCTGAAGCGCCTGCCGGCGCCGGCGATGGCCTTTCTGATGGCGCTGACCGTCGGCCTGCTGGCATTTCTGCTCATCGATGGCACGAGCGAGGGTCTCGAATCCGCGGAACTGCTGCCGGAGTCCTTCCAGGGGGTCGTGCTGTTCGGGTCAGCAGCAGCCGGAGCGTATCTGCTGCTCGAGGGTGTCGGCGCCTGGCTGCGCAGCCGCAGATCATCCGCCGCCGAGGGGCGGCGCGGCTGGGTTCTGGCACTGCTCATCGCTGTCGGGATCGGCCTCCACAATTTCGGCGAGGGGCTTGCCGTGGGATCCGCGTTTGCACTGGGTGAAGCAGCGCTCGGCACGCTGCTCATCGTGGGCTTCACGCTGCACAACACGACCGAGGGGCTGGCGATTGTCGCGCCGCTGGCGCGGGAAGGACAGAGTGTCTCAGTGGCCGATCTTGCAAAGCTGGGACTGATCGGCGGCGTCCCCACGATTGCCGGAGCATGGCTCGGCGGATTCGTCTATTCGCCGGTGTGGTCCGTGCTCTTTCTTGCTGTCGGTGTCGGCGCGATAGCGCAGGTGATCGTGCAGATTGTTCGACATATGGCGCGTGAGAGTTCGGTGGCGCGGATGATGGCAACCGGGCCGGTGCTCGCGGGGCTCTTCGCAGGGTTTGCAGTGATGTATGTCACGGGGATGTTGGTCGGATGAGCATTCTGGGTCGCAGGGTTTCGAAGAAAGTCATCGCGACGATGACCGGGTTGATGCTACTCGTCGCCCTGGTGCCGGCGGTGAGCAGCACGCCGACGCGAGAGGTGACGCTCGTCGCGAAGGGGATGGCCTTCTATCTGGAAGACGACCTCCAGACGGCCAACCCGACCATCGAGGTCAAGGCCGGTGAACGCGTTCGCGTCGTTCTGAAAAATCAGGACCGGGGTTTTGTCCACGATTTCGCGTTCCCACTCGGCAAGGTCGTCACGAAGGAAATTACCTGGAACCAGAGCGGCAAGGTTTCATTCAAGGTGCCAAAGACGCCGGGCACATATGAGTACTACTGCCAGCCTCATCGCCTCATGATGAAAGGCACAATCCGGGTCTACTAGCACCCCAACGCGCAAAATCCGTGCGTCGGGGCCCCGCTATGACGCTTCGCTCGAGCATCGCCACGCCCGAGGGCAAGCGCCGCTACGTCAGGCGGTTGTTTGCCACCATCGCCGACCGTTACGACTTCATCACGACGTTTCTCTCATACGGACAGGACCGCCGCTGGAAGGCTCGACTGATCGCGCTCGCCAATCTGCAGGCCGGCGATCGTGTGCTGGATCTCGCCTGCGGTACCGGCGATATTGTGTTTGCCGCCGCCCGTCGCGCCCGGCATGGCATCGGGCTCGACCTCACCCACCGCATGCTTGAACTGGCTGCGTCGAAGCGGCCGCGAAACGTGGCACTGGTGACAGGCGATATGCTCGCGCTGCCGTTCGACGGCGCGCGCTTCGATGTCGTCACGACCGGCTATGGCCTGCGCAACGTTCCCGATCTCCAGCAGGCTATCCGCGAGATTGCCCGCGTCCTCGCGCCTGGCGGGCGGCTGCTGTCGCTGGATTTCAACCGGCCGGACAACCTGGTGATTCGCGCCGCATACCTCGGCTATCTCACCGTGATCGGCTCGACGCTCGGCATGATGCTTCACGGCGATCCGGATACCTACCGCTACATCCCCGAATCGATCCGGCAGTATCCCGGCGCACGCGGCGTCGCGCGGTTACTTGAAGCGGAGGGATTCGTGGCTGTGCGGGTGGTGCCGGTTCTGGGCGGGTTGATGGCGATTCACTCGGCGCGCAAGCGGTCGTAACTCCCAGCGCCACAATTCCCAACCTCCAAAAGCTCTTTGGGAGTTGGCAGTTGGGAGTTGGAAGTTCACCTTTCGAGCCACGGTTCGAGGCCGGTGAGCAGAAACGCGAGCACGTCCTCTTCTGACAGCGTGTCCGGTGAAGTGTCAGATTTGATCGGCCGCTCGTCCATCAACGTGCGCGAGCCGCGCGTATGGCTGATCCGTCCGACTGCCTGAGGCGGATCCGACTCGGCATCGAGGGCGAACTCGATGTAATCGTCCCGCCCGCGGTCTGACGCGAGCCGGAGCCCGCCGCCGGGCGTGAAGACCGTGAAGGAATAGCCCTCCGCCTTCAGCGTGTTCGCGAGGAGGCGCGTGACCGGTGTGGCGACGTCTTTGAGGAACGCGTCGTAGGCGCGTTCGGCGGCGGTCGAGCGCTGGCGTCTCTGCTGGCTGCGCTCGCGGGCGGCTTCGATGGCGCGCTTCAATCGATTTCTGACAAGGGAGACTTCCACGGGCACATTGTGGCACGCCCAACCTGGGCGGCCGGTCTGGCGTCACAATGTATACGCGCCTGACACGAGGAGTTCATGTGACTCAACCATTCATCGCCCTCATTCTTCTGTTACTGGCGCCCGCCGCCTTCGCCCAGACGGCGCAGCAGGCGCGGCCCGAGCCTGCGATCGTGACGATCGGTGAGGGGCTGGTCCAGGCCGTTCCCGATCGGGCGTTCGTGAACATCACCGCCGAATCGCGCGCGGGGAACCCGCGGGAGGCGCAGCAGCGCAACGCGGATGCGATGACGCCGGTCCAGGAGAAGCTCCGCGCGGCGGGAATTCCCGCGGATGCGATCAAGACGATCGCCTACGACCTGCAGCAGGAATGGGATTTCGTCAACAACCGCCGCGTCTCGCGCGGTTACGTCGCACGGAACACGGTGGAGGTGCGCGTCGACGCCATCGACCGCGTCGGTGAAGTACTGGAGATCGCCGTCGGTTCAGGCGCGACGTCGGTCGGCGGCATCCGATTCGATCTCAAAGATCGGGCGAAGCTCGAGCGCGAGGCGCTGCGCCTCGCCGTCGCCGATGCCCGCGCGAAGGCGGAAGCCGGAGCAGCCGGTGCCGGCCAGTCGATCGCGCGCGTCGTCCGGATCGAGGAGCAAGGGACGATCTCGCGGCCGCCCATGCCGTATCTCCGCGAGGCGGCGACGCTGCAGTCCGACGCCTCCGCGCCGCCGATTTCCGCCGGGCAAATGGAGCTCCGCGCCCAGGTGACGCTGACGGCCGAACTCAAGTAGTCTTTTGCCTTGGCGATCGACTACCCCCGAGCGCGGAGAGTACTGGCCCGGCGGGATCCGATTCTGCGCGACCTGATGCGGCGCCATGGCCCGTGCGGGCTCGCCAAGTCGCAGCACACCGACCCGTTCGTGGCGCTTCTTCACGCGATTATTTCGCAGCAGCTGTCGACCAAGGCGGCCGCGACCATCGCCGGACGCGTCGAGGCGCTGCTCGACGGCGCTCCCACGCCGTCGGCCGTCGCCGGCGTGACCGACGCGCGGCTGCGGGGAGCCGGGCTCAGTGGTCAGAAAGTGCGCTACGTGCGCGACCTTTGCGCGCGGATCGAGGACGGCACGCTCCCCCTCGACGCGCTCGATCGCATGACGGACGATCAAGTGATCGAATCGCTCACGCAAGTCAAAGGCATCGGCCGCTGGACCGCGGAAATGTTCCTCATGTTCCGTCTCCATCGTCCCGACGTGCTGCCGGTGGACGACCTCGGGATCGTCAAGGCCGTGCAACGCGCCTATCGGCTGCGGACCCTGCCGTCGCCGGCGCGGCTTCTCCGGCTCGGTGAGTCGTGGCGCCCGTATCGATCGGTGGCCTGCTGGTATCTGTGGGCCAGTCTCGACAACGCTCCGCTTCAAGAGTAATCGCCATGCATACACGCCTTTCTGCTCGGTTCTTTGCGTCCGTCGCGCTGGCGGCTGTCTGCCTGACAACCCTGCTGGCGCAGAACCAGGCAACGAGCACCGCGGATATTCCGCGGATCGCCTTCGAGAAGTACACGCTGCCGAATGGCCTGGATGTGATCCTGAGCCAGGATCGCCGGCTGCCGATGGTAGCGGTCAACCTCTGGTATCACGTCGGGCCGGCGAACGAGGAGCCGGGCCGGACCGGTTTCGCCCATCTGTTCGAGCACATGATGTTCCAGAGCTCGAAGCACGTCCCGCCGGATTCGCACTTTCCGTTGCTGGAAGCAGCCGGTGCCACCGGCGTGAACGGCACGACGGATTACGACCGCACGAACTACTTCGAGACGGTCCCGGCAAACCAGCTCGAGCTGGCGCTGTGGCTCGAATCGGATCGCATGGGGTACCTCCTCGAGAAGGTCGACCAGGCCGCGCTCTCGAACCAGCAGGACGTCGTCCGCAACGAGCGCCGCCAGAGCGTCGAGAACCAGCCCTACGGACTTGCCGAGGAGGCGCTGACGCAGTCGCTGTTCCCGAAGGGCCATCCGTACTACGGCAACGTCATCGGCTCGCACGAGGACATCCAGGCGGTCAAGCTGGATGACGTCAGACGATTCTTCCGCCAGTTCTACGCCCCGAACAACGCGAGCGTGTCGATCGTCGGCGACATCGACGTGGCGGCGACCAAGCAGCTGGTCGAGAAGTACTTCGGACCGCTGAAGCGGGGCCCCGCGGTGCCGCCGATCAAGGCCGAGACGCCCGCCATCACCGCGGAACGCCGCAAAGTGGTTCCCGCCCGCGTGCAACTGCCGCGCGTGTCGATGGCGTGGTTGACGCCCTCGATTTACAAGCCTGGCGACGCCGACGCCGATCTCGTCGGCACCATCCTCGGCGGTGGACGCTCGAGCCGGTTGTTCAAGAAACTCGTCTACGAGCTGCAGATCGCCCAGAACGTCTCCGCGGGTCAGTATTCGCTCATTCTTGGCTCCATGTTCCAGATCGACGCGACGGCGCGGCCCGGCCACACCGCCGAGGAGCTTGAGAAGGCGATCGACCAGGAACTCGCGGCCTTCAGGACGCAAGGACCCTCTGCGGCCGAAATCGAACAGGCGCGCAACACCATCGAGACAGGCATCATCGGCGGGCTCGAGCGCCTCGGCGGATTTGGCGGCGTCGCCGATCGCCTCAACATGTACAACCACTATCTCGGGACGCCGGACTATCTCGAGAAGGACATCCTCCGCTACCGCGCCGTCACTCCGGCGAGTGCGGCGGCGTTCGCGAAGCAGTATCTGACACCGAACGCCCGCGCCGTGGTGCATGCGGTTCCCGGCCAGCCCGCTGCGCCGGCGCAGGGACCGCCGCCAAGCGCGTCGGCCGCTCCGCAGGGCGAGGGAGGTGAGTCGATCAACGTCGACGAGCCGTGGCGCAACGAAGTGCCAAAGGCCGGCCCGCCGCGGCCGCTGCAACTCGCGACTCCGGCATCGGCGACGCTGCCGAACGGGCTGACGCTGATCCTCAATGAGCGGCGGGGACTGCCGATCGTCTCGGCCAGCCTCGTCATCAGGACGGGGAGCGACGCTAACCCGGCCGACAAGTCGGGGCTTGCCAACTTCGTTGCCGCGATGCTCGACGAGGGCACCTCGACACGCAATGCCCTGCAGCTCGCTGACGAGACCGCGCGGCTCGGTGCGACGTTGAACATCGGCAGTTCCATGGACGCGACGTCGATTACGGCGAGATCACTGTCGAAGAATTTCGCGGCGACGCTCGATCTGGTCGCGGATGTTGCGCTGCGGCCGTCGTTCCCCGCCGACGAGATCGAGCGGCAGCGCGCCAGTCGTTTGGCGCAGCTGGTGCAGCAACGCGACAACCCGGGCCAGGTCGCGACGCAGGTGGCCTCCGTCGCCCTGTATGGAACGCGCCATCCGTACGGCTACACGGAGCTGGGGACTGAAGCCTCCGTCAAAGCGATGAGCCGGCAGGACATGAGCGACTTCTGGGCGCGCAACTTCGTCCCGAACAACGCGGCGCTCGTCGTCGCCGGCGACATTTCGATGGCGCAGCTGCGGGCGCTCGCGGAGAAGGCGTTCACGGCATGGCAGCGCGGCGCGCCCGTCAGGCCGGCGCTGCGCGACCCCGAGACCACCAGCGCACGGGTGGTCATTGTCGACAAACCGGGCTCACCGCAGACCGAGCTCCGGGTCGCCTGGATCGGACCTGCGAGATCGACACCCGACTTCCTGCCGCTACAGGTGATGAACAACGAGCTGGGCGGTCTTTTCTCGAGCCGCATCAACATGAACCTGCGCGAACAGCACGGGTACAGCTACGGCGCGCGATCGGGGTTCTCGTTCAGGCGCAACGGTGGGCCGTTCACCATCGGTGCCGGCGTCCGGACTGACGCGACTGCGCCTTCAGTGACCGAGATCTTCAAGGAGGTTGAGGGGATCATCGCGCAGCCCGTTACCGCGGAACAGCTGCGCAAGTCGAAGGACGCGCTGGCCAACTCCATTCCAGCGGCGTTCGAAACGAGTCAGAACGCGGTGAACAGCTTTTCGAACATCTTCGTCTACGACCTCGGATTGGACTACTACACCGGGTATGCGCAGCGGGTGAACGCGGTGACCGCCGCGCAGGCGCTGGAGGTTGCGAAGAAGTACATCCTGCCGGGACGGCTGGTGGTCATCGCCGTGGGCGACCGTGCAGCGATCGAAGCCGATCTGCGCAAGCTGAATCTGGGGGCGGTGGAAGTCAGGGACGCCGAGGGACGCCCAGTCAGCTAACAGCATTTGGCGCCGACCGCATCAAATACTCTTCGCACTGCGATTGAGAAGGCCAGGAACAGCCTGGCCTTTCGCCATTACGAGCACGTGCGGGATCTCGTGCTCCGGATGATGGACGAAGCCGCGGCCTACGAACCCAGCGCCTACTGGCAGCAGGAAGTCGAAGGCTTCGATTACATGTTCGACGCGAGCCCTCTGGTGATTGCCAAGCTCCGCGAGCATGAATATCACTTCACTGGACTCCGTTCTTACGAGTACCGCCAGCACCACAGCGATTACGCCCGGCGGTTCGCGTCGAAGCTGCGCCGGCTCAGGGACGTGGATACGAGCAGTCTATTCGTCCCCGAATCGAAGGCCCTTGGCGGGTTCGGGCACCGCATCGACGGCGAGCTGGTGAACCTCGACACCCTGAGGTTCTATGAATGCCGGATTGCGTTAGACCGCGCCGGTGTCATCGAGCAGCTGCGAGGCCCCAAACGTCACCGGGTGATTGAGATCGGGGCGGGATGGGGCGGGTTCGCGTACCAGCTGAAGACGCTGTTCCCGAACATCACCTATACGATCGTGGACCTGCCGCAGACGTTGATCTTCTCAGCCACCTACCTGAAGGCGACGTTTCCCGATGCGCGGATCAAGGTGTACGGAGAGGGCGCAGCGGAGTCGCTGTTCGACGAGTTCGATCACACAGACTTTCTCTTCCTCCCGGCGCACGCGTTCGGCCGGCTGCCGGTACCGCCTGCGGATCTGGCGGTGAATCTGGCGTCGTTCCAGGAGATGACGACGACCCAGGTGACGGAGTACGTGAACAGGCTGGCTGATTCGGGATGCCGGCAGGTGTACAGCTTGAACAGGGACCGTTCGCGCTACAACGAAGAACTGTCTACCGTCACCGAGCTGCTCGAAACCCGGTATCGAGTGGAGCGGATCGAAGTGCTGGATGTGCCGTATACCGTTCTTGTGTCGAAGCCCGGAAAACCGGTCGATGTTTCCACCGCGGATTACCGGCATCTAATAGGACGTATGTAGCGGCGGGCTTTGGGTTTTGGGATTTGATAAACTCGGACTCTAACAGTCGGATATGCCAGCCGTAACCCCCGGTCCTCCCCGCACCACCGGCTCTGTCATCGACCTGATCGGCAATACGCCTCTTATCAGGCTGTCGAGCTTCGAGACGGGGCTTCGCGACGTCGAGCTCTGGGCGAAGGCCGAATGGCGGAACCCGGGCGGTTCGGTAAAGGACAGGCCGGCGGCCCGGATGATTCTCGAGGGCGAACGAGCCGGCGCCTTGACGCGGGACCGGATCCTCCTCGACGCGACGTCGGGGAACACAGGGATTGCCTACGCGATGATCTGCGCCGCGAAGGGCTACCGAGTCCGGTTGTGCGTTCCTGAAAATGTGACGCCTGAGCGTAAGAGGATTCTGAAGGCGTTCGGCGCGGAAATCGTCTTCACGGATCCGATGGAAGGATCGGACGGCGCCATCATCCGCGCGAAGGCAATGTACGCCGCGGAGCCGGACGTTTACTTCTATCCCGACCAGTACAACAACCCGGCGAACTGGCTTTCGCACCATGACACGACCGCGCCCGAAATCATCGAGCAGACCGAAGGGCGGCTGACGCACTTCGTCGCGGGCCTCGGCACGAGCGGCACGTTCATCGGGGCGGGCCGGCGGCTGCGGGAATTCAATCCATCGATCAAGCTGATATCGGTGCAGCCCGATTCGCCGCTCCATGGGCTCGAGGGTTTGAAGCACATGGCCACGGCAATCGTTCCCGGGATCTACGACCCGTCGGTTGCTGACGAAGACATCGGCGTGAGCACCGAGGAAGCCTTCGAATTGACACGGCAGCTTGCGCACGCGGGACTCTTCGTCGGCATCTCCAGCGGCGCCAATCTTGCCGGTGCGCTTCACGTCGCGCGGCGTGTGTCCGACGCCCTTATCGTCGTGGTGTTCTGCGATGGCGGCGAAAAGTA
>Ga0134127_10002173_pt1 | contig 14276 bp, 12 predicted proteins | sample KB31753_FD_96459 | JGI IMG/M metagenome (GOLD analysis project Ga0134127, IMG submission 96459) | Terrestrial soil microbial communities with excess Nitrogen fertilizer from Kellogg Biological Station, Michigan, USA - KB3-175-3 | ecosystem: Environmental > Terrestrial > Soil > Unclassified ...
CAATACCGAGTGCCCTGACGGAATAAGCGTGAAGGCTGTTGAAAGAAACGCGCTGGGAATCGGTTGCCGGTAACTGGTCAATCGGAATAGCTAGCCCCACTCGCAGTGCCCGCAACCTCGCAGCAATCACCCACTGTCCGACACTTGTTGCCGACACCAGCACCACAAGCGAAATGGTTTCCAGAATGAATGCGCGAGAAATGCCCTTTCGCAGCGGCACAAACACCGTCAACAACAGAAGTAAGCCTATCACGAAGCCGCTGATGTTAACCGCGGACAGGTTTCGATTAACCACCGCGCCGGCCATCTCGCTGGCGTTCGCCAGATGATAACTGCGCATGACGGCAAACGCGCCGGGGGCAACTACCGCGCTAAAGAAAAGCGCGGCGCCAAGCCACATCGCAATTAGAAGGGAACGCAGATTGATGATGATTGTCACGTTTGTTACGGTCGGCCGACGTTCGTCAGTCGTATTGCATTACTTCAGGCAGCAGCTTGATCTTCGGCGGCGTGATCTCCGGCATCTCAACCTCTCTTGGGTCCGCAACCTCTTCAAGCCACGACAATGCACTCATAAGCTGCGACTGATAGTCCTCGAGATCCAGCGACATGAAAACCGTTGTGCCGAGGCGCGCAAATTTCTCTCTTGCCATCTGGTGCATGCGGCGTGCGGCGCCCGGTCGCCCAATCTCAAGATGATGAAATGCCACGGCAGATTGAATCATCGCCTGCAGGAAGAGTTTCTCCTTGGGCCCAACCTCGCCCATCCAACGTTCTTCCCAGGCATCATGCGCAGCATGGAATTCGCCGGCGTTATACAAATCAATCCCTGCGATGTACTCGATTGGATAAGCAGTTATGTGTGCGTCCGAATATGCCGGAGCATCACTCGAAAGATCTGGCGCCGCGGGTGGTGTCATTAGCTTTCAACCTAAACGAGAGATCCTCTCTCTATTTCGCGCGCCCGCCGGCAACCTTTAGTCGCGCGCCGATCACTTTCGCTGCGGTTGCGCCGGCACCGGCAGCACCACAGATCGTCGGCGCCAGCGGATTGGAAACATCACCAATAGCGAATACGTTCGCGATGTTGGTTTCCTGTTGGCTCGTGACAACGATGTAGCCTTTTTCGTCCAACTGCAACTGACCGCGAAACAGATCTGTGTTTGGTTCGACGCCGATGCGAACCAAAACGCCTTTGACGGCCATTTGAAACGGCTTAATGGCGTCTTTGCGCTGGATCTCTACTGCTTCTACCTCGGAGTTTCCAAGAATGCGCGTCGCGACTGATTCATTAAAGACCGTGATGCAATGGTTGGTCTGCAGTTGCTCGGTGAACTCACGTCGCGCGCGAAGAGACCTGCCCCGATGCACCAGCGTCACAGTTGCGCAGACTTCCGACAATAAAAGGGCGTTTTCCGCCGCTGCGTCACCGCCACCGATGATGCAGACATCTTTGCCCGCAAACAAATGTTTGTCGCGGGCCCCTGATTCGATTATTCCTTTTCCAACAAACTCCTGTTCGCCGGGAATGCCCAGTTGCCGACGCCGAACGCCCGTAGCGATGACAATCGTGATCGCGTTCAGTTCCTCGCCACTTCGTAGTGATACGCGACGGGCAGCAAGATCGACTTCCTTGATTTCCGCGTTTGTCCAAAGATCAAAACCAGCTTCCGATGTTTCTTGGGCAAACTGCGAAAGGAATTCTCTACCGTTTGCAGCGTGCACGCCTGGATAGTTTTCGATTGCTCCGTAGATCGATGGGAGTTGCCCGCCAGTTTCTTCTCGTTGCTCGAGAACGATTGTGTCCAGTGCGAGCTGGTCGCACCACAATGCTGCCGTTAAGCCTGCAGGCCCGGCACCAATTATCAGGACGTCATGCATTATGGGCTTCAGAGTGACTACGCGACCGTCGCGCTTCTCGCAAGCAGCTCTTCGCGCACAGCCTTCCCAACTTCGTCCGGTCGCAAACGGGATGCACCGAGTGTCCCTGCTTTATCACGGAACTTGATCGCGGACGCCATTTCGCTGCCATCAGCAAGCCAACGTCCGGCGGTACTGGACTCGAGGTCGTTAAGGCGCGCGATCATCGACGTCAGGTCGCGACGCTCAATGCGCGGGCGCACAACCGTCTCCGCCCAGGAGTAGTAGGGATAGTCGAGGCGATAGCTCCAGCCCTTCTTATACGGCGTGCCGATCACAAACATCTGGCCGCGAGCATAACGTGAGATTGCTGTGAACGGCATCGCATGTTGAGTGGGATCAAAGCCGCCGGTTCCGAAGGTTTCCGGAGCGAGGGTTATGATGGACAGGCCTACATCATCCAGCTCTTCAACACTTGATCTTCTGTTTTCAAAATTCTCGACAGCGATCGCGATTCGTTCCCAACCCTCACGCCATAGATCCTCATATGCGCTGATGTTGGTTAACACGCGCTCAACTTCGGGCAAGATCAATTCGTACGCACGCGCGTCGTCTTCAACGGCGCCGCCATTCAGATGTTTCGCCAATGGAGACCCGCTGTCGCTTTCATTGCCGGCCGGATCCGGTCCTTGAATCGTGAGGCTGGCTCGCACGCCGTCGTCGCTGGTGAGTTCGGAAAAATCACCCGCTTCCGCTGACGAAATCAATTCGTCGCGCAGTTCCAAGGCTGGTTCACCGGTGAGTACCGTCCAAACGGACAACACGCCGTCGGTATCGAAATGGTTGTTCGTAACCAAATCAATCCCGCGCGTCAGCCGATCGCGATTGGGTGAGGAGATCAAGTTGAGGGCGATCTCCGTTGAGGTGTCGGCTTTTACCTCGGCCGGAGTCTCGTTTCCTTCCCAATGTGAAAAATGAACGCTGTTGGAAACTGTTCCATCCAGCGAAAGCTTGGGGATGTCATCGAGACCTGCGTGATAAAACTCGAATCTCATGGGTGTCCTCACAATCACAGAAAAGTTTCTAGAGAGATTTTAGCGCAGTAAAAGCTCAAACCGAACTGATGAGGTCTCAGGCAATATACTTCCAAACTTGTCGCCTTCTTTATCGGTCGTTAAGATGTATCTACAACACCAAGATAGCAAATACGGAGGGATGGACGATCTATGAACGGGACAATAATGCCGGAAATCAGTGCCACCGAACTCAAGCAGCGACTTGATAACGGTGAAGACATCCAAATCATCGACGTGCGAGAGGCGCACGAACTCGACATAGCCAAAATGCCCGGCACCATTCACATTCCCCTTGGTCAAGTCGTCAATCGAATGTCAGAAATAGATCCTAAGCGGGAAACTGTTGTCCACTGCAAGATGGGTGGGCGCAGTGCTCGAGCGATTGATGCTTTGAAGCGCGCGGGTTTCGCCGGCAATCTAACCAACTTGCATGGTGGTATCACAGCGTGGTCTAACGAAGTCGATCCCAGCGTTCCAAAGTATTAAGTCTTACTGGTTGTTTGGAGTGCGGTGGCAAGCGAAGCGCGACACCGCTCTTAATCTCCTAAGAACATCAGCAACTAAAGCGCCGTCGCCGCTTCGCTCTGCCGGCGCACTTCAGACAAAAATCTCGCCCTCCTCCAACCACTCAGCGTCTAACATCTCGGCAGGGGATTACTCGCAGAAAATTTGAACTCACCCGGGAAGTGCCAGGCGGTACTTCTCTACAGCGGAGTCTGTCTCTCCTCCTTGCCTTTGTCCTGACGCAACGCGAATTCCGCGTCAGGCAATTCCTAACCTAGCAACAATGGAGGAGAACAAAATGAGGATGACACTTTTTCGAGTCCTATTTCCGGCAGTGATCCTGGTCGCTGGTCTTTCGGCTTCCACCTTCGCTGCAACTTCGACGGGCTGTCCGTTTTCGCCGGCCGATTGTCAGGAGTTGCGTGCTGACCGCCGGGAGGTCCGAGCAGATCGCAGAGAAGTTCGCTCAGACAGGCGCGAGATCAGACAAGATGGACGCGAGGTCAGGGCCGACGTTCGTGAGTATCGCCAGGATCGTCGTCAGGGAGCCTCGCACCGGGAACTACGCGCGGATCGGATTGAGATCAGAGGTGACCGGCGTGAGGTCCTAGGAGATCATCGGGAACTTCGTGGGGATCGACGCGACCTGCGTAATGACGTCCGTGATTTTCGACGCGATCGTCGTGATGCTCGCCGAGGTTGACCTTCCGAGATGAAGCACTAACGAGACAGCTAAGCAGAGATACGATCCACGAAGATACGATCCACGAATTCACACTGGACAACACTAAACAGTTAGTGACGTTCCGTGTGGATTAGTGGATCGTTCTTAGCTGTTTCCTATTTGCTGATGCCTTCGAGCTTGATGAAATTGCTAAGCTTCGTGATCACCATGCCGTCAGCCACCTGAGTTCGGCAAGAAAGAATTGGTTTGTCACTCGCCTCGGTTTGTCCTACATCGTGGTACCAGATCTGACAATTCGTACATTCCCCATTCCAACAGAAATCGCCATAGGAAATAGTTTTCAGCGAGAGGTACTGAAAGCAACGCAGGAGCTGGTTTTTTTCGGGAACCTGCACCTCTTTGCCCAGGATCTCGATCGTGATTAGTCTCTCGTAGGGATCGAGTAGTTCGCTGGCGTCGAGGTCAGATGTTTGGTCGAGTGTCTGCTCGTTCATGGGGCTGCAAGAGTATAGCTTGTCCAGTTCCAGAATAATACCGAATCCCAGTCCGGGGACTTCGCATCTTCGTCGATAGATTGCTAAACTAAGCCTACTCGGAGGTAATCAAATTTGGCGTTAGTTATCTACACAAAGCCCGGCTGTCCTTACTGTCAACAGGCGCGAGAACATTACAGCTCCAAAGGCCTGTCGTTTGTTGACTACGATGCTCAGAACGACCGACAGCGACGCGCTGAAATGCTTTCGTACTCCGCCGGCGATCCAACGGTCCCTTGCATCGTTGACGACGGCAAGTACATCGGATCAGGTTGGGGCGATCCTCCGCGTGGTTGAACTGTTCATGACTAGCCGGCCGTGCGCCGGCTATCACTACCGAATACAAACTGACGTAAGACGCTCGAAGCGCACTGCATGAGATCCCGCAGGTCAGGAACTCCCCATGATTACAACCCAAAATCTTTTTACAAAGAAGGACCCGCCATGAAGAAAACGTTGATGCCCCTGCTCGTATTGGTTCTCATATTCACCTGTAACTACGCGGCGCTGGCTCAAGGTGATGGCAACGGAGCCGCCGCACCCAAACCACCTATGGCAGAAAGAAAAACCAAAACCACGCAAATCCATGGCGACACCATGGTTGATGATTTCTTCTGGCTGCGCGAAAAAACCAACCCGCAGGTGACCGCCTATCTCGAGGCTGAAAATTCCTACACCGAAGCTGCGATGAAGCACACGGCTGCCTTACAAGAAAAGCTCTACAAAGAGATGGTAGGTCATATCAAAGAGACGGACGAAAACCTGCCCTATCGACAGGACGGCTACTATTACTATTCGCGCACCGTCAAGGGATTGCAGTACCCCATCTATGCGCGCAAGCACGGCAGCCTCGACGCCAAAGAAGAAATTACGCTCGACATGAACGAGATGGCGAAGGGCTTGAAGTTTCTCGGACTCGGCGCTTATGCCGTAAGCGATGATGGAAACTACCTTGCCTACACAACCGACACGACGGGTTACCGCCAGTACAAACTCCAAATCAAGGACCTGCGGACCGGCCAGTTGCTTCCTGAGGCTGTTGAGCGCGTTGGCTCAGTAATGTGGGCCACTGACAACAAAACACTCTTCTATTCGACCGAAGATCAAGTTACGAAGCGCTCAGACAAGTTTTTCCGTCACGTAGTCGGCACTGACAAGAGCGACCTCATTTTCGAAGACAAGGACGAACTGTTTGACGTCTATGGCGGGCGTTCGCGCGACAAGAAAATGATCCTAATCGCGTCGGGCAGCAAGACTTCGACCGAGTATTTGTACATCCCAGCCGACAAGCCCAACGATGCTCCGAAGGTTATTCTTCCCCGAGAAGCGGATCATGAGTATTCCGTGGATCATCGCGATGGTCTCTTCTACATTCGCACCAATCAGGGCGCCAAAAATTTCCGTCTCGTGACAGCACCGGTGGCCAATCCCGGTAAAGCAAACTGGAAAGAAATCATCCCGCATCGTCCGGCCGTCAAGATCGATGACGTCGATCTCTTCGCGGACCACATGGTTGTTTCAGAGCTTGAGGGCGGATTGCAACACCTCAGCATCACCAATCTAAAAACCAACAAGACGCACCGGCTGACTTTTCCTGAACCCGTTTACGCCGCCTTCGTCAGCACCAATCGCGAATACAACACACCAGTGCTGCGTTTTGGCTACCAGTCGCTAGTGACTCCGAGTTCGATTTTCGATTACGACATGAACAAGCAGACGCGGACGTTGATGAAGCAGACGGAAGTGCCGGGTGGTTTCGACCGGGCGAACTACCAGTCTGAACGCATCTTCGCCACCGCTTCAGATGGAACAAAGATTCCCATGTCGATTGTTTATCGTCGTGGTACGAAGATGGATGGCAGTGCGCCGCTGCTGCTTTACGGATACGGCTCCTACGGTTACTCAATCACGCCAACCTTCTCGTCGAATCGGCTCGCACTCCTGGATCGCGGTGTCATCTATGTGATCGCACACATTCGCGGTGGTGGCGAGATGGGTGAGGAGTGGCGCGAGGCCGGCAGGATGATGAAGAAGATGAATACGTTTACCGACTTCATCGCCGCCGGAGAACATCTGGTAAAGAACAAATACACCTCGAGCGACAGGCTGGTGATTCAGGGTGGCAGCGCGGGTGGTCTGCTAATGGGCGCCGTTACAAACATGCGTCCGGATCTTTTCAAGGCCGTCGTTTCTCAGGTGCCGATCGTCGATGTGCTGAACACGATGCTCGATGCGAGCTTACCGCTGACGACGAGCGAGTACATCGAATGGGGCAACCCCAATGAAAAGGCTGCCTATGATTACATGAAGAAGTATTCGCCTTACGACAACGTTGCGAAAGCGAACTACCCGGCGATACTCGTCAAGGTTTCGCTCAACGACAGCCAGGTGCCTTACTGGGAAGGCGCCAAGCTCGTTGCGAAGCTGCGTTCGATGAAGACGGACAACAATCCACTGCTGCTAAAAACGAACATGGGCGCGGGCCATGGCGGCTCTTCCGGTCGTTATGACTATCTAAAAGAAGTGGCCTTTGATTATTCGTTCATGCTCTGGCAGATGGGGATCAGTGAATAGCTAGCAGTCCGCGAAGCGGACGGAAGCATAAAGCCTGGGGCGTGAGCCCCAGGTCGACAACAACGAAATCAATTGAGCCCGCGAAGCGGGCGACAGCTCCTTGCGAGTCTTTCTGTCGCCCGCTTCGCGGGCTTTAGAATAATGATGATCGTATTGTCCTGGGGCTTACGCCCCAGGCTTTATGCTTTCACCTGCTTCGCAGGTTGAAAACAACCGTCCTGCCTACTCATTTAGATTATCGAGTCCTCTAAACCGCCAACCACTCGGTGTCAGAACAAAGGAGTAGATGACTACCGGATCGCCCGCTCCGTTTGGGCAAGCCACGATGAATTCCTTCGGCTTGGCGGCGTCGCCTTCGGGGCGCGCCGTCTTGAAACAAACAGTGGCGTCACCTTCGTGATTGAATATCTCGCGGTACCGGCTGATGAGTTGTGCCTTGTTCCGAATGCTGCGAAACCCATACGGCATTCCAATCGGATACTGAGACAGAGCCGCCACCGTGGCCTTGTCCTTGTTGATCACGGCAGACTTGAACCTGGTCCAGAAGCCATCTCGCGCCGCGTCGGCCTGAGGGCTCGGCGATAACCGTGGGCTGCCAAGAGATCCACCCAGCAGCAGGCCAATGCAAAGAATAGTTATGATAATTTTCATTTTGTTTGCTCAGAGAAGCCAAAAGCTCAAGTTGAACTAGCTACCGTTGCTCAGTTAGTTACCCTTTGCTCCAGCGGCCTTAATTTCACTCAACATCCTGTCGAGAGTCTGACGATCAAACAGCCGGCCATTCGCTACAACTGAATTGATCTTCTTCGTGTTGCGAATATCATCAAGCGGATTTGCATCGAGCAGAACCAGGTCAGCTAGTTTTCCTTTCTCAATCGTCCCCAGTTCAGTTGCCTTGTTTAGAAACCGTGCCGGGTTAAAGGTCGCCGTTTGCAGCGCCTGCATTGTCGTCAAACCGGCTTCGACGAGCAACTCCAACTCGTCATGGAGACTAAAGCCCGGAGCGACGAACGGGCTAATCTCATCGGTACCGGCAAGAATCCCAACCCCTTCGCGTTGCATCAAGCCAACCAGCGCCTTCTCTTTCTGCACCAACGATCGTCGCGCGAGCCATTCACTTTCAGGAGTCTTTCCGGCATCCCCACTCATGCGGATCCAACGCCGCACCCATGATGGTTTCACATACTCGAGTCGCGGATCATGCGATTTCGTCTCGTCGTCGAGCGATGCGTAACTGAGACGCATAACTATCGTTGGACAAAGCCATGTGTGGTTCTTTCGGAATAGCGCCGCAAGCACCGACGCTTTTTTCGCGTCAGACTTGGCCTCATCCAGTCCCGTGAAATGCTCGATGCTTCTTTGTCCTGCCCCGGAAGCTTCTGCGGCCGTGATAGCGAGCGGTACATGCCCCTCTACGGGAAGCTTTAACCTGCGTGCTTCATCGATTACCGCAAAGTATGCCTCGCGTGAAAGACCATCGTGGACCTTGATGAGATCGGCTCCTGACTGTTTTGCATTTCTCACTTCGCGGCGCGCGTCCGCAACTGAGATCGGATTCTGACCAATGATTGCGCTTGCGACTATCATGCGCGGGCCAATCAGAGTGCCGGAAGTGACTTCGCGACGCCAGAGATGATGCGCTGGATCGCCGTCCATGATCCTGATGCCGGTCACTCCGTTGATGATGAATAGCGCCAGATGCCCGTTACGATCGAAGTCGTCAGTTCCCAGATGGGCGTGCATGTCCCACAAACCTGGAATCAAAAACTTGCCTGTTGCATCGATTACTTCGGCCCCGGAAGGGATTCGAGTCTTGACGAACTTGCCCACTCTCGAAATGCGTCCCGCGGCGATCACCACTGTCATGTTTGTCTTCGGCGCCGTACCAGTCGCAGCGATGACGTTGACGTGAGTAAAGACTAGCGGCTTAGCTGTGAGCGAACGAGCAAGCGCCTCAGGTAGACAAAAGGGCGACAGCAAGATCGCGAGCAGGCATGCGAGTGTTCTATTCATTAACTGTCGATCAGGTTGCGGTAAGACATGGGTTGGGATTAAATAGGCCTACGCAAAGACAATGGTAGGAACAACTCTAGGGAATTACAAGATTCTCGAAAAGCTCGGTGCGGGCGGGCAGGGCACTGTCTACAAAGCCATAGATTCCAAACTTGGACGGGCGGTTGTTATCAAAGTCCTGCCAGCGGAACTGACGGCCAAGGAAGCAAATCTGAAACGCTTTGAGCGTGAAGCGCGGCTCGCGTCCTCTCTCGATCATCCCAACATCTGCACGATCTTCGATCTCAACGTTATCAACGGCATTCATTTCATTGCGATGCAGTACATCGAGGGACGGAACGTGCGCCAGCTAGTGAACGGCCGTGCGCTCGGTCTGGCAAGCGCCCTCTCGCTGGCGGTGCAGGTGACCGACGCCCTCGCGGCAGCACACGCGCAGGGAATCATCCATCGCGACATCAAGGCTGGGAATGTGATGGTCACGAGCAAAGGCCAGGCGAAGGTGCTCGACTTTGGTTTGGCCAAACTCCTTGATGAAGACGTGGCTCGAACTTCCGGTATTCATCACACCGAATTGACTGAGGTCGGCGTGCCCTACGGTACTGCCACCTACGCAGCGCCGGAACAGGCACGTGGAGATCGCGTCGACTCGCGCGCGGACATCTTCTCCTCGGGCGTGCTGCTATATGAGATGTTGACAGGCAGCTGGCCGTTTAGAGGGAAGACCGCGGTCGATGTGCGTCACGCAGTGTTGCACGAAGAGCCGGTACCACTTGCCACGGCACGACCTGATCCGGTGCCACCGCGATTGCAAGAGATTCTCGATCGAGCGTTGAAAAAGAATCCGCGTGAACGTTACCAGAAGATTTCGGAGCTTCGTGACGATCTGCGTACGGTCTTACGTGAGGTGACGGGCGTTTCTGGAGCGCAAATCGACGAATCGGTAGAAACGATCGTCCCGCGTCATTTGGCTTCAGCGAGTCCGGTTGCCCGCGCTTTTCGCTGGCTGAAGACGATGACCGGAGGGGAATCGTCATCCGGTCCGATGTTCCCGACATCAGCGCAATCGGGCGACGCTCATGAGACACCCCAGACAAGCATTGGCGATAAGGAAAGAAAGAGTGTCGCCATTCTGCCGTTCAAGAACCTCAGCGACGATCCGGAAACAGCTTTCTACGAGTTCTCGCTCGCCGATGCCGTAATCACAGAACTCGCCCGCGTAAGGTCACTCATCGTTCGCCCCTCATCAGCAATTGTGAAATATCAGGGCAAGCAACTTGATCCGTGCGATGCGGGACGCGAGATGAGCGTTGACTCGATCCTGACGGCAAGCTTTGTGCGCGCCGGCGACCGACTGCGAGTCACAACTCAATTGCTTGACGTGCGAAGCGAGGAAATTCTCTGGAGCGAGAAAATCGATGCTGACGCGAGCGACATCATTGCCGTTCAGGACACGATGGTGCAGCGCATTGTGGAAGGACTGCGACTGGAACTGAGCCCGGACGAGAAAGTAGAACTCGCCAAGGGATCAACCTCCGACTCTGCCGCGTCGGAAGAGTATTTACGAGGGCGCGATTGCCTGGGGCAATTCATCTATCACACGATTGCGCGCGGACACGTCGATTCAGCCATCGAGCACTTCCAGCACGCTGTAAAACTCGATCCGGAGTTTGCACTGGCTTACTCAGCCATGGGGAGTTGTTACGTCAATCGAGTACTCAAAGGTCTCGGCGACGTGGGCGATCATGAGAAGGCGGAGGCAGCATTTAGTAAAGCCCTCACCCTTGATCCCAAGTTGCTCGAAGCGCGCATGCACATGGTTTTGATCTACATGCACCGCAGCGAAAAACCGAAAGCGCGTGAGGAAATTGAGAAATTGCGCGATGAATATCCAAACGACGTCGGCGTCCATTTCGTTCGCGGTATTCTCGCTCGGCTGGACGGCGAGTATGAACGCGCCCTGCGTAGTTTCGATCGCATGGTGCGTCTTAATCCGGCGGAGCTGGTGGTAGCAAGTTACAACCGGGCACGAATTCACATGTACCGGCAGCAGTATGAAGAGGCGCTGGCCGAACTTGATCGCGGCGCTGAGCTCGAGCCAGATCACCCTCTGATTAGGGCGTTTCGGGCGCGTGTGCTTTACTACCGGGGTGAAGTTGATGCGGCGGTGCGTATCCTTCAGCAGGTGCTGCAGCAACATCCAATCGATGGCATTCGACCAATCCTGGCGATTTGTCTCAGCGCCCAGGGTAAGCACACGGAAGCAAACGAACAGCTAACCAAGAAAGTCAGACAGGTCGCCGCAGCCGATCACGATATTTCCAACTGGCTGGCGGCGGCTTATTTGCTCCAGGGCAGACAGGTGGAAGCCCTCAACTGGCTCGAAACTTCGATCAGGCTTGGTAATGAAAACGTCGAGTGGTTTGAGTCTGATCCAAACTGGGCCGACTTGCGCGAGGACCCGCGCTTCACGAAGTTGATGGACGGTATCAAGCAAACGCGTCAGGAGCGCCAAAGCGAAACAGCATGAAAACGTTTGTAATCGGAGACGTCCATGGTCGAAGGACGCAGTTGGAGACATTGCTGGGCATGCTGCCGCGCGACGAGTCGTCTGACACGTTGGTGTTTCTCGGCGATCTAATCGATCGCGGTGACGATGCGCCCGGATGTGTCGAGCATGTGATCAATGTCGCGAAAGCCAACCCTGAGCGCGTGATGTGTTTGCGCGGTAACCATGAGCAGATGCTGCTGGACTTCATCGCGGGGACTACCAACCTCTGGATTACTCCAGTCACGGGTGGCGAACGCACGTTCGAGCAGTACGCAGGACACGCGCTCAAGATTGAGGCTGAACAGGATCTTGAAAATGCGCGCCACACGATGGAAGAGAAGATTCCTTCAGAGCATCTGGATTTTTTCCGCGAGCGTCCTTACTTCCACGAAGATGAGTTTGCGATCTATGTTCATGCGGGACTAGATCACGGCAAGCATCCGCGCGAGAGTTCACCGCAACTGCTGATTTGGTCGCGCGACATGGATTTTTATAAGAACTACCGTGGGAAACCCTGCGTCTTCGGTCACACACCAACGCCCTTCCTGCCGTTACGCGGGCGCGTGGGCCGGCATGGCATCTATATCTTTCACAGTGCTATCGGAATCGACACCGGTTACAACCATCAGTCGCCGCTGAGCTGTCTGTCCCTGCCTGACTTCACTCTCTATCAATCCTTTGCCGACGGTCACGAAGAAACTCACCAGATCACTTCCTTCATTCCTGAGACACTGAAAGCGATGCAGAAAAAAGCGGGAATCGGGAAGCAGTAGTCAGTAGCCAGTAGTCAGTGGTCAGTTGCCGTGGTTAGTTGTTAGTGGTCAGAATAACAAGAGCGCCGGACCACCTCTTCAAAAGAGAGTGCCCGGCGCTCGTTCCGTCTCTACGGACGACTACTGACTACTGGCTACCGCCTACTGCCGTATGGCGAAGGCACGCACGGGGAATGTGCCGAAGGCTTTCACTTTTACAGGGACGGCGAAGAAGCGGAAGTTTGAATCTGGGAGATTAGCGAGATTGCAGAGATGCTCGACCACTGGAATTCCAGCGCCTAACAAAATTGAATGAACTGGGCGTTTGCCCGCAGCGGTGTTGTCTATGTTGAAGGAGTCGATTCCTACCAGGGCCACGCCGGCATTCGCCAGTAACTCCGCAGTTTCCGATGGGAGGAATGGGTGGGTTCCATCTGAATACTTCTCGGTCCGCCAGTGTTCATCCCAACCGGTGTGAAACAAGACAGCTTTGCCTTGCAAATCCAGATTGGCGACAACCGCCCGATTGATTTCTCGCAGCGACGGATCGCCTGCTGATTCGAGACACCGAACCACGACGCCATTCAAGTTTGCGATGGATCTGAGTTCAAGTTCCGAGAGATCCTTTCCTTCTGGGTAGCGGTGAAACGGACTATCGAGATAGGTGCCGGTATTTGCGACCATCTCGATCTTCCCGATATGAAACGTGGTTCCAGGTTCGTAAACAGCCTTTGACGCTTCCCGGCTCAAGTGGTCTGAGATGATCGGCGCCGGCAGACCTTTGTAAGTGATCATGCCGTGCTCGACAGTGTGGCTGACGTCGATGAGAGTGGACATGGAAAGGCAGGAGTCAGATGTCAGATGTCAGATGTCAGATATCAGGAGTCAAAATCAAACAAAGAACTAAGAACTAAGAACCAAGTACAAAGAACCTAAGAACAAAGACCAAAGCCCAAAAACCAAGGACCAGTTTTTATGTTTGCCTTTGAAGTATGAAGTCAGCGATTGCATGCAGGCGCTCGGTTGGTCTTTCAATTCCTCCAAGCAGGTCAATGGCTTGCTGATGAACGAGGCGAGCGCGTTGCTGCGTTGCCTCAAGACCGTAGACTGCGGGATATGTTGCCTTGCTGGATCGAGCGTCCTTGCCAGGGGTCTTTCCGAGAGCCTCCGCAGTCGCCGTCACGTCAAGCAAGTCATCGGTAATCTGAAACAGCAAACCAAGCTGCGACGCATAACTGGTCACCACATCTGTCTCCGGCGCGTTGGCCTTCGCAATGATGGCGCCGCATCGTGCCGAAGCAATAATCAAGGCGCCCGTTTTCAAGCCATGACTCTGTTCCAATTCCTCACCGCTCACCTGCCGCGACTCTGCGTCGAGATCGAGAGCTTGTCCCGCCACCATGCCGTTGGGTGTGCCTGCCGCGCGTGCCAACTCGCTGATTAGGCGAACGCGAGTCTCCGCATCAAGTTGTTCATCGTCGGCGAGGGTTTGAAAGGCGATTGACTGGAGCGCGTCGCCGGCGAGAATCGCAGTAGCCTCGCCAAAACGAACATGACAGGTGGGCCGCCCGCGCCGCAGATCGTCATCATCCATCGATGGCAAATCATCATGAATCAGCGAGTAGGCATGAATCATCTCGAGCGCACACGCGGCTGACAGCAACTGGCCTGGAACCTCGCCGAACGTTTCGCCTACCGCGAGCAATAAGAGCGGACGAAAGCGTTTGCCTC
>Ga0134127_10002174_pt1 | contig 14274 bp, 14 predicted proteins | sample KB31753_FD_96459 | JGI IMG/M metagenome (GOLD analysis project Ga0134127, IMG submission 96459) | Terrestrial soil microbial communities with excess Nitrogen fertilizer from Kellogg Biological Station, Michigan, USA - KB3-175-3 | ecosystem: Environmental > Terrestrial > Soil > Unclassified ...
CAAGCCGAGCACGCTTTTCGTAATCCAATTCTTATCGCTATCACATTAAGTGCGGTCGGTTTAATTTTATTTTTGGCTGATAGGTACGCGGCCAAGATAAAGGATATTGGCCACGTGGGATGGGGGACTGCGCTGCTCATCGGCCTATCGCAAGCCTTGGCAATTATTCCTGGCGTGTCCAGAAGCGGCGCGACCATGAGCGCAGCCCGCCTCTTGAAGTTCAAGCGCGAGGACGCGGCTAAGTTCAGTTTTTTGTTATCGATCCCAATTATTTTTGGCGCGGGCTTATTGAAACTTCCAGACTTATCTTTTGGCAATCAAACCACCTCGCTTATTGCCGGATTTGTATCCGCGTTTATTTTTGGATACCTGGCGATTAAATACTTGCTCCGCTATATCAGCAACCACGGTTTCGCGATTTTTGCTTGGTATAGATTTGCTCTGGCCGCAGTTATTGTCATCATATACTTATCAAGATAATTGAACCTAGTAAGTTCACAGTTCTAAGTACTTAGTACTAAGAACTTAGAACTAGGAACTAGAAAATATGACCGAAAAAACATTTTATTTATTTTGGCAGAAACAACTGCATCGCAGCCAGCTTTTTCGGTTTTTGACGATATTTTTTGCGATTTACGCCGCGTTGTTTTTCATAGTACTCGGGATTGTGTTCTTGGCCGTTCCAGAAACCCGCGCCGTTGCGGTTGTCGCGTTGCTCGCGTTTCTAATATCAAAATTTTTAGTTTGTGATTTTTTGGCGCTGATTATCCATCACCCAAGACCGTATCAGGCATTAAATTTTACGCCCGTAATATTTTCGCGCATCTTTTCTTTAAAAACAAAAGTGGCGCGGTCGTTCCCTTCGGGCCACGTCATGAGCATTGCCGCTATTAGCACGGTGCTGTTTGCTTACGATGTGAGCTTGGGCATTGCCGGATTTATTATTGCGGCTTTTGCCGGCGCCGCGCGCGTTATCATGGGCTATCATTATCCTGTTGACGTGATTGTCGGTTTTATTCTCGGTGTTTTGGTTGGTCTCCTGACCTTGTTAATCTAAATTCAGCGAACGAAAAATATGGCAAAAATGTTAGATAAGAAATCATTGAAAGATGCGTACGGCCAGGAAGTTTGGGCGCAGTTTGTCGGTAAACCCAGTTTTGAAGTCATCGAAAGAGAAGACGGCTTTATTACTTTTACCCACGGCGCAAAATTGTTATTTCAAGAATACAAAGATTGGGTAAAGCCGCAGAAGCAAGCGATCAAGTTTGCTAAGGGAGCAGTTTTGGATATTGGTACAGGCACAGGCCGCGTGCCGCTGTATTTGCAAAAGCGCGGCCACAAGGTAACAGCCATAGATAGCTCCAAGCTGTCAATAAAGATTTGTAAGCTGCTTGGTGTCAAAGACGCGCGAGTCTTAACTATTGACCAGGTTGATAGGTTTAAGCCAGGTAGTTTTGATACCATCGTAATGTTTGGCAACAATTTTGGTTTGTTTGAAAGCAAGAAAAAGGCTAAAATCCTTTTAAAAAAATTAGCGCGCATCACTTCGCCAAATGCTCTAATTCTTGCCGAGAGCGTCGATCCGTACAGCACAAAAGATCCCGTTCATTTAGCCTATCAAAGAAATAATCTTAAACGCGGACGATTGCCCGGACAGAATAAAGTGAGAATACGATTTAGGTATTATGCAAGCGACTGGTTCGATTATTTGCAGGTTTCAAAAAAAGAAATGCAAGATATCCTCAAAGGCACTCCTTGGAGAGTGAAAAGATTTTTTGATTCCACAAACCCGCTGTATGTGGCGGTAATTGAGAAAAGATAAACAGTTTCAGGCACTTAAAAACCGCCACTGCTCGAATGAGCTTTGGCGGTTTTCTCGATGTTTAGGGACTAGTCGGTTGCCATTACAGACATGGGTGTACTCCTGTTTACAAAGAGAGTCTTTGTAAACGTTAATTACCTATATACATCATAAACTATTTAGGTAATATTTACCAGGACTTGAGTAAAAATTGATAAATTTACATATTAAGATTGATTAAATTACCAGATTCATAGCGTTTTAGGCCTCTTTTGAATAAGGTCAAAGCTAAAATCCAAGCTAGTAGGGCAAAGCCAAATAGCAATAAAAGGGAGTTAAAGTTAAATTGCCGGATCAGATTAATTGGCACGGTAATGATAAAAAAGGCCGGAACTACCGCAATCATTACGAGTTTGAGCAGGCCATGAAAGACATTCTGTGGATAAAAACTAAAAGCCAGCATGGATTGGAACGCCTGTTCGGCGCCGTCTTCAAAATTCGCCACATAAAACGCCAGCGACTGAACAATTACTATAAAGCTGTAGATAATCCAAGCTGAAATAATTACTAATCCTGCAAATAGCAATGTTTGCGTTAAGGAGATGTGCACTAAAAAAATAAAAAGTAAAAACCCGAATATCAAATCACCAATGGCGGAAATATCAGTTTTGCTCACCGAGATATGCCACAAAACATTTTTGGGAAAGCTTAAATAATAGTCCAGTTCGCCGCGCAGCACCGCTCGGGCAATTCTGCGGCTGCCTGCGGCCACCACCATGACCAAAGGGTAGTTTATGGTCATGAACGAAAATAATAATATAGTGTCACGCAGTTCCCAGCCGTTAACTTCCGGAAACCGCGCGAAAAAAATTACCCAGACGAGAAGTATCCCAACATCGTTTACAACCATGCCAATAACTTGCATCAAAAAACTAACTCGATATTCCATAGCAGAAAGAATATTGGCTTTGATCATTTGCCAGGATAGTTTTAGGTATTTACCCGCCGTTGATAGCCACATGGCGTATTCCTTTCTTATAGCAGAGGTAGCTAATAATACTGAATACAGTTAGCCAGAAGAATTGGATTAGCGCGAACCTTTCAAAGAGTTTGATATCAAAGCTAATCATGAGTTGCGCCGGCGCATAATAGAATTGACTGAAGGGTAAAAGTTCGGCAATGTTTCTAATTTTTTCGGGAAAGAGCGCCAAAGGAACAATCATGCCCCCAAAAATGAGTTGACCCTTAGAATAAATCCAGCGCAAGGCCGAAGTATCTTCTATCCAAAAAGCCATCAATCCAATTATTAAAGAGATGGAAAATTCCATGGTGTAACCAAAAAATAGTAATACCAAACCAAAGACAATGCCCGGTATTGTCAGATGGATAGTTCCTACCAGTAAAAGTAAGACCAGCACACTGATTAAGCCGTTTGCAATGAGAGTGGGGAAGGCGCGTCCCAAAAAATTAAAGTAATGGAACAAGGCGTAAGAGTAGGGCCGGATCAGTGAATAGGCCAGGCTGCCGGATTTTACTTCTTCTTCAATCAGGATTGCAGGCAAGGGCCGGGAGGCCATGTGGAAGGCTTGGGTCAGTCCCAAGGTCCACACGACCATAGCTAGCGACAGCCCGTTGATTTCGGCGAGGCCCGAGGCCTTATAGGTAGCTCCATAGAGTTGGACGAATATCCAAATAAAGATCGCCGGCTTTAAAGCGCTCGCAAGCAAATTAAAAAGATAGGCCGTTGTGGTCGCGTAGGAAGTTTGGGCAATGGCTGTATATTTACGCCAAAAAGCGGCCAGGCTTCTGGGGCGCACTAGGCTGTTGGCAGCGCTATTCACGGGCTTGCTCCCGATAAATCGTAGCGATGATTTCCTCCATGGGCGGATCAGAAATATTGATATCCTGAATTTGAAAATTCTCGACCGCGTACTCCAACAGTTTTTCTATGGAAGACTTACTCGTGTCTAATTCGATCTTGACTTGATAGGTAGTTTTTTCAATAATCTGTCCTTGGGGGAAGCGGAAGTTTTTTATTGGATCGGCGCTAATAATCTCGACTAATTTTTTGTTGATATAAGTGCTTTTGAATTTTTCCGTATTATCATCAAAAACAATTTTTCCATGGTTGATTACGACGGTGCGTTTGGCTAAGGATTCAATATCACCGGCGTCATGAGAAGTCAAAAAAATTGTGACTTTTTCTTTTTCGTTGAGCGTCTTAATAACTTCGCGAATAGTTTGCTTGGCAATCACATCGAGCCCGATAGTGGGTTCATCCAAAAAAATTATTTTGGGCCGGTGCAAGAGCGAGGCCACAATTTCACAGCGCATTCTTTGCCCCAACGATAACTTTCTAACTTGGGTGTTAAGCAGGTCGCCAATTTCAAACATCTCGACTAAGTACTTAAGCCGTTCTTGATAGTCCTCTTCTTTGAGTTCGTAAATGCGCGCAAATAAATCGTAGGTATCTTGCGGCGGCAGGTGGTACCACAGCTGCGGCTTTTGGCCAAAGACGCTGCCAATATGAAAGGCCAGTTGCTGGCGCTGTTTGGAGGGGTTGAAGCCGAGTACATTTACGGAGCCGCTGGTAGGAAAGAGGATGCCCGTGAGCATTTTTATGGTTGTGGATTTACCGGCGCCATTGGGGCCGATGAACGCCACCAGCTCGCCTTCGTTAACGGAAAAACTCAAATCATCTACGGCATGAGCTTGTTTGTAATGGCTCGAAAACAAATTTTTGAAGCCGCCAAAAAAACCTGCTTGTTTTTGTTTCAGTTGGAAAGTCTTGCGCAAGTTTTGAACTTCTATTATGGGGGAGCTCATGTTTAGGTTCTTTAAGCGATTACATTTTGAACTGACTTGTCCAGTGTATCAATTATTGCTCAATTATGATAGAGCCTTGGCGGTGTCTGGATTGACAAGCCACTATTTTTAGTGTAGAGTTTGATGTTGCTATGATGTAAAAACGCGCTGGAAATTTGAGAGGAAATGGAGGATATCATGCAAGCATTATTAGAAGACATTTGGAACCATCTTTCAGATGGTCAGCAAAAGATGCTGCTGACTCTAGCATCCCAAGTCACACTTCGGAGGGAGGCAAGTGATGAGAGTCCGATTACGCAAACGAAGATGTTAGGCTTTGGAATCGAGTACGATCTGCAAAATTTGGCCGAAAAGAACTTGGTCATCCGCAACGGCCCGACAGTCTCATTTTTTCACGAATCCATCTACGAATTCGTTTGCACCAAGTTTCCGTAAGGAAATTGCATACTCGGTAGGATGCTTGAGCCTAACAGCTCCAGCGTCCTACCTCCTTTTTATTAGATGACTTTGCGGTCTAAATTAAACCTTGAAAAAGGGTTTTACGGCCGCCCCAAAATTTGCTAGAATTGTTTAGCTATCATTGCCGATGTGGCGGAACTGGCAGACGCGCACGACTCAAAATCGTGTACCGCAAGGTGTGTGGGTTCGACTCCCACCATCGGCACCAAATATACCCCAGAGTGGGGTTTTTTGTTTTGAAATTTTTAGTTTTATCCTATACTGATTCTAGGAGGACTTATGAATCAGCAATTGGATAGCGAGAAACTCGAGGAGCTATATCGGCAAAGAGAGGCAATCTGGAATGAGCGGTTAAAGCCGATGGTGGATGCCAACTTAGCCTGTGGCCAGATCACGGGCCAGGATCTGTCGATAAAACTTTTTTGCTAGAGGTGATCACTATGAGCAGAAAGCGATCACGTACCAAAAAGGCCCAGCCTATCACCGAAGAAAGCTTGAGAAAGTTCAAAGTTCACGACCCACAGAACCACCGATGTGTCTGTTTTCGCTGCTTGAGGACCCCAGGAACTTACGCTCGGCTCCGCTACGAAAAGATTAAGGCAAGAGTAGATAAGAAGTTTCAACCGCTCGTCGATGCCATTCGGGCATCTCAACAGTTTACCGCGAAGGACTTCAAAGCCTTTTTTCCTTACAATCGTTAGGAGGCTCTATGGATGAAACTAGAAAACCGATCGTCATCCGGCCGCTAAAGCTAAAGAAGGGCAGCCGGGAGTACGCTCGGTTTATGAGGATTCTGACCGAGGTAGATAGGCTGTTCAAGCCAGTCACAGACCCCATACAAGAAAGCCAACAGCTTTCAGCAAAAGATTTTTCCAAAACAATCAATTGCACCCGCTAAACGGCAAGCGTTCATTTTGCAATTTTAATTGCGCGATGACCTAGCCGTTTTTTGTTTGCCCGGATTATTAATTTTTGCTAAGATTGCTTATAGTTTTGTAACATTTTATTTTATGGATGGCATTTTACCGCCAGTACAACCCGAGCCAGCCGCGCCGATTTCTGAACCGGTAGCCGATCAACCGATTGCGCAAAAGCAGGATGAACCGTTATCGTATGCGGACGCGAAAATCGAAGAAATCGATATCACCAAAATCATTCCCAATCCTTATCAACCCAGAAAAATTTTCGACCAGCAAGGTTTGCAAGAATTGGCGGATTCGATTCGCGAACACGGCGTGATCCAGCCGATTGTTGTAACGCGCACGGTCAATGGTTATGAGTTGGTGGTGGGGGAGCGTCGCTTTCGCGCGTCGCAACTTGCCGGCCTTAGATTGATTCCCGCGATTGTAAAGCAAACAATGCAGGATCAAACTAAACTCGAAGTCGCGTTAATAGAAAATATTCAGCGCCGCGAACTCAACCCTATTGAAGAAGCACAAGCTTATGATCGCTTAATCAAAACTTTTAATTTAACACAAGAAGACGTTGCTAAAAAAGTTGGCAAGTCGCGCCCGGCAATAACCAACACCATTCGTTTGCTGAACTTGCCCGCGGAAATCCAACGCGCCGTCATTGAAGGAAAGATTTCGGAAGGCCACGCGCGCGCGTTGCTCGGTCTGCCCGACATCGACAAACAATTATTGATGTTCCGCCAAGTTACCGAACAGGGATTAAACGTGCGCCAAGTCGAAGCTAAAGTCCGCGAACTCAATTTTCGCAAACAACTTGATTCAGCCGCGCCCGATCCTAAACTCATTGCACTGGAAGGCGAGTTGCGCACCAAGCTTGGCACGCAAGTGAAAATTTTGCGCCAAGGACAAGGCGGCCGCATCACTATTGAATTTTTTAGCGACGAAGAACTGTCGGACATTATCACTCGCATGTCGGAACAAGAATCTGCATCGCCCGATGAATATCTAACTGTTTGATATCTCGGGCTATAGTATACCGGTAGTACGCGCCCATGGGGTGGGCGTAGACTGGGTTCAATTCCCAGTAGCCCGACCAAAAGATTTTTTCAATACATTTGGAGTTCGACTTGCCCCGTAGAGATACGAAGTATCTTCTATCGCGGTTCTCGGCAGCCCGACCACTGCTTCGCTCCTGACGGAGCTTCGCAGTGCAAGCATAGGTTCATCACACTGGAAAAAAATATCATTTTGTGTTATACTATCTTTAGAGACGCAAAACGTCTTGAAACAAAGAGTTTTAATTTCCGCTTGCGGAAATAAAGGATTAAACTTATGATCCTCGGACACTAGTTCTTATGCGGCCGTTCTGGCCGCTGTCGAAGCCCTCCCAACCGGGAGGGTTTTGAATTTCTTTGGCCTCACTCTTGCCAAATATGAATTGATTGGGTACCGTGATTAATGAGCAGAATTTTTGGATATTGGGCATGGTTATGAATTATCTGATAATCTTTTCACGCATTTAGACTTGTAATAGACTATCATTGACTGCGTCAACGAGTATGAAACAGGATGTAGAAGAACAATTTTTACGGGCTTATGACGACCTTTCGGAGCCGCTCTACCGGCATCTATACTTTAGGGTTTACCGCCGCGAGCGGGCCCAGGAGCTCCTTCAGGACGTGTTCATGAAGACTTGGAACTATCTGGCAGCGGGCAATCAAGTCGATAACCTCAAAGCTTTCTTGTATCGCGTGGCCAACAATTTGGCTATTGATGAATCCCGCAAGAAAAAAGAGCACAGCCTGGATCAATTATTGGCTGACCAGCCCAAGCTTGAACCGGTTAGTGATGATGGCAAGCATCCGGAGAAACAGTTATTGATAGAACAGATTTTTAAAGTTGTTGACGAGTTTGAAGAGCCAGACCGAAGCATTTTGGTGCTTCGCTATCATGATGATCTTGATCCGAAAGAAATCGCAGTAGTTTTGAAAATTTCCGCCAATAATGTTTCGGTTCGATTGCACCGAGCCCACGAAAGACTAAAAATTATCTTTAACAAAGACGACAATGCACGAGAAATTTCAACAATTGATTAAACGCTTCTCCGGGCAATCCGTTTGGGATGCCGAAAGCAAGCAGGCTGTGCGTACAAAACTGATTCAGCATATGGACGCGCATCCAATCAAACAGCGCAGCTTTTGGACGCGCTTGCTGTCCAACCGCGCTTTGGCCGTCGGGCTCGCCGCTATTGTATTGATTGTGGCCGGGGGTGGTACAGTTTACGCTTGTACTGACGCGCAACCGGGCGACGCCCTCTTCGGTGTCCGCATTCACGTAGCCGAACCCATGGTTTTAGCTTTTACTTTTGATGATGAAGACAAGGCCGACATTGAATTGGCGCAAACCGAAAGCCGGTTGGTGGAATGGGAGCAATTGCAAATTAGCGGTAACACGGAAGCGGCCGAACAACATCAAAAATTATTTGATGAAAAATTAGCAAGACTGAAAGACCGCATAGCCAAACTTGAATCCCAAGGCAAAAACGATAAGGCTTTGGAAATAGCGGTGCGCGCTGAAGCGTCCATTTCCACACACGAACATATTGTAGCTATCGACAACGATGAAGACGGTGACGGCCATGCCGAAGTCAATCTTACATCAGAAACGAATGGCAGTAATAGCCATGTCTCAATTCACAGCAGTGCCGAAGCTTCTGTAAAAGCCGGAGACACTGAAGTGTTTAAAGACCAGGCCCAGCGCCGCATTGACCAAGCCTCGACTATGATCGCTGAAGTCAGAGCGTACATCACCGCCAATGCAAACAAGCTTAACGCCGAATTAAAAACTAAAGCCGAATCAGAACTGGACGATGCCCAGAAAAAATTAGACGATGCCAAGAAAGCTTTGCAAGACAGCAAGTTTTCCGACAGCATTATTTTAAGCGCCAATGCTTCGGCCGATGCGCAAAGAGTGAAGATTTTGGTTAACGTCGCGGTCAGGACCGACAACGCCTTCTTTGATGACCATCAAGACAATCACGACATAGATCCGGACAAGCTTGAAGAAGAAATACGGTCCAGGGTCCAAGATAAGTTAGATAAAATTTTTGACGATCAAGATTTTCCCGGTATCGATGATGATTAGAATAATAAAGGTTTATCCCACACTTTCTGAGAAAGTGTGGGATTTTCTGTTATACTGATTATATGAATTTTGACGAATATCAAGAAAAATCTAGAAAAACCGCCATCTATCCGGATCAGGGCAGTAACCTGGTGTATCCGACTTTGGGATTGACCAGCGAAGCCGGAGAAGTCGCTGATAAGCTTAAGAAGGCCATTCGCGACAACGACGGTAAACTGGATGCGGAACGCAGAGAAGCTATGATCAAAGAAGTTGGGGACGTGCTTTGGTATGCCGCACAAATTTGTACTGAATTGGGAGTTTCGATGGATGAAGTCGCGGCCAAGAATATCGAAAAATTGTACTCGCGCTTAGACCGGGATAAAATTTCCGGCAGTGGAGATGATCGGTAGCGCCTTATGAAACTTGAAACATGAATCATGAAACAAGAATCGCAAAAACGAAGAGCTGTAATCGTGCATTGCTGGAGCGGTAATCCAAATTACTGCTGGTACCCACAGACCAAAAAAGAATTGGAAGCTTTAGGCTTCCAAGTTGAGGTTCCAGAAATGCCGGAGACCGATGTGCCAAAGTTATCATTGTGGCTACCGAAACTTCAGGAAGTAATAGGCGTACCAGATGAAGAATTATTTTTAATAGGGCATAGCATCGGCACAGTCACCATAATGCGATATTTGGAAAGTTTGCCGGAAGACAAAAAAATCGGCGGTGTGGTACTGGTAGCTGGTTTTACGGAATCTCTCGGGTTTCAAGAACTGGAAAATTTTTTTATAAAGCCGCTTCATCTCGAGCGCATCAAATCGAAAGCTAAAAAATTTGTATTAATTCAATCTGATAATGATCCTTTTGTGCCAGTTCAGTACGGAAACCGTTTGCAGAAAGAATTGAACGGCGAGCTCATCACTAAATCCGGCATGGGCCATTTCTCCGGTGAGATTGAAGACGAGAAGGCTTGCGTATCTGTTCCTGAAGTTGCCGAATCAATTAAGCAAATGATCAACTAATTTAAATCATGGAAAAAACAAAAAGTTCATTCGTTCGTAATTTTGTGTTCGGGGTCGAAGATTCTTTAGTATCGACCGTGGGGTTGTTGTCGGGAATTGCGGTGGCCGGAATTGAGCGGCCAGCGATTATTATGACCGGGCTGGTGTTGATTATTGTTGAAGCGTTTTCAATGGGAGCGGGAGCTTGGCTTTCGGAACACTCCGTAGAAGAATACGAAGAGCAACGCGAAATGCCCTGGTTGCACGCTTTTCGCTCGGCTGTCATTATGTTTTTTTCTTATGTTTTAGCCGGACTTATTCCGTTATCGCCATATTTGTTTGCCAGCTCTGCCGTGGCTTTCCGGCTCTCCATCATCCTAACTTTATTGGCGCTGATATTGCTTGGCATCTTTAACGCCAAAATGTTTCGCATCCGCAGTTTGCGCGAAGCGTTTATTACTTTATTGATAGGCGGCGCGGCCGTGCTGGTTGGAGTTGTTGTCGGTAACATCGCAACGCACTTAACTTAATCATGATGACCTACCATGAAGGCACTGAAACTCGGCAAGCGCATATTTGTAATCACGGCTCATCCAGACGATGAAAGTTATTTAGCTGCAGGCACGTTGTATTTGAACGCCAAGGCCGGCGGCCAAAACTTTCTGATGTGCGCAACTCTCGGCGAAAAGGGGACTTCCAAATTGCGCAGGCCCAAAACGCTTACGCAAATGAAAGATTTACGCAAAAAAGAACTTACAGCGGTTTCAAAATTTTTGCAGGTATCAAAACTGTATCAGCTGAATTATCCAGACGGCAATGTTCAAGACTGCTGTTCAGGTTGGCTGCCGCAAGCAGTAAAAGCAGTGAAGCGGCATAAACCGGATTTGCTTTTAGGGTTCGGGCCAGATGGTATTTCCGGGCACCGCGACCACCAAGCCGCGCACACGATCGCCAAAGGCGTTTCAAAAAAACTCGGACTCCCTTTGTACATGTTCACGGTTCCGCCGCGCTTGCGAAAAAATTTCTATCAATGGGTTAAACGCAGGCGAGCTTTGGGCAAGTATCATACAAAAGATATAAAACACGGTAAGGCTGAATATAAAGTCGACGTGGGTCCGAAAATCAAATTCAAAGCGTTGTCATTTCATAAATCACAACTTGATCCGCGCAGTCCATATCATGGCTTCTCGCACACAGCGGAAAAAGAATTGCTTGCGGCCGAATACTTTACTCTTAATAAAAAATAATTATGCACAAAAAATATTTATTTCCGCTGATCGTTATCATTTTATCCGTACTAGCTTACGCCGGCGGATTTTGGTTTAGGAACTTGCGTGGAGCAGGTCCTGCGTTTTCAAAGCCTTCAGAAAATATTGCGGAAATTATCGATGAGCATAATAAAAAGGAAGAATTACCGCAACAACCCCCGAAGCCCGGCGCTAACACCACCGGCTTTCCTCTAAAATTGCCCGATGGTTTTTCTATTTCGGTTTTCGCCCGCAATCTTACGAACGCGCGCGTGATGTCGCTTGATCCAAAAGGCCGATTATTGGTCAGCCAACCATCTAAGGGTATTGTTGTGGCTTTAGCTAATACCAACAGCGAACCGGCCGCAGACCAGGCCATCAATATTTTAACCGGCTTGAGCCAGCCGCACGGCTTGGCTTTTAATAATAATAAGCTCTATGTGGCGGAAACCAACCAGGTGGCGGTTTACGACTACGATGCAGACAAGCCCGCGGCCACCAACAAAAAAAAGATTGTTGATTTGCCGAGCGGCGGCGGACATTTTACCCGCACCATTATGATTAAAGATGGAAGATTATTGATTTCTGTTGGTTCAAGCTGTAACGTTTGCAACGAAAGCGACTGGCGCCGCGCCAGCATTTTATCGGCAAATTTAGATGGTAGTGATTTAAAAACTTATGCGTCCGGCTTGCGCAACTCGGTATTTCTGACTGTCGGCCCGCGCAATCAAGTTTGGGCTACAGACATGGGCCGAGATTTGCTGGGCGATAATATTCCGCCCGACGAAGTCAACATTGTCGAAGAAGGCAAAAACTACGGTTGGCCGGTTTGTTACGATGATAATATCCACGACACCAATTTCGACAAAAATGTTTATATTCAAGATCCCTGCAACGATAAAACCAAACCAAAAATAAAATTGCAGGCGCACTCCGCACCATTAGGCTTGGCTTTTATTCCAAAAGAAGGTTGGCCAAAAGATTTTCAAGGCGATTTGCTCATTGCGTATCACGGCTCTTGGAACCGCAGCGTGCCGACCGGTTACAAGATCACGCGCTGGAAACTAGACGACCAAGGCAATGTCGAAGGCAGTGAAGACTTCTTGACCGGTTGGTTAACTGGAGTCAAAGCTGGTGACGCACTGGGCCGGCCTGTTGACCTTCTTATTAAGTCCGGAGTTTTGTACATCAGTGACGACAAAGCCGGAGTAATTTATAGCGTAACCTACAAATAATGAAAAAAGTTTTCGCGCTAATTGTTTTCAGTTTTGTTATTGCCCTTCCTGTTCAGGCACAATCAAACCTGGAGCATATCGTAAGTTATGATACAGTCATGACTGTCCTGCCGGACAGCAGTGTCATTGTATCTGAAAATATCGAGTACGATTTTGGTTTGACTCCGCATCACGGCATCTTCCGCAAGATTCCTTACAAGTATCAAGCACGCGGCGGCAATTTTAATTTGCGCATCAGCGACATCGCGGTAATTGAATATCAAAATCATCCGTATCAATTTTCGCAGAGCACCGAAGGCAACGACCTTGTGCTTAAAATCGGCGACCCGGACGTGCTTATCACGGGACAACACTCTTATACAATCAATTACAAAGTAAAGCGGGCTATTAATTATTTTGATGACCACGACGAATTGTATTGGAATGTTATTGGCAATGGCTGGGAAGTGCCGATTGAAGAGAGTAGTGTCAGCGTAAAATTGTCCGACACGAGCAACATTCAGACCCAATGTTTTACCGGTGATGTGGATTCGACCGCATCCGAGTGCACCATTGAGCCAAACTCCGAAGGTGTTAATATCCGTTCTAACCGAAGCTTGGATCGGGGCGAAGGCCTTACTATCGTCGTAGGATTTCCTAAGGGTCTTGTGACGCAACCGACAAAATCGCAATTGATTATTGAAACTTTGAAAGATAATGGCGTGTTGGTTTTGCCTATCATCGTTTTGATTATCATGTTTATGCTCTGGTGGAAAAAAGGCCGCGATGAAAAAGGCAAAGGCACGGTTGTGCCGCAGTACGATGCGCCGCAAAATCTGCCGCCGCTGCTGATGGGCACTTTATCTGATATGAGGCTTGATACCCGCGATATTGCCGCGGAGATTGTTTACTTGGCGACCAAAGGCTATTTGCATATTGATCGTGTGGAAAAAAAGCAGTTGTTCTTTTTTACCAAAGAAGATTTTACTTTGACCAAAAAGAAGGTGTCCGACAGTGTTCTTCTGGAGCCGGAGGTTAAACTATTCGACGCCTTGTTTCATAAGTCAGAAGAGGTGTCGATTTCTTCGCTCAAAACCGATCGAACCTTCCAAAAGGAAATGCAAAAAATTTACAAAGACACTTATAAAAACCTAACCGACAATAAATATTTTAGGGCAGATCCGAAGAAGGTTGTTGGAGCTTACACACTCACGGGTATCGGTTTAGCGGCGCTTCCGTTGTTCTTTTTGCAAGGCGTGTTCGGCGGTTTGGTTATTGGCAGTTTAGTGGCATCCGGCGTAATCATTTTTCTTTTCGGCCTGGCTATGCCGGCCCGTTCGCGCAAAGGCGCTGAAGCCAATGAAGAAATCAAAGGTTTGAAATTGTATTTGTCGGTCGCGGAAAAAGATCGTTTGGAATTTCATAACGCACCGGAACTCAATCCACAAACCTTTGAAAAGTTATTGCCGTATGCCATTGCACTCGGCGTGGAAAAACAGTGGGCCAAAAAGTTTGAAAACATCGCGCTTCAGCCGAGTTGGTATGGAGATGGTTCTGGTCATACTTTCAGCGCCGTATACTTTGCTTCATCAATGCACAATTTTTCCAGCGCGGTGGTGAGTAGCACCGCCGCTTCGGCGGCCGGTGGCAGCAGCGGATTTTCTGGGGGCGGTGTGGGAGGCGGAGGCG
>Ga0134127_10002175_pt1 | contig 14272 bp, 14 predicted proteins | sample KB31753_FD_96459 | JGI IMG/M metagenome (GOLD analysis project Ga0134127, IMG submission 96459) | Terrestrial soil microbial communities with excess Nitrogen fertilizer from Kellogg Biological Station, Michigan, USA - KB3-175-3 | ecosystem: Environmental > Terrestrial > Soil > Unclassified ...
CAGGAACAACCCAATGGCATATGTTGATCCAACGGGTAATAGCGCCGAAGCCGCTCTATCGTTGGTTGGAAGCGGAGTTACGTTCTTAGGTGGGGTAGTATCTGCTGCGGCGTCGCTTGGGTTAGGTGCGGCTATAGCTGTTGGTGTTTGGCCGAGACCCATTACTGACGACTTCAACGAACTGAGTCAGCAAGAGAAAGCTGGTTTGATGGGGCCTCCAACTCCTATGAATGTTAACGGCCCGCCGATGCCAACAATAAATCCTCATCCTATTGCCGCACCCCAAACACCTACTATCACTGCTACACCCATTTCGCCTACTGCCCCAAACACCACAGTAACTATAGATGGCTTTAATTGGTGGGTTGGTCAGAATCCTATCACAATGAGTACTCGGGCTCCAGGAGCGATCAACCAAGAGAAGTATCTAGGTCAGGCACAGGACGACTTTCTAAGAAGGACTATTGGGATGGACTATCGGGAAAAAAGTACCCAGGGTGACGGGGGCACAGCGGACGCTATTAGGGAAGAATTAAGAACAGGTCAACCACTAAAAAATGGCCGATGGCATAGTCAAAAGGGGCAAGAGCTAATTAATCGATATAATAAAACATTAAGGAATCCAAATGCATCTGAAGCGGACAAGGGTCTCGCAAAAAATTTAAGAAATAATTTGAAAAACTCCTTGAAAGGTAAATAATATGGACTTATCAAGCAATATAGATTCTCTGCTCATGAAATTTCCTGAGTTTAAGAACTCAGAATATTTTCTGGAGTCTGATGATAAAAAATCAGCATATACTGTCTTCCACGACTTCACTCGATTTCTTATCGATAGAATAGATAAATCGTCAGATGGGAAAGACCAGGTCATTAAGAAGGCTTTTGAACTCATAAACGAGATGCTAAATTCTGATGACTTTGAGCGAGCAAATCTCGCTGGGGTCGGAGTATTAGAGTACTTGGTGGAATCACCAAAAGCAGTTAGTATGGCCAAACAATCGCTTGTTGGCAACGCTCAAACTGTTCTAAAGGACATATTGGCTGAAATCTAGGTATAGGAGTGAGCGTAAATTTCGTGTCATCTAAGTCCTTGACTTGTACCTTATCTCTGCCTAAAATTATCTTCAACGGGTCCCAGTGGGTCATGAGCGGATCGCTTTTCTTTCCACCCAACGACGTTGGTGGGAAGCCATCTATCTTGATCCGTCCTCTGCATCGGCTCGCTTCGGGGCCCTCTCTTAAATCAATTAATCGTAACCTACATGTTATTCAAAGAACCCGATGTGTATGTCTTTGAGACTCATCGCGGGCTTTGGTTCGAAGATGGTGCCTACAAAAAAATCTTAGAACCAGGCCGCTACGAAATCCCAAAGCATTTAGATTTCCGATTCTACCGAACACCAAAAATCCAAATCAAATTAGTTGATATGCGCGAGCGTGATTTGACTATTAAAGGTCAGGAAATTTTGACTGCAGACAAAGTCGCTATTCGCGTAAGCATTATTGTGCAATACAAAGTTGCGGATCCGAAGCCTGCTTTGTTGCAAGTCGATAATTATGAAGAGCGTTTGTATAGCGACGTGCAACTTGCTGCTCGACGTTCACTTGCCAATATGTCCTTGGAAGCAATTTTAACCAACAGAAATAGTTTAAGCGAAGATATTTTAAAAGAGGTTAAAGGAATTGCTCAACGGTACGGCGTAGATATTATGCGTGCTGATGTAAAAGATTTGATTTTTCCTGGTGACGTTCAGGAAATTATGAACCGGGTGCTTAAAGCCGAGCGCATTAGCCAAGCTCAAATGGTTGAGGCAAAGTCTAGAGCAGAAATTGAATTACTAGATGCTAAGACTGTCATAGGCAAGCAGGTCATTGAAGCAGAGAACCGAGCAAAGATGGACGAGATCAAAGCCGAAGCAGATGCAAAGACTTTGGCGGTGAAGACCGAATCAGATGCTAAAGCTCTAACAGTGAGAACTGAATCGGAAATTAAAAATAGCAAAGCTAGGTTGGAAGCCGAAAAAGAGCAGGTGCAGATCAAGAAAGAGTCCGCCGAATTGTTTAAGGCCTATCCGCACTTGGTTCGCCTGGAAGAGATTAAGGCTTTTCAGTCTATTGTTAAAAACTCGAACGCGAAGATTTACATGGGCCTTGATGAAACTTTAATCGGCAAAATCGAAAAAGACTAGTTAAATAGTTACTTTAAACCCAGCCTCTTGGCTGGGTTTAAAAATTTCTAATTTGTGTTATATTTATGTAAAGATCATTCGGACAATGGTCTATGGGCTCGGCCCAGATTAAGTTTAATAACTGACAAGTTTATTACCGCAATGGTGATAAGCCCGTCGCCTCGCAGGAGCTCGGCTCCGGTCTCGATAACAGTTATGAGCAATGACGTGATTAACACGCTAATTGTATCGTTATGATTCATAAGAATTGTAACATAGAGTTTATTAGGTACTGCGATTGGGTTGAGGTAAGCGCCAGCTCCTAGGGAAGAAGCTTACCAATCTGTTTTAGATAATTCCCTAGCTACTATGGTCCCTTTAAGTAGCGGCGGAAAGGGTAGCTCGATGGGTCGTACCAACCCTACCCTTTCCATAGGAGATATTATATATACTGCATAGTTATGAAAGACTTTGATTTATTATTCAATCGATGGTTGGATAAAGAGAGTAAAAATTTGAGCAGGCAGGATCAGGGGACTGAACAGACGAAAGCAAAAAGAACCTATATACATTTTGACAAGAGAAGACAAGCGTCTTCTCTTCATAAATATAGGGAGTTTTTTAGGGATACTAATAAAGTAGTTGCAAATGCCTTTTGGCCTTTTATGCATAGGTCAATAAAGGTATTAAAAATTAAAAACAACAAGAATGGTCAAAGAAATAAGAAAGTGAAGGAGAGAAAAGTTTATTATGCTTCACACCATGATGCCCTAATATATTCTTGGTACTCATTTTTACTAAATGAAAAATATTATCAGAAAATACTTAAAAATTTGGGTATTGATGAATGTGTAATTGCGTATAGACAAATTCCAGTGAAGTTTGGTTCGAATAAAAATAAGTGCAATATCCATTTTGCACAAGAAGTTTTTGATTATATACGGAATAAAAATAAGGAGTGCGTGGCTTTTGTGTCAGATATTACAGGTTTTTTTGACAACCTGGATCACGAACACCTAAAAAGAGAGTGGCTTAGAGTTTTGGGGTTGAATAAGGATGAAGACTTACCAGATGACCACAGTATAATATATAAGAATTTAACAAACTTTAAGTACGTTGATGTCGAAGAGGTTTATAAAAATTTTGATATAAAATTCAAAAGAAAATTTGTTGTGCATAATGGTAGAGGTAAAGTATTTCAAGTGCCGGTAGTAAATGGAAAGCCTATTGCAAGTATTTTGGATACCCCTTTTTCTAGAAAGGACTTTCAAGATAAAATTGTAAAGAACGGGTTAATAAAAGGGAACGAATATAGGAATAAAGCAAAAAAATGTGTTTGTGGAATAATGCAAGGGTCACCGATAAGTGCCACGTTATCTAATATTTACATGCTCTCTTTCGATAAAAGAATAAATGATCTCCTGTCCGTAAAGGGGGGATTATATAGAAGATATAGTGATGACTTGGTTATAGTATGCAATATGGAAGACTATTCGGAAATTAATCAAATAGTACAAAATGAAATTAAAAAATATGAACTTGAGATCAATGATAGCAAGACTGATACCACACGTTTTTTCCTAAATGGAGAAAGTAGATTGAAGGCATGTGCAATAAATTCTGAGATTCCCAAAAATATGCAATACTTGGGGTTTGAGTTTAATGGAAGAGATATCTTTATCAGATCATCTAGCATTACTAAATACTATCGAAAAATGAAGTCTGTGATTAGAAAAACATTGAGCATAGCATATGGGAAAAAATCAAAAACCAAAAACACGAATAATAAGGTTTATAAAAAAAGTTTATATAAAAGATTTTTGTATAAAGGACAGAGGAGTTTTATCTCTTATGCGTTTAGGGCTAATAATATAATTCGCGGCGATGTAATAAAACATCAACTTAAGAATCGCTTTGAAATTTTGGCCAAATATTTTGAAAAAAAACAAAGAGCCAGAACCTGGATAAAAAATAAACAAAACCCGAATAAAATCTAGTTATTTTTAAAAAATTTTTAAAGGATATGATTTCACGAAAAAAACTAAAAAGGATGGAATATCTTTCTTTCAAAAATGGCATAAGGCTCCTGGCGGATTCGATACAATTGTATAAAAACAGATCATACCCATCCTCCTATTTATTATCTATCCTGTCTATGGAAGAATTAGGTAGAGCATTCTTTATAATGGATATTGCTTACTATAATTGGCCAAAGGAGTTACCAGAGAAAGAAAAAAATGAAATATTCCTGTTGCTATATAACCACCCACATAAACAAAAGTCTTTTGTTAGGTGGACAATGGATCCTACGGATAAAAAATTTAAAAAGGTTTGGAATAACTCCGATTTATTGGATATAAAAAAGCAAAGAGCAACTTATGTAGGCTTAAGTAAAGAAAAGAATAAGATTAATTATAAAGGTAGAATTTATTCTCCGTTTCAAGTAAAAAGATTACAGGCTTTTAATTCAATTACCGTGGTTCATAGTTCGTTATTGGAAATTGTTTTGGGTAAAATACATTCGAGTTTTGGTTTTGATGATTCTAATTTAGAGAGGATAATTACCAAAAGTCTTTACATCAAATTGAAGCAGGACTGGAGATATGTTGATAAATCTAAACAAAAGGCTATATCAAAGCTGGAGCAAGTAGTAAATATTAGTTGACATTATGTGTAATAGAAAAATTATATGAACGGACAAAATAGAGAAGATATTAGGGCGGGGGTTACGGTTGATATCGTCCTAAAACAAGATCAGGGGACCGGGCAGCTTACGCGCGGGGTTGTGGCGGATATTTTAACTAATTCGGCGTTCCATCCGCATGGGATTAAAGTACGGTTGGAAAGTGGAGATGTTGGTAGAGTTCAGAATATTGTGCAGGAAAATCAGGAATAGATTCCGGATATTTTGCTTTGCAAAATTCCGGAATGACAGAGGGAAGCACAGTTTTTATCGCCCCCTAAAATAGATTCACCCCGCTCGGGGTGAGCGGGGATCAGTGGCTAATGCCAAATTGTATTTATATTATATACTCAGTTGAATAGCTGTCAATGTCAGTTGCACCATTTTTAAGTTATTGTCAGCGAAGCGGGAATCTAGAAAAAGATCCTTCGCTATCGCTCAGGATGACGAAATAGATTCCGGATCGCCCTCCCCCTCGACTTCGCTCGGGGTCGTGGCGTCCGGAATGACAATGGAATAAGGCTAATCTCACCTTCCTGGGCTTGACAGGAAGGTGGATTTGTGGTAGAATTGATTCTACGGTTTGTAGAACATCTTTTGGGAGGTCCAAATGGAGTATAGGTATAGAAGAGCGGCAGCTATTGTGTTATTAGGTCACAGCCGCGGTTGGTCATGGCCTACGCTACGCAACATTGAGCGCGCGTTTCCAAGCTTGATTGTGGGCATCGGATTCACTCTAGTGGCCTTCATAGTCCTGCACGAAGTTGGCATCGATCTGTTCCTTGGCATAGGCTTGAATGAGTCAGCCGCAGAATCGACCGCTGCGTCGGGCGTTGAAGAATGGGCAAATTGGTTTATGGACAGCGCTTGGATTATCCTTCTTAGGGTGCTAAGCCTGGTCAGATTCCTGTTACCGCTCATGATCGGCATGCTTTTTTTAGTTCGAAGTTGGAAGCTATTATTCAGAGTTAGATGATTTGGCTTCTGGCGACGACTACGCGAGGACGGCTCCCTGATCTCACACGAGATCAGAGAGCCCTCTTTTTTTATTTTGAATTTGTGAGGGAGTATGGTATAATTACGACACGTTTGAAAGAAATTGAAACAAAAAAGCCCAATAAAATATGCTAGCAAACGAGCTCAATCAGCTCTTAAAAACAAAGAAAATCCTTGCCGCTGACAAGCTCAAGGAATTGGACAAGGAGTATCACGCTCTAAAAGAACCCGGCATCTGGGAAGATTTTTTGATGGACAAAAAAATCATTACAGAGAACCAGTTGCTCGAGTTAAAAAGTGCGGCGTTGGATGTTCCGATTGTCGACTTAAAAAATATTACTTTGCCGGCGCAAGTGCTGTCTTTGGTGCCGGAGCCAATTGCCCATCGCCACAAAATCATCAGCTTCGAGAAAGAGCGCAACCAGTTGAGTCTGGCTATGATGGACCCGACCGACATTCCCATTAAAGAGTTCATCAAAAAAGAAACCGGTCTCGACTTGAAGATTTTTTTGATGGGCAAAAGTTCTTGGCAGTTTGGTTTGTCCAAATATCATTCCAACCTTGAAGGCGAAATCACCACGCTGGTTAACAAAGGCAAAAGCGCGGACAAAAAGGGCAGTGACATTGCCACATCCATCGATGACGAGCTCAAGCGCATGTCCGAAGAAATTCCGGTCATTCAAGTTGTCGACACATTGCTGGAGTACGCGGTGTTGGAAAAAGCTTCCGACATTCATATTGAGCCACAGGAAAAATCTGTGACTGTGCGCTATCGTATTGACGGCGTGTTGCACGAAGTTATGACTTTGCCCAAAGTTATTCACGCGGCTTTGGTTGCGCGCATTAAAGTTATTACCAATTTAAAAATTGACGAACATCGTTTGCCGCAGGACGGCCGTTTTAAAATCGAAAAAGAAGGCTACAAATTTTCTTTGCGCGTTTCTACCATTCCGGTTTTTGATGGCGAAAAAGTGGTTATGCGTCTTTTGGATGAATCTACAAAAGCCATGTCGCTCGAGGCGCTGGGATTCGAAACCAGCCAACTCGATTTGGTTATGCGCAATATCAAAAAACCGCACGGGATGCTTCTGGTTACCGGTCCTACGGGAAGCGGTAAATCTACAACTTTGTATGCGGTGTTATCTTTGTTAAACCAAAAAGGGGTTAATATTTCTTCTATTGAAGATCCGGTGGAATATCGAATTCCCGGCGCCAACCAAATGCAAGTCAATCCGAAAATCGGTTTGACCTTTGCCATTGGCTTGCGCGCTCTGCTTCGCCAAGATCCAAACATTATTATGATTGGTGAAATCCGCGACCAAGAAACTGCTGAAGAAGCGGTGCACGCCGCCATGACCGGCCACATTGTGCTGTCTACACTTCACACCAACTCGGCCGCAGGCAGCCCGCCCCGCCTTATTGACATTGGCGTCGAACCATACTTGATTGCCTCCACGGTCAACGCCGTGGTCGGCCAGCGTTTGGTGCGTATTATTTGTCCCGATTGCAAAACTCCCATCAAGCTTGATGAAGAAATGGCCGCCGAACTAGCCAAACAATTTAACATGGAAAAATTACTGGCAGTCATGAAGCGGGAAAAAGTTATTGATGAAAAAGTCGGCTCGCTGTCCGAGATTGAATTTTCGCGCGGACAAGGCTGTAATAAGTGCGGCATGACCGGCTACAAAGGCCGTCTTGGCGTGCACGAAATTTTGGAAGTTACCGCGGAAATCGGCGAGTTGATTGTTAAGCGCGCCACCACCCAGGACATTCAAGACATCGCCGAAGCCAAGGGCATGATCCTTATGTGGCAAGACGGATTTATAAAAGCGGCCAAGGGCATCACGACGATTGAAGAAGTGCTGAGGGTAACGAAAGAGTAGCTTCAATTTTAGATTAAATGATTTATTGATTTAATGATTTTAAATCTCAAGAAAAATCAGTTAATCCTGGGCAATCATTTAATCAGTTAATGAATTCATGGCAAAATTTAGTTACATCGCATTATCTAAAGACCGCCGCCGCGAAACCTCGACTATTGAGGCTGTCGACAGCATTGCGGCCGGCCACTTGCTCAAAGAGCAAGGGCTTATGCCGGTGGAAATTAAAGAACTCAAAGACAATCCTTTAAAAACTTTTTTTTCCGGGTTTAGCTCGGTCAAGCTTCGCGAAAAAATCGTTTTTATTCAGGACATGCAAGTTATGCTTAAAGCGGGTATCCCTGCGCCGCGTGCCCCGCGCATTATTGCCAAGCAAACCAAAAACAGAAAATTCAATAAGATCGTAACTGACATCGCGCATCAAGTGGAATCGGGCCGGGGCCTGCACGAAGCCCTCGAAGATTATCCCAAAGTTTTTTCCCACATTTTCGCTTCCATGGTTAAGGTGGGGGAGATGTCCGGAAACTTGGAAAAAAGTTTGGAATACTTAGGCATCCAGCTGGAACGTGAGGCGGATCTAAAAAGCAAAACCAAAGGCGCCATGATTTATCCGTCTGTGATTGTCGGCGCCATGGTAATTATTGGATTTTTGATGGCCGTCTTTGTCCTGCCGAAATTGACCGCCACCTTTAAAGAGTTCGGCGGCAAACTGCCGCTCATGACGCGAATAGTTGTTGCCCTTACTGATTTTATTTCGGGCAACGCCATAATTGTCGCAGCTTTGATGTTGGGCGTGGGTTTTGGGGTGGTCTTTGGCAGTAGGACCAAATTCGGGTCCAGAGCAATTGACGCCTTTCTCATCCACGTGCCGCTCATTTCTCCCATCATCAAAAAAATTAACCTGGCGCGCATGTGCCGTATTTTATCTTCTATGATGAAAAGCGGCATCTCGATTGTTGAAGGCCTCTCTGTAACCGCGGAGTCCATGGGCAATGTTTACTACGCCGAGGCTATCCGCACGGCCGCCGGTGAAATTAAGCTCGGCAAAAACCTGACTTCTAGTTTGGAAAAGAACGAGCGGTTGTTTCCCGTCATCGTCGTACAAATGTTGCAGGTCGGGGAAGAAACCGGTACCATGGAAACTATTTTGCAACAATTAGCCGAGCACTTTGAAGGCGAAGTCGATACCACCATGCGCAATTTATCTTCGGTTATTGAACCGATTTTGCTTTTGGTGATTGGGGCCGTGGTTGGCGTTTTGGCCTTGGCGCTTATAAGCCCTATCTATAACCTTAGCCAGAACATCAACTGATAAAATTGACGTTTTTGGCCAATTTCTTTGTCGAAGTCTGCGCTAGCTCCTCACCGTATCTTTCAATACGCTTCGTCGCCTGCTCAACTCCTCCTCGAAATTAGCTCAAAAACCTCAATTTTAGGAATATTATCATATGAATATGTTAAGATGAGTGTACAAGAAACTGAATGAAATTAAACATTTTTAAAACAAAAATTCCGTCCTTTGGCCTGCAACTGAATGCTACGACTTTGAAATTCATGCAGCTTGAACCGAAGGGTAGTAAAGTGCAAATCAAGGCTTACACCCATAGCGATATGCCCAAAGGAGTAATTTCCGGAGACGTCATTACCAACGTAGACGCTTTGGGAGAATTTTTGCGCACGAGTTTAAAGAAGCCGACTTACGGAAAACTTTCTACCAACCACGTGTCGGTAACTTTGCCGGAATCAAAATCGTTCGTGCGCGTGATTCATATTCCCCAAATGAACGAAAGCGAAATCGACAACGCCGTCTTGTTTGAAGCCGAAGCCTACATCCCGTTGCCCATTGACCAAGTTTATTGCGACTGGCGGGTCTTAGGCACCAAAGGCGGCCAGCTGGAATTGTTAATTATTGCTTCTCCGAAAGATGTTGTTGATACTTATGTGGCGGCCATGGAAAAAACCGGCTTGCGGGTCGTAGCTGTGGAAGTGGAATCGGAAAGCATTGTTCGGGCGATTATCCCGACCACCAGCACCGAAACAACTTTGGTTGTCGATGTAGATGCGTTAAAAACTAATATGATAATGGTGGAGCACGGCAATTTGCAATTTACTTCATCAATTCCTCTGGGCGGAAATTTATTCACTCAAAAACTTTCGGAAGGCTTGGGAATTACTTTGCAGCAGGCTGACACTATCAAAAAGAAAGTCGGCATTGCCAACACGCCGGAATATCCCAACGTAGAAACAGCCCTTTTGCCGATACTCAAAAATTTATCGGCTGAAATCAAGAACGTGCTGAATTTTCATTCCGAGCATGATGGAGAAGAGGTCAGTCGGATTGTCTTGACTGGCGGTACAGCCAAAATGAAAAATTTGCCGGAACTGCTGGCAGAAGATATTAAACTAGTACACGATGTGCCGGTGCAAGTCGGCAATCCTTGGCAGAACATTCCCAAGCTGGCCAGCGACACCCCGCTGACCGAGTACGAGGCTTTGAGTTTTACGGCGGCTATCGGGGTAGCAATGAGAAACCTCTATTGATTTTAGATTAAGTGATTAATTGATTTGATGATTCTAAATCTCAAGAAAAATCAGTTAATCCTGGGCAATCATTTAATCAGTTAATGAATCTATGAAGTTCGTTAATTTACTCCCAAAATTTAAACAGCAGGAAATCGTCTATGAGACGTATTTTCATAGTCTGATATTTTTTATTGAGCTGGCGCTGGTGTCTTTGGCGCTGTTGTTTGTGGCCCAATTCGGGGTGCGGCTGTTTCTGGACCAGCAAATTAGGCAGCACGACCGCGATATTACCGCGCTCCATTTGATTGTCGATAAACAGGACAACGCCGAACTTAAAAAACAGATTACAATTGTCAATGGTTTTGTTACTGATTTCAGCGAACTTGATAATATGACGCCGGCTTGGTCCAAAGTTTTGCGGGCGTTTGCCACGCATATTCCGGACGGCGTATCGATTCGGGCGCTTTCGACCGATTACGCCAAAGCCGAAATAGAAATCCGCGGCGTTGCCGAAACCAGGGATCAGGTTATTCAACTGCACGATAATATAGAGCGCGATACGGACAACTTTTTGAATATTGATTACCCGCTGGAAAACATTAGCCAGCCAACCGACGTCAATTTTCATTTCACTTTTTCTATTCAAGAATCACTGCTAAAACAATGAACTACCGCGTCAAAATCATAACAGGCATTACCGGCATCGTACTTATGTGCGCGGGTTTGTTTTTCTTTGTCTATCCAATGTTTGGCCGCAGCAACGACGCGCTGGCCTTGCAGTTGGATGAGCGCAAAAAAGAGTATGAAAATTTAAACAGTGAAAAGAAGAGCATTGAGCAAGGCCAGCGCGACTTGGACAATTTGGCCAAGCGCCCGCTCCAGCCGAAAGACTTTTTTAGTTCCGACCAGACTTTGGTCAGCGAAGTGCGTGTGCTGGAAACTATCGCCAGCCAGCACGAATTGAAACTGGAATTGCGCGTGGCCGGAACGGTGGATTCGGCAGTGCCCGTGCCAACGACCAGTAGCGGTTTGATCTCGGTTACTTACGGCATGGAGCTGACCGGCAAACATAATGACATCATCGCATTTTTGGATGCGCTCGAGCACGTACCGTTTGTAACTCACGTTAGTACTATTCAAATGCAAGCGGTAGTCGTCGAAAAGCAAGTCCATAATGTCCGAGCAATTTTATCTGCTGACTTTTTTGTAAAACCATGAAAAATATAAGCATCTCATTTGGAAAATTTCAGGCTCTGACCAAATACGGCGTATCAATGCTGTTTTGGATCGCGTTGTTTATTTTGCTGGCTATGGAATTGTTTGTGATCATTAGCGCGTATCGCGTAGTTCAGCGCAGCCAGGAAGTCCCAAGCTTGACGGTTACCCGCCAAGTCCGCTTCAATTTTAATCAGTACGACGATGTGGTAAGAAGGATAGAAGGTGGCGAAGTTTACAGCCCTCCCGAAGAGACCAATCCATCGCCTTTCCGCGAGCAGTAAAAGCCCCCGAAAGGGGCTTTTATTAAACTAGGGCTTGAATTATTTTCAAAAAAACCTTATAATTATTGAGATTTTTAGATCAACTACGCGCCCGTAGCTCATCTGGCCAAAGGGCGAAGCCCGAAAAATTTATAGATTGGAACATAAGTAAAATAGACACGAAACTGTGGCTTTGCCACAGTTGAGGGAGATTAGACATCCATATTACGCGCGCCCGTAGCTCATCTGGATAGAGCGCTTGGCTTCGAACCAAGAGGTAGTAGGTTCAACTCCTGCCGGGCGCACCAAAAAAATTATTCATAAATTAGGGTTGGTAGCTCAGCTGGTAGAGCAGGTGCCTCTTAAGCACTCGGTCGTGGGTTCGAGTCCCGCCCAACCCACCAAAAAAATCCCGGTTTGCCGGGATTTTTTGATTATCCAGCTCGTGCTAAGATGAGGGTATGGCCGACAAAATCATCAATGTGCCGGAAATTGCCAAGTTTTTTGGAGTCAGCAAGAAGACGGTCTATATTTGGTGCAAGGAAGGGCTTTTGCCTGCTTTTAAAATTGGCCAGGAATGGATGGTCCGCCAGAGCGATTTGCAACGGATGATAGCGGCTAAGGTTCCAAAGAAGAGGGATTTGTTTAATTTGTAAGTTTAATCGAAGAGTATCGATGCGAATATACTAATCTACTAATTATACGAATAGATATTAGCATCATTAGTAGAATTCGTATATTAGAATCGATACTTTCTTTGCAAAACATGATTTACCTTTTAGTCGGGGAGGATGATTTCTCCAAACAAAATTTTATCAAAGAGTTATACAAACCCGGCGTCGAAGTACAGAGCCGGGATGTTGAGCGATTGCCGTCAGCAGAAGAGTTGAGCAGTAATGATTTATTTGGAAGCAAGAAACTTTGGATATTGCGAAATTGCGTTGATGCGCTCGAGCGCGACACGTGGCTTACAAAAGTCAGCGCCAGCCCACACATCATTTTATTAGTTGAAGAAAAATTGGATCGCCGCAAAACCGCGACCAAAGCTTGGCTGACAGACAAACGTTTAACTCTCAAAGAATTTTTTGTGCCCGAGAGCGCCGAACTTTCCAAGTGGGTCACTGACCACGCGCAATCTTTGGGCCTTTCGTGGACGCAAGATTTATCAACTCATCTGCTCGACCGTTTGGGTTTTGTAGATACCGGCCGGTTTGGGGAGGGGACTAAGCCGGATTTGTGGTTGATCCATCACGAATTGGAAAAAATAAAAACTTATTCTGCTGATGAACCGCCCACAAAAGAAACCATCAACAATCTAGTGCCGCAAAATGCCGAAGCGCACGTTTTTTCAATTTTAGATGCGCTGGCGGCCAAACAGTCGCGCGATGTCACTAACTTATTATCAAATTATTTTTCCGGGCAAGACGGTACCGATGAAAAAGCCAAAGCCATTGCCTTGACCGCGGTGCTTGCCGAACAGTTTCGCAGTATCTTATTAGTACTGGCGGCCAGCGTCGAGCGCGTATCGGATCAAAAATTATTAGCCGACACCGGCTGGAAGTCTGGCCGGCTGTTTGTAGTCAGAAAAAACGCTTCAAGATTCGCGCCGGCCAAAGTCAAAGACTTGCTCCAAAAATTATCTTTTCTTGATACCGAATTGAAATCCTCCAGCACGCCCCCGCGCGTACTGCTGGATCTTATCTTGGCGCCGTTGTTGATCAATTAGCATCTAAACATTTAAGCATGTAAACATAAAAACAAGGGAATTTCTTCCCTTGTTTTGTTTAAATGTTTGGATGATTACGCGTCGCGCTTCGTGCGTTTGCGGTCCGTGGCATTCAGCAAGCGTTTGCGAATACGTATTGATTGCGGGGTAACTTCAGCCAGCTCATCCGGCCCAACATATTCCAGGGCAAAATCCAAGCTAACTTCTTTCGGAGGTACCAGAATAATTGACGCATCGGTTCCGGCGGCACGCATGTTGGTCAGCTTTTTGGTCTTGCAAACATTGACTTCCATGTCGGCATCCAGGGCATTTTTGCCTACAACCATGCCTTCATAGACTTCAATAGCAGGGCCAATAAACAGCACTCCGCGCTCTTGGGCGCTGTTTAGGCCATAAGAGTTGGAAACACCCGACTCCGAGGCAATTAACGAGCCGTGCTCGTTAGAACGGACGTCAACGGTGGCCACTGGCATGTAGGAATCGAACAAATTGTTAACAATGGCAGTGCCGCGCGTGCGGGTCATCAACAGGTTTTTTAAGCCAATGATGCCGCGCGTTGGCATAAGATATTCAAGATGGATATCGCCCGAAGAGGCAGTTTCCATGACTTGCGTTTCGCCGCCGCGGCGGCCGCACTCTTCAATGACTACGCCTTGATATTCGCTTGGTACATCAATAGTTAAAATTTCAAACGGTTCCATTTTTTTGCCGCCTTCGTCATGATAGATAACTTGCGGCTGCGAAACTTCCAATTCAAAACCTTCGCGGCGCATGGTTTCAATCAACACGCCCAAATGCAATTCACCGCGGCCGGA
>Ga0134127_10002176_pt1 | contig 14269 bp, 10 predicted proteins | sample KB31753_FD_96459 | JGI IMG/M metagenome (GOLD analysis project Ga0134127, IMG submission 96459) | Terrestrial soil microbial communities with excess Nitrogen fertilizer from Kellogg Biological Station, Michigan, USA - KB3-175-3 | ecosystem: Environmental > Terrestrial > Soil > Unclassified ...
CCGATCTTCGCGTCCCACGGCGGCAGGCGCAACGCGTCGGCCGCGATCTCCAGCTGGTGGTCGGTCTCGCCGCCGCCGGCGGCGGCGATGATCGCCTCGTACTTGCTCTGCTCCGCGGCGAGCTTGTCGAAATCCGCGTTTTCCTCCGAATAGGCGGCGTAGATTCTCTCGAGCTCCTGCTTCGCCTCGAACACCTCGCCCATGCCCTGCTCCACCGTCTCGCGCACCGTCTTGCCGGCGTCCAACTGCGGCTCCTGCGGCAGGAAACCCACGCGCATGTTGGGCATCGGCACCGCCTCGCCTTCGAAGCTCGTGTCCTCGCCCGCCATGATCTTCAGCAGGCTCGACTTGCCGGAGCCGTTCAGCCCCAGCACGCCGATCTTGGCGCCGGGAAAGAACGAGAGCGAGATGTCCTTCAGGATGACGCGCTTGGGCGGCACGATCTTGCCGACCCGGCGCATGGTGTAGACGTATTGAGCCATCGATCCGTTCCACTTCCGCAAAAGGGCTGCATGATAACATCACGCATCACGCGAATGCGGAGCAAGAAATGGATTTTTCGCTCAACGAAGAGCAACGCGGCTGGCAGCTGAAAGCGCGAGAGTTTGCGCGTGATACGTTGCGCCCCGCTTCGCTCAAGCGCGACCAGATCGAAGGCGGGTTGGGGCCCTGGGACTGGGACATCATCAAGCAGGGATCCAAGCTCGGCTTCCGCACGCTCGCGGTGCCGGAGGAATGGGGCGGCCCGGGCGCGGATTTCGTGACGCAGGGTCTGGTGATGGCGGAGCTCGCCACCGGCGACAGCGCGATGTCGAAAGCTTTCAGCCAGAACTGGAAGTGGAGCCACCAGATCGCCGAGTTCTGCACCCGCGACCAGAAGGAACGCTTCCTCAAGCCTTTTCTCGCGGACGATACCTACGTGATGGGCTCGGGCAGCACGGAACCCAACGCCGGTTCCGACAACCGTTACCCGCCCGAAGACGACCCCAGGGCCGGCTACCGGCTGCGGGCGGAACGGAAGGGCGACGAGTGGATCCTGAACGGCGAGAAAGCCTTCATCGCCAACGGCAGCGTCGGCAAGCTGTTCTTCGTCAATACGCGCACCAATCCCGATGCGCCGATGAACGACGGCACGACGGTGTTCCTGGTACCGATCGACACGCCCGGTTTCCGCATCGGCAAAGTCTTCAACAAGAACGGGTGGCGCTTCTACCAGAACGCGGAACTCGTGTTTGAGGATGCGCGCGTGCCGCACGCCAACGTGGTGGGAGAAGTCAACGGCGGCATGAAAGTCCGCAGCGGCGCCTCCAGGGAATTCAGCGACTTCGAGCTCGCTGCCAACGCGCTCGGGATCTGCGATGCCGCTTGCGAGTATGCGACCCGCTATGCGAAGCGCGAGCGGCGCGGCGGGAAGCTGCTCTACGACCAGCAGCTGGTCCAGCTCAAGGTGAACGAGATGCACGCGCTGACCGAGGCCTTGCGCTCGTTCGTGCTGCGCACCGGCTGGGAAATGGACCACCACGTGAAGAGCGTGAACCCCGTGCTGGTCATGAACTGGTCCACCGATGTTCTTCAGCGCGTTACGCGGCTGAATCTCGAGATCCACGCGGTGGGCGGCGGCGCCGCGGACGCGATGGCGCACAAGCTGGTGCGCGACGGCATCATCTGGACGCACCTCGCCGGTGACACCAGCCAGCGCCTGAAGGCCGTCCGCCGCGTCCTGGCGCAGGCGAAATAAGAAGAGCCGGGGCGTGGGCAAGAAAATCGCGGTACTGGGCGCCGGCGCGATCGGCAGCAGCATCTCCGCCGACCTGACGAAAGCCGGGCACGACGTCACGGTCATCGACCAGTGGCCCGAGCAAGTGGAGGCACTGAAAGCAACCGGGCTCCGCATCCAGATGCCGGACGGGGAAGTGCAAACCCCGATCCGCGCGCTCCACCTGTGCGACCTCGCCTCGGCCAACCTGGAATTCGATATCGTGCTGCTAGCGGTCAAGTCGAACGACGACCGCTGGCTGGCGGAATTCATCAAGCCGTACCTGAAGGCCGACGGCGTGCTGGTCGGCACCCAGAACGGGATGAATGACGACACGCTCGCTTCCATCGTCGGCAAGAACCGCGTCGTGGGCTGCGCCATGGAATTGTCGGCGGAGATCTTCACGCCCGGGCTGGTCAAGCGCAACACCACGCACAAGACCACGTGGTTTGCCGTGGGCGAGCTGGACGGCCTCTACACGCCGCGCGTAAAGGAGATCGCCGCCCTGCTCGGCCACGTCGGCCGGTGCGACGTCACCAACAACATCTACGGCGCGAAGTGGACGAAGCTCATCGCCAACACCATGACGATGGGGCCGTTCGGCCTGCTGGGCCTCGGCAACACGGATGCGGCGAACGTCCCCGGCATGTTCGAGGTCTCGGTGCAACTCGGGCGCGAATCCGCCGCGGTGGGCGCCGCGCTCGGCTACCGCACCGAGGCGATATTCGGCCTGCGCGCGGACGAGTTCGCGGGCTCGAGCGATGAAAACCTGGTCACTGCGATGAAGACCCTGTTGGGTCACGTCAGCCGCGGCCGCACCGCCCCGATCCACGATCACATCAAGGGCCGGAGAAGCGAGATGGAGTACATCAGCGGCGTGGTGTCGAAGAAAGGCCGCGAGCTCGGCATCGCCACCCCGTTCAACGATGCCGTGGTCGAGATCGACCGCGCCATCAACCGCGGCGAGATCAAGATGGACCGGTCGAATTTCGACCTGCTCAAGCAGCGCGTAATGGGTGATGGGTAATGGGTAATGGGTAATGGGTAATGGGTAATGGGTGAACGGCGTGAAGCCGTGTATTACTCATCACCCGTCACCCATCACCGGGTTTGAGCGGGCGGCGGGTTACTCGAGCTTGATTCCCGTCTGCTGCACGACTTTCTTCCACTTTGCCAGGTCTTCGCGGACGAATTTGCCCAGCTCATCGGGCGTGCTGGGGCGCGCCTCGGCGCCCTGCGAGGTGAATCGTTCCTTTAGCGCCGGGCTGGCCAGCACCTTGATTAGCGCCGCGTTCAAGCGCTGCACGATGTCCGGCGCGGTCGCGATCGGAACGAACATCCCGATCACCGTGCTCGCGTCGAAACCCGGCATGCCGGTCTGATCGAGCGTCGGCACGTCGGGCAAAAGCTCGGCGCGACGCAGGGTGGTAACGGCGATGGCGCGCAGCCGGTTCGACTGGATATGGGGCATGGAAGAGGGAATCTGGTCGATGCGCCCGTCCACGTGCCCGCCCAGCAAGTCCACCAACGCGGGGCCGCCCCCCTTGTACGGCACGATCAGCATGCGGGCGCCGGTGGCGGCCGCGAACAGTTCCGTCACCAGGTGGCTGGTGGTGCCGGTCCCGCCAATGGCCATGCGCAACTGGTCCGGCCGCGCCTTCGCGAGTGCGATCAGCTGCCGGGTGGTTTTTACCGGGACCGACGGATGCATCACGATCACCAGCGGCACCTCGCATACCCGTCCCATCGGCGCGAAATCGCGCTCCATGTCGTAGCGCAGCTTGGGAAAGACCGCCGGTCCGTGGGTCATCACGCTGGAAGACACCAGCATCAGCGTGTAGCCGTCGGGCGGGGACTTGGCGACAGCCTCGGCGCCAATCTGCCCGCTCGCCCCGCCCCGGTTATCCACGATCACCTGCTGGCCGAGGATCGTGGCCAACTCCGGCGCGACGCCGCGCGCGATGATGTCGTTGGTCCCGCCGGGCGCGAACGGCACAATGAGTCGTAATGGTTTCACCGGGTAGCCCTGGGCATGGCCCGCCGCGGCGAACAGGGTGAGGCCGATCAAAGCCGCCAATCGCACAGCTACCAAGTTCATGACACTCCTCCGCCGCTGGTGCAGGTCAATCACGAAGCACGATACACGCTTCCCGTCAGCCGCGCCGCGCGCTCCTTGAACGCCCTCGCGGCGAGGAACAGGCCACCGTCGGCGCCGTCGATGAAGTGGAGGTGCCGGCCGGCGTAATTGAACACCAGGCAGGTCATGTGCGCCCGGTCGGTGACGTGCAGACCGTAGATCAGCTCGCCGCGGGCGTAACGTTCCTCCAGCCAGCCGTTCAACGCCGTGCGCTGCGCCTCGGTGCCGGCGAGAATCTGCCGGTAGATGTCCACGAACTTGCGCACGTCGGAGTTGCGCACCAGGGTCTCCTTGTAGCGGCCCCAGTCGGTTTCCGCGGTGCGGATGCGGAACGTCATCAGGAACCAGCCCAGCAGCACGATGAAACGGGTGCGCATCAGGGCGAACCACTTGCCCAGCGTGCCGCGAGCGGCCGCGCGCACGCCGACTTCATTCCCGAGGCGACCGCCGTCCAACGTCATCGCCAGCTCGGGCACCGACAAAGGGTGGCAGGCGTCATCGTCTCCGTAGATCTCGCGCACCTTCGCGATCACCTCCCGGTAGAGTTCGGCGGCGCGCCCGCCATCCGGGTCGAGCGCGCGCACCATCAGGCTGACGGTCTCGCCGTAGCGGCTCGGTATGTCCTGCCACCGGCATTCGAGACCGTCATGGCTGCCGCGCGGCGCAACTGTGCCGGGCCTGATCTCGTAGCGCTGCGCCGTGGCCGGGTCCTTCATCAGGCCGTCCGCGTAAGCGATCCCGCCGCCGGTGAATACCGCCTGCACGTAATGCTCCGAGACTCCGTAGCGCGCGACCCGGATGACATAGCCGGCTTCCCGGATGCGCACCACCGGTACCGTGGCGATACGCAGCTCCAGGCCAAAGCTGTCGCGCGCGATGTCCTGGGTCTTGGCGAGCGCGGCGCGGGTGTCATCGAGCAGGCGCGGCGGCACGCACAACACGCACCCGTCGCCTTCGAAGCTGAAGGGAATATCGAGCCCGCCCGCGGCATTGAGCACCGCGGTGATGGCGGCGGCGCCGACCGTGTTGACGTTCTTGTATTTGCCGGCCTCGACCGCCGCGGTGGAATTGCGCACGTCACACAGCGCCACGTGCCAGTCATCGGGCAGCGGCGTATAGCTCCCTGCCCGGGTGACGGCCCCGAAGTCGGTTATGACAGGCAGATCGGCGTAGAATCGGTCGCTCGCCACAGGTCAGGCGATAGGAGGCGGTGCCAAGTATGATCGGTTTCCGTGAGCATCCCATATTACAAGACCCCCCGCTCGCTCGCGCCCAGGGGCCTGTGACCCGGAATACCACCGGCATTTCAGCTGTTTACGCTCAGCATTCGACCCATAATCCACTGGAGGCAAAATGAGCAACAAGAACATAGGCGTAGCAGCATCGATTGCGCTGCTGGCGTTGGGTTTCGCCGGCAACGCGCAGGCGCAGGAACCGGGAATGTCGTTCTTCATCACCAGCGTCGGATCCGGCAAGGGCGCGGACCTGGGCGGGCTGGCGGGCGCCGACCGGCATTGCCAGTCGCTCGCGACCGCCGCGGGCGCCGGCAAGCACACCTGGCGCGCCTATCTCAGCACGACCGGTTCCGGGGGCGTGAACGCGCGCGACCGCATCGGCAACGGCCCGTGGTACACCGCGCAAGGCCGGCTCATCGCGCGCAACGTCGCGGAGTTGCACGAGGGCGTCAACAACATCAATCGAATGATCGCGGTGAACGAGAAAGGCGGCGTCATCAACGGCCGCGCCGACTCGCCCAACCAGCACGACATCCTCACCGGTTCGATGCCCGACGGCAGGGCCTCCACCACCGCCGGCGACACCACTTGCGGCAACTGGACCAGCAGCGGCAACGGCTCGGCGCTCCTCGGCCACCACGACCGGCACGGCCTGACGGAAACCGACGCCGCGCGTTCGTGGAATTCCACGCACGCCTCCAAGGGCTGCAGCCAGCCAAACCTGGTCTCAACCGGCGGGGCGGGATTGTTTTACTGTTTCGCTGCGGACGGCGGTGCAAAGGTAGCCGCGGCTCCTTCCAAAAAGAAAAAATAGCTTCTCTCGGCAACAAGGACGGGCAGCGGCCGCGCCGCTGCCCGTTTTCTTTTGTCCCTCCCCTTCCCCGTCTGACGGGTTAACCCCGCTGCAGTCTTCCTGCCGTTAATAGTCGGCGAGCCCAGGCGCTGCAGGGCGGAAATGTTATTTAAGTATTTGATTTTAATACTTTTTATAACAGCCTCCCGCAGCCAACCCTGGCAAACCCGATATCGATAGAGGAGATGAGCCATGCGTGAACACCTGTTTCTGCGAAGCGCGGTCGCAGCCACCGTCGCAACTATCTTCATCCTGACGGGCTGCGCTTCGCAGCCCTCGCACGCCGCGCCGAGCAAGACGCTGCAGGCGTTCGCGAGCGACCGGGAAATCTCGGACCTGTTCAAGCGCTGGGCGGAGGAATACCAGCGCCGCTCGCGCTCCGAGGCGCGCAGCCAGGCTCCGAGCCCATCCGCGCTCTCGGGCATGGGCGCCATGTCGATGTCCGCTGCGCCGGCCGCCAAGATGGCGGATGCGGCCTCGGCCGGAGAATCGATCACCAACGTGCAGCACGCGGGCGTGGACGAAGGCGGCATCGTCAAGCGCCACGGCGAGCACCTCGTCATCCTGCGGCGCGGGCGCCTCTTCACGGTCAACATTCATGACCAGCAGCTGAAACCGGTCTCGGTCGTGGATTCGTTTGGCGGCGAAGTCGATCCCGGCGGCGCCTGGTACGACGAGATGCTGATTTCCGGCAACACCATCGCGGTGATCGGCTACAGCTACGCGCGCGGCGGCTCCGAGGTCGGGTTGTTCGAAATCTCGCGCTCGGGCCGGCTCACCTACAAGGCGACTTACCACCTGCGCTCCAACGACTACTACTCCTCGCGCAACTACGCGAGCCGGTTGATCGGAAGCAAGCTCGTCTTCTACACACCGATGCAGTTGAACCCCTGGGGCGGCGCGCCGTGGGACTCGTTTCCGGCCATGCGCAAATGGCGGCCCGGTGTCACGCCCGCCGACTTCAAGCGCATTGCACCCGCGACGCGCATCTACCGCAGCGACGATGCGCTCGATCCCGCGCAGGGCGTCGCCCTCCACACCGTCACGGTCTGCGACCTCGCCCGGCCCGAGCTCGATTGCCAAAGCAGCGCGGTACTCGGCGCGCCCGGCCGCGTCTTCTACGTGTCGGGCGGCTCGGTCTACGTCTGGACCACGGCGTGGCGGCGTTCCGGCCCGCAAACCGCGGCTTCCGCGTTGTTCCGCATCCCGCTCGACGGCAGCGCGCCCACCGCGTTGAAGGTCGCGGGCAGCCCGATCGACCAGTTCTCCTTCCTGGAAGGCGAAGACGGCCATCTCAACGTGCTGGTCCGCGCCAATGGCCGCGGCGACGGCATGTGGGCCGCGGAATCCAACGCCGGCGATTTCGCACTGCTGCGCGTCGCCCTCGACAGCTTCTCGGATGGCAAGGACAGCGCATCCGTGGACAGCTACAAGGCCCTGCCCCGGCCGAACGGCCACGCGATCCAGAACCGCTACGTCGGCTCGTACCTGCTCTACGGGGCGGGAGCCGGCTGGCGCCAGCCGCAACGAACCTTGAGCTCGCAGGTTTACGCGGTGCGCTACGCCGGCGACGCGAGAGTGCAGGAAGTTCCGCTGGCGCACGGCGTTGACCGCATCGAGGCGCTCGGCACGAACGCGGTGATCGTCGGCTCGGATGGCCGCGACCTCCATTTCACCAGCTTGCGCCTGGCGGCCGCGGCAGTGGCGCAGGACCGCTACACGCGCCAGAACGCAGCGCAGGGCGAGACGCGCAGCCACGGCTTCTACTACAAACCCGACAGCGACAACGACGGACTGGTCGGCCTGCCGATCGTCGGCGGCGACCGCGCCGGTTCGCGCCAGTTGCGGCAGAATTCGGCCGCGGTGCTGTTCCTGCGCAACCAGTCGCTGCGGTTGACCGAGCTGGGCGCTCTCGATTCACAACCTGCCGCGGGGGCCAACGACGGCTGCCGCGCCTCCTGCGTGGACTGGTACGGTAACTCGCGGCCGCTGTTCCTGAATAACCGCGTGTTCGCGCTGATGGGCTACGAGATCGTGGAAGGCCGCGTATCCGGGAACGGAATCGCGGAGGTGCAGCGCGTCAGTTTCGCGCCTTCCCCGGTCGCGATCTCGCGCGCCACGAACTGAGCGGGCGGTGGAAACGAAAAGGCCGCGCGATGCGCGGCCTTTTCACTCGTCACTCGTCACTCGTCACTCGTCACTCGTCACTCGTCACTCGTCACTCAACTTTGACCTTCGCCTGCTTAATCACCTTGCCCCAGCGTGCGATCTCGGCCTTGAGAAACTCCGTCGCCTCTTTCGGCGTGTTGCCGACGGGTTCGCTGCCGCCCTTGGCCAATACGTCGATAACTTCCTTCGTCTTGAGCCCCTTGGCGGTCTCGGCCTGGATCTTGGCGATGATGGCCGGCGGCGTCTTGCTCGGCATGATGATCATGTACCACGAGGTGGCCTCGTAACCCGGAATTCCGGATTCCGAAACCGTGGGAATGTCGGGCATCGAGGCGACGCGCTTGGGTGAAGTCACTGCAATCAGCCGAATTCGCCCGGCCTGGATCTGGCTGATCATCGCGAGCATCGGGTTGATGTAGAGGTGGGCGCGGCCGCTGACGAGATCGGGCATGGCACCGCCGGTGCCCTTGTACGGGACGTGTGTCAATTGCACGCCGGTCATGCTAGTGAACATCTCGGCGGCGAGATGGGATGCGGATCCGGGGCCGGAGTTGGCGGCATTGAGCTCGAGCGGCTTGGCTTTCCCATAGGCGATCAGTTCCTTGATGTTCTTCACCGGAAGCGAGTTCGTGACCGTCACGGCATAAGGTTGCGTCGCGAGCACCGTAACTGCCGCGAGGTCCCGCAACGGGTCGTAGGGCAGCCTCGGCATGAGCGTTGCATTGATCGCGTGCGAAGGGTTGACGACCGCCATCGTGTGGCCGTCCGGCGTCGCCTTCGCGGTCAAGTCGATGCCGATGGTCATGCCCGCGCCCGCGCGATGGTCCACGACCACCTGCTGGCCCCATGCCTCGGTGTATTTCTGGGCGAGCATACGCACCATCACGTCGGACCCGCCGCCCGGCGCAGTCGGAATGATGACGCGTATGGGTTTCGTGGGAAAACTCGGTTCCGCTGCGGAGGCCATGCCGCACAGCGCCAGCGTGGCCAGACCGAGAAGCCGCGCGGACTTCATCAATTTCGACATATCTCCTCCTGAACTTGTAATCATTCCCCGTTGTCACTACACACTTATTTTCCAGGCAAGTCAAACCGTCGCTCCCGTTTTCGTTTGTTACTCCCCAAGCACGCGGCAAATAATTCATCCAGCATCTGGAACCGGGCGCCGTCGGCCCGCTTCCCGCAATAAGGAAACTTCGCGGGCGAGGTATTAACCCCGCCCCTGACCAAAGAGGGCTACGTAAACACCACTTCGCCCCCTTTGGAAACCCCCGATGTCAGCCCGCGCCAAAAGCGCGGGGAATACGAGTTAAAATCCACGAGGTGGAGCAAGGCAATGGAGGGTTGTTCCCTCCGCCCTCATCGCTCCGCTCCGGTTTCCGCGCGTGGCAATCCACCTCACCCTTGCCCTGACGTTCTTCAATTTCGCCACCTCGAGCGCGGCGCGCATCGTGCTGACGCTCTACGCGCTCGAGCTGGGCGCGCCGGCTTCCGCGGTCGGGGTGATCGGCGGGCTGCTGTTCCTGTTTCCGCTGCTGCTGTCGTGGCCGATCGGCATGCTCGCCGACCGCGTCCGCTCGCGCGGCCTGCTGTTGTTCGCGTCCTCGTGCGGCGCGGTCTCCCTGGTGCTGCCGTTCTACGTGCAGTCGCTTCCCGCGTTCTACGTGGCTGCTGCGCTCAACGGGCTGGCGCTCGCGTTCTACCACGTCACGCTGCAAAACCTGATCGGCACCCTGAGCAAGCCGGAGGACCGCCCGCGCAATTTCAGCAATTTCAGCCTGACCGGATCGATTACCAACTTCACCGGACCGCTGCTCGCGGGTTTCTCGATTGACCACCTTGGGCACGCGGCGGCGTGCCTCATCGTCTCGGCGCCATCAGTGGTGGCAGTCCTGCTGCTGCTGATCTGGGGCCGGATCCTGCCGCCGCCCGGCAACCCGGGCGCGACGCCGAATCCCGGTGCATTGCGGTCACTCGCCGATCCCGAAGTGCGGCGCATGCTCGTCACCAGCGGGATGGTGCAGCTCGGCACCGACCTCTTCCAGTTCTACCTGCCGATCTACGGCCACTCCGTCGGGCTGTCAGCCTCCGCGATCGGCTCCGTCCTGGCGACCCTTGCCGTCGCCTCGTTCGCGGTGCGCCTGTTCCTCGCCCGCCTCATCAAGCAGGTGGCTGCGGAAAAGCTGCTGGCGTGGGTATTCTGCATGGGCTCGATCGGCTTTGCGCTGGTGCCCTTTTTCACTCACCCGGTCGCGCTCGGGGCGATCGCATTCTTCTTCGGCCTGGGCATGGGCATCGGCATCCCGTTGACGGTGATGCTCATGTTCAGCCGTTCCGCGGAGGGGCGCTCCGGGCAAACGCTCGGCATGCGGCTGACGGCGAACAATTTCGTGCGCGTGACCGGCCCGATCGTGTTCGGTGCCGTGGGAACGGCGTTCGGATTGCCGCCGGTATTCTGGATCAATGCGGCAGTCATGGCCGCAGGCGCGATGATGTCGCAATGGCACAAGGAGGAGCGGCGAAAAGATAACGAGTGACGCGGCAGGAAGGGTCGGCCGGCACTTGCGACCCCATGCCGTTACTCCCTTTCGCTATTGGAGCCCGCGCGCAGGAATGACGGCAGTGGCGCGCTACCGTCCGGTGCAACCCCAAGCCGCCGCAACGCGGTAAGCGCCGCCGCCTGCAGGCGCCAGCACGGCGAGCGCAGCGCAGCTTGCGCAGCCGGCACCACCCGCGCGCGCGCAGGCTCGTCGGCCGCAGTGGCCTGGCTTATCGTCAACGCCGCGGCGCGCACGCCGCAGGCCGGATGTGCGTCGAGCAACCGCAGGATGCGCTGCATTTGCGGCGGGGGCGCCGGATGATCGCGCAGCGCAAATGCAAACGCGCCCGCGAAGGCTGTCGCCGGCTCGCCCTGCAGCACGGCTTCCATGTCATTCCACATCTGTACCGCTTCATCGCGGGTCGCTCCGGCCAGTGCGCAGCGCAATGCGTGGGAGAGCATCCACTCCACGTTGAAATCGTCGCGCGGCAGCCCGGCGATACCTGCCTTGAGCCGCTTGGTCAGTACCAGTCGCGCGCTTGCGTAAGCTTCCGGATCGGCGGCCCCGCCGGCGAATCCCGGCTCCGCCCTGCGCAGGGCCTCGGCGAGCGGAAGCGCCGCGCCTGCCGCGGGCCCGGCGCCGGGACATTGGGGCTTCAATTGCACTTCGTGCGCGATTGGCTCGCCGCCGAGCGGCCCGCCGATCTCTGCTGCATGCTGCGGAGGCGCAAACACCTTGCCTTCCCGCAGGAAAACGGCGCGGGCCGGATCGTAGAGCAGCAACCCGGTCGTCGGCAGCCCGCGCCACCATTCCGCCCGCCCCCACGAACGCCGGTCGGAACCCATTCGCCATTCATCGGCGCCGCCGGAATCCACGACCACGCCGAAGCCGTTCGCCGTCGCCGCGCCCTGGGCGAGCACTTCCGACTGATAGCGATCGTCGCCCGCGCCGTCGAACAGCACGCCTACTGCAAGGTCGAGCCCCATCCCCTGGCCGACTCCGACGGTGAGCTCGTAGCGATCGTTGCCGCTCTCGTCGCGCAGCACCCCCACCGCTTCGTGCACGCCCGCGCCCTGCGCGTAGCGCACCGCGCGGTAACGGTCGTCTCCGCCGCCATCCCACAGCAGTCCGGCGCCATAGTAATAACCTGCGCCCTGCGCGTACATCTGCGCATTGTAGACGTCGTCGCCGGCGTCGTCGCGCAGGATGCCGACTCCGCCGCCGAGCGCAGTCCGCGAGCCGGTTGCCGCGCCCTGCGCCATGCTCACGCCGCCGCCGCGGTCGTAAACGTCGTCGAACCCCGCGGCAGTGTAGGTATCGTTGCCCTTGCGGTCCCACAGCAGCCCGACGCCACCCGTCATGCCGAAGCCCTGCCCGCCGGCACGCAAGCGATAAGTGTCATTGCCGCTCAAATCCAGGATCGCACCCAACCCGAACGCCGCCGCCCCCTGCCCGAATACTCCGGCCTCGTAGCCATCGTCACCCGCAAAATCGATGATCAGCGAGGCGCCGGCAATGGCGGCGCCCAACCCCGGCCCGGCCGTCGTGTAACGATCGTTACCGGAGAAATCGATGATGGCGGAAAATCCGTGCACGACGACGTCGGACCCGCGGTAACGATCGTCTCCGCCCATATCAACAATCACGGAAACCGCGCCGCCGGTCACCGGCGCCCGCTCGTAGATGTCGTTGCCGCCGGGATCGACGATCACGGCGGCGCCGGGGCCGTGAACGTCGTCGCCCGTCGTGCCGATGACGATCACGCCGATAGCCGAATCGAAGCGCATGGCTTTCCCCGGGAACCGCAGGCCGGGCCCGGCCGTGCGCAAGGCGAGGATGAAGCGCGCGGTGGCGTCGAGAAACAGCGTATTGGCCCGATTGATCGCCGCAGCATCCACGGCCGCCGCGACGCGGCGGAGCTGATCGCTTGCCGGCAATTGGTGGTTGAATTGCCCGAGGATCGACCGGGCGTCAATTGGGGCGCCAGCCGCCGCCTTAAGAACGCGCTGCGCTTCGGCCAGTTCACCGATATAGACATTGAGGAGGTCGTTCAGCTGAACCGGGATCCCGCCGGTGCCCCGTGGCTTGGCAACCTCGTCGGCGAGCTGCCGCAGCGCCGTGGGCACCGAACGATCGAACAGCACCGCGGCGTTTGCGGCCGCCAGCGGGCGCGCCAGCAACTCGCGAACGACGGGGGGCGCAAATGGCGGCGGCACGACGCCCTCGTTGCGGAGAAGATTGTCGATGACCGACAGGGCGTCGGTCCCAATACCGCGGCGAGCGAGCACCGCATCCACGCTCACGCTGAGACCATCAGGGATATCCAGCCGCGGCGGCACGGCCATGCACGCGGCAACCAGCAGGCTCGCCGCGCCGACGGCCGCGCGAAACCGGGTGAACGGCATTACTGCGTTACCGCATTACTTGAATCCATACAGTTCGGCGGGATTGGACGCGAGAATCCGGTTGCGGGTTTTCTCTTCCGGCGCCCAGTCGAGCAGCAAGTCGAGCAGCACCGCGTCCTCGGGCATCGTTCCCCCGCGCGACATTGGATGGGGCCAGTTGCTCGCCCAAACCAGGCGTCCGGGGGCGTGCTTGACCAGCGCTTTCGCCAGCGTTCCCATGTCGGAATAGAGGGGCGGGCCGGATTTCGACATCATGTAGGCGCCGGAGAGCTTGACCCAGAAGCGGCCGGTATCCACCAGTCTCAGCAGCGAGCGGAACCCGGGATGGTCCGGCGGCACCGGCTCGAGGAACTTGCCGATGTGCTCGATCACCACCGTGCCGGGAAGGCGCTTCAACAGCTCTTCGCGCTCCTCGAAATAGCGTCCGTCCATCTGGAACTGGATGTGCCAGCCGAAAGCAGCGACGCGCGCTGCCATCACATCCAGCATCTCCCACGGCAGTTCCGGCGTATCGAGCATGCGGAAGCGCACGCCGCGAATGCCGCCGCGCGTCAGGCGCTCGAGCTCGGCATCGGTCACCGAGGTATCCACCACCGCGATGCCGCGCGCGCCCGCACCCAGGGCTGAAATCGCTTCCAGCGTGCAGCGGTTGTCCTTGCCGTAAGCGGTGGGTTGCACTACGACCACGCGCTCGAGTCCGAGGCGCTTCTGGACCTCGCGGTATTCGGACACCGGCGCGTCGTGTTCCTTGCGGCGGGCTTTTTCGGCCAGCGGGAACCGCGAGTCGAAAATGTGCATATGGCAGTCGCACGCGCCGGGCGGGGTTTTCAGCTTGGGAGCAGTCATCGCATAGTCCAGTTTGCGTGACCGATCATCGGTCACCGGTCACGCATTATAGGCAACTGGACAGCCCTCTTCGCACCGCCACATAATCCCCGCGGGAGGAAACATGAAAACACTGCTTGCATTGCTGTCCGCCGTCCTGCTGTTGTTCGTTGCTACGACACACGCCCAGGGCTATCCCGCCAAGTCGGTGCGCATCCTCGTCGGTTTCGCGCCGGGCGGCTCGACCGACCTCACCGCCCGCATCTTCGAGCAGGAACTGAACAAGCTGTGGGGCAACCAGGTGGTGGTAGACAACCGCCTCGACGCGAGCCAGATGATAGGCGCCGAG
>Ga0134127_10002182_pt1 | contig 14251 bp, 15 predicted proteins | sample KB31753_FD_96459 | JGI IMG/M metagenome (GOLD analysis project Ga0134127, IMG submission 96459) | Terrestrial soil microbial communities with excess Nitrogen fertilizer from Kellogg Biological Station, Michigan, USA - KB3-175-3 | ecosystem: Environmental > Terrestrial > Soil > Unclassified ...
ACCGAGAATCCGCCGCGACATCGGCCAGATCCAGGGTCGGCTCCCCCGCGAACAGTGCGTACAGATCGAGCTGGTGCTTACCGATGACCAGGCCCGGTTCTGTCCATGGAGGTCCGCCCGCATGTGCGCCCAGCCGGTACTGCTGGCCAGGCGCGGGGCCGGGAATCAGGACCTCGAACAGATCGTGGGGTACGAGCCGCCCCAACACTTGCGATGCCAGGCCGAAGAAATCGCGTGGTGAGCGGGCCTCGATCCACGCGTTGGCCAGCTCGGCCCCGAGGTCGGGGACCACCGCGTCGGCCTCCGCAGATCTCTGCTGAGCGATTCGCGCCAGCGTCGGAGCAATCGCCTCAGCGATCCGCTCGAGCAGGGTTTGGGCAGCATCGTCGTATCGATCCGGTTCGAGCGCGGCGATCAGCAACAGTCCGACGTCGCTTCGACCGAAGCGGATCGGCAAACAGGCCGCTGAGCGGTAGCCGGCTCGACGCACGACCTCTCCCAGCTCGTCCGCCTGCTCGCGGCTCACCCTCGGTTGGGGAAGCGGCACGGGAAGCCGATCCTGCGCCAAGGCGTCCGGTCCGATCAGAACCGCTCCGCCGGCGACAGGATAGAGCCACAACCCAAACAGATCGTGAGCCAGCTCGACACCGACCGAGTCCGCCAGGGCTTCGTGCCAGGTGGCAAGCACGTCCTGGTCAGGCGGCCCCTGTTCCGCCCGGAGGAGCGGAATAAGAGGAAGTGGTTTGGGATCAGACTCAGTCATTAGAAGGCCGTGAGAGCAGGACACATGCCCCTAGGCCTGTAGCGCCTAACCAACAGTGGGACGGCCACTTAGGCGCGAGAGAGATGGTCTCCCAAGAGCAACCTCTTGGCGTGGACCGGGCTCGCGGGGCGTTTTGCACCTGGCGACGGTCCAATGGGTCAGACCTGTAACCTCAGGTTGCCCAGCGTGTTGACATACCCCCTCCCCCTATCTAGAATTCTCCCATGACACAGGCTACCATCGAGATTGAGGGCATGAGCTGCGACCACTGCGTGAACGCCGTCCGCCGGGCCCTCGCTACGCTGCCGACCGTTGAAGTCGAATCCATCCAAATCGGGCGAGCCGACGTCCGTTTCGACGAAGCCACCCTGGGCGCCGATCGGCTGACCGCTGCGGTGACGGACGCTGGTTACACCGCAAGGCTGGGGAATGTCCGGCGCTAACGCCACCTGCACTATCCCGGTCTCCGGGATGACGTGCGCCGCCTGCAGCGGAAGGGTGCAACGCTCCCTCGAACGCACCGCGGGCGTGAGCTCCGCGACCGTGAACTTGATGACTGGAGAGGCGACCGTCGCGTTCGATCCCCACGCGACGGGCCCCGACCAATTGGTTCAGGTCATTCGCGACACGGGGTACGGCGCCGAACTTCCCGCTCCAACCGCCAATGCTGAAGATGCGCTCGAAAGCTTGGAGCGCGAGCGCGCTGCCGAAGTCAGGACCCTCAAGTGGAAGCTGTGGGTGGCGCTGGTTCCAGCGGTGATACTCATGCTACTGGGGCACCCCCACACGGCCGGAGCACGTTGGCTTGCGTTGGCTCTCACCCTGCCGGTGGTGGGTTGGAGCGGGCGGCACTTCTACAGCCGGGCATGGGCAGCATTGCGCCATGGCGGCGCCGACATGAACACCTTGATCGCGGTTGGAACCGGTGCGGCCTTCGGGTTCAGCTTCTTCATGACGATCGCGGCTGGGTGGGTGTCCACGCACGGCGTTGTTCCGCAGGTCTATTACGAGACCGTCGCCATGATCATTGCCCTCGTGCTGTTGGGCAATCTGCTCGAGGCGCGGGCGAAGAGCCGGACCTCGAGTGCGATTCGCAAGCTGATGGGCCTGAGGCCGGCCACCGCACGCGTGATCCGAGGCGGTGCCGAGGTTGAAGTGCCCATCGCCGACGTTCATGTAGGCGACGAGGTGGTGCTACGCCCCGGTGAGCGCATTCCCGTAGATGGTGTTGTGCTCAGGGGCGCGAGCACGGTGGATGAGTCCATGCTGACGGGAGAGCCGGCGCCAGTGGTCAAAGAGCCCGGTGCCGAGGTGGTGGGCGCTACCCTCAATCGAAACGGCGCCCTGCAATTCCGCGCGACCCGGGTCGGTGGCGACACCGTCCTGGCCCGCATCATTGCGCTCGTGCGCGGCGCCCAGGGGCAACGGGCCCCCATCCAGCACCTGGCAGATCGAATCTCTGCTGTATTTGTACCGGTCGTGATCGGAATTGCCGCAGTGGTGTTTGGCCTGTGGTACGCGTTCGGGCCCGAGCCGCGCTATCTCCATGCTCTCATTTCGGCGGTAACGGTCCTCATCATTGCGTGCCCCTGCGCCATGGGACTCGCCACCCCAACGGCAGTCATGGTTGCGACCGGCCGCGGCGCGGAGCTCGGTGTTCTGATCAAGGGCGGCGAGGCCCTGCAACGAGTCGCGGAGGTCGACACGGTAGTGCTCGACAAGACGGGCACCATAACCGAAGGCCGACCCCGGGTGGTGCACCTGGGGTTGTCCGACGACGATCTCCGTCTCCTCGCCTCGATCGAGCGCCTGAGCGAGCACCCGCTGGGCGAGACAGTCGTGGAAGCGGCCCGGGCGCGCAACCTGACGCTTCTCGAGCCCCAATCCTTCGGCGTCAAGCCGGGCAAGGGAGTGATTGGCACCGCAGATGGCCACGCCATCGTAGCGGGAAATCGCGCGCTCATGGGAGAGCACCGCATCGATATCTCGGCGGTCGAGCCGGCCGCGACTGCTTTGGCGGAACAGGCGGCCACTCCGGTGTTTGTGGCGGTGGACGGCCGTGCGGCCGGTTTGGTGGGCATCGCGGATCCGCTCAAGCCCACCAGCGCGGAGGCCGTGCAGCAGCTGAATGAGCTGGGCCTTCGGGTCGTCATGCTTACGGGCGATGACACTCGTACTGCGGCGGCGGTGGCAAGAACCGTAGGCATCGAGCAGGTGGTTGCGGAGGTCCTGCCGGAGCAGAAGCTGAACGAAGTGAGTCGTATTCAGGCGGAAGGCCGCGTGGTCGCGATGGTGGGCGACGGCCTCAACGATGCGCCTGCGTTGGCTCAGAGCGACGTGGGGATCGCGATGGCGAGCGGCACCGACGTGGCCCTGGACACGGGCGCTGTAACCCTCATGAGGAACGACCTCTCCGGTGTTCCGCGGGCCATCCAGCTCGCCCGCCGCACGATGCGGGTGATCCGGCAGAATCTGTTCTGGGCATTCGTGTACAACGTGATCGGGATCCCCGTCGCGGCTGGGGCGCTTTATCCCTTGTTCGGGATCCAGCTAACGCCGGCGCTAGCCGCCGCCGCGATGGCGGTGAGCAGCGTCAGTGTCGTTACCAACAGCTTGAGGCTTCGAAAAGCATGACCAGCGAAACTGCCTCCTGCCCTTGCGCTCGCCCCGGCGATGGCGTTCACGCTGTCGCGCTCGCGCCGGAGACCAAACAGGCCGTGCTGACCCGACTTCGGCGAATCGAGGGCCAACTACGCGGACTGCAAAAGATGGTTGACGATGAGCGCTATTGCGCGGATGTCCTGGTGCAGATCGCCTCGGTGCAGGAGGCCCTCCGGGGTGCAGGGCGGGCACTCCTAGACAATCACCTCCGGCATTGCGCAACCGAAGCCATCCGGTCGAACAACCCCGAGCGCGCGGAGGCGATGTACGAAGAGCTGCTGGATCTGGTGTATCGCACGAGGTAATGCGTAGATCAGCCCGCTTCTGCGCGATGCATGTCTTGCGCGAGGGTGCGGGTGGCGCCCAGGATTACGGCCCCGCCCAGCGTAGCAACCAGCGGCAGCACGAACACCGCCCGATCGAGGCCGAACCGATCGGAAAGCGCGCCAACTAACGGAAAGGCAATCGCGTCCCCGGCCAGGTGGATGAACAGCAGGTACGCGCCTGCTACCGTGGCGCCGACCCGCGCCGGCACGACGTCGAAGATCACCGCGGTCAGCGGACCGTTGTACCAGGAGAGGAAAAAGAAGGCCCCGAAGAACGCCGGCGTAAAGATGCTGGGATCGCGCACCGTCAGGAGCCAGATCGCGATCGGCCCGCCCACGAGTAACCCGATCGCGACGGTGATGACCCGGCCCTGCTCGGTGAAGCGCCTGAGCCAGTCCGCCAGCGCACCTCCCAGAACGGTTCCGGCCGTGCCGGCGAGCAGCCCCCATTTCCCCAACAGCGTCGCCGCCTGAGAGGCTGTAAGCCCCAACTCCCGGGAGATGAACGTGGGCCCCCAGCCCACGATGCCGTTCATCCCAAACGAGATCATCGCTCCGGCGGTAAACACATACATCAGAGTCGGCGTCGTCAGGACCCGTTTGCCGGCCCGGACGATGTCGGCGATCGTGGATTCGATGCCGTTGCCCAATGGAGTGTCGAGCGAGTGGCCTGCTCGACTGAGGCGGGCCCACCGCCAGATGTCCAGCGTAAGGCCGAGCCCAACGGCGGCGCCGAGCGCCGCAGTGTCGAGCTTCGAGTCAGCCCCGTAGGCTCGGTCAATGCCGAAGGCTGCCGCAGCGCCGGCCGGCAACCCGATCAGCGTGCACATGAACCGGCTCATCACGGCGTTGAGCCCAACGCCTACACCCCGTAGAAATTCGCGCACGGAGAGCGCGGCAGGCGCTCGCGTCGGGTCGATCAGGCGCGCCGCAGCCGCCGCGCAGATAAACCCCGGCACACCCACGACCATGAACGCGATGCGCCAGCCGTAGTGGCGCTCGAGCAGGCCACCCAGGCCGATACCGAGCACGCCGCCAAGGGCGATACCGGAAGCGAGAATGCCCATGGCCGCTGCCCGACCCTTGCCGGGGAAGTAGTCTGCCACCAGCGACGATGCGGCCGGGCCGAAAGCGGCCTCACCAACCCCGACTACCGCACGGCACGTGAACAGCTGCCAGAAATTCCGGACCAGCCCGCCTAGAAACGTGAACGCGCTCCAGACCGCCACCCCACCGGCGATTACCGCCCTGCGGGACCGGAGGTCGCTGATGACGCCGAGGGGAAGTGCTGCAACCGAGAAAACGAGGATGTACGCCGAGCCCAACCACCCAAGCTGTGTGTCCGTGAGCGAGAGCTCGCGCTTGATCGGCTCGAACAGCGCGAAGATGACGTTGCGGTCGAGGTAGTTGAGCAGGTTGATGAGGGCGAGAAGCCCGAGGGCATACCAGCGGTAGGCCGGTGTGAGACGCGGGGAGCGGGCGACCGCCTCCGCGCTCCCGCTCGCGTCGCTCCCGCTCACCGCGCAGCCGGCTTGATGCTGCCCGCGGCTTGATGCACGCCGGCCGATGACTCTTCTGCCCTGCGATCCCGCTGTGCGAGCGCGTCACGATACTCCGCGACCAGCCGGTCCAGCATCGCGCCGCGCTTCCGCTGCAGGCGTTTGAGCGGTCGTGGCTCGCGGCGCGCGAGCGCGTACGCCGTGAGGAGCGGCAGCGCGACCGAGTTGTCCAGGTAGACTACGACCGTCCCAGGCAACTGGTCTGGGTCGATCTTTCCCCAGCTCACGGCTTCGGCCGGCGTCGCACCGGACAGGCCGCCCGTGTCGGGTCGGGCATCCGTCATCTGGAGGAAGTAGTCGTGCCCCCGCTCGTCGATGCCGAGCACTTCCTGGATCTGCGGCTCGGTCTGGAGCATGAAGTTCTTCGGGCTGCCGCCCCCCACGATCAGGCACCCACTCTTTCCACCCGACCGTTTGGCGTCCAGCACGATAGCCGCGGTCTCGTTTACGTCCGCACTTAAGTCGAAACGGAGCCGGCTGCCGGCGAGCGCCTGTTCCGCCACGTTCATCCCGATGGAGCTGTCGCCCGGGGAGCTGGTGTAGATCGGCACGTCCAGCTCGTACGCGGCCGCCAGGACCGACCGCCGCTCGAGCCCCAGGGCCCGTTCTCGCTCCCGCACGTACTTGCCCAGGAGCCAGTGGTACTCGGCTGTGCTCATCGCGCGCTGAAACTCCTCCTGTCCCGACACTTCGCGGATGAAGGCATCGGTCGAGAGGAGAACCGAGTAGTCGAAGAAGATGTCGTAGATGCGAACCACACCCTTGTCCCGAAGCTCCACATCGTCGGCGTGCGGGGTGCCGCGGTGCATCGCGAGCCCCAGGCCAAAATGGGCGTCGTGATACAGATTCGCGCCGGTGGAGATGAGCCAATCCACGAAGCCGGCTTCCATCAGCGGAATGAGGCAGGTCATGCCGAGCCCGGCCGGAGTCATGGCTCCCGTCAGGGTCATTCCCACGGTCACATCCGGGGCCAGCATGCGCTGCGTGAAGAGTGCACACCCTTCGCGCAGCCGGCCGGCGTTGTACGCCATGAACGCCCCGTCGATCAGATCCGCCGCAGTCTCTCGGCCGCTGATGGCGTCCGGATTGATCCGCTGACCGCGGAGGTAGGGTGCGGAGGGCCGGGTCACACGGTACCCGGCTCGTGCTCGCGGGTGTGTCGCGACGTCGCCTGACCCCGAGCACCGTCTTTGCGTGCCTCGATCACCATCTGCACTGCCTCCGCCGGATCGTCCGTCAGCCGAAAGAGGTCGAGATCCTCGAGGCTTATCTTGCGCTCCGCCGCGACGGTGTCCCGGAGCCAGTCGATGATTCCACCCCAGTAGCGGCGGCCGTACAGGATGACGGGGAAATGCTTCACCTTGCCTGTTTGAATCAGGGTCAGCGCCTCGAACAGCTCGTCCAGCGTGCCGTAGCCGCCCGGGAAGACGATGAATGCGGCTGCGTACTTCACGAACATCATCTTGCGCACGAAGAAAAACTTGAACATGAGACTGCGGGTCACGTACGCATTGGTGCCCTGCTCGAACGGCAGCTCGATGTTGCAACCGATGGAAAGGCCGTTGGCCTCGAACGCGCCCTTGTTGGCCGCCTCCATGATGCCCGGACCGCCTCCGGTAATCACCGGGATGCCGGCCTCCGCCAAGAGTCGGGCGGTCTCGACTGCAGCCTCGTAGTGGGGGTCCTCGGGACGAGTGCGAGCCGAGCCGAAGATCGATACACCGCCGCTCACATCCGCCAGGTTATCGAATCCCCAGACGAACTCGCCCAGAATCCGCAACGCCCGCCACGAGTCCGATGCCTTGTGCAGCGCGATGGCTTGTTGCGGCGGCGGGCTCTCGAGCAGCGCCTCGTCTTCGGTCTCTCTGGAATCGCGGCGGGGGCGAGGCGACCCCGGCTGCAGAGGTTCGTTGTTCACGACGTCAGAAGCTCCACCAAAGCATCGAGATCATCAGGAACGTTGTAGAAATAGGGGGAAACGCGAACGTGCCCAGGTCGAGCGTCGGTCACGATGTTTGCCGCCGCCAGCCGTTTGACGTCGCGCGCCGGGTCATCGCTGGGCAGCATCACGATACCAGACCGTGTTTCAACCGTGGCCGCCACTTTGGGCCGGAGACCCGCTTCACGGGCACGCTCGATCAGTGCCTCGGTGAGCGCCATGGTCGCGTGCCGGATTTCAGTCGCTCCAAGCTCCTCGAGCACGTCGAGGCCGCCCAGTTGGGCGTAGACCGCTGCCATACCCGGAGTACCGGCCTCGAAGCGGCGGGCATCATCGTGCAGCACGAGCCGCTCCGGATCGAACCGGAATTGCTCCTTGTTGCCGAACCATCCCGTCGCGCGGGTTGCCAGCTTGACGGCGAGATCCGACCGGACGTACAGGAATGCGATCCCGGATCCACCCAGGAGCCACTTGAGACCGCCGGCGCAATAGAAGTCCACTCCGAGCCCGCGAACATCCACCGGGAGTTGCCCGGCGGCGTGATAGCCGTCAACCAAGAGCAGCGCCCCATGCCGATGGGCGATGTCGGCCAGGGCGCTCACATCCTGGATTGCCCCGGAGGTGAAGAACACGTGGCTGGTTGCCACGAGCGCAGTGCGGTCGTCGACCGCACGCTCGAACGCCTCCAGCGGAACCTGGACCCCGTCCGGGCTGTCCAGCATCACCAATTCGATTCCCTCGCTGGAACGCGCTAGCCACTGGTACGCCACGGTCGGAAAGTCGAGCCGGGTGATCACGACTTTGCGACGGTGCCGGTAGTCGAGCGCGTCGGCGACCGACGTGAGCGCCGCGGAAATATTGGGATGCAGGGCGATATCCGAGCCGGAGGCGCCGACCATTCTCCCATAGCGATCGCGCAGCTCGCCCAGCGCGGTCCACCACGTGTCGTACCAGGCAGCGGCGCCTCGCCATTCCCAGACGTCGAGATACTCGTTGACTCGAGCCCGCGAGCGACGTGACAGAGCGCCCAAAGAGCAACTGTTGAGATAAATCGCGTGCCGGAAGATCGGGAACTCGTCCCGATAATGCCGCCGGGGCGGCGCGGAAACCGGTACGGCGGCCATAGGGAGGGGAAATATACCCCAGCAGCCGGAATTATCTTTAGGCAATGAGGGATTCCTGGTTGCGCCTCAGCGCTCGCCTCGCGGTTCGGGCAATCGTCAATCCGCGGCTCGCGATCGACCTGCTCCGCACCGCCTGGGCGTTTCGCCGGCGCGAATGGTGGCGCAAGCCACCCTTCCTGCCGCTGCCGGACAGAACCTATCTCGCCTGGCGCATGTACACCGCCTACGCCGACGAGAACGCGGTTCCGCCGATCGAGGATGTGATCCGGTTCGCCCGGTGGCGGCGCGAGACCATGGGTCTATGACCGACGCGGTCCGGCCCAAGCAGAAGGGCGACCGCCCCGTGCCCCACGTGGTCATCGTCGGGGGTGGATTCGCCGGCATCTACGCCGTGCAGGCGTTGAAGCGAGCGCCGGCGCGAGTCACGATCATCGACCGCCGCAACTACCATCTCTTTCAGCCGATGCTCTACCAGGTGGCCACCGCCGGCCTCAACCCGTCCGACATCACGGCACCGATTCGGTCGGTCGTTCGGCACCAGCGAAACACCGAGGTCATCCTGGGCGAGGTCAGTGCAGTGGACAAGGCGGATCGCCAGATCGAGCTGACCGACGGAACCCGCGTGCGCTACGACTACCTGCTCATCTGCACCGGCGCCCGCCACAGCTATTTCGGCCACGATGACTGGGAGCGTCTGGCCCCTGGACTCAAAGGCCTGGAGGATGCCCTCGAGATCCGCCGCCGAATCCTCACCGCGTTCGAGCGGGCCGAGCGAGAGCCTGACCCCGTCAAGCGGCAGGCGTTGCTGACCTTTGTCATTGTGGGTGGTGGACCAACCGGCGTCGAGATGGCCGGCGCGGTGGCCGAAATCCGGAGCTATGCCCTGCGCCGCGACTTTCGACATATCGATCCGCGGGAGGCCACTGTAGTTCTGCTCGAAGGAACCCCGCGCCTGTTGAATGCGTACCCCGAAAGCTTGAGCGAAGAGGCCAAGCGCGAGCTCCGAAGCCTTGGGGTCGTCGTGCGGAGCGAAACCTACGTCACCAACGTGCGGCCCGGGGCCGTCGAGGCAGCGGGTTGGACGATTCCAACCCACACGGTGATATGGGCGGCCGGCAACGTCGCAAGCCCCTTGCTCAAGACGCTCGATACTCCGCTGGACAAACAGGGGCGCGCGATTGTCGGGAGTGATTGCACCATCCCCGGCCATCCCGAAGTGTTCGTGCTGGGTGATGCGGCTCTGTTTGAGGAGAACGGACGCGCGGTTCCTGCGATCAGCCCGGCCGCGATTCAGATGGGACAGTACGCCGCGCGCACGATTCAGCGAGATCTTGCCGGGAAGCCGCGCGAGCCGTTCAGCTATTGGGACAAGGGGCAGCTGGCCGTGATCGGCCGGGGACAGGCCGTGGCCGACCTCGGACGGCTGCATTTCGGTGGTTTCATCGCGTGGCTGCTATGGATCTTCATCCACATCTTCTTTCTCATCGGCTTCCGCAATCGAGTTCTGGTCCTGATCGAGTGGGCCTGGGCCTACTTCACCTATCAGCGCGGGGCCCGGCTCATTACCGAGCCATGGTCTCCCGAAGAAGCAACTGAGCGGGTTCCCGCCGCCAGTGGAGTGATCTGATTCTGCCAGCGGCCCACGTCAATCCATCCGCGGTGGCACGCGAGATCAAGGCAGAGGCCGAACGTTTGGGCTTCGTTGCCTGCGGGATCACGGACCTGAGCCCCACGCCCCATGGAGCCGAGCTCGACGCTTGGCTCGCGACCGGTCGCGCCGGGACGATGCGCTATTTGCATCGGCAGGCGCGCAAACGGAAAGAGCCCCAGCGAATTGATCGATCGGCCCGCTCGGCGGTCGTCGTGCTCGACAACTACTACTCGCCTGATCAGCCGGCGGACGAGGAGCCACCCCGCGTCGCCAAGTACGCCCGCGGCGGTGACTACCATCGCGTCACGCTCGAGCGCGTCGAGCAGCTGGCGGGTTTCCTCCGGCAACACGGCGCACGGGTTGCCAGGGCGTATACCGATGCCGGGCCTGTCCCCGAGCGCGAGCTGGCGCAGCGCGCCGGTCTCGGCTGGATCGGCAAGAACACGATGCTCATCCGGCCTGGGATCGGGTCCTTCTTCTTCATCGCCTCCATCCTGACCGATCTCGCACTGCCAATCGATCCGCCGTTCGCCCTTGATCATTGCGGCGGGTGCACCCGGTGCCTCGAGGCCTGTCCCACCCAGGCGATCACGGAGCCTCGGCTCCTGGACGCGACTCGCTGCATTTCCTATCTGACAATCGAGCACCGTGGCCCCATCCCCGACGAGCTGGCCCCGAGCTTTGGAGGTTGGGCCTTCGGTTGCGACATCTGCAACGACGTATGCCCGTGGAACGTGCGCTTCGCCACTGAGACACAGGTCGTGGGACTGAAACCACACGGCAGGCTCCGCGGAACCAATCCGGACTTCTTTGACCGGATGACCGAGGATGGCTTCGCCCAGGAGTTCGGCGATACCGCCTTCACCCGACCCGGACTGACCGGCATGCGGCGAAACCTGCGGGCAGCGTTTGCGTCCCGGAGTCCTGAGTCGTGACGCCGACCATCCGTCCGGCTCGGCGCGCAGACGCAGCCGCGCTCGCAGCGTTCTCGGCCCGAACGTTCTTCGATACCTACGCCGGTGCAAACGACCCCGCTGACATGGCGGCGCACCTCGCGGCCAAGTACAGCGAGGCGACCCAGGCGGCGGAAATCGAGAACCCCGTGCTGGTTTACCTATTGGCCGAGCTGGACAATCTGCTGGTCGGATTCGCGCTGCTGCATCTGAACCATGGCCCGGATAACACCGAGCTGTCCGGGCCGGTGGAGGTGGTGCGATTCTACGTTGCCAAAGAGTGGCACGGCCACGGAGTGGCGCAGGCACTCATGAGCGCCTGCGTAGAGGTGGCAAGCCGCCGAGGCGGGCGCACCTTGTGGCTCGCCGTGTGGCAGGAGAACGCGCGTGCTATCGCTTTCTACCGCAAGGCCGGCTTTACCGTAGCCGGGCGCGTGACCTTCCGCCTTGGCTCGCAGCTGCAGAACGACCACATGATGACGCTGGCGCTCGAGCCGGCGGGTGCGCCGGCGGTCGGCCGCCGATGACTCGGCCGGCCCCATCCGCTCCCGAGGTTCACAGTACCGAGCTTCGACTCTCGCCTTCTGAACGGAGGCGATACGACCGGCTCGAGCGCCTGGCCCTCCTGCTGGACGACGCGTTCCCGATCCCAGGTACATCATGGCGAATCGGCATCGATCCCCTGCTGGGGCTCGCCCCCGGCGTGGGCGACGCCCTCGGAGCGGCTGCGTCCGCCTGGATTCTGATCGAGGCGGTCCGGTTCGGGGTCTCGCGGGCGGTCCTGCTCCGGATGTTGTACAACATCGTCGTCGATACGGCGGTTGGCGCCGTGCCCGGCGCCGGCGATCTCTTCGATTTTGCCTGGAAGTCGGATTCGAAGAACATGACCTTGCTTCGCCGGCATCTCGCTCAGCCGGGCGAAACCCGCCGAGCGAGTCGCTTGCTCCTGGCGGGCGTGCTGCTGGTCATCGCGATAATGACGGTCGGCTCAGTGGTGGCCGTCGTGTGGCTCGTCAAGTATCTGGCTACGCTCTCACCCTTGTTCTGACCTGTATGCACTTCGAGACCTTGGCCGTACACGCCGGCCACCGACCGGATCCGGCGACCGGCGCGGTAACACCGCCGATTCACCTGTCCACCACCTTCGAGCGCGGCAAGGATGGCAGCTTCCCCACCGGCTACATATATGGGCGGGACGCCAATCCAAATCGGCGCGCCGTGGAGCAATGCCTCGCCGCTCTCGAGGGAGGCACCGGGGCTGCCGCGTTTGCCTCCGGCATGGCAGCTACCTCGGCCGTATTTCAAGCGCTCGCTCCTGGGGACCACGTCCTCGTCCCGGACGATTCCTATTACATCACCCGCAAACTGCTCCAGGAGGTGTTTGCCCGTTGGGGGCTCGAGCATACCGCCGTCGACATGACGGACCTCCGGGCCGTCGAGAGCGTCTTACGGGCCTCCACCAGGCTCATCTGGGTGGAGACGCCCTCCAATCCGTTGATTCGCGTTACCGACATTGCCGGCATCGTGGCAGTGGCCCGGCGCGCCGGTGCGCGGGTCACTTGCGACAACACCTGGGCAACGCCGATGCTGACCCGCCCGCTGGAGCTCGGGGCGGATCTGGTCATGCACTCGACAACTAAGTACCTGGGCGGCCACAGCGATGTCCTCAATGGAGCACTGATCGGCCGGGAAGACGACGATCTGTTCCAACGCATTCGCGGAATCCAGATCACCGGCGGCGCTGTTGCGGCCCCTTTCGACTGCTGGTTGCTGGTGCGGGGCATTCGCTCCCTGCCGTATCGCATGCGAGCGCATTGCCAGCACGCCGCGGCCGTGGCGGAGTTCCTGGCCTCACATCGCGCCGTCGCTCGGGTGCATTATCCCGGGCTCCGGTCCCACCCAGGTCACTCAGTAGCGAAGCGGCAGATGACGGATTTCGGCGGGATGCTGTCATTCGAGGTGCACGGAGGCAGAACCGAAGCGTTGCGAGTCGCGGCGCGTCTCGAGCTCGTCACCCGCGCGACCAGCCTCGGCGGGCCGGAGTCGTTGATCGAGCATCGGGCCTCGGTCGAAGGGCTGCACACCAGGGCGCCGGAGGGGCTGCTCCGCATGTCGGTGGGCCTCGAGCATCCCGATGACCTGATCGCCGATCTCACCCAGGCGCTGGAGTCGGCATGATCCGAGCGATGTACAGCGTGGCCGTCTTCGTCGAGGATATCGAACGGGCCATCGGGTTCTATCGCGACGACCTCGGCCTCGTCCTCAGCAAGCGGGGCTCGTTCGGAGCCGAGTTTTTGGAGCAGGAGCCGCATCTGGGCGTGCACCCCGCCGTACACCCGGACGCCAAGGCGCTGGTCGGCCGGCACACTGGCATCACTTTTCACGTTCCCGATCTGCTCGACTATTGCGACGGACTGCGCCGGCGAGGAGTCCGCTTTCTGAACGAGCCGACGCAGCAGTCGTGGGGGATCATGGCGATGATCGCCGATCCGGATGGAAATGTGCTTGCACTCTGGGAGGACCGACTCCCAGCTTCGTAATCAGCTGCTGCGCTCGGCTCGACCCCCGGAACCAGTCCTCCACGATTTGCCCCTGCTGCTCCATGCCGTACTGCTCGAAAGGCTTGACCGCCTCGTTGCTGTAGTCATACGGGCTCACGCCCCGGCCTCGACGGTACCGCAGGTCGCGCACGCGGTCGGCAATCGCCCGGATGTAGTAGCGGCCGGCGCCCCAGGCCTGATATTGCGCGCAGTGCGTCAGCTCGTGCGCGAGCACGGGCAACGAATCGCAGCAATCGTCCGGCAGGAAGACGTGGTTTCCCAGCGCAATGCCCCGGCCGCCGGTGCATCGAAGCACCACGGCCCGCAAGCTGCGCGTCGCCCAGTTGCCACGCCCCCGGTGGAACCGCACTCGCGCGAGATCGACCCGCAGCGGCAGGTTGGCGAGCGCCCTTGCCTCGTCTTCGGTGAGACGCAGCTCCTTCACACCCACCTCCACCGTCCGGTCACAGGCATTCTCTCGACAGCCATCGCGTCTCCCGCCAAGCGCATCAGGTCGCCCCCGGCAGCGGGCCCGCTCGGCCGGCCAAGGCCCGGGCCAACCGCAGCGCGCCGTTGAACCAGTTGGCGCGCATGGCCCGTTCGACCGAGTCGGCAGTTCCCCGCCGCACCGCTCGAATGATGGCCTCGTGCTCTCGATACGTCACCCGCAGGTCCGGCCCTACCAGGGGAGCGTAATACCACTCGAACCGGTCTACCCGGGGTCGGATGACCTCC
>Ga0134127_10002183_pt1 | contig 14251 bp, 8 predicted proteins | sample KB31753_FD_96459 | JGI IMG/M metagenome (GOLD analysis project Ga0134127, IMG submission 96459) | Terrestrial soil microbial communities with excess Nitrogen fertilizer from Kellogg Biological Station, Michigan, USA - KB3-175-3 | ecosystem: Environmental > Terrestrial > Soil > Unclassified ...
CATACGGTCTCCGCAGGTGGCAAATCGACGCGCGATGCCTCAAACCGTCGACCTCGCCGCTTGCCTTGCGTCTGGCGCGCTGCAGCCCCGCCACGACGCGTTCTCTGATCCGCTCCCGCTCGAACTCGGCGATTGCACCGAGGGCATGAAGCTGAAGGCGTCAGACGTGACGGCACCTTTCGAGTGTGCGATTGCCGCTGCGGGGATCGTCGTCGCGAGCGGGACTGGCGGGTCGTCAGTGTTTGTCGTACGATTAGGCGTAAAGGAACCTGCGGTTGCTAATCAGCGCTGCCAGCTCGAACCACTGGATCGCCATCTCGATCGTTTGCGCCAGCGGCTTTCCCGGAATTCTCACGTTTCGTCCGTCTACCTCCATAGAAGGCGCATACGACGACATCTGGTCATCGTCGTTCGCACTTGCGCACAAGGACTTAAGAATCATTGAGGCGGGTGGAGGAGCTTGTGAGAGTTGTCTCAATGCTGGTGCATATTGCACTGATCACAGGCGTCGTCGCGGAGGCTGCGCCAGGTCGCCAGAACGTCAACGCGCAGGCTCAGCAGGTGGCACCGATTTCGATCGTCGTCCCCATCAGAGATGCTGGCCTACCGACGACAGTCTTCGGGTACGACGCCGGTGGTCCGATGCCATTGGGCGACGCCGCTCAAGGTCGTCCCGTAGTGCTCCTTTTCGACAATCAGTCGTCGCGCGACGTGACCATCCGCGTGGACCGTGCGCGGTTGCTGCAGGTACCGATTGGGGATCGCCGTTCCCTCGATCTCATGTACTCAGCGAGAGGCGACACCGCGCCCAGAACGATCGAAGTGCTCTTCGACGGCGTTCCAGTGCAGACCGGCTACTTCACGCTGATGCCTCCACCAGGCGTGACTGCGTTGGTGCCCGCACCACCACCGCCGCCGCCTCCCGTCGGGCAGACGAAGACGGTGGGTCAGAGCCGAGATCCTGGAATCGAGTATCAATCGGACTCGGCGACGCCGTTCAAAATTCCGGTCCGGCTGAATGGTACGGGCATCGATGACTGGAACTTTCGAAATCCGCGGAACCCGCCGTACCTCTTGAAGATCTCGCCTCAGAACAGCTCGGCGGCGAAGACGCTCGGCGAGGCGCTCAAGTTGCGCGCGGGACAAGACCCCACCGACATTGTGACGAATACGGTTAAGGTGATCGAGAGCAGTCTCAAGCACGCGATCGAGGAGTACAACAGGGCGGTGGCGAACGCGCGGCCTGGCGAGGTCCCCACCCCTCCACAGGACCCGTGGCAGACGATGGCGTTGCTCGAAAAAACGGTCCTGGAATTCTCGAACTACGGCATCGATCGCACATTGACCGTGACCTTCAACATCCCTGAGCCGCCCGAGCTGGCGGCCGCGGGCATGGACCCCGCCGCACGCATTAAGGCTCAGGAGCAGTTCGAGCGCAGCGAGCAGGTCAAACTGGGCGAATGCGGCACCTCACCGCCGATCAAGTGCAAGCTCGTGATCAATGTGCCCTTCGGGTCTCCGAAGACCTTCCGAGTCTTGCTGCTCGTGCCGCGCAAGATCATCGATCCGAATCGTGCATTCCTCGACTGGTGGACCTATCTCTCGGCCGCTCAACAGCCCATCACGTTCACGGTCAACTTCTTCGATGAGAACGCGACGCCCGCGGAGTCGACCGGCTACGTGTCGCTCGTGCCATTGCCGCAGCTGAAGGAACCGGACTCCAAGACGAACTGGACGCTATCGCCGACGATTTCAGCGGCGCGCGATCCTCTCGTCAACGATACGACGGTCCTGTCGCCGGAAAACCCGTTTCCGGGTGACGTCCGGCGGACCCTGTTGGGCACGGCGCGCCTTCGCCTGCAGCAGACGCTCGGTGGTCGCGCCGATGCCGTCGTGGACTTCGTGTTCAAGAGCGGCGTGCTCGGCGAAAAGGACCAGAGCGGCAAGGTCTCGGTCCCGACCTATCAAGTGAACATCAACAGCATTCCCGGGTTGCGTCTCAGCTTTGGGCGTTTTCTCTTCGCGAATCCTGCTCAGGGCATCGCCTCGAACGATGCTGGCGAGGGCTTTCGCATCGGCTTCCGCAACAAGGTCGGCGTCAGTCACATCGTCCGACGGGAAAGCGTCGACGGCGCGCCCGATACCACCAATCGCGACAACAAGCTGTTGCTCTTCGAAGTCAACAACATCGCCGGTCAACGGTGGCAAGTTGTGCGTGGCATCAACTTCCTGGCGACGCTCGGGCAGGATCGAGCGCCGAAAACGCGTCATTGGTACGGAACGGCGGGATTCGATACGTCGTTCTCTGTTCCGGACAGTCCGTTTGGTGGGACCTTTGCCTACTACTACAGTGAACGCCGCCCCCGTGGCACCGAACTTGAGCCCCTGATCGTTCGTGGGAGCGGCCACGTCGCGCTCGGCACGTTGACCTACACGTTGTTCGGAGAGCCCTCGCCGAAGTCGCTGGTATCTCGGAAGCCGCTGATGTCCGTCCGGATGGAGTTGGGCCGCGGTCGCGGTGATGACCAGGACACGGCCGATCGCGACGAGAGCTATCTGGGCGAGAGCGCATCGTTCAATCCCGACGTCATGTTCCTGAGCACTTTTGTCGGCAGACTTCAGGGCGTCGGCCCGAGGAACAAGAATCTGAGCAACAAGACCTACCTGGCGCTCGTCTACCAAGACGAGCGCTTCACTCCGCTCGACCTCGTGGCGAAGGTTCTTCTGATTCCTTCCCGAGACGTGGCGTCCCGTCTCCTTCGAGCCGGCCTGCGAGCGTATCATTTCAGCACCGACCTCACACCAGGCAGCGAAGCGCACGATGCTGGCCACGAGCTTTTTGCGGAGTCCATGATCGAGACACCGGCGGGCGTTCGCTCCAGCCTGGTGATCGCGTGCTATCAGCCTGGAAAGGCGGTGCAGGCTTACTTCAAAGACGACGCCCTTTGGTCGATCGTGGCCAAGGTGACAATCGCGCTAGGCAATTGACAACGAATTCGAGACGAGAGGCGATTCGCTCGTTCTGGCTCGAGCTCGGTTGGCTGGTCACGCTCGTGATCACGTTCGCCATCCCTCTCGGTCTGGACGCAGTGGGCGCGCTGACCTATTTCACGAGCCTGCTGTTCTGGCTGATTCCGATCGTCTACTTGTCGTGGACGTTCATGACGGTCACTGCGGCCGGTCAGGGTCGTCGTCGCAAGGCGCTCCTGATCAGCGCGCTCACCATCGTCGTGCTCGGCGTCGTGTTGGACTTTCTCCTCGGCTTCAAGACGCTTCGGTTCCCAGATTGCGCGAAACCGGACTGGGGGAACTACCTGTTATGTCTTCCCGCGGTCGGGGGCACGATTCCCGTCGAGGAGATTCTGTTTTACGCGTTGGGACCGGTGGCGATGACGCTGGCGTACGCCTGCGCCGACGAGAAGTGGCTGCGGTACTACAACCCGCCCGACGATTTGCTGAACGTTCGGCTATTACAGATATCGTGGCCTCTCGTCTACACGGCCGCCGGCGCCATCAGCGCCCTTTTCGTTGCCTGGCAGGTGAACGGCAGTTTTCCTACGTACGCGGCATTTCTCTCAGCAGGAGCCTTGCTGCCCGCAGTCTTTCTCTATCGCTGCATCGGCGGCCTGACGAATTGGCCGGCGTTTGCGATGACGACGTTGTATGTCAGCGTGACGTCCGTGATCTGGGAGGCCACGTTGGCAATTCCGCGCGGCTGGTGGGGTTATGAGCCGTCGGGGATGCTCGGGTGGCAGATCAAGGCCTGGGGTCGCGACGAGACAATCTTTCCGATCGAAGCCGCGTTCGTATGGCTCGCAGCGCCCTTTTTCACCGTTCTGCTCTACGAGTTCGCGAAGGCTGTGATGCACCATCCGAACAAACGCGCCGCGCTTCTCGGTAACTAACGTTCGAGGCGTGGCGCGATCTGGTACCCCTGGTACCCCTGGGAGGCCTGGCCGCCCGATAACGCTTTTCGTGTCCAAGCTGCCCCTGATTGCTCCTGACACTTCATCGAGAGCTGCAGGTCCACTCTTCAAACGACACATGGTCGACGTACCGAGCGGCCAGCAGCGCCAGGAGGTGCGTGGCGCTCCAAGCGGCGGCGAACCTCGGAAACGAAGTTGAGCACGATGGTGACGTGATTGGGACTCTGTTGGTCTTCCGCGTCGTTGCGGAACAGGAGCTCCCGCGTCGCTGGCAACCAATGCGGTAGCCGCCCACCGCCTTTCGAGACCTGGACCGGCTCCGCGCCATTTCTTGGGAATGGCAGCACGTATACGTCCCAATGCCGGAAGGCGCCACTGCCGTACGCGATCCACCGCCCGTCGGGAGAAAAGGTCGGAACCTCGAGCTTCGAGACGTCCATCGGCACGGCAAACAGCGTTCCTTCCCGCACGTAGGTCAGATATCCGCTTGGTAGGCAACGGCCGAACGTCGCTCCGCACGAGCACTTTGCGGGATCGATCCGCCAGTGACAGCACTTCGATATTGGCCGCGCGCGGCCCGGTGGTCCGACGGCGGTAAACAGAAGCGCCCGCCGGGGAGAAACTGCGGCCATCGCGGAGCGTCTCGTCGGCTCGATTGTCGCCACGGGACGAACGTAATAGTACCCGCCGAGCATAAAGGGAACTCGGCTTTCCGTACGTGGGAAGGAGCACATCCTGCAAGCGGAGGCGCGATTCAGCCCTGACAGGCCAACTCACCGTCATTCCCCGGTTTCTCTGCCGGCCGCGGGCTCACGCCCCCCGCAGGAGAGACCGTCGTGTGCCCGAACGCCAACTCGGCAGCAGTATGGGAGCTGTCGCGTTGTTTGCAGGCGCGTCGGGATCAGTGCCCGTACCCTGGGGGTGCGCGTCACGATCGGCAAGCTGAGGAGGGCGGGTGACGCGAACGAGCTGCGCCCGGGTGGCGAGCGCCCATTGTCTTGCGGGATCGACGATCGGCGCCGATTTTCGTCAATGCGGCTGCCGCGGAGAATCACTCCCGTCGCGTGTCGGTATCCCGATGCGCGTGATTCTCGAGCCGGGCAGCTACACACTGCAGAATTCCGGCGATGTCGCGATGCTGCAGGTCGCTTACCGCCGCGCGCGGTGCCTGTGGCCGCAGGCCACCATTCAGGTCGTGACCGAAGCGCCGCAGCGACTCGCGGAATTCTGCCCAGGTGCTGTGCCGCTGCTCGCGCCGCAGGATCGTAGCGCCCTGATCCGTCCCAACTTTCTCGGCCGCGCCACGGCCGCCTTGTCGGCCGCGGCCCGCGATCGATTGCTGTCGGCGCAGGAAGCCATCGCATCACGGTGGCCGCAACCGGTCTTGCGGCTGCTTTCTCTCAAAGGCGAGCTGCGAACCCGCGACGAAGTGCTCGCGGCGTTTGCGGACGCGTTGTCCCGCGCCGACCTCGTCGCGGTGACCGGGAGCGGGATGATCACGGATGCGTTCCGCAGACGTGCGAGCGCGTTCTTGACGACGCTGCAGGTCGCGAGGGCGCGAGGCGCCGGGACGGTCATGTATTCGCAAGGGCTCGGCCCGGTGCGGGACGACCAGCTGCGCGCACGCGTGCAGGCCGTTCTCCCGCACGTGGACTTCATTTCGGTGCGCGACGCGGGGTACAGCCCGGCCTTCCTCGATGACCTCGGCATGCCTCCAGAGCGCGTCATGGTCGCCGGAGACGATGCCATCGAGCTGGCGTACGAAGCGCGGCCGGCCGCGCCCGGTCATGCGCTCGGCATCAACCTCCGGCTCGCCAGGTACGCCGAGCTGGATCTGGACTTCGTGACTGCGCTGCGGCCCGTTGTTCGCGAAGCTTCCGAGCGGACCCGGGCGCCGCTGTTGCCGGTGCCGATCTCCCATCGCGGCAGCGCTGATGCGAACGCCATTCGGCACCTCCTCGCGGGCTGGGCCGCGGAGGGCGACGGCGGCGAGATGCTCGATAGTCCGGCCAAGGTGATCGAGCAGGTTGGACGGTGCCGCGTGGTTGTCACAGGCAGTTATCACGCCGCCGTATTCGCCCTCGCCCAGGGCATTCCCGTTGTGGCTCTCGCCAAATCCACCTATTACTACAATAAGTTCGCGGGCTTAGCCGAGCAGTTCGGCGTCGGCTGCGAGATCGCGCGCCTCGACGACGGCTTCGCCGAGACCCTCAGCGCCACGATCGCGAGACTGTGGAATGACGCGCCTGGCCTGCGAGGGCCGTTGCTGCGCGCGGCGGAGCGCCAGGTGGCGCTCAGCCAGGCTGCGTATCGGCGAACTGCGAAGCTGATGGAGTCGGACCGAGCGGTCGCGCGAACATCAACCGCGTCCGCGCCGGCGCACGATCCTTCGGCCCGGTCCACCTCTACGAGGCGTGGGTGTGCACTGTGGGCACGCGAATTGAACCGCGTGAGCCCATCAATGACCGCCCCCGCGCAGGTTTCCGCCGCCGACGAAAAGGTCCTTGCCGAGGGGACCGAATCATTCTGGACGGATCGGGAGCCGGCATCGGTGTTCGCCCGTAACGTCCTGTCTCAGTACGTCGTTCTGAGCGTCAATCTGGGCCTCGGGCTGGTGATGCTGCCGTTCAACGTCGCGCATCTTGGACAGTCCGCTTATGGGCTGTGGGTGCTCGTGACGTCGCTGACGACATATTTTGATGTGCTCGAGCTGGGCTACGGCTCGGCACAGGTGAAGTTCACAGCCCAATACCGGGCTCGCCGCGACCCGATCGCGTTGAACGAGGTCACCAGCACCCTGTTCTTCCTGTTCACTGGCATCGCCCTCATCAAATACGCGGCGGCGATCATCCTGGCGTACAACATCGGCACCTGGCTGCATCTCGGCGCCTCTCAGGCGCGAGTCGGCCAACAGGTGCTGCTGATCGTGAGCGTCTACATCGCCACCAGCCTCCCGTTCAGCGTGTTCGGGAGCGTGACGAACGGGTTCCAGCGCTATCACCTCAACAACGCGATCTTCATTGTCACCGCATTGGTGACGGCAGCAGTCAACATCGTCGTCCTGCTGCTCGGCTATGGCGTGGTCGGGCTCGTGACGGCCACGACATCGGTGCGGATCCTCAGCCTGCTGGTCTACCGGCGCAGCGCCTACAAGGCGTTTCCGTTGCTGCGCATTCGGTGGGCCTACGTGCGCGCGGCGCGGCTGCGGGAAGTTACATCGCTGAGTGCGTTTCTCTTGATCGTCGACATCGCAAACAAGGTGAGCTACACGGCCGACACGGTTGTCATCACCGCCATACTGGGAACCGCTCCGGTCGCGATCTATTCGGTGGGACAGCGGCTGGCAATGACGGTCGGGCGGCTGACGCGAGTGCTCAGCGAAAAGCTGTTTCCGACGATCGTGGACACGGCGGCGCTCGCCCGACGCGATCGTCTGCAGTTGCTTCTCATCCAGGGCACGCGGCTGTCGCTGGCGATGGTGATTCCGATGTGCGCTATCGTCGGCCTGCTGGCGCAGCCCATCGTCATGGCATGGATGGGCCCGAGGTTCTCCGGCAGTATTCCGATCCTGCAGATACTCGCCATCGTTGTGGCCGTGAAGGTGGGAACGATGACGTCGCAGTCGATGCTCAAGGGGACGGAAAACCACCGGTTTCTCGCGGCTTCGACGATGACCATGTCGCTTGCGAATCTGGCGATCAGCATCGTGCTGGCGCGGCGGTTCGGGCTCGTCGGCGTGGCCCTGGGCACTTTGATTTCGGCGTCGGCCGTGCTGATGTTGGTGGTATTCCCGAAAGCGTGTCGCGTCGTCGGCCTCTCGTTGCGCGACGGACTGTCGGCCGCCGTGTGGCCGGCCTTATGGCCGGCGATTCCCTGCGCAGGGCTGCTTGCTGTCTGCCGCCCGTGGATCGATGCCACCGTGGCGCATGCTGTCGTCGCCGCGGCCTGCGGGGGGGTGCTGTATGCCGCGATGTTCGTCCTGTTCGCCGTGCCCCTTCAGGAGCGCCTGTGGTACGGCCGCAAGATTTCCTCACTCCTGAACCGCAGGACGGCACTCTTCGGCTAGACGGCGTTCACACCTTCCGGAATCTCTCCATCTGCGCTTTGCGGGCCCCGGGGAAATGCAACAGGCGCGCGCCCACGGCCCGATCCCAATCGCGGTGGACGATCGCCGCTGCCGGCCAGAGAGCGATTGGGACGGTTCTTCGCAGCAGCAGCAGGTTGAGAAAGCTCTGATCTGCCTGTCTGGGGATCGGCCGGCCGGAGTACTCCCGGATCACGCTCGCCCAGGCGCCGAAGTTGCGGTGCCACGTCGCCGACGCGGAGCCGACGACGCACGCGGAGGCGCCCCCTTCGTGCATGCGCCAGCCCGTAATCCGATGCAGGCCGCGCCGCCATCGTGGCAGGAGCTCCCAGGTATGCCGCCGATCGAGCATGCGAAGGTTCGACGGCGCCGCCCAGAGCCGCTCGTCGGACGGAAACAGCGGCGCGATGTCATCGACGGCGAGGATGTCGAGATCCATCTGAATCGCGACGTCGTAATCGCGGACCGGCACGTCTTCGAATGCCAGCACCCGATTCAGGAAGGCGTGGCCGGGATCGGGGAGAGCATCGCGGATGGGCCGTACCCTCACGTCTCGGACGGGTACGTCAGCCGCATTCGTAAAGAGCAGAACGTCTCCGTTGAACCGTCCCGGCCCCCTGAGGTGGTCGTACCACAACGTGAGCATCGAGCGCAGTGCGCCTCGCCGCTCCGGCGTGGTAGCCGGCAGCTCGTACAAATGTGAGTAGACCAGCGCCCTCATAACCAGAGGACGATGATCGCCTCCCTTGATCAATTGATCAATCGACCGATCGTCACGGCTTTTCCTTCCAGCCGCACGCCTTGGCCGAGCGCTCGATCAACGATGCGAGTCCGGCCACGTGAAACCGCGCCACCACCGGACTGAAGTTGTGAGGCGTGTAGCTGAACTGCAGGGTGGTCGCATGGAGGAGCCGCTGTGCGAAGGCGGCGCCATCCGGCGCGAAGAGCGCGACCCGGTCGTCGGCATCGCTCCATCGCTCGGTGCTCGCCTCCTCGTTGTCGACGGTCACGGTGACGGTCTTCCCATCCACGTGTGGCTCAATCATCATCGGCGAGCCGGTGTAGACGATCGTGTCCGTGGTTCGCGACATGCAGCGGACGACGAGCACCGGACGACTCGGACCGAACCAGGTCTGGACGACATTCTCTGCGGGGAGCTCCCACGCAGCGCCCCGCTCGTCGCCGAGCCAGCGCGCCTTGTTCCCGATGCTCCACGACTGCGTCGCGGCCGGCGCGGATACTGACGTTGCGGATGCCGATGTTGTGGACGGTCGTACGGGTGGAGGGGATACGCTTGCCGGAGCAGCGGAGACGGTGACAGAGGGGACTCGCCGCAGGAGCATGAACGCGATGGTGAGCAGCGCGGCGGCTGCGAGGCTCGCCGCGACGAGGAGGATTTGTCGCCGAGTGCTGGCAGCCGGGGCGGAACGCGCCGGCAGCTTGCTGTCGGTGCTCACCGGATCGGGCCGGTTCGGCGACTCCACCACCGCCGCCGCCCACGCATCACACGCATCGCAGGTCGTGGCGGCGTCTTGCAGCTCACGCCCACATGTCTGGCACCGTTTCAACTGGCAGCTCCTCGGGGCGCGGTCTCGCGGACACACGACACCGCCTGGAAGGCGCTGGCAACTGTCGTGCCAGTTGATCGGTTCGCGTCTGTCGAAGGCGGCGTGACACAGATCGCCTGGAGGAGCGCTCCGCGCTGACGGAGTTGTGACGAGGATGTCAAAACCGGGGTGCCAGACACGCCGCCGCGCTCCCCTTGAAATCCGATGGAAGGCCGGCTATGCTTCCCATTGGATTTCGATGGGAACAGACACCGGCCAGACGCAGGACATCCTGCGCGGAACTCTCGACCTGCTGATCCTCAAGGCGCTCAGCTGGGGACCGCGCCACGGCTACGCGGTCGCCCGGTGGATCGAAGGCGCCACCGGCGATGCGCTGGCGGTGGGGGAAGGCTCGCTCTATCCCGCCCTGCATCGCCTCGAGGAACGCGGCTGGATCGCGGCGACGTGGGGCGCGTCGGAGAACAACCGTCAGGCGAAATTCTACGCGCTGACACGCGCTGGGCGGGCGCGGCTGCAGGTCGAAGCGGCGAGCTGGCGCCGCTACGCCGCGGCGGTCTTTGCCGCGCTCGAGGCGCCGAAGCGGTAGCGGAGAAGTCGTGAAGCAGTGGCGCCCATTCCGGCGGCTGTTTGGACCGGAGCCGGCCCGCGACGTCGAGGCCGAGCTCGGCTTCCATCTGGAGATGCGGATACGCGAACTGGTCGAGCGCGGCGAGACGCCGGAGCGTGCCCGCGAGCTGACGCTGCGTCGCTTCGGCGATTACGAGAGCTCGCGGCGCGCCTGTGTGGAAATCGACGAAAGGAAGGGACGAACGATGGCCCGTTCGGAATATCTCAAGGAACTGTGGCAGGACGTGGGCTACGGGCTGCGGACGTTGCGCCGCGCGCCCGGGTTCACCGCCGTGGCCTTGCTGACGCTGGCGCTGGGCATTGGCGCGAACAGCGCCCTCTTCAGCGTCGTCTACGGCGTGCTGCTGCGCGGCCTGCCGTTCCGTGATGCCGAGCGCCTCTATCGCGTGCAGATGCTGTATCCCGACGGCACCGCCTATTCGTCTCTGTCGGCGCCTGACTTCATGAGCGTCCGTCAGGACACGCGCGCGTTCGAGCAGGTGGAAGCGTACTCGTCAGGGCTGTTTACGCTGCTCGGCGCCAGCGAACCGAGGGAGGTTCGCGGCGCGAGCGTCAGTGACGGCCTCTTCTCGATGCTCGGTCTGCCGATGGCCGTCGGGCGTGACTTCCTCCCGGAGGAGCATCAGCCCGGACGCGGCCGTGCGGCGGTGCTCGACCACGGCTTCTGGCAACGCGAGTTCGGCGGCGACCGCGGCGTGATCGGGCGGGTGGTGACGGTCGGCGGCAATCCATACACCGTCGTCGGTGTGCTGGCGCCGGGAGCCCGGCTCACGGCGGACGCCGACATCTACGCGCCGCTCGAGTACGGTCCGACGTTCAATGCCTCGGCCGCCACGGCGCGGCGCAGCGAGTACCTCGCCGTGATCGGGCGGGCCCGGCCGGGCCTCGCGCTGCCGCAGGTCGTCGGCGACGTGCAGCGTGTCGGGCGCCAGTTGCAGGCCGCCTTCCCCCAGACCAACGGCACGCTGACGTTGACGTCGATTGGGCTCAACGACTACGTGGTCGGCGACGTGCGGCGGCCGCTGTTCATTCTGCTTGGCGCGGTAGGGTTCGTCCTGCTCGTCGCCTGCGCCAACATCGCCAACCTGCTGCTGGCGCGGGCGTCGGTACGCCAGCAGGAATTCGCGCTGCGCACCGCGCTCGGGGCGACGCGCGCGAGACTGCTCCGGCAGCTGCTGACGGAGGCGCTCGTGCTAGGCCTGGCCGGCGCGGCGGTCGGCCTGGTGATCGCGTACGGGGCGACGCGCTCGCTGCTGCTCGCGCAGCCGGCCGATCTCCCGCTGCTCCGACAGGTCGAGGTCAACGGCTTCGTCGTCGCCTACACGATCGCGATTGCCGTGCTGACGAGCATCGCCTTCGGGCTCCTGCCCGCTCTTCAGGCCACCGGTGCGCGCCTCACCGAGGCTCTGCGCGAGGGTGCGCGTGGCGGCGGCGCGACGATCCGCGGACAACGGATGCGGGGCGCCCTGGTCGTCGCCGAGATGGCGCTGGCGGTCGTTCTCCTGACCGGCGCCGGCCTCCTCATCCGCAGCTTCGCCGCGATGATGAAGGTGAATCCCGGCTTCACGACGGAACACGCGATCGCCTTCCGGCTGACGCTGCAAGGGGAGAACTACCAGCGCCCCGAGCAGATCCGGAACCGCGTCAGCGAGCTCGAGGAGCGCCTGCGGGCGCTGCCCGGAGTCACCGCGGTGGCGGCCACGACCGTGCTGCCGATGAGCGGCCAGGGCTCGCTCCTGGATTTCAGCGTCGACGGCGCCCCGCCGCCTCCGCCCGACGTCAACCAGGAGATCGCGGTGGCCAGCATCACGCCCGATTACTTCACCGCGATTGGTACGCGGTTGAAGCGCGGCCGCTTCTTCGATCGCCGCGACGTGGACGGCGCACCGCGGGTCGTCATCATGAACGAGGCGGCCGTCCGGCGCTGGTTGCCCGAGCGCGATCCGATCGGTCGCCACGTCACCACGGGCGGCAATTCGTACGAAGTCGTCGGCGTCGTCGGAGACATCCTGCAGCGCGATCCCGGGCAGCCGGCGATGCCGCAGATGTTCACGTCTTACGCTCAGCGGACGTCCAGATCCCCCCGATTCGTCGTCCGGACGGCGGACGACGCCGTGCCGCTGGCGTCGACGATTCGCGAAACCGTTCGCACGCTGGACCGGAACCTCGCGATTGCGCAGTTCACTCCACTCGACACGCTCGTGGCCACCGCAGTGGCGCGGCCGAAGTTCTACACGGCGCTGCTGACGCTGTTTGCCGCGGTCGCGCTCGCGCTCGCCGGGACTGGCATCTTCGGCGTGATGAGTTATGCCGTCGCTCAACGCGCCCGCGAAATCAGCATTCGCATGGCCCTCGGCGCGCTCGCCCGCGAAGTGCTGTTGATGATCGTCGGCCGGGCGCTGGCGCTGGCGGCGACGGGGCTGTTCATCGGGGTGTTCTTTGCGATGACGCTCGGCCGGGTGATCCGAGGGCAGCTCTTCGGCGTCGGCCTGGTGGATCCGATCACGCTCGCCGCGGTCGCACTCGTGCTCGGTGGCAGCGCCCTGGTCGCCAGCTTCCTCCCGGCCTGGCGCGCGTCGAGGCTGGATCCCGGAAACGCGCTTCGCGAGGGGTGACGCGAGCGCCGGGTACATCGTCATCGCGGCGGCAATCACCCAAATGTCCAGGCCTTTAAATCGCTCGTCGGAATCTGGCCCCGGGGTCATCAGCAGGGAGGCGATGATACCGTCAGATCCTCCGGAGGCGTCCTATCCCGCTTCGCCGAAAGGCGGGTTAGCGCGCAAACACGGACATCGGAGGAGCCCGGGTTGTCACCTGCACCAGAACCAGGCCGCGAATCACGCGCATTACCGGTGTTGTGCCTCGTCGACGCCGACGCTGAGGCTCGCGAACGCATTGCCACCGCGCTGACGCGGCGCTTCGGAGCCGACTACGAGGTTCGGGCTGCGGGCACGGAGTCTGAGGGGCTCGCGATTCTCGAGCAGCTCGGGAACGACGATGTGTGCGTCGCCCTGATCGCGGTGGACCTAGCCTTGACCGGCGACGAGGGCGGCATCACGTTTCTCGAGCGCGCTCATGTGATCCATCCCGATGCCAGCCGTGTGCTGCTCGTGGCGATGGACCGGCACGGCACCCGGATCCCGTTCGACTCGCTCGCGGCCTTGCGGCGCGCCACCGCGCTCAACCGGATCGACGTCTGGGTCGTGAAGGGAGGCTTCTCGCCCGAGGAATGGCTGTACCTGCGAGTCCAGGAGGCGCTCAGCACGTGGACCCGCCTCCATGGCACTCATCATGAGGTGTTGCGCATCGTGGGCGAACAATGGTCGCCGCGCAGCCATGAGCTCCGCGACACGATGTCTCGCAACACGATCCCCTATGGCTTCTACGCGTCGGACTCCGAGCGTGGACGCGAGCTGATCGCCGTACATCGCGTCGACGTGACGCGATTGCCGGCGGCGATCCTCCACGACGGCTCCGTGGTCCACCAGCCCACAACCGGCGACATCGCGCGCGCGCTTGGCGTGAACACGCGACCTTCGCCGGAGGTCCACGACCTCGTCATCGTGGGAGCCGGGCCGGCGGGTCTGGCCGCCGCCTTGTACGGCGCGTCCGAGGGGCTTCGCACGACGGTTGTCGAGGATCGCGCCATCGGCGGGCAGGCAGGAACCAGCTCCATGATCCGCAACTACCTGGGATTCCCGCGTGGCATCAGCGGGGGCGACCTCGTGTTCCGCGCGTGGGAGCAGGCGCTGCTGTTCGGCGCCGAGTTCGTCTTCACCCATCGCGCGACCGGGCTCGCGTCACGCAATGGCGTGAACGCGGTCACCTTGTCCGGTGGAGATGAGGTCCTCGGGCGTGCGGTGATCCTCGCGTCGGGGGTCGAGTACCGGAGACTCGGCGTTCCGTCGCTCGATCGGTGGACCGGAGCGGGCCTGTTCTACGGGGCCGCCGCGAGCGTCGGCGCCGCTCTCGCAGGCGAACGGGTGTGCGTCGTCGGGGGCGCCAACTCCGCGGGGCAGGCGGCCATCCACCTGTCGCAGTTCGCG
>Ga0134127_10002184_pt1 | contig 14250 bp, 13 predicted proteins | sample KB31753_FD_96459 | JGI IMG/M metagenome (GOLD analysis project Ga0134127, IMG submission 96459) | Terrestrial soil microbial communities with excess Nitrogen fertilizer from Kellogg Biological Station, Michigan, USA - KB3-175-3 | ecosystem: Environmental > Terrestrial > Soil > Unclassified ...
CCCCTCCAGGCACCGCGGGCACCTCTGCCGTGCTACCGCGATCGCCCGTGACTTGAAGCCGTGCGCCGCCATCGACCCCTCCGTGCACCTTCGCCGCAGCCTATCACGCCCCCGCAGCATCCATGGGCCGCCTCAGCGCCCGCCATGCCGGCGGGCCCCGGTGAGGGGTGTTCTTGATCCCGGCGCCCCCGTAAGGTAGGCTCTGCCCCACCATGACAGGCAACACGTCGCTCCCGGACCCTCGGGCCATTCTCGAGGAGGCGCGGTCGCTCCGCTCCTTCATCGTCGACCTCACCCTGCGGGTCTGCCGCGAGAGGACCGTCAACTACTTCCCGGAGGACTTTCCGGGGGGCGGCCCCGACGGGATGACGTCGCCGGGACAGGAGGGGAAGGTCACCGCCATCCTGGCCGGGGAGCTGCAGAAGCTGGGAGTCCCCTCGACGACGCACGCCAAGGTGCCGGGCCGGGACAACCTCCTGGCGACCGTCGGCCGGGGACAGCCCGGGTTCCGCCAGATGCTGGTGCTGCTGCACACGGACGTGGTGCCGAGCGGCGCCCCATCCGACTGGAAGTTCTCCCCGTTCGAGCCGTTCGAGAAGGAGGGGAAGCTCTACGGGCGCGGGGTCCTGGACGACAAGGGGCCTCTGGTGGCGGCGTTCGCGGCGCTGCGCATCCTGAAGGCGCACGAGGACCAGCTGCAGGGGGCCTTCACCTTCGGCGCGGTGGGGGACGAAGAGGTCGGCATCGGCGTCGGCCTGCCGTACCTGATCGAGCAGAAGCTCATCCGCTGCACCGACGCCGTCATCCCGGACATCGCGGGCAACATGAAAGAGGTCAACATCGCCGAGAAGGGGCGGGTCCTGCTGAAGATCAAGGCGCGCGGCAAGCAGGCGCACGCCATGGAGCCGGCCAAGGGGGTGAACGCGATCAACGCCATGTCGCGCTTCCTGGTGTCGCTGCAGAACACCCGGCTGCGGCACCGCGCCCACCCGGTCCTGGGCGGGCCGACGGTGAACGCCGGCCTGGTGCGCGGCGGGGTGGCGCCGAACGCGGTGCCGGCCGACTGCGAGGCGACCCTCGACATCCGCTACGTCCCCGGCCAGACCGGGGACGGGATCCGCGCCGAGGTGCAGGCGCTGGCCGACGAGGCGATCTGGGGTCCGGGGGAGGTCGCGGCGGGCTCGCTCTCGGTCGAGATCATCCAGGATGCGCTGCCGTGCGAGGTGGCGCCCGACGCGCCGATCGTCAAGCGGATCCTGCGCCACGCCCCGGACGCGAAGGTCACCGGCAGCGGCGGCGGGACGTTCGCCAAGGACCTGGTCCTGATGGGCGTGGACGCGGTCGGCTGGTCGTGCGGCGACGAGGCGACCTACCACCAGCCCAACGAAGAGATCGAGGTCGAGCAGCTCGTGACGTTCGCCGGGCGCCTCGCGAACCTGGCGTTCGAGATCGCGAACGAGAAGCGTGCGTGATCCTGCGGGCCGTCCTCCTGATGGCCCTGGCGGCCGGGCCGGCGCTTGCCGAAGAGTCGCCCCCGAGTCCCCACGACGCCACGGGGCACCAGCCGTTTTCGGACGTCGACACATGGTCGAAGATCTTCGACGACCCGAAGCGCGACGAGTGGCAGAAGCCGCAGGAGACGGTCGCCGCCCTGGGCCTCAAGCCAGGGCAGATCGTCGCCGACCTGGGGGCCGGCACCGGCTACTTCGAGCGCCATCTCTCCCGGGCGGTGGCGCCGGGGGGCATCGTCCTGGCGATCGACCCGGAACCGGAAATGGTGCGGCATCTCGCCCTGCGCGCCATGAAGGAGCAGACGCCGAACGTGGTGCCGGTCCTGGCGCTGCCGGACGAGCCGTTCCTGCCGTCCGGCCGGGTCGACTGCGTCCTGATCGTCGACACGTACCATCACATCGACGACCGCCTCAACTACTTCCGGCGGATGAAAGGGGCGCTGGCCCCGGGCGGGCGCGTGGTGATCATCGACTTTCACAAGCGCCCGCTGCCGGTCGGGCCGCCGCCCCCGCACAAGCTGGCGCGCGAGTTCGTCCTGGACGAGATGAAGCAGGCGGGGTGGAAGCTCGCGGCGGAGCCCACCTTTCTTCCCTACCATTACTTCCTGATCTTCCAGCCCGCGCCCCGCTGAGCCGCGGCGCCCGAGGATGACATGCTGACCACGTCCGATTTCAAGAAGGGGCTGGCGATCCAGGTCGAGGGCGTCCCCTACATCGTCATGGAGTACTCGGTGCAGACCCCCTCGGCGCGCGGATCGGCGACCCTCGTCCGCATCAAGGGGCGGAACGTGATCACCGGCCAGGTCCTGGACATGACCTTCAAGTCCGGAGACAAGTTCGAGGAGCCGGACCTCGAGCGCCGCAAGATCAACTTCATGTACTCGGACGGCGACGACTACCATTTCATGGACGAGGAATCGTACGAGCAGTTCCACATGCGCCGCGACGCCCTGGGGGAAACGGTGCAGTGGCTCCGCGAGGGGGTGACGCTGCGCTCGATCGTCTTCCAGGGGCGCGTGGTCGGCGTCGAGCTGCCGCAGTTCGTCGAGATGAAGGTGATCGAGACGGGGCCCGGAGGCCGTTCGGACATGGCGAGCGGCAAGGTGACGAAGCCCGCGACGCTCGAGAACGGCACGGAGATCCGGGTGCCCGTGTACCTCGATGCCGGCGAGAGCGTGATCGTGGACACCGGCACCGGGGAGTTCGTGAAGCGCGTCGGAAAGTGACCGCCCGCCCGCCTGCCGCGGGTAACGGGGCCTCTGGAGGACTCGCATGAAACTGTCGCGCAGGACGATGGCCCGCGCCGTGCTCGGCGCCCCGCTGGTCCTGGCCGCCGCGTCGGCGGCAGGAGTCGAATCGCTGCTCGGGATTGCGAAGGCGCGCGCCGCCGGCCAGGCCGAGGAGCCGAAGGCGCCCCCGGCCGAGCCGGAAGAGCCGCCCGTCGCCCGCTTCCTGGCGAAGCAGGAGGAAGGCCTGAGCGGCGACGAGCGCAAGCGCGTGCGCCGGGACGTGACCGGGCTCGAGCAGGCGCTGAAGGAAGTCCGCGACTTCAAGATCGGCAACGACGTTCCTCCGAGCGGCGCCTTCCGCGCCTTCAAGGCGAGGAGGTCCCATGCTCGCTGACGACATCCTCTACAAGCCGGTCACCGAGCTGTCGCGCCTGGTGCGCTCCCGGAAGATCTCGCCCGTCGAGCTGACGCGCGCCTACCTGGCGCGCATCGAGGCGCTGAACCCGAGGCTGTCCGCCTTCGTGACCGTGACCGGCGACCTGGCCCTCGCCGAGGCGAAGCAGGCCGAGAAGGAAATCGCCGCCGGCCGCGACCGTGGCCCGCTCCACGGCATCCCTTACGGCGTCAAGGACCTGGTCGCCACGAAGGGAATCCGGACGACGTGGGGGGCGAAGCCGTACGAGAACCAGATGTTCGACCAGGACGGGGCGGTCGTCACGAAGCTGCGCGCGGCGGGGGCGATCCTGCTCGGCAAGCTCGCGATGATCGAGCTGGCGGGGGGGCTCGGCTACTCGAAGGGGGACTCCTCCCTGACCGGCGGGGCGCACAATCCGTGGGCGCTCGATCGCTGGACCTGCGGCTCGTCCTCCGGCTCGGGGGCGGCCGTGGCGGCCGGGCTGGTGCCGTTCGCCATCGGCTCGGAGACCTGGGGATCGATCATCTGCCCGTCCTCCTTCTGCGGCATCTCCGGACTGCGCCCCACCTTCGGCCGGGTGTCGCGGCGGGGGGTGATGGCGCTGTCGTGGACCCTCGACAAGCTCGGGCCGATGGCCCGCTCGGCCCGCGACTGCGAGATCGTCCTCGACCGGATCCAGGGGCACGACCCGGACGATCCCTACTCGTCCGAGGAGAGGCCCGCCCCGCCCTCCGACCCGGCCGCGGTGAAGCGGCTCAAGGTCGGCTGGTTCAAGCTCGACTTCGACAAGTTCGGCGACAAGTCGGTCGAGAAGGCGTTCCTGGGGGCGCTCGACGATCTGCGCCGCTCGGGAATCCGCATCGAGGAGGCGAAGCTCCCCGAGCTGCCGTTCGAGTCGACGACCGTCGTGGTCCTGTCGGCCGAGGTCGCGACCGCCTTCGAAGAGCTGGAGCGATCGGGGGACGCGCGCAAGATGGTCAGCACCGGCGCGCCCCTGGCGTTCGTGACCGCCCGGGCGGTGCGCGGAGCCGACTACGTGAAGGCCCAGCGCGTCCGCACGGTCTGCCAGGAGAAGATGGCCGAGTTCTTCTCGCGCTACGACGTGCTGCTCTACCCGGGCGAGGGGCACACCGCCTTCCCGCTCGACAAGGACTTCAGCGACATCGCGTGGGCCGACCCGGTCGGCGCCGCCGGCAACCTGTGCGGCCTGCCGGCCATCTCGGTACCGTGCGGCTTCGGCGACGGCGGCCTGCCGGCCAGCCTCACGGCCCTGACCTCCTCCTTCGAAGAAGACAAAGGGATCGCGATCGCCCGCCACTTCCAGCAGCTCACGTCCTGGCACCTGAAGCGGCCGCCGCTCGACCGCCTGGCCGGGATGCGCGACGCCGGGGCGCGGGCTGCCGGGGCCCCGGCGCCCGCGGGCTCCTGAGGGAACGTGGATCCGAAGGGGAAGGTCGCGCTGATCTCCGGGGCCGCGCGCGTCGGCCAGGCCGTGGCGGAGGCCCTGGCCCGCCGCGGCTGCCACGTGGCGCTCACGTACAACCGCTCGCGCGAAAGCGCCGAGAAGGTCGCGGTCCGGATCCGTGACCTCGGGTCTCGCGCCCTGGCGCTGCGCGCCGACCTGTCGACGGCGAAAGGGGCCGCGGCGGCCGTCGAGGCGGTGCGCTCCGGTCTCGGCGGGCCCGACATCCTGATCGGCATGGCCTCCGTGTACGGCAAGACCCCCTTCGAGCGCCTCGACGAGGAGGCATGGCACGCCAATCTCGACGTCGATCTGTCGAGCGCCTTCCACCTGGCGCGCCGCGCGGCCCCCATCATGAAGAAGGCGGGATCCGGTCGGATCGTCCTGTTCGCGGACTGGCTTCCCGCGAGCGGACGGCCGCGCTACCGCGGCTTTCTGCCGTATTACGTCGCCAAGGCGGCGATCGTCGGCCTGACGGAGAGCCTGGCGCTCGAGCTGGCCCCCGAGATCCTGGTGAACGCCATCGCTCCCGGTCCCATCCTGAAGCCGGCCGGGTTCAGCGCCAAGGGGGACCGGGCGGTGCGCCGGGCGACGCCGCTCGGACGCTGGGGAGGGCCGGAGGAGATCGCGCGCGCCGTGATGTTCCTGGTGGAGACCGAGTTCGTCACCGGCGAATGCCTGCGCGTCGACGGCGGCCGCCACCTCCGCTGACATGAAGCGGGACGCCATCCTCCTCTTCCTCGGGCTCTGGTTCCTGTACGGGGCGACGATCGATCGGACCGACGTCTACGACTACGCCCTGCAGCAGTTCGTCATCGCCTCGCTCGTCGGCCGGGGGACCTACGCGATCGGCGAGGCCGGCGACGACCGGCTGAAGCGGGTCACCGACACCTTCGTCTACAACGGCCGTCGCCTGCCGGCCAAGCAGCCGGGACAGTTCACCATCGGGGCCCTCGCGTACCTGGCGTGCGCCCCCTTCGGCATCGCGTACAACAAGGATCGAATCCTGGCGTCGGCCGCCGTCACGTGGCTGACCTCTTCTTTACTGTCCGCGCTCTCGGCGGCATGCATGTACCTGCTCCTGGCCGGAGCCTGGGGGTTCGGCCGCGGCCACGCCGCCTTCGCGACGGTCGCCACGGGGGCCGCCACGACTCTCTTCCCTTACTCGGGGGTGGCGCATCACGACATCCTGGCGGCCTCGTGCCTGGTCATGGCGCTCTTCCTGATCGAAACCTCCATCCATGCGACCGCGGGGGCCCGCGTGTCGAGCGCGGAGCGGCGAGCGGGAAGATGGCGCGCCCTCGCGGCCCCCCTGGGTGCGGGCGTCCTGCTGGGCCTGACCCTCTGCACTTCGATGCTTCCGGCGATGATCGTGCTTCTCCTGGTGGCGCACGTGGCGCTGGCGCGCGACCGGGCGCGGACCCTGGCCCTGCTCGGCGGGCTGTTCGCGGGCCTGCTGCCGCTCCTGGCCTACAACGCGCACTATTTCGGCAGCCCGTTCCTGATGGCCAACGCGGCGGGGGGGTTCACCGACACGTTCTTCCGGCCGGGCGCCGCGACCTTCCTGCATCATCTGAATGTCTACTTCGGGGCCGGGGACCTGTCGGTCCTGAAATACATGCCGATCGTCGTCCTGGGAGGAGCGGGGCTCGCCCTCCTCGACCGCCGCCTCGGCGCGCAAAAGCGCATGCTGTGGGCCGCGATCGGGCTGCACCTCGCCTACGTGACGAACATCGAGACCATCGGGGGCTGCCAGTACGGTCCCAGGTACCTGATTCCGATCGTGCCTCTCGCCATGCTCGGCCTGCCGGCGTTCCTGGCGTGGGGAGCGGCGGGTCGAAAAGCCTGGCCGGTGGTCCTGGCCGGGGTCCTGGCCCTCGGCTCGGCGGCGGTGAATCTCGTGGGCGCCCTCGGGGGGACGATGGTCTGCGACACGGGGCGGTTCGCGCTCTTCCAGGACCTCGGCGCGATCGCCAGGCTGACCCCGGCGGATTTCCCCCTGGCGCCGCTCTGCCTGGGCCTGGCGGTCCTCACGGCCATCGGCTTCGGCATCCAATACCGGCTGGCCCGATCCGGCCGCTGGTCAACCTGATGGACCTGATGTAGTATTCGCCCCCCCGAAACAAGGAGGCTCGACCATGAACCAGGCAAGACATGCGCGCGCTACCCGTCGCAACGCCGTCCTGATGGCCGTTGTCCTGGCCACGGCCGGGACACTGGCCGCCGTCACGCAGGCGATCGCGGCGCCGGAGACCTACAGCATCGATCCGGCGCACAGCGCCGTCGGCTTCTCGATCCGGCACCTGTTCAGCCGCGTGCCCGGCCGGTTCACGAAGTTCGAGGGGAAGATCGTCGTCGACCGGGACGATTTCACCAAGAGCTCGGTCGACGTCTCGATCGACGCCGCGAGCATCGACACGAACGAGCCGGCGCGGGACAAGCACCTGAAGAGCCCCGATTTCTTCGACGTGGCCAAGAACCCGAAGCTCACCTTCAAGTCGACCAAGGTCACCCAGGCCGGACCGACCAAGCTCTCGGTCGAAGGCAGCCTCACGATCCGGGGCACCACGAAGCCGGTCACGCTCGACGTCGACGTGCTCGGATTCGGCCCTGGCTACGGCGGCAAGGTCCTGGGCGGCTTCGAGGCGCGCACCAAGATCAATCGGCAGGACTTCGGCGTCGCGTGGAACGACCTGATCGAAGGGGGCGGCGCGGTCCTCGGGGACGAGGTCGAGATCAAGATCAACGTCGAGGCGGCCCGGGAAAAGCCCGCGCAGCCTGCCGCGAGCCCGGCAAAGAAGGGGAACTAGGCCCGACGCTCGGACGGACCCCTAGGCGGCCGGCAGGACGGAGCCTGATGTCGCGACCGTCTCTCCGTCCGGCCCGAGATACCGGGCCATCAGGGTCTGCGCCTCGGCCACGTGCGCCGCGAGCCGTTCGCGGGAGCAGGAGGACGGGGCGAAGATCACCATCGCCAGCGCGCGCGTGCCCGGGGTCACCGACGTTCTGAGCGAGTCGGAGGTCGGGTTCCCGAACGGCCCCTCGGCGTCGGCCAGGGTCGGGCGGCCGTCCAGGTGCACGTCGTCCTTGCGGATGCCGGGATACGACTCGCCTGGACGTCCGCGCCGCAGGACCACCTCGCCCCGTACGCATCCCGCGTCGTACAGGCCGATCGGCAGCAGGAAGCGCAGCGAGCACAGGGTGCAGACGTCGACCGCGTTCAGGATGCGCGGCAGCCCCTTGCCCTGAAGAACGCGGCGCAGCAGGGCCTCCGAGGACGGCCGCGTGCGCGTCGGATCGATCCCGAAGGCGCGGTACAGCTCGCGGGCCGGCGCGAGGCCGTCGATCTCGCCCGGCGCGCGGCCCGCGTGCTCCGTCCCCAGGGCGGACGCGACCCGGTCCATCTCGGCGAGCAGGTCGGCGCCGGCCGGCCCGACGGCGACGGGCGCCGCGTGGACCAGGCCGGCGCGCAGCAGACGGCGCGCCCCCTCGTCGATCTGCAGTCCGGTGCCGGGCTCCCACACGTCCAGACCTCCACTGGGTCGGGGCCGGCCGCCGCTCAGCGCAAGGGCGTCCGGCGGTTGACGACGCTGATCGGCGCCGGCAGGCTCCCGACGTAGAGCAGATCGTAGTCCACGCTGGCCCGGATCGAGGCGTATCCCTCGAAATAACCGGCGATGCCGGCCACGTTCACCAGGAAGTCCGGATTGAGCCGCGACAGGTCCACCGAGACCATCGCGCCGGGGATGCGCGCGAACGTGACTCCGCCGATGTGCCGGCTGACCCGGAGATTCATCCTCTTCTGCGCCGGGATGCAGTGGAACTGGCAGAGGAGCGGCACGTCGGCGGGCAGCGTCACCTCGGCCGAGGCGAAGGCGAAATTGAAGAAGGCGTTGTTCTGGACGTTTCCACCGAAGACGCCGGGAGACAGGAACGGGCCGCCGAACTCGCCGACGTTCGGAAAGTAGTCGAACCCGACCAGATCGAAGGCGTCCGAGGGGAAGCCGGCGCGGTTCATCCCCGTGGTGTGGGCGTTCCACAGGCCGAAGGCGACCTGGGAGAAGCCGTTCGGATCGGCGAACAGGCCCTCCGAGCGGATCGTGAGGATCGCCCCGAACTCGAACTCGTCGCCGGATGTGAGCACCCGGCCGATCGGCGTCGAGATGCGGCCCGCGGGGAGGGTCGTGTCGTAGAGCACCCGCAGCGTTCCCGGGCGGTCGGTGGGGAAGTGCGGCCCGTCCATCACGTAGTCGAACCTGGCCGCCACGTTCCCCTCCGGATAGAAGACGATCCCGCCCGTGCGCTCCAGCGGGTCGGAGCCGAAGCGCTCCACCAGCTGCGCGCCGGCGGGGGAGACGGCGCCCCCCAGGGCGAGGGCCGCCCCGAGGGCGGCGGTCACGAGCGTTCTCTTCACGGCGACTTTCATCATCATGGCAGGCTCCTTGTGAGGATGGCGAAAGAGAACGGCGGCATCCGGGCGGGCAGGGCCGCGACCGGCGCGCCGTTCTCGGCGTTGAAAATCAGGATGCGCGGTTCGAAGAAGCTCGTGTCGGCGACCAGGAGATAGCCGTCCCCGTCCGTCTCGATGGAGGCGATCTGGCCGGCGCTCTCGAAAACCGTCCCGAGGATCGCTCCGGTCGTCGGATCGAACGCCTTGACGAGGTTGTGGAACGAGGCGTCCGATACGACGCAGTACCCGCGGCCGGCGGACTGGATCGCGACGGCCGTGACGTTCCCGCCCAGCGCGTCGTCGTCCACCAGCAGGCCGCGGGAGGTGCGGGTCACGGGGTCGACCGTCTCGATCCCGCCGCTGAGGACCGGCGTCTGGCTGGCCAGTCCGGGGAACAGGCCGGCCAGGCCGACATAGATCAGGCCGGTCGCCTCGGAGAACGACAGCGACTCGAACGGGTTCTGGCCGGACAGATCGATGACGTCGGTCACCTGCCGCAGGACCGGGTCGATCACGGCCAGGCGTCCGTTCAGGAACTCGGTGAAGCCCGCGTTCGCGTCCTGGAGCGTCACGTAGATCAGGCCGTCGTGCAGGAGCGCCTGGTCGGCGCGCGGCAGGTGATCGCGGTTGAGGGCGAAGGGGACGAGGTCGATCCGGTCGACCAGCGCGCCGTCCTTCAGATCGACGACGGCGACGTCGTTGAAGGCCGCGCCGTAGCGCGTCACGAAGGCGAGGCCGGCGTCGTCCGGAGCGCCGCTTCCCCCGGCGCCGGCGGCCCCGGGCGGCAGGATCGCCAGGTCGTGCGGGTTCGAGAGGCTCCCGGTCGAGTGCTCGAAGAGGGTCGTGAACGACCCGAGCGGGTCGAGCCCCTGCAGGTTGTCGAAGGTGAACCGGTTGACGATCACCGGCCGGCCGTCCTCGACCCGCGCGACCGCGTCGCTGCTCGTCACCTCGAGATCCGGCACCAGCGTGATGCGCGAGTCGTAGCGCACCTCGACGACCGCCGCCTTGCCGATCGGCCCCTGCGCGTCGGACCCCGCCACCAGGTAACGGCGGCGCTTCACCGCCACGAAGGTTCCGGGGTCCGGGATCCCGTACAGCGACGCCTCGCCCGCGATCCGGCGGGAGCCGTCCTGCAGGGGCCCGGTCAGATCGAGCAGCAGCGCGACGTTCCCGACGTGGATCGGCCCGAAGAAGCCGGTCGCCAGGACGCCGCCGGCCAGGGTGCCGCGGATGGCCAGGGGCTGCGGCGCCTCGAACGCCTGCGGCACGCCGCCCGCCAGGATCGAGCCGATGCGCACCTGCGCCTCGAATCCCTCGTCGTCGTCGCGCAGCGACGGGTCGTCGAAGGTCACTTCGAGATCGAGCTCGAGCCCGCGGTAGGGAAGCCCCAGGACGAGGATCGTCGTGTCGGGATAGGTCGCCGTGACATCGTAGATCGGCTGCAGGCGGGCGGTCCCGGCCCCGGGGAGGGGGCGCACCGCCTGGACCCCCGGGCCGCAGGCCAGAAGCCCGGCCACGAGCGCGAGACTCGTCGCCATCGCGCCGGCCGCCGGCGCTGTCGCGCGGCTCAGAAGCTCCACGACAGCCTCCCGTGGATGCTTCGCCCCGGCAGCGGGTAGCGGGCGACGTCGCGCGTCAGCCGGTCGGCGATGTTCTTGATTTCGACGGTGCCCTGAAGCCCGCGGCGCAGGCGGACGCGATACCCCGCGTCGTGAAGGTAGCGCGCCGGCAGCGCCTCGCCGGGGGTGTTCGGCGTGTCGATGAAGTTTCGGCCGACGTAGGTGAACGCGTAGAACAGGCGCCCGGGACCGAGATCGAGCGCCGCCGAGGCGCCGGCCTCGTCCTGCGGTCGGCCCGGAAGGACCTTGCCGTCGGTGTACCGGCCGCTGACGTCGATCGGCTCCTGGTGCGTGGCGTTCAAGGAGCCGGTGAAGCGCGGCCCCAGTGCCAGCGCCAGGCTCACCTCGATGCCGCGGATGCGCGCCCGGTTGAAGTTGAGCGCCTTCACGGTCCCCTGGGAGTTGGAGATGAACTGGATGAGGTCGTCGGCCCGCGTCTCGAACAGCGTCGCCTCGACGCGCGCCTGTCGCAGCAGGGCGCCGGCCGGACGGCGCGCCTCGAACGCCAGCCCGACGTCCATGCTGCGGCCGCTCTCGGGCCGCAGGGCGGCGTTGCCCTGGACCGAGCCGCGATTGCCGAACATCTCGATGAAGCCCGGCAGGCGCAGGAAGCGGCCGACGTTCCCCTTGACGGTCCATGCGGTCCCCGCCTTCCAGCGGAATCCCACCTTGCCGGTGGTGCGTCGATCGGCCTCGAGATCGAGGACCACGCCCCCGCCGGAACCGGGCCGAAAGTCGCTGTCGTAGCGCTCGTGCCGCAGCGAGGGGTTGATCACCAGGCGGTCGGAGGCGAACGCGATCTGGTCCTCCAGCGTCACGGTGGTCGTCCGGCGCGACGCCGTGCCCCGGTCGTTCGGGCCGGGCTGCTCCAGGTCCTCGAGATCGGCCGACTCGGAGCGCCGCGACGCCAGGAACGAGATCGCCTGCCGGGACGAGGCGGCGAGGACGAGCCCGGCCTCCGCCCCGAGCGCCTCGGTCAGGGCGACGTCGTCGACGTTCCGCGCGGAGAGGCTGATGAGTCCGCGAGGGTCGTCGAACTCCTCGCGGTACCGGGTGAAGTCGGCGGCGACCCGCGCCAGGAGGCGGCCCCCGGCCAGCCCCGGCACTTCCAGCTCGGGCCGGACGAGCCAGCGCGTCGTCGTGAACCGGGCCAAGGGAGACAGGCCGCCGTCGAGGCCGGGCACCCCCTCCGCGCGCGCGAACAGGTCGGTGGCGACCTGGAAGCGCGCGCGGGGCCCCGCCTTCAGCGAGAACCGGCCGGACAGGTGGCCGCGGCGGAAGTCGTTGTTGTCCCGGCGGAGCGTGCGGTCGTCCCCCGGCTCGTGCATCGTGCCGTTGGTGTTCAGGTACTCGTAATCGCCCTGGCTCCCCGCGGCGTCGAAGCCGAGCGTGTAGTCGCCGCGCCCCCGCGTCCCGGACACCGAGGCGATCGCCTCTCCCGACAGGAACGAGCCGATGGAGATCGAGGCGTCGCGGGCCGGCGCGCCCCCTGTCCGTCGCGTGTGGATCAGGATCGCGCCGCCGATCGAGGCGGCGGCCAGGCCGGCCGGCGTGAAGCCCCGGTACACCTCGATCGTCTCGACCTGGCCCAGCGGCAGATCGGCCAGGTTGACGCCCCCTCCGATGGCCCGGTTGAGCGGCACGCCGTCGAGATAGACGACCACCTGCTCGGCGGTGGACCCGCGGATCGACACGGTGGCGAACTCCCCGCCCAGGCCGCGGACCTGCACGCCGACCGCGTCGCGCAGCAGCTCCGTCACCGACGTCACGCGTCCGGCGAAGTCCTCGGCGCGGATGACCGTGGCGAACGCCGTCGTGTCGAGGGCGGCCTCGCCCTCCCGGTTCCCGCGGACCTCGACCCGCTCGACCGGCCGCTCCGGTGCGGGGGCCTCGTCCGCCGCCTCGGACACGCGGCCCGCCGCCGCGATCGCCGCCACGGACAGCCCGAGCGCCAGAAGACCGTGGGCGAGCCGTCTCACAGGCAGTCACCCGCCGCCGGCCGCCGCGCATCGTGCGCCGACGAGAAGCCGTAGCCGAGGCCGCTCCCCGCCGGGTTCTGGCGCACCAGGTAGAAGAACGCCGCTCCCCTCGGCGGGACCGCCGCGTCGGGGACGGTGCGGGTCGTCAGATCGGTCGAGTCGTTCTCGATGCAGGCGACGACCCCGAGATCGACGAGCCCTCCCGTCGCGTGGAGCGCCCCGACGCCGCCGCGGATGACGTCGTAGGTCGTCCCGGTCCCGAGGAAGTTCCAGCGGACCACCGTCGGCGACGCCTCGGCCACCTCGAGATCCAGGACCGGGACGAAGACGGGGCCGTCGGCGGCGCTTACCGGGTTGCGGCACGAGGCGGCCTCCTCGCCGTCCGGCACGCCGTCGCCGTCGCTGTCGGGGCGCGCCGGGTCGGTCAGGTAATAGTTGGTTTCGTCCTGGTCGGGCAGCCCGTCGCCGTCGCCGTCGGGCGCCGTGCCGGCCGGCAGCGGGCGCGCGTGGATCGCCACGACCGCATCCAGATCGAGCCCGTCGGACGGGCCGGGGACGCCGATCGGCAGGTCCGGATCGGTGATCCGCACGAATCGCGCGCGGGCCAGCCCGACCGTGGCTAGGTCGAAGGCGTCGCCGCCGTGTCCCTTGACTCCGCCCGGCGCCGCCGGGTCGAAGACCAGCGGGTCGTCGGGGACCAGGTAGTTGCCGGTGAAGCTCGGCGTGACGCCGGCGAGCCCGATCAGGCGCGGCAGCAGGCTCTTGTCGGTGCAGATCGACACCACCTGGGACAGGGCCGCCGCATCGTACGGGAACATCCGGAAGTCGATCCCGTCGGCGCTCGCCTCCACGATCCCGGGCTCGGCGAAGACGCTGTACGGGTCGGCCGCGGTCGGGGGGACGGCGGTGCAGAAGAACGGGTTCTCGAAGACGATGAAATCGGGGCCGGGGGAGTCGACGATCTCGTTGTCGGTGAACTCGAGCGTGATCCGGCCGCCGTGTCCCAGCGACAGGACCGACAGGGACCCGTTGGTCGGCGTGGTGTTCCCCGGAGGGCCCAGGACGATCCCCGGCTGCCAGCTGTTGGTCGCCGGGGGGGACGCAGTCGTGCCCAGCAGGAGCTTGACGATCCGATCGGCGAAGCAGTCGGTGATGGACTGGGCACGCGCTCCGGAAACCAGAGCCGCGGCCAGTATCGCGGCGAGCGCGACGGTGGCGAAACGGCGCATGGCAACCCCCCTCGAGGGGTGACGTCCTCTCGGGGAGTCATCGGTGGGGTACGCCGAGATTCCTCTCCCGCGAGAGGTCCGTCACGACATCATCGCGGGCAGGTTTCCTGGCTCGCGGCTGTCTACTCACCGGCCCTTCCCAGAAGCGCGTGGCTCCCAGTGGGACTTTCCGGCTTTCGGTACCGCTCACAGTTGCGGGGCAGCGGGGGCTTTGCACCCCCCTTCCCTCGCCCACGATGCGAAATCACAAAGAACGAACGCGTCCCTTGTATACGCCGCGCGCGCTGGGTTGTCAATCCGAAGAATCACTGCGGGGCGGGGCGCTCGTAGATTTCGACGGCCCAGAAAAAGGC
>Ga0134127_10002185_pt1 | contig 14243 bp, 14 predicted proteins | sample KB31753_FD_96459 | JGI IMG/M metagenome (GOLD analysis project Ga0134127, IMG submission 96459) | Terrestrial soil microbial communities with excess Nitrogen fertilizer from Kellogg Biological Station, Michigan, USA - KB3-175-3 | ecosystem: Environmental > Terrestrial > Soil > Unclassified ...
CTGGTGCGGCATCAGGCTCGATCCTCTGCGGAATGAGACGGCGGTGAACCTCGCTCCCGGTGACGCGATGAAGATCGGCGCAGAAGACGCGCAGGTGGCCTGTTATGTGGCAGGCGTCGATGAAGAGGTCGAGATTGCCCGCGCCACGCGAGACTGTGTACGGAAAGGGCAGCCCAACAATTCGTGAAACGTGAATCGTTAAACGCAAAAGATCTTGGAAGACGTAGGGAGAAACGACCATGAAGAAGCCTGTGTTAGCCAAGAAGGAATTGGCGTTGATCGACGCCTATTGGCGTGCAGCCAATTACCTGTCTGTCGGGCAAATATATCTCTACGATAATCCTTTACTGAAGAAGCCGTTGACGCGCGCGCACATTAAGCCACGGTTGCTCGGCCACTGGGGGACGACGCCCGGGTTGAACTTCATCTACGTGCATCTGAACCGTGTCATCAAGGAGCAGGATCTCAACATGATCTATATCGCCGGGCCAGGCCATGGAGGGCCAGGACTTGTGGCGAACGCCTACCTCGAAGGCACGTACAGCGAAGTCTATCCCAACGTCTCGCAGGACGAACGGGGCATGAAACGGCTGTTCAAACAATTTTCTTTTCCTGGCGGCATTCCCAGCCATGTCGCTCCTGAGACCCCTGGCTCTATCCATGAGGGCGGCGAGTTGGGGTATTCACTTTCGCATGCGTACGGAGCCGTATTCGACAATCCCGATCTGATCGCGGCCTGCGTGATCGGCGACGGGGAAGCGGAAACCGGTCCTCTCGCGACGAGCTGGCATTCCAATAAATTTCTGAACCCACTCACCGACGGCGTCGTGCTACCCATTCTCCATCTGAACGGCTACAAGATTGGGAGTCCCACGGTCCTGGCCCGTATCAGTCACGACGAGCTGGACTACCTCTTCCGAGGCTACGGCTACATTCCTCATTTCGTCGAAGGTCGCGAACCGAAGAAGATGCATCAGCTTATGGCCTTGACGCTCGATGCCATTGTGGCAGACATCCGACGTATCAAATCGACCGTCCGCCGGGGTGGCGTCAAGAAGCGGCCGCTCTGGCCTATGATTGTGCTTCGGACACCCAAAGGCTGGACCTGCCCGAAACAGATCGACGGCAAACGAACCGAGGATTATTGGCGATCCCATCAAGTGCCGATGGGCGATATGGACAAGCCGGCGCACGTCAAGATGCTCCAACAATGGATGTTAAGCTATCGGCCCGAACAGCTGTTCGACAAGACGGGCCGGCTCAAGCCTGCATTGACCGAACTGGCGCCCAAGGGAGCGCATCGCATGAGTGCGAATCCCCACACCAACGGCGGCCTGCTGCTCAGGGATCTGCGTCTGCCTGATTTCCGGAACTATGCCGTCAAGGTCGTGAAACGAGGCGCCATTGACGCCGAGTCTACCCGCCTCATGGGAAAATTTCTGCGGGACACGATGAAACTGAACATGGAAAGCCGGAACTTCCGCCTCTTCAGTCCGGACGAAAACAACTCAAACCGCTGGCAGGATGTGCTGGAGGTGACCAACCGTGCCTGGATGGCGGATCGCTATCCCTACGACGATCATCTGGCGCCGGACGGTCGAGTGATGGAGATGCTGAGTGAGCACCAGTGCCAGGGTTGGCTGGAAGGATATCTCTTGACCGGCCGGCATGGGTTTTTCTCCTGCTATGAGGCGTTCATTCACATCATCGATTCGATGTTCAATCAACATGCCAAGTGGCTGAAGGTCTGTGGCCACATTCCCTGGCGGAGGCCCATCGCCTCACTGAATTATCTGTTGTCCTCCCACGTCTGGCGGCAGGACCACAATGGCTTCAGCCATCAAGATCCTGGATTCATCGACCACGTCGTCAATAAGAAGGCGGAGGTGATTCGTGTCTATCTGCCGCCCGATGCGAATACGCTTCTTTCTGTCACTGACCACTGTCTGCGCAGCCGTAATCATGTCAACGTGATCGTCGCGGGGAAACAATCAGCGCCGCAGTGGCTCGATATGGACGAGGCGATCACCCATTGCACGGCGGGTATCGGGATCTGGGAGTGGGCCAGCAACGACAAAAACAGTGAACCGGATGTCGTGATGGCCTGTTGTGGCGACGTCCCCACGATGGAAACATTGGCGGCCGTGTCGTTGATTCGTACCCATCTGCCTGAGGTCAAGGTGCGTGTCGTCAACGTCGTCGATCTCATGAAGCTGCAACCGACCAACGAACATCCGAACGGATTAAACGACAAAGACTTCGATTCGCTCTTTACCACAGATAAGCCGATTATCTTCGCCTTCCACGGCTATCCCTGGCTGATCCACCGGCTGACCTACCGGCGCACGAATCACAAAAACTTGCACGTGCGTGGGTACAAGGAAGAAGGGACCACCACGACGCCCTTCGATATGGCGGTCATGAACGATCTTGACCGTTTTCATTTGGTCGCCGATGTCATCGACCGGATCCCCCTCCAAGGTTCTTCAGTGGACTATGCCAAGCAGGCCCTCCGTGACAAACGCATCGAGCACAAACAGTACATCGCCGAGCATGGCGAAGACATGCCGGAGATCCGCAACTGGCGATGGAGGGGGAAAGGGTGAGTGCTGATTTGGTTCATCTGGTCTGTCTGGTCTATCTGGTTTTTGTTGAACGAAACTAACCAGATGAACCAAATCAACCAGATAAACAAAACAAACCAGATCAACCAAATAGACCGGGCAACGGTCTTTTGGATGAAAGGCCTATGAATGGTATCAGCCAAAGCCGACCCCAATTCAACTTATGAACGCCTCCTCACCCTCTGGACCTCCGGAGTGCGCGACTATCATACAATGCTCTCCGACTACCTCACGGCTAATTCCATTTTTGTCGCGGTGATCGGGCTGATCGTGTCGCGGGAGTCACCGGCTTTGTCCTTCACTGTGCTGATCGTGCTCCTCTGCGTGTTCGGGATTCTCTTGTGTCTCCAAATGGCGATCGTCCTCGGTCGGTTGTCAGGCCAGAATGCGCTGTGGGAGTGGCGATTGAGGGGAATCGAGCTAGATCCTGATTGGCATGACGAGAAGCTGCTGACAAGTCTCTACCGGCTCCATGAAACCCGGCAGCCGATTGAGGATCGACGGAACGAGCCTCCGGTGTTTCAGCCGAACTGGGCCTTCCGTCGGCATCGTCAATGGTGGGCTCATCGCGCCATCAGCTTCCCCTGGTTTTTCGGGAGCGTGTATACGTTGCTTCTTCTGTGGAGCATAACAAAGTTGCTGAATGCCTGAGCTGCTCCGAGAAGGGATTCTCTCACGATGTCTCATACGTGGAGTTATTGGAGCAGCCCATCGGCTGAGACTCTAAAGCAACTCGACTCAGGCTCCAAAGGACTCTCAGGCGATGAGGCGCGCCGGCGTCATCTGCGCGATGCGCATCTTCTCTTGAAACCGAAGAGCCGTCTGTCCACCTACGAGCTGCTGTTTCGTCAATTCACCAGCCCGATCATCCTCATCCTTCTGGTGGCCGCCGGGCTGGCCTTCTTTCTGGCGGATCCGACCGACACGGCGATCATCCTCATGATCGTGCTCGCCAGCGGCCTGCTCGGGTTCTGGCAGGAACGGAGCGCGAACCAAGCGGTGGCCAGCCTGCTCGCAATCGTGCAGGTCAAAGCGGATGTGTGGCGCGACGGAAGCCCGGTTGCTGTGCCGGTTGAGGAGGTCGTGCCGGGTGATGTCGTTCTGCTCAGAGCCGGGGACACGGTTCCCGGCGATTGTCTCCTGCTTGAGTCGAAAGACCTGTTCGTGGACGAGGCGACGCTCACGGGCGAGACCTATCCGGTCGAGAAAGTCTGCGGCGTCCTGCCGGCCGATGTTCCCCTGGGCCGACGGACGAATAGTCTCTTTCTCGGGACTCATGTCATCAGCGGAAACAGTACGGCGGTTGTGGTGCACATTGGGTCGGACACGGAATTTGGGAAGGTCTCGGGCCGGTTACAACTCAGGCCGCCCGAGACAGAGTTCGAGCGAGGCATCAGGCAATTCGGGTATCTGCTCTTGGAAGTGACCGTCGTGTTGGTCGTCGCCATCTTTGCAGTCAACGTGTATCTGGCCAGGCCCGTGCTCGAAGCCTTTCTGTTCTCTCTCGCCCTTGCGGTCGGCCTGACCCCGCAACTGCTGCCGGCCATCATCAGTATCAATTTGGCCCATGGTGCCAAGCGCATGGCCCAACAGAAAGTGATTGTGAAGCGATTGGCCTCGATCGAAAACTTCGGGAGCATGACCGTCTTCTGTTCAGACAAGACAGGAACACTGACCGAAGGGCTCGTCCGGCTGAAGTCCGCGTGCGATATCGACGGGAATCCGAGCGAACGGGTGCTCTTGCACGGCACGCTCAATGCGAGTTTCGAAACCGGGTTTCATAACCCGATCGACGAAGCTATCCGCACCGCTCGCACGTTCGATCTCTCCCCCTATCGGAAATTGGACGAAGAGCCCTACGACTTCGTCCGTAAACGGTTGTCTGTGTTAGTCGCGACGCCGACCGCCCATCTCATCGTCACCAAGGGAGCCCTGGCGAATATGCTGGCGGTCTGTTCAACCGCCGAGACTGCGGACGGCACCGTGGTTGAATTGGCTGCCGTGCGGGATGCCATTCTCTTGCAGATGGCGCAGTGGTCCGGCCAGGGATTGCGAGTGCTCGGACTCGCTTCTCGCGAGATGGGTGCCCGAGAGGGTATCACCAAGGACGATGAGGCGGACATGACGTTCTTGGGATTTCTGGTGTTCGAAGATCCCATCAAGGCCGACGTCCTTGAGACGATTGTCCGTCTCAAGAGCCTGGGCGTTACCTTGAAGATCGTGACCGGCGATAATCGACTCGTCGCAGCTCATGTCGGACAGGCCATAGGCTTGTCGAATGATAATCTGTTGACCGGCGAGGATTTGCGGCAGATGAGCGACGAAGCGCTGGTGTCGCGCGTGAATGACGTCCATGTGTTTGCCGAGGTCGAGCCGAATCAGAAAGAACGGATCATTCTGGCGTTGAAAAAGACAGGCCATGTCGTAGGCTATGGAGGCGACGGCATCAACGATGCTTCGGCATTGCACGCCGCGGATGTCGGCGTGTCCGTCGAGAGCGCGGTGGACGTGGCGAAAGAAGCGGCGGATATCGTGTTACTGGAAAAGGATCTTGGCATTCTTGTCGAAGGAGTGCTGGAAGGGCGGAGGACCTTTGCCAACACATTGAAGTATGTCTTTATGGCGACCAGTGCGAATTTCGGCAACATGTTCAGCATGGCGGGAGCGTCGCTCTTTCTGTCTTTTCTGCCTCTGCTGCCCAAGCAAATATTATTGACCAACCTCTTGACCGACATCCCGGAAATGACCATCGCCGGTGATCGCGTGGACGAAGAGCTGATCGATCGGCCCAGGCGGTGGAACATCTCCTTCATCCGGAAATTCATGCTCACGTTCGGTTTGGTAAGTTCCATATTCGATTATATTACGTTTGGTGTATTGCTCTTGGCCTTTCAAGCCGGTGTGGAGGAATTCAGAACCGGGTGGTTTGTGGAGTCGGTGATTTCCGCCTCGGTCATCGTCCTGGTCGTTCGGAGTCGCCGGCCGTTCACTCGCAGCCGACCGAGCCGTGGCCTGTTGGGTGCGACGCTTGCGGTGGTTGGGCTGACGTTGCTGCTGCCCTATACGCCGCTGAGCGGGCCGCTGGGGTTTGTGTCGTTGCCGCCGCTGTTCCTGGCGGCCTTGCTGTGCATCGTCGCCGGGTATGTCATTGCGGCTGAGGTGGCGAAGAAAGTATTTTACCGGCATGTCCTGTATTGATGAGTGCCGGCGTTGCTATGGCCTTCGATGATCGCGGGTCTGTGATGACACAGGGGAGGATCACAATGAAGGCTCGGGTCTCACGCGGGCAGATGTGATGGATCAGGTGAGGAGATGATCATGAAAGGGTCTGACCTACTGTTGCGTTGTCTGGAAAATGAAGGAGTGCAATGGATTTTCGGCGTGCCCGGGGAAGAGACGCTGGACGTCTTGAACTCGCTCGTGGACTCGCAAATCCAATTCGTTGCCGCCCGACACGAGCAGGGGGCTGCCTTCATGGCCGACGTTCATGGACGGTTGACTGGAAAGGCCGGGGTCTGTCTCTCTACTCTGGGGCCCGGTGCGACCAATTTGCTCACCGGCGTGGCAGACGCGTATTTGGATCGCGCCCCGCTCGTTGCGATCACGGGACAAGCCTCATTGGATCGGAAGCACAAAGAATCGCATCAGTTCATCGACGTGCTCTCCATGTTTAAGCCGGTTACGAAATGGAACGCCGAGATCTTTCACCCCCGGACCATTGCCGAGACAGTGCGCAAAGCCTTCAAGGTCGCGCAGACTGAGAAGCCCGGCGCGACTCATCTGGAACTGCCGGAGGATGTCGCGGCGGAAATGGTGAGCGATGCTGAAGTGAATGGGCCGTTGCTCGTGCAGGCGCCGTTCCTGCCGGAACCGCTGGCGCGCCAAGTAAGCCGGGCTGTCGAGGTGTTGGCTCAGGCACGTCGCCCTATTCTCTTGGTCGGCAACGGAGTGATTCGGGGACAGGCGCATGAGGCAGTCCGGCGGTTTGCGCGACAGGCGAATATGCCGGTGGTTCACACGTTCATGAGCAAGGGTGTCGTTCCGGACAGCGATCCACTGTCTCTCTATACGATTGGATTGCAGATGCGGGACTATCCGGCTTTGGTCATCGAGCAGAGCGACGTGGTTGTGGCGGTGGGTTATGATTTTGTGGAATACGCTCCGTCCTTGTGGAATCCAAACCGCGACAAGCACATCGTGCATGTGGATGTGTCGCCGTCCGAAGTGGATGCGCACTATATTATGGATGTCGGCGTGTTGGGAGATATCGCCTTATCTCTCGATCAGATCGGAGAGCATCTGGCTTCGTTCGATCTTGCGTGGACGAAAGAGAGCCGCCGGCTGGTGCAGACCGCCTATGAGGAGGAATGGGCGCAGCCGCCTGGATGGCCTCTGCGACCTCAGCAGATCGTTCGCGATCTGCGACAGGCTCTGTCGCCGGACGATCTGGTCATCTGCGATGTGGGAGCGCATAAATTGTGGATGGCCCGGATGTTTCCCTGTGAGGCACCGAACACCTGCATTATTTCGAACGGGTTCGCAGCGATGGGTATGGCGCTGCCCGGGGCGATTGCGGCCAAGCTCTTGTTTCCGGCGCGGCGCGTCGTGGCGGTGACCGGGGACGGCGGGTTTCTGATGAATGTTCAGGAACTGGAGACTGCCGTGCGGTTGCATCTTCCACTTGTCGTGCTGATCTGGCGGGATAACGGCTATGGGGTCATTCGATGGAAACAGCAGGTGAAGTTCGGGCGGACCTCCGGTGTTGAATTCGGTAACCCCGACTTCGTCGCGCTGGCGCAAAGTTTTGGCGCGGCCGGCTACCGCGTCGAGGGACCGTCTGAATTGGGGCCGGTACTGAACGCTGCCCTTGCGTGCGGAAAGCCGGCCGTGATCGATTGCCCGGTGGACTACAGCGAGAATCTTCGTCTTTCGGAACGTCTCAAGACGCTTGGAACCACATGAGGAGACGTAACCGGGAACCAGAAGCGGAGGGCGCTCTCTTCGCTGTAGCGTCTTGCGACAGCAAGCGGATTTTCATCGGGGTCTTTTTCGCCAGTTCCGACGATCTGTCAGTCTATCCTCCTGCCTTTTTCTCCTAACACATTGTTTGTGCAGACGGTCGGTTGTGCACATTTCCATGTGTGCTTGGCATCTCACTGGCAAGAGGTACAACGGATGGTGAGGAAAAGGCATCCTATTATGGAGGCGACGCGATGAAAGCTGTAACTGTCGGGGTCGCTGTGCTGGTGTTTGCCGGGATCACGGGGTTGGGATACGCCGGGGGGCCGAGTCTAAAAGATCTAAACGTGTCTCAGCCGGAACGCGATGTGCTGAGCGGCAGAGTCATCTATTCGACGATCTGCATCCGTTGTCATGGGGTAGACGGGAAAGGGGATGGGCAGATGAAGTTTACTCCTCCGGTCGCCGACCTGACATCCCCGGCGATTCAAGGGAAGCTGGATGCGAGGCTGTTTAAGACGGTCCATGATGGCAAACCGAATACGGCAATGGGAGCCTGGAGGGAATCGCTCACGGACGACGAAATTTGGGATGCGCTCGCCTATGTGCGAACACTGGCCCCCGAAGGAACCGGCGGCATGGGCAGCGGGCTACGATGAGATTCGCCTCCTGCTGGATTGCGTTAGGGCTGTGGATTGTGACGATCGGAGTGGCTGGATGGTTCTTCGTGCAGGGGTGGACGACGGAGAGCACAGATGGGCGGACGCAGATTGTCTTAGCGCCTGCAGAACGAGACTTGATCCTGGGCGAGATGCGGATGCTCCTGAAGGCGGTTCATGGCGTGGTCACAGGCCTGGCAGGCCAGGGTCAGGAGGCGGACCGTGCGCAGATGGAACAGGCGGCCCGCTCGGCGGGAATGCATATGGCTGAGGACGTAAACCCGGCGCTCATGGCGAAATTGCCGCTGCCGTTTAAGCAAATGGGCATGTCGATTCATGCGGACATGGATGCCCTCGCGGATGCGGTGATTCAGAAAGAGACGTCCCAACAAATCCTACAGCGACTCTCCAACATGACGGCTCGTTGCACCGCATGCCATGACATGTACCGATTCTCGACAGAACGGTAAACGTAAAACGTCAGAAGTGAAACAAGAGAGGGGTTATGAATATGAAGCAACGGCTCCCAGATGCTTGTAGGCCAAGTGCCATTGTGAGAAGATCCTCGCGCGCGGCTTTCAGTAAAGGCTGTTCGTGTGGTCTGAGAATCGAATAACTAAGGAGGGTGCATGAATCGGATACTTGCGGGAACTGCGATTGTGGTCTCGGCGCTCGTGCCGCTTGCCGGCTGTTCGTCCTATTACACAGGCAAGGTTGAAAAGCCTGTGCACGCGAAGGCGGTCATCGCCGGCCCCGGCATTACAGGAGAGGCGCATCTCTACGAAAAATATGAAGGGCGCGTCACGATCAAGCTGAAACTCACCGGCACGCCGGAAAGCAAGTTGAAGCCGGGGCGCCACGCAATCCACATTCATGAAGTCGGCAACTGCGAGCCCTTCGCGGCGGCCAAAGGTCACTATGATGGGAATGTGGATGCGGCAATCAATCCGGAGGCAAACGTCACACCGGGATTAGGGAACCATCCCTACCATCTCGGCGATCTTCAGAATCTGTTCGTGAACGACGATCGGAAAGGGTCGCTGTATACGATCACGAGTCGGGTGACCTTGTCCGAGGGGCTGAACACCCTCTTCGATCAGGATGGGAGCGCCTTCATTATCCATGAGTTTGACGACAAGTATCTGCCGGACCCGCCGACAAAGGATGCGCCGGGCGGGCCTCGCATCGCGTGCGGCGTGATTGTGAAAGAATAGGCGCGAGAGCAGCCGGCAAGAGAGCTGGATGAAATAGGCGGGAAAGTCACGGTCAGAAGTTCGAAGTCCCTGACACCTCGAACTTCGGATCGCGGCCCCCTCGTGTTTCGACGGTCTTGCGTAGCTGTCCTGCCGTGATACTCTCACTTGTCCCAGCTCACATTACTCATGAGCGTTTTCGCACCCGTCTCGCTTTTCTCGCAAGGCTCGCTTCTCTCGCCTCTTGTCTAGATTCTGTGGCTTCCCGCAACAACGGCGGAATTGGTGCTGTGGCTTTTCGCTCCAGGGCGACCTGAGGCTGACGGCCAATCGTGTGATTTGACAGGTGAAACGATGGGCAAGTTGCCCATGGTAGTGGCATGCTCTTGGCACAAGAGAAGAGCATGATATGGCTGTTACCGGCTATTCTCGGAGTGACTATGCTCGCAAGCTGTGCGGGCGAGAGCGATCGGGCCAGGACCGAGGACTTTCGGGAGGCCGGCCGAACCGGCAGCGCTGCGATAGAATTCGCTCCGCCCTCTCCGGATACTATTCCAGGCAGTCAACTGGGCGAACAGATCCGGGTTGGCTACCTGATTGTGGTCAATACACAGGAGTACGGCCGGCCCTATATCGGCAATCGCCTCAATTGTACCAACTGTCATCTCGACGGAGGGCTCAACCCGAGCGCCGCCTCATTCGTCGGTCTTGCAGCAGTCTATCCCGAGTATCGAGCCCGCAGCGGGAGAGTGAACACGCTTGCCGATCGTGTGAACGAGTGTTTTGAGCGGAGCCTCAATGGACGAGCGCTTCCGCCGGACAGTTCCAAGCTGCAGGCCGTCGTGGCCTATATCACCTGGCTCTCACGCGGAGTACCGAGCGGCGCGACGTTGCCATGGCGAGGTCTCCAGCGCATTGAGTCACGGCGACCTCTCGATCCCGCCAATGGAAAGCAAGTCTTTGCAAATAAATGTGCCTTCTGTCACGGCCTCGACGGCCAGGGGACGATGGCGGCGCCGCCGGTCTGGGGGCCGCAGTCCTATAACATTGCCGCAGGTATGGCACGGGTGAGTGTGGCCGCCGCCTTCATCAAATCGAATATGCCGCGTAGCTGGGGTTGGAGCCTGTCGGACGATGACGCGTACGATGTCGCCGCATATATCAATGCCCAACCCAGGCCGGATTTTCCCGGCAAGGCGAATGACTGGCCTAAAGGCGGCAAGCCCGCCGATTCACCGTACTAGGTGTAATCTTTGAGAGGATGCTACGCGCTGTGACTGTCAGGCTGAACGCGATGCTCGTCACGATTCTGGTCGGTACACTCGGCGTGTGTGCCGTGGGGCTCAGTGGAGCGGCCGAGACAGTTCAGGATCCGCATCGAGTGGTCATGCATCTCAATGCAGGCGATGAGAAAGTCCACCGGGGAGCGTTGAATAATATCCGTCACCTTTATCAGGAAGTGGGCCGTGAGCATTTACGTGTCGAGTTGGTCGTACATGGGGCAGGGCTGATGCTGTTGACGAAAAAAGATTCGACCTTGACGACCGAACTGGCCCAACTGAAGACGACCTACGATGTGGAGTTCACCGCCTGTTCCAATACGATGAAGGCGATGAATCTCACCACGCGCGATCTGGTTGAGCAGGTGGATCGAACAGTGCCCGCCATGGTTCGCCTGATGGAATTACAAGAAGAAGGCTGGATCTATATCAAACCGTGATGCCGAAATGAAGAAAGACATCCCAGATCGTCATGGAACACGTCATGAAAGTGCGAACCCGGTGCTCGCATGGTGGGCCGGCGGAATTGGAATCGGTCTCGTCTTGATCGTCGCCGTCGGATTGGTTCAACCCATCGGGGTGTCGACGCAGTATGTCGTGTTGGACGGAGTGCTCCTGCACAATGTGCTTCCGGACGTGGCATCGAAAAGCCCCTACCTGGCCAAAACCGCGCAAGGGTGGACGCTGGCGACCTACGAATTCTTCTTTGTGCTGGGGATCCCGTTGGGAGCGTTGATGGCAGCGCTGGTCACCGCTCGTTTCACAACCAGAGTCGTGCCGGTCGAATGGAGCAGGCGGTTTGGGTCGAATCCTGGAAATCGCCTGGTCTGGTCCTTCGTCGGCGGATTTCTCCTCCTCTTCGGCGCCCGTTTCGGCGGCGGCTGCACCTCCGGGCACATGATCAGCGGGATTTCGCAATTGGCCATCAGCTCCTTTTTCTTCTCGGCGGCGCTCTTCATCAGCGGGATTGTCACAGCGCGCCTGCTCTATCGTTAAGGAGGGTCGCGATGCTGACGCTCGGGCTGGGGTTGGTGCTTGGAGCAGCCTTTGGGGCTCTGCTTCAGCTTTCCGGCGCGTCGAGTCATACCAAGATCGTCAATGCGCTTCGGCTAAAAGATCTGACGATCATGAAGCTGATCCTGACGGCCATTGGCGTCGGGCTCGTGGGTGTGCATCTCTTGGATTTGTTCGGTCTCGCCAATATGAAGGTGAAAGACCTGTATCTCCTCGGGATCATCCTCGCCGGCGTGGTATTCGGTGTGGGATTTGCGATATCGGGATACTGTCCCGGTACGGCACTCGCAGCCTGTGCAGAAGGTAAACCGGATGCCTGGGTGACCGTGATGGGTGGATTAGGAGGCGCTCTTGTGTTCGCTTTTTTGTTCCCTGAGATCGAAGAGCATCTACTGTCTGTCGGTCGATATGGTCCGGTGACGATTCCGGACCTATTCGGGATTCACGGTATCTGGATCGCGGCGCCGCTGGGCATCGTTTGCATCTGGCTTGCGGCGCGATTACCTAGCCCCGGAGGCGCGCGATGAAGCTCACGGTGGCCTACCATGGTGGAACTCGGTACGACATTACGAGCGGCACGCACCGGGTCGTCACGGATCAGCCGGTCGAAGATGGGGGGCAGGATGCCGGGATGAGCCCGGTCGAGCTCTTTGTCGGCTCACTGGCCGGTTGTGTCGGTTATTTTGTGGGCCGTTACTGCGACCGCCATCAGATCTCGACCAAAGGGTTGAGTGTCGAGGCGGAATGGACCATGGCGGAACAGCCGCATCGGGTGGGTCAGATCACGCTGGCGATTCACTTGCCGCATCGCATCACGCCTATGCAAGCAGAGCAGCTTCTCAAAGTGGCGCATGGCTGCACCGTGCATCAATCTCTCGCGGTGCCTGCCGGCGTGGCGATCGAACTCAATCCCCATCCTCGTGGGGAGAAACCATCGTGAAAGGAGAACCAACCTCGGGGTCTCTGTCGCGGCGGGCCTTGCTGAAAAGTGTCGTACATGGACTCGGCGTTACACTCGCGCTGGGCCATGTAATCCCACGCGTGCAGGCAGAGGAGCGCGATGTCTCGAAGAATGAGACTGACCGCCTTATTGTGCACGTGGCGCGGCCGTTGGATGCTGAAACCCCGGTGCAAGAGTTCGCTTCCTACTTCACGCCGAATTCCCGTTTCTTTGTCCGCAGCCACTTCGGCCCGCCTCCAGCAGAACTGCTCTCCGATCCGAACTGGAGACTGAGTGTGGGGGGTATGGTGGACCGACCGCTGACGCTCACCCTCAAAGAGCTGAAACAGTGCGAAGAAGTCGCCGTCACGGCCGTCGTGCAATGCAGTGGCAATGGTCGCGCATTACATCGGCCCAAGGTCCCTGGTGTTCAATGGAGGCGTGGGGCGGTTGGGAATGCGCAATGGACGGGGGTGCGGCTGAGGGACGTGTTAGCCAAGGCGGGGGTTCAATCCGGGGCGCATCATGCGCAGCTCCAAGGAGCGGATCGACCGGTCGTGGCCTCTGTGCCGATGTTTACTAGAAGTATTCCACTGGAGAAAGCCCTTCATTCGGACACGATTCTCGCCTATGAGATGAACGGGCGTCCGCTCCCTTTGTTGCATGGAGCGCCATTACGAGTGATTACGCCTGGCTGGATGGCGGATTCGTGCACCAAGTGGCTGACGGAGATCACGATGCTGGCCGAGGAAGCGAAGGGCTACTATATGCAGACGGCCTATCGTGTGCCGACGACGCCCGTGGAACAGGGCACAGCAGTGAGCGGACAGTCGATCCCGGTGGAAGCCATGGTGGTGAAGTCGCTTGTTGTGTCGCCGCAAGAGGGTGAGATCATGAAGGCCGGTCCCGTTGTGATTCAAGGCGTGGCGTGGGGCGGAGAAGTCAAGGTTGCGAAGGTCGAAGTGTCGCTCGACGAGGGTAAAACGTGGGAGACAGCGCGACTGGTGGGGGAAGATCATCTCTATGCGTGGCGACAATGGCAGCTGGTCTGGAAGGCCAAGACCGCCGGCACGTTCACCATTTTCTGCCGCGCGACCGATGACCATGGTCAGACGCAACCCACGGCGAGTCCATGGAATCCCAGCGGGTTTCTGTGGAATGGATGGGATCACGTGACCATTACGGTGGCGGCATGACGATTAGCGGATACAGCAGGGACTTCTTCTTAGTGATCGGCCTCGTGGGCTTGGCTGGCGTGACAGCAGCACAAGAGGAGGCTCTGAGCGTGATCAGTGCCGCGTCGGCGCAACGTGCAGAGGGACTGATTATCGCGCGCTGTTCCGTCTGTCACAGCGCTGATCTCATCACGCAACAGCGGTTGCCTCGCACGCGATGGGAGGCCACGGTCGGGAAAATGGAACATTGGGGTGCGGAGATATCCAAGGATGAGACGGACCTGCTCGTACGGTATCTGTCGGCGCGGTATCACCCGGGTGCACCGGATCAACTGCCGCCGCTCGACAGTGAATTCAGGAAGGCGGAGCTGCTCACGCAGGAGCCGGTGGCTGAAAGTC